>Ga0307505_10000080_pt1 | contig 120239 bp, 121 predicted proteins | sample 23_S_MG_FD_202183 | JGI IMG/M metagenome (GOLD analysis project Ga0307505, IMG submission 202183) | Soil microbial communities from Populus trichocarpa stands in riparian zone in the Pacific Northwest, United States - 23_S | ecosystem: Environmental > Terrestrial > Soil > Riparian zone >...
GGTGGAGCGGGTGCCCGGCCGGATGCCGCGCCCGGTCTCGTCGGCGAGCGCCCGGTCGGAGAGGCTGCGCGCCCAGTCCGCGCGGGTGCCCGCCTCGCGGACGGACGGTTCGAAGCGACGGAAGGATGCCGCGCCCGGCGCACCGAGCACGCGCCCCCACCACCCCGAGATCACCACACCCCCATCTTGCGGTCATCGCGCTCGCAAGCGCGTCCGGGGTGGCGCATTTCCTTTAGCTGCTAAAGTACTTTTCGTGACCACGATCGCCCTCTTCGGCGGCACCGGCAAGACCGGCCGCCGCGTGCTGGAACGAGCCCTCGCCGCGGGGTTCGACGTCCGCGCCCTCGTCCGCGACCCCGGCAAGCTCTCCCTCTCCTCACCACGGCTCACGGTGATCCAGGGGGATGTGCTCGATGCGGCATCCGTCGACCGTACGGTGCGGGGGTCGGATGCCGTGCTCGCCCTGTTCGGCCAGGTGAAGGGGTCGCCGCGCACGCTTCAGGCCGACGGGACGAGGCTCATCGTCGACGCGATGGTCGCGCACGGAGTGCAGCGCATCGTGACGCTGTCGGGCGGCGGTCTGTCCGCGGAGGGGTTCGACCAGCCGAAGGCGCCCGACAGGATCATCCGCTTCCTCTTGAAGACGCTCTCCGGCCACGTGCTCGAGGACGCGGAGAATCATCTCGCGGTGCTGGAGTCCACGGACCTGGACTGGACCGTCGTCCGCGGCCCACGCCTGACCGAGGCGCCCGGCACGGGTGCGTATCGCGTGGGCTGGGTCGGCGTGAAGACGGGCACGCAGATCAGCCGCGACGATCTCGCCGACTTCATCCTCACGCAGGTCGACGACCGTACGTTCGTGCGTCAGCTGCCGTTCGTCAGCGACTGAGATGGCCGACCGGGCGGAGGTGATCGCGACGATCCTGCAGGAGGTCGCCGACGTCGCCCGCGAGCTCGCGGGTGGACGGTCGCGGCCGTTCGGGGAGGTACGGCTGACGAGGAACCAGCTCGACGCGCTGTTCATCCTCGCCCACTCCTCGCGGCCGGTCACCGCCGGGGCCTTGGCCGCCCGCCTCGGTCTGACCCCCGGCGCGGTCACCCAGCTCGTCGCCGGGTTGCGCGAGCACGGCCTCGCCGAGACGGTGGTCGACACCGACGACGGCCGGGTTCGCGTGGTACGGCTGACCGGGCCCGCGCGATCGCAGGTGGGCGAATTCGAGCGGGATGCCGTGGCGCGCCTCTCGCCGAGATTCGACGGACTCACCACGGCCCAGCTCGAGCGGCTGGCGGGGCTGCTGGCCAGAGCCGAGACGCACGAGCGCTAGGCCGGCGCGGCCCCCGGCAGCTCGTCCGGGTAGACGACGTCGATCTCGGTGATCGTCTGCGGAAAGTCCTTGCGGTTGTTGGTGAGGAACCGCTCTGCCCCTGCGGCGACCGCCGTCGCCAGGTGCGCGGCATCCGCGGCGCGCAGGCCGTACGAGATCGCGAGTGCGAGCGCCAGCCGGGCCGTTGCATCGTCGAGCGGACGCAGGTCGAGGCGGCTCAGCAGGCTGATGAGCGCCGCGGTCTCGTCGGACCCCGGATCGTCCCGCATCGGCTTCGTCAGCACTTCGGCGAGCAGCAACACGGATCCGACACCGGCAGCATCCGCCCGTTCGTCTGCATCGGCGAACAGTGAGGCGACACGCGCTCCGATGGGATGACCTTCCGCCGCCGCATAGATCAGCACATCGGCGTCGAACGCCATCGCGTGACTCATCGCGCGGATCGGGCGTCACGGATGGCGTGGACCAGCTCCTCCGCGCGCGCTGGACTCAGCTCCGCGCTCTGAAGCGGCCGAGTGCGAGCGCCTTCCATGAGGTCGGCGATACGGTCGGCCTGACTCCACGCCTCAGGGGCCCGGCGAGCCTGGAGCGCATCGGGCTGTACGAGGACGGCGATCACGCGCCCGTGCCGTGTGATCGCGACCTCCTCGCCTGCTTCGACCCGATCGAGCTGAGCGGGGAGGGTCTGGCGCGCGACACTCGCGCTGATTGTCGACATGACCGAATTGTACGCTATCGTACGCACGTGTACAACGGCGGTGCCGCGGCGCGGCGACGGATGCCTGTTCCCTCGACGTCGTGGATCACGGAGGATGGGGAGGCACACCCGGATGCGCAGCCTGAGGGAATGGCCGCCGGCGCCTGATCACCGGCCACACGGTGGTCACGGCGAGGTTCCCATGACGACAGGAGATCCGATGCCGAGGCCCGGACGGCAGGACAGCAGCACGACGGCGGCGAGCGTCATCCGCGCCGCCGTGCGGACGGCCGCGGAAAGGCTCCTCGAGACCGAGCCCGCCGCGATGGACGATCTGCCTGACGGAGTGCATCAGCACCGTACGCACGTACGCCGGCTGCGCAGCCTGCTGGCGTGCTTCAGCGGGTACCTGGACGAATCCGCCACCACCGATCTGCGCGTGCAGCTCGGTGAGTGGGGTGGCCAGCTGGGGGTGGTCCGCGACGCCGAGGTGCGCGCGCAGGTCGCCGCCGCCGCCATGGACGAACTCGGGATCGACGATGCGAGCATGCGGCGACGCCTCGTGGACGCCGAGCGGGAGGAGTATGTGCGCGCACACGCGCGGCTGAGGGAACTGCACGACGGCCCCCGCTCGATCGCGCGGATCGCCGCGCTCACCGCGTTCGCCGCCGATCCGCCCACGACCAGCGCGGCCGACGTGGGGACCGACGCACTGACCCGGCTCGCGCGGCGTGAGGCGCGGCGCGTGCGCAGGGCGGCTACGCGCGGCGACGGATCGATCGAGGCGCTCCACGAGCTGCGCAAAGCCGGGCGGCGCCTGCGGTACGTCTGCGAGGCGCTCAACGCCGCAGGTCCGGACCTGTTCGGACTTGCCTTCGCCGACCTCGCGGCCGCCGGTGAAGAGGTGCATGACACCCTCGGCGACCACCGCGACGAGCTGATCTTCCTGCACCGCCTCGAGATCGTGCGCGCCCGTGCCCGCCGCAACGGCGAGAGCGTCGAACCCTACGACGACCTCGCCGCCCGATCCGCCGCGCGCGCGAAGCACCGGCTCCACGACCTCGGCGACGCCCTCGCGCGCGTGCGGAGGGCGGCGAAGGCGCTGTGACCGCAGCTGCAGTGGGGAGAATCGCCGCTTGGCTTGAGACTGCGTCTCACCTAGACTGATCCTCAGTTTCACCATTCGAATCGGCAAGGAGGCCCTCATGGCCGATGCATCCCCGTACCGAGCACCCGTCGAGGACTACGCATTCCTTCTCGCCGAGGCATTCGGGGCCGATCTCGTCGACCGTGCCACCGGCGGCGAGCTCACGGCCGACGATGCGACCGACATCATCGCCGGAGCGGGGGATTTCGCGGCATCCGTCATCGCGCCCCTCGAGGCGATCGGCGATCGCCTCGGCACCCGCCTCGAGGATGGCCAGGTGCACCTGCCCGACGGATTCGCCGCGGCGTATCGGGCGTTCGCAGAGGCGGGCTGGGTCACCGCTGAGGCTCCGGTCTCCGCGGGCGGCGACGGGCTTCCCGGCGCGGTGCGCGCGGGCCTGGGGGAGATCTGGAACGCGTCGAACGCGGCATTCGCGCTGTGCTGGCTCCTGACGGCGGGGCAGATCCATGCGCTGGATGCCGCGGCGTCCGACGACATTCGCGAGACGTATCTGACCAAGCTGGTATCCGGGCGGTGGACCGGCACGATGAACCTCACCGAACCCGAGGCGGGCACCGACCTCGGCGCGATCCGGTCGATCGCGACGCCGCGAGGAGACGGCAGCTGGGCGGTTCGCGGGCAGAAGATCTTCATCACGTGGGGCGACCACGATGTCGCCGAGAACATCGTGCACCTCGTGCTCGCGCGGACTCCGGGCGCTCCGGAGGGCGCGAAGGGACTGTCGCTGTTCGTGGTCCCGAAGATCCTGGTGAACGCAGACGGCACGCTCGGCGACCGCAACGCCGTCACCACGGTCGCGATCGAGCACAAGCTCGGCATCCACGGCAGCCCCACGTGCGTGCTCGCGTACGAGGACGCCACCGGCTACCTCGTCGGCGAGGTCGGCGGGGGACTGGCCGGCATGTTCGTGATGATGAACTCCGCGCGGGCCGGGATGGGGTTCCAGGCGACGGGCATCTCCGACCGCGCCTACCAGCAGGCTGCAGCGTATGCCGCAGGGCGCATGCAGGGCCGTGTGCTCGACCGCGGGGCGGACGCGCCGATCGCCGAGCACCCCGATGTGCGGCGCCTCCTGCTGTCGATGTCGAGCAAGATCTTCGCGATGCGCGCTCTCGGCGTGTACGTCGGCGACCTGCTCGACGGCGACGTGCACGGTGGCGAGAGGGGCGCCGCTGAAGAGAAGCTCGCCGAGTTCTTCGTGCCCATCCTCAAGGGATGGACCACCGAGGACGCCGTGCAGGTGACGAGCGAGGCGATCCAGGTGTTCGGCGGCATGGGATTCATCGAGGAGACCGGCGTCGCGCAGCACTACCGCGACGTGCGCATCACCACCATCTACGAGGGCACGACCGCGATCCAGTCCAACGATCTCGTCGGGCGCAAGGTGCTGCGCGACAACGGCGCCGTCGTCGACGAGCTGCTCGCGCGCATCGACGAGACCGCCGCACAGCTGCGCGGGTTCGACCACGCGGTCGCGACGCGCACGGCCGACCGGCTCGAGCGGTCCGTCGCGGCATCCCGTCGCGCGACGGCCGACCTGCTCGCCTTCGCGAACTCCCCACGCGACGCGTATGCGGTGAGCGTGCCGTACCTGATGCTCCTCGGAACCCTCGCCGGCGGCTGGATGCACGCCCTCGCGGTCGCGGCGGTGCTCGTCCACCCGACGATGTCGGAGACGGATGCCGATCGCCTCGTCTCCGCGGACTTCTACGGCGCTCACCACCTCCCACGCGTGCACGCGCTGGCGGAGACCGTCGCCGGCGGCGAGATCGGCTGACGCGGGTTGCACCGGCAGGTGTAGCGTTGGTGTATGACGCGCACAAACATCGACATCGATGACGCGCTCGTCGCGGAGGCGATGAGCCGCTTCGATCTCGCGACGAAGAAGGAAGCCGTCGACTTCGCTCTGCGCCGCCTTGTAGGCGTTCCGCTGACCAAGGATGCCCTCCTCGGGCTCCGAGGCAGCGGGTGGGGCGGCGACCTCGACGAGATTCGCAGCGCCTCCGATCCGTGGTCGCAGGCGTGATCCTCGTCGACACCTCAGCATGGATCGAGTTCCTGCGGGGCACCGATGATCCGGTCGTCGCGCAGCTGACCGCGCTGATAGAAGCCGGAGCCGAACTGACGCTCACCGAGCCGATCGTCATGGAGCTGCTGGCCGGCGCCACCACCGCCCGGTTGGAGCAGACGGTCGCTGTTCTCGTCGACGGCCTGCCGATGACGCCGGTCGACGCACGACTCGACTACCGCGCCGCGGCGGGGTTGTACGTCGTCTCCCGCCGCAACGGGCGCCCGATCCGCAGTCTTGTCGACTGCCTGATCGCCGCCGTCGCGATACGGCGTGGCCTCTCCGTCCTGCACCGCGACCGGGACTTCGACTTCCTCGCTGAGATCAGCCCGCTGCAGACCTACTAGCGCAACCCGAGCACCGATTCGTCAGTCCACGCCGACTGCGCGCCCTCGGGCATCCGTTTGGCTCACTCGATGAGTTCACACCGGGAGGAGGGAAGGCGCGCCGCGAACGCTCGATCGAGGGTCGCGATCGGGATGCCGGAGGACTGGGCGAATGCTGCGAGATAGTCGTCTGTCCAGAGCTTGTGACTGCGGTCATCACGAGAGGAGATGGCGCGCCAGGTCAGCTCCAGCTGTGCCGGTTCATCCGCGTGCACGACGCGGCCGTCGCTGAGCAGGAGATCCACGACCGTCCAGCACCCGGCTCGTGTCAGGGCGTCCTCGCCCATGATCGTCGGGTTGGACAGGAGCCGCAGGAGGCTCATCTGCGTGACCCGGCAGAACGCCATGGTGCGTTCCTCCTCGTCGAACCATGACCGCACCTGTGTATGACGCGCGTGACGACCCCAGAGTGCGGCGAGCCAGACTCCGACATCGAGAAGGATCACTGCGTGTACCGCTCGTCGTCCGTGACGAGCGCGGCCGTGATGTCGGCGTTCGTCACGTCCACAGCAGGCACGGCGCCGACTGCCAGGAGCGGGAGCGCGACGCGGGACCGATCGGACCTGGCCCCCATCGCGACCTCTCGCGCGATGGCGCGCGTCAGCATCTCCTTGAGGGTCTCGCCCCGCTCGGCAGCCCTGATCTTGGCAGCTCGCGCGAGTTCGTCAGGAAGATCGATCGTTGTGCGCATAAACGCATATTAGCAGCTGCCCGAAGGCTTCAGGCCCATCTGCCTACGCGGTCGGGAGTCGCTCGATGAAGCCCGGTGCAGCCGGATCGAGGTGGACGAGGGCCGGGATGCCGCCGAATGCGCGGTCGGCGGAGACCAGAGCCGTCACATGCTCGCGACGTTGTGCGACCGCGGCGAGCACGGCGTCGAACGCGCCCAGGGACTCATGCTGCCGGAACTCGCGCAGACCCAGCAGCAGGTCATCGTGATCGACCGTGATCAGCGGGGTCAGCAGCGTGGCGAAGTGCTCCGTCAGCGCGGCGGCGTCCTCTCGACCACGGCGCCGCGCTCGTACGTGCGCGAACTCCTGGAGCACCTCTACCGTCGTCGTCGCTGCGAGGTGTCCAGCGCCGATCGCCGCGATCACCGCGCGACAGGGCTCGCGCAGGGGGTGTCCGACACCGACGGCGTACACGAGCACCGACGTGTCGAGCAGGATCATTCGCCACCCCGCATCCGATCGAGCTCCGCACGCAGGTCCGCCACATCGGGCACGTCCATCGGCGCGACGTCGAGAATCGCAGCGGCGGCGGCCTCGCGCGAGGCCGCTCGGGGCGGGTAGACCACGTCGATCGCGTCGCGCACGAGTGCCGCGACCGATACGCCGCGAGCGGTCGCGGTCTGCTCGAGCCGCTCCCGCTGGGTCGCTTCGATGAGAACCTGCAACCGCTCCGTTTTCATGCTCATACAGTAGCATGTGCAGGTGAGGTCCCGACGTGCCCGGCTCGCTGATCGGGCGTCTCGTGCAATGCCGAGTCAGCGTCTCCTGCGGGTCTCAGGGCGTCCCGCCCTGGCGGACGCCGAGGACAGCGGCGGGCCCGCGGGTGCGGGTGACCGCGATGGACAGCGCCGCGGCGACCGCGCACAGCGCGGCGCCGCCCCACCAGGCGTAGGTGTACTCGCCGAAGGTGTCGCGGATGACGCCCGCGCCGAGCGCGGCGGCCGCTGCGCCCAGCTGGTGTGAGGCGAAGACCCAGCCGAAGACGATCGTGCCGCGATCGCCGAACAGTTCGCGGCACAGCGCTGCGGTGGGAGGAACCGTTGCGACCCAGTCGAGACCGTAGACGACGATGAACAGAACCATGCTGGGATGCACGGAGTCCGAGAGCAGCCAGGGCAGCAGCAGAAGTCCGACACCGCGGAAGCCGTAGTAGGCGACGAGGAGTATCCGGGGATCGAACTTGTCGGTCAGCCAGCCGGAGGCGATGGTGCCCACGATGTCGAAGATCCCGACCACGGCGAGCAGGGCCGCAGCGGTGGTGGTGGCCATGCCGTGATCGTGCGCGGACGGGATGAAGTGGATTCCGATCAGCCCGTTGGTCGTCGCTCCGCAGATCGCGAACGCGATCGCCAGCGCCCAGAAGGATCGATGCCGCGCCGCGAACGCGAGCCCCTCGAACGCGCGTCGCGCGGCTCCGCCCGTTGCCCGCACGGGGGCGACGTACGTGGCGGGATCGGCGCCGTACGGCAGCACGCCGCGGTCTTCGGGGTAGTCGCGGAGCACGAGCCAGACGATCGGAACGGCCAGCAGCGCGGCGATCGCGACGACGAGCGAGGCGAGTCGCCATCCGCCCGACTCCGCCACCGCGGCAACCGGCGGGAGGAAGATGAGTTGCCCGGTCGCGGAGCCGGCGGTGAGGACGCCCATCACCAGCCCTCGGCGACGGACGAACCACCTGTTGGCGATGGTCGCGGCGAAGACGAGAGCCATCGATCCGGTGCCGAGACCGATGAGCACGCCCCAGAAGACCAGCAGCTGCCACGACGAGGTCATCAGCACGCTGCCGCCCGCGCCCAGGGCGATCAGGATCAGTGCGGTCGCGACGACCTGCCGCACCCCGAAGCGATCCATGAGGGCGGCGGCGAACGGCGCGGTCAGACCGTAGAGCACGAGGTTGATGCTGACCGCGAGCGACATCACGCTCGTCGACCAGCCGAACTCGTCGTGAAGCGGGACCATCAGCACACCCGGCGCAGCCCGGAAGCCGGCCGCGGCGAGCAGCGCCAGGAACGCCACGGCAGCCACCCACCATGCCGGGTGCAGCCGCCGGCGCACGGTGCGCGGACGGGCGGGAGGAGTCATCTCGCGGCCCAGCCCTCACGCGGCCGCGAACTCGTTCGCGGCCTCCTCGTCGAGGATCTCGAGCAGGCGGAGCGCGGTCGCCGCGGGCTGCATCGCGGTCGCGGCCGAGACCACCCACCCTTCCCGCAGTTCGCCCGGCACGCCGACCGTGACGAGGCCGGCAGCCTGGGGCTTCGCCGCGACGTGCCGCGGGACGATCGCGATGCCCATTCCGCGTTGCACCAGATCGAGCAGGGTGTGGATCTCGTTCACCGTGCAGCGCACGATGCGGTCCACTCCGTGGGCGGCGCACTCGGCGTCGTTCACCGATCGCACTCCCCACGCTTCGGTGAGATCGATGAAGTCCTGTTCGCGCAGATCGCTCCACTCGAGCGCGCGTCCGGGAGCGGCGAGCGGATGGTCCGCAGGGCACAGGAGCACCAGCGGGCGTCGCCCGAGCTCGGACACGCTGATTCCAGACGGATGCCGCGAGCCGGCGATGAACGCGATGTCCAGGTCCCCGCCGCGCACGCCCTCGACGAGATCGCGTGAGCCGGTCTGGATGAACTCGATCGACACCAGGGGGTAGCGGCGGTGGAACCGCTCCAGGAGGGGTGGGACATCGACGACACCGAGGCACTGCTCCGCGCCGACCCGCAGGGAGCCGGCGAGACTGTGCGACGCCCGCACGACGGCGTCACGGCCTGCCGTGGCGCTCTCGAGCATCGACCGCGCGAACGGCAGCAGCGCCAGCCCGGCGTCCGTGGGTTCGACGCGCCGTGTTGAGCGGGTGAAGAGTCGCGTGCCGAGTTCGTCTTCGAGACTGCGGATCGCGGCGGAGAGCCCGGATTGGGACACATGACATACGGATGCCGCACGTGTGAACTGCCGCTCGTCGGCCAGCGCCACGAGATACTCCATCTGGCGAAGGTCCATCCATGACTCCGGCTTCTGAATCTTAGAGATACTGCCTGTTGGAGTTCTATTTTCCCGGCCAGTAGCGTAGGAGGTCAACCCAGAAGTGTACGCTCGCGCTGTCGCGTGCACACCCCCTGAGAGGACCTCCGTGAAGAGATTCACCCTGCCCGGCACCGACATCGAGGCCCCCAACGTCGTGCTGGGACTCATGCGCATCGCCGACAAGACGGATGACGAGATCCGCGCGCTCGTGCGGACCGCCCGCGACGCGGGCATCGACTTCATCGACCACGCGGATGTCTACGGGCCGACCCTGCACGAGTGTGAGCGGCGCTACGCGCAGGCGCTGCAGCTGACGGCATCCGACCGTGACCAGGTCACCATCCAGACCAAGGCCGGGATCGTGCGCGAGGGTCCCTACTTCGACTACTCCTACGAGCACCTCATCGAGTCCGCCGAGGCGTCGCTCGTCGCGCTCGACACAGATCGCATCGACATCCTGCTCCTGCACCGTCCCGATGCGCTGGTCGAGCCCGACGAGGTGGCGCGCGCGTTCGATGAACTCCACACCGCAGGCAAGGTGCGCCACTTCGGCGTCTCCAATCACACGCCCCGCCAGATCGACCTGCTCAAGAAGGCCGTGAAGCAGCCGCTCGTCGCCAACCAGCTGCAGCTGTCCATCACGCACGCCCCGATCGTCGCGCAGGGCGTCGCCACGAACATGCACGGCCTCGACCAGTCGCTCACGATCGACGGCGGCGGCATCGTGGACTACTGCCGTCTCCACGACATCACGATCCAGGCGTGGTCGCCGTTCCAGGCGGGCTTCTTCAACGGCGTCTTCCTCGACAACCCCGAGTACCCGGAGCTCAACGCCGTCATCGACCGGCTCGCCGCCGCCTACGACGTCCCGGCTCTCGCCATCGCGACGGCGTGGATCACGCGGCATCCTGCGAACATGCAGGTCGTCCTCGGAACCACGACGCCCGACCGCGTCTCGGCAGCGGCGCAGGGCTCGGACATCCCGCTCACCCGCGCCGAGTGGTACGAGCTGTTCCGCGCTGCGGGCTACCGAGTGCCCTGATCTCGCTCGCCGATCGGGCAGCGGGATACCCCGCTGCCCGACGCTCGATCGAGCGTCTCCCTCGCACTGGCTGCCGGAGTCAGCGGGTGATCGGGGGGAACTCGTAGCCGCCGTCGAGCACCGAGGAATCGGGTTCGTACATGCGCATCACGGGCCGGAAGTCTCCCGCCGGGGCGGGCAGCCAGTTCGCTGCCTCCTTGCCGCCGGCGGGTCGCTCGTGGCTGATCGTGATCGTCAACGCACCGTCGTCGTCGAGGATCACACCCGGCGTCCGATCGCCGATCGAGTACCTGTCGATCGGGTTCTCGATGAGGTAGAAGTCCGGCACCGAGTACATGGTCAGCGACCAGAACGCGTTCACGGGCGGGGTCGGGTTCAGCCGCAGGGTGTAGGTGCGTGCGCCGGTGAGCTGCTCACCCTGGTTATCGAGGTACGTCATGATGTACGCCGCCTCATACGGGTGGTTTCCCCAGAGCCCGCCGATCGCGGCGGCGGCGCGCTCCACGATTCGCAGCTTCGGATCGGCGATCTTGAACTGATCGTCGTCGAGCGCACCGACCTCGAAGAAGTCCAGGTTGTAATCGAACGCGTGGAACGTCAGCTTCCAGCCGTTGACCTCTGGACTATGACCGGAGACGAGCGCCCGGTGCAGTACATCCTTCGCGTGGGCGAGACCTGCCGCGAGCGAGCTGCGTTCCTCCTCGGTCAGCGACGGATACGGTGAGGCGCCAGGCTCTGCGACCCCCAATGGTGCGAGGCTCGCCTGCAGCGGACGGTCGCGCTCCGCGGGCGGGAACTGCTGGGACCAGATCCGCAGCTTCTCGAGGAACAGCAGGTCAGCGGGGACCGCGGGGTGCGGAACAGCCAGCCCCACCGGCGTCGCGTCGGGGTCGAGCGGGGTGAGCGTCGTCGCGTCCTGCAGCGCGTGCACGTCCGCAAGATCCTGATTGCCCGCAACCGACCACCGTCCGACGATCGACGCGACCGTCGTGGGGAACCGGATCACTGTGTGGCCGGCAGGAGGTTCGCCCTCCCACCCAGGTGGGACGAACACGAAGTCGCCTTCGCTCGTGCCCGTTGCCCGATGACCCACGTAGGCGAAGTTGTTCGTCCACGCGTCGACGAACTGCAGCACGTAGTAGCGGCCCGCCGTGTCCGGCACGTGCAGGGCGACTGGACCGACACTGAGATCGATCTGCGCCATCGAGTAGACCGTGTCGTTGTTGATGGTGACGAATGTGTCCGCGGGCCCGGCCAGTGCGCGTGCGTGGCTGAACGTGTTGAACGCCGCCGCCGGATTCGCGCCGACTCCCTCCGTGACATACCGCGTCACCTGATCGAGGTTGAACACCAGGGGAAACCCGTAGAGGTACGCCTCGGTCACCTGGTCCGACTCGTTCCTCGACTGCATCAATCCGCCCCTTCGCCGCCGGTATCGGACCCGTCTCACCCTACTCCGCGCCGCTCGCAGCATCCGTCGATCGCTGCGCCGACGTCCCGTCGCAGCACGTGCTCCCGCCGCCGAGATCGGTGGAGCAGACCCCGGTGGCGGGGAGGGTGAGCTGTACTTCGGTGGCGGCGGGCATGTCCCCGTCCAGCCAGGCGGCGATGGAACGGACCTGCTCGTAGCCGGTCGCCAGCAGGAACGTCGGCGCGCGGCCGTAGGACTTCATGCCGACGAGGAAGAACCCCGGCTCGGGATGCCGCAGCTCGGCGAAGCCGTGAGGGGAGACGGTGCCGCACGAGTGCAGGTTCGGGTCGATCAGCGGCGCGAGCCTCTTCGGGGCCTCGACGATGTCGTCCAGCTCGAGCCGGACCTCCCGCAGCATCCCCAGATCGGGACGGAATCCTGTCGCGCTCACCACGACGTCGGTGTCATGGATCGCCGGTACGCCACGGCGCGAGCCGAGGAGACGGATGCCGTCGCCCTGCGGCTGCAGGCGGGAGATCTCGAACGAGTCCACCAGGTCGACCTGCCCGGTGCGAACGAGCTGATCGACGCGGGCGCCGAGGCGGGCGCGGTCGGCGAGCTCGTCGTCGGGGGAGGAGGACACCCGGATCGCGGAGGCGCTGCGGATCAGCCAGGTCACCCGCGTCCCCGGTTCATCCCTCGCCAGCTGCGCCAGGGCGATGAGCGTGTTCGCCGCCGAGTGCCCGGCCCCGACCACTGTGGTGTGCCGGCCCGCGAACGTGGCCCGGTCGGCGCCGAGGACATCCGGCAGCGCATGCACGATCTGATCGGCGACCTGGTCGGCGCCCACCGGGTCCAGGCCCGTCGAGGCGAGCGGATTCGGAGTGGAGTATGTGCCGGAGGCGTCGATCACGGCGCGCCCGGTCAGCTCCTCGGCGTGCCCTCCGGCGGTCTGGAGTCGCAGCAGGAACGGCGCCTGACCGCGGCCGGCGGTGCGGGTGCGATCCATGCCCTCACGGGTGACGGCGACCACCCTGGTCTCGAACCGGATCCGCGCGCCGATCTCCTCGAGCGAGGCGAGGGCGGCGAGATAGTCGTCGACGAGCTCATGGCCGGCGGGCGCCCTGCCCTCATCCACCGGGGCGCTCCAGCCGGCCGCTTCGAGCAGGCGACGGGAGGCGGGGTCGATCAGGTGTCTCCACGGCGAGAACAGCCGCGTGTGCCCCCAGAGCCGGATCGACGACGCGACCTCGTCCCCGGCTTCGAGCACGACGAAGTCGATGCCCCGCTCGACGAGGTTCGCGGCCGCGGCGAGCCCGATCGGGCCGGCCCCGATGATCACCACCGGCAAGGTCGCAAGCCGGTCGCTCACGGTCGTGCGTGGTGTCAGGTCGAGCAGCGTCATGAGGAGCCTCCGAGGATATCGATGAACGTCGATGCTCAGTATGAGCCCCTGTATCGAAACCTGTCAATATCGACTACTGTCGATGCATGGTCACTCTGCTCGAGGTCACCGACGTCTCCCCGCAGGGCGTCGCATGCTGCGCCCCGCTGGTGCGAGAACCGCTCGGGCAGCAGGATGCCGAGCAGCTGGCCGTCACCCTCAAGGCCCTCGCCGACCCCGCCCGGCTGCGGCTGATCTCCATCGTCGCGTCGTCCGAGGATCAGGAGGCGTGCGTGTGCGACCTGATCGAACCGATCGGGCTGTCCCAGCCCACGGTCTCCCACCATCTGAGGGTGCTCACTGAGGCAGGCTTCCTCACCCGTTCCAAGCGGGGAACATGGGCCTACTACCGACTCGTTCCGGAGGCGCTCGAGCAGGTCTCGGGACTACTGGTCAGCGCCTGAACGGCGGGGGGTGCGCCGGATGGTCGGCATCAGGTCTGACAGTCGCCGAAGCGCGGAGGTCCCTGCCCCCGATCCCATCACCCTGAGTTCAGCTGATGCTGTCATGCGCGGGGACATGAGCTCGGAACGTCATCTCGTCGTCGGCGCCGGTCCGGTGGGTTCGGCCGTCGCGCTCCGGCTTGCCGAAGCTGGGCACCGTGTGCGCGTCGTGACGCGCTCCGGTCAGGGCCCGAGCAACGATAGTATCGAGCTGGTCGCGCTGGACGCGTCCGACCGTGCTGCGCTCGCCGGCGCTGCCCACGGGGCCACAGTCGTCTACAACTGCGCCAACCCCGGGTCCTACCAGGTATGGGAGCGGGCGTGGCCGCCGCTGGCCGGAGCGATCCTGTACGCCGCAGAGACCGCGGAGGCGGTGCTCGTCACGATGGGCAACCTCTACGGCTATGGGCCGGTCGACGAACCGATGACGCGGCACATGCCGCTGAGGCCCTCGGATCACAAGGGTGCCCTTCGCGCGCGGATGTGGGACGAAGCGCGCACCGCCCATGAGGCCGGTCGAGTCCGGGCGACGGAGGCGCGTGCGTCCGACTATCTGGGGCCGACGGCGCCCGTGCGGAGCTCGATCCTCGCGATGTACGCAGACGCGACTCTTGCCGGCAAGCCGGCCTGGGTGTTCAGCGACCCGGACCAGCCGCACTCGTGGACGGCCGTCGACGACATCGCTGCGACGCTCGTCGCGCTCGGTGGCGACGAGCGCGCTTGGGGGTCGCCGTGGCTGGTCCCCTCCAGCCCGCCGACGACTGTGCGGGAGGTGCTGACCGAGATGGGCCGGGTCGCGGGTACCGGGCGACCGCGCCTGCGACGTGTGCCGCGCGGGGTGCTCCGCGCCGGAGGGCTGGTCGTGCCGCTGCTGCGCGAGGTGACCGGGGTCCTTTACCAGTTCGACCGTCCGTTCCTCGTGGACGCGACGGAGACCACCAGGGTGTTCGGAATCGAGGCCGCGCCGTGGACCGCGTTGCTTGACCAGACGGCACGCGCGTGGCACGAGCGCGCCGCCTCCTGACAACCACGTGAACCATCCGCAGGCGCTCCGAACGGGAGCTGGTGCGGTGCCGCGACCCCTGGCTTGGGGCGCTGAGTGAGATTCACGCGAACGGATGCCGCGGATTCCCCACTCTGCGCCGGGATCAATGGTGCTGGTGGTGGCTGTCCGGGTAGTGCGGATGAGTATGGGTGACCGCGTCGTGCGTGTGGGTGTGTCGGTGGTGCGTGCCCACCGACACCGGTGGCTCATGGGTGTGGTCGTGATGCCCGTCGTCGTGGGAGTGCGAGTGGTCGTGAGTCAGCGGCTCATGGGTGTGCTCGTGCACGTGACGCTCAGTCAAGTGCAGCCAGACGCCCAGGCCCATGAGGACGGCGGCGACGCCGAGCTGCCAGGTGAGCGGCGCACCGAGTGCCACAGCGATGGCCGCGCCGACGAACGGGGCGATCGAGTAGTACGCGCCCGCCCGAGCGGTGCCGACATGCCGGAGCGCGACGATGAAGAGCACCAGGCTCACCCCGTAGGACAGCACCCCCACGCCCATCGCCGCGAGCACCACTCCTGCGGCGGGTAGCGTCGCTCCGAGGGCGAAGGCGAGTGTCAGGTTCACCGGACCGGCGACCAGACCCTTGACGGCCGCAAGCCATGTCGCGTCGTTGAGCGCCACCTTACGGGTGAGGTTGTTGTCCAGACCCCACGCGAAGCACGCTCCGGCCACCGCGAGCGACGGCCAGAGGTCGGCGAAGGCGGCCGGGCCGTTCCAGCTGAGCACGACAGCGCCGGCCACGATCGCGATCATGCCCAGGAGGACTCGCCGGTCGACGTTCTCCCGGAAGACCACCCAGGCGAGCACCGCGGTGAACACGCCTTCGAGGTTGAGCAGCAGTGAGGCCCCCGACGCCGGCATCCCGCTGAGCCCGACCATCAGCAGCACCGGAGCGACGATGCCGCCGCTGAGAATCGCGCCGGCCAGCGGCATCCGTTCTCGACGCGCGATGCGCACGCGGGGGAGCCGGCGGACGAGGCGATACGCGCCCAGGCCAAGACCGGACCCGAGGTAGAGAAGACCTGCCAGCATCCATGGGCTGGCCTCGCCCAGCAGCAGCTTCGCAAACGGCGTGCTCGCGCCGAACAGCACCGCTGACAGCAGTGCCGCCTGCACTCCGGGATTGCGGATGGACTCGAGCCTCATCACACCGGTCTACCTGCCGCCGGGATTGAGGAGTTCCCAGTGCCCTTCGGAGATGACCTCGACAGCGCCGTCGACGACCGAGATCGCGGTCTGTTCGTCGATCGCGTAGGCCGGTCCCGGGATCTTCGTCGCCCATCGTCGTGCGCTCTCGAGCGTGTTGGAGCTCCAGCCCGGATAGTCCAGGTGGGGGAAGATCGAGAAGTCGACGAGGCCGAGCGTCTCGTCGCTGCCGTCGCCCGCCGTCCAGTCGACGAACTCGCGGCCGATGCGCGGGGTCATCACCATGCTGCCGGCGCTCACCCCGACCCAGACCGTCTCGCGCAGCGACGGCAGGAGGTCGGCCAGCCCGGACTGCCTCATCCAGTGGCGCAGGTACGTCGCCTCGCCGCCGTCCACCAGCAGGACATCGGCGGCCCGTACCCACGGCATCCATCTGTCCTCGCCGATGGTCGGCAGAGCGGTGAGCTCGAGAAGACCGACCGATTTCCAGCCCAGCTGCGCCAGTCCCGTCTGATCGGGCCACGCGCCGGCGATGGACTTCAGCACGGTCTCCGGGCCGCAGGCGGGCTGGCCCCACTGCGCCGTCGGGATGAAGAGGGCGCTGGCTTCGGCGATCGGCTTGCCCAGCAGGTCGACCAGTTTCTCGCGGATGCTGGCGTTCGTGACCCCGCCGGAGGTGAGCAGCAGCTTCATGATGAACCTTCCTTGTCCGTGGGAGACCGTCGGTTGGGCGCTACCCGGTACGGGTTCAGTGCCGGGCACGCGCCCAGGCGGCACCCAACGCGAACAGGCTCGTCGCGCCGTACGCCTCCATGAGTTCGGCGAGCCGGCGATGCGCGGTGCGCGGCGAGATGCCGATCGCCGCGGCGGCGGCCTCGACAGTCGCGCCGGCGGCGAGCGCCTCCAGCAGCGCCGCGCCCGCTTCCTCCGGAGCGACGGCGACCGACATCGCCCACAGTGCGTCGAAGTACGACTGCGCGAGGGCGGCGACCGAGAGATCCTGCACCAGCACGAATCCCTCGCGGCCGGTGGCGTTCACGATGACCGTGTCAAGCGTCACGATGAGCCAGTGCGGCACGTCCGGGATCGAGCGGTAGCGGATGCCGGGCACCATGTACTCCGCGGCGATCGCGCGCCGGGCCGCGGTTTCGAGGTCGCGGGCGGGGAACAGCACATCGATGTTCATGCCCGTCGCGGCCATGAACTCCTCGACCGTGCCCTCGGGCGCCGACATCTGCGCGGTCAGGCGGATATCGGGCACCGTCGTGCACAGCCGCGGCGTGCGCCGGCCCGCGAACCGGCGGCGGTACACCGTTCCGATGTCTTCGACGCTGTCGATCTGAACGAGCGCGGCTCTCCCGCTGTCTGAGGCAAGCCCGACAGCCCACTCGTCGACGTGCCACGGCAGCTCGGTCAGCTCCCGGTCGATCCCCGCGATCGCCGTGTGCAGCTCATCGAGGCGGGCGTGGATGCGCGCAGTGGCGCGGATGCCCGGACTCGGGTAGCCGATGTGTTCACCGTCGCGGGTGAGCCGCTCGTCGGCGACGAGGTCGTCGACCACCCGCTCCCCGGTCACCGGGTCGAGGTTGAGCACCTCGATTGCATCGGTGAGCGTGACGGGCCGACTCTCCCGCAGGCGCCGCAACGCTTCGTCGAGGCTGATCGAGGGCCTGGTCACGTCACTCCCACTCCTCACCCACGATCCGGATGCCGCGACCAGTGCCCGGAAGCGGCTACCGCCGCTCGGCGCGGACTCCGCTGGGTATCAGGTAGGTCATCGGGGCGATCCTAGCAATGCCGCCGCCAACGATCCCCTGCATGTAACGGGACGTGTGCCGCATCAGCGTGCCCCCTGGACCGCGGTAGTGGTCTCCTTCATCGGACTGCCTGGCTGCCGAGGCACTCGTAGAGCCGGGCCCGGATGGCGGCTGCTCGGGGGTCGTCGTAGACGCCGATGTCGAGCTTGTTCGGCGTGTACGCGAAGCCCAGTCCGAGCTCGGGATCCGCGAATCCCTGCGAACCGCCGGCGCCCGGAGCGCCGTACGCGGCGGTGCTGGAGCCGAGCGGCAGCCGAGGTGCCCGCTTGCTGAACCCCAGCGCGTAGGCGGTCTCGAAGCAGTAGAACGCGTCGATGGTCGAACTGCTGGGGGCGGATGCCGGTGCCTCGAGCTCTCGGATGGTCTGCGGGTCGATGCGAAGCGCGGGGGCACCGCTCGCGAACTCGGCATAGGCGCGCGCCACCGCCCGAGCGGACGCGACACCGTTCGCCGAGGGGATCTCCGGCTGGAGATACGGTCGCGTGTTGAGGTCTTCCTGGTTTCGAGTGGGGGATGCCGCAGCCATCCGCATCGGAAGGCTGCGCGGGTTGAACATTGCCGCGGTGAGGGCGAGCGGCCATTCGCGCATCGAGCCCCACGCTCGGGTGACGTGCACTTCCGCGCGGCGCCGCTCATCCGCGGACTCGAGCAGGCCGATGAACATGTCCAGGCCGAGCGGGGAGGCGATCTCGTCCTGCAGGAGGGTGCCGAGCGAGCGGCCGCCGGGATCGACCCGCCGCAGCAGCGCGTCCTGGTACCAGCCGAGCACCACCACGTGGTAGCCGTGCCGCTCCCCTGGAGTCCACGCGGGCGCCTGCCGGGCGAGGACGTCGTCCAGCTGGTCGCGAGAGGTGATCAGGTCGAGTGTCAGCGGGGTGTCGAAGACGCAGACACCCGCCTGGTGTGCGAGAAGCTGCCTGACGGTGATGTCGGCCTTGCCGTTCTGCGCGAACTCCGGCCAGTACGAGGCGACCGGGGCGTCGAAGTCAAGCCATCCTCGGGAGTGGGCGACCGCCGCGGTCATGGCCGAGAGTCCCTTGGTCGTCGACAGCAGGAGCACGGTCGTGTCGCGTTCCCATGGCTGGATGTGGTCGACGCTGCGGTATCCGCCCCACAGGTCGACGACCGGCCGGTCGCCGAGGTAGGCGGCCGTCGCGGCGCCGATCTCACGACCGCGTGCGAAGTTCTCGCGAAACTGGTCCGCCACCGGTTCGTAACCGGGCGCGACATAGCCTTCGATGCGGAATTCCCGGCCCTTGACCTGGACCACGTCGCTGACGTTGATGGGCGGGGCAGCACTGTCATCGGCCATTTTCAGCCATCCTTCCGCGCGGTCGACACTGACCGCGACTCGTCGTCGGAGAGGCCGTCCGCGAATCGGACGAAGTGGTGGAGCGAATCTGGATTCCTCATCGCGTCGCGACTGGCGACCTGCGACGGCGGCCGACCCGCGAGGATGCGGCGGACCGGGACTTCCATCTTCTTGCCCGTCAGCGTGTACGGAATCTGTTCGACCTCGTAGATGCGGTCCGGCACATGCCGCGGGCTGCAGTCATGACGCAGCCGCGTCACGACTCGATCGCGCAGTGCATCGTCGAGGCGCACTCCCGGCTGAAGCTGCACGAAGAGGGGCATGAAGTATCTTCCGCCGGACAGTTCGAGGCAGACCACGAGACTGTCGGCGACCTCTTCGATCTGCTCGACGGTCCGGTAGATCTCGGCGGTTCCGATGCGCACGCCGTGACGGTTGAGCGTGGCATCGGATCGGCCATAGATGTAGCAGCCCCCTCGCTCGTTGAGCTTGAGGAAGTCGCCGTGCCGCCAGACGCCGGGAAACGTGCTGAAGTACGTCTCGCGGTAGAGCGCCCCGTCGGCATCGCCCCAGAGGCGCAGCGGCATCGACGGCGATGGGGTGGCGCAGACGAGTTCACCGACCTCGCCGATCAGTTCGCGACCGTCGTCGCTCCAGGAGTGCACGTCCATTCCCAGCATCCGCGCCTGCATCTCGCCCGCGTACACCGGGAGCGTCTCGGCGCCCCCGAGGAACGCCCCGCACAGCTCGGTGCCGCCTGCGACCGAGTCGACCCAGAGATCGTGCTTGACGTTGCGGTACACCCAGTCGTACGTCTCGGGCGTGCACGGCGAGCCGCTGAGCAGCAGCGTCTGCAGCCGCGTGAGATCGACCGCGTCTTGAGGCACGAGACCGAGCTTCTTGACCGACATGAGATACGACGGGCTGAGACCGAGGCAGGTGGCGCTGACGCGCTCCGCGAGCCGCCACAGGACCTCGGGCGAGGGGTGGGTCGGGCTCCCGTCGTACAGGACGATGCTGCCGCCGGTGAGGAGACATCCGACCAGGAAGTTCCACATCATCCAGCCGGTCGTCGTGTAGAACAGCGTGGTCGACTCCGGCGTCAGACCGGTGTGCAGGTGTGCGAGCTTGAGCAGTTCCATCAGGATGCCGATATGGCTGTGCACGATGGCCTTCGGCGGGCCGGTGGTGCCTGAGGAGAAGAGCACCCAGAGCGCTGCGTCGTGGGCGACGCGCTCGTAGCGGAACTCGCGCGCATCAGGGGGGTTGTCTCCGAGCAGATCGCTCCACGACAGTCCAAAGGCAGGCCCCGCAGAGCCCTGCCCGATGATCGGCACCCACACCGCGTGCTGCACGGTCGTGAGCCCATCGAGGATCTGCTGCGCCTCGGCACCCCGGAAGTGCGCGGAGCCGCCGAAGCGATAGCCATCGGGCACCAGCAGCACCTTCGGCTCGAGCTGCTGGAATCGGTCGAGCGCGGATCGCACGCCGAACTCCGGCGGGGCGGAGCACCAGACTGCACCGATCGCGGCCGTGGCGAGCATGGCGATGACGGCGTGAGGGACGTTGGGGAGATAGGAGGCGACCCGGTCGCCCGGCTCGATTCCCCGTTCCCGCAGGCTGGTGGCCACGGCGCGTACCTGCCGGCCCAGCTCGCGCCACGAGAGCGTGCCGATCGGGCCATCTTCACTCTGGAAGTGCAGCGCGGGGCGGTCCCCGTCGGTGCTCTCGTTCCGCAGCACATGCTCGGCGAAGTTCACGCGCGCGCCGTCGAACCAGGTTGCGCCGGGCATGTCGTGCCCGCTCAGAACGCGGCCGTACGGGGAATCCGACATGATGTCGAAGTAGTCCCAGACGGATGCCCAGAACGACTCCACGTCGGTCGTGGACCATCGCCACATCTCGTCGTAGCCGGAGAAGCCCCGGCCTCGCTTCTCGTCGAGCCATCGCATGTACCGGGTGAGCGGTGCCGCCGCGATGCGCTCGCGGCTCGGCGTCCAGAGGAGTTCGCCTTCCGCGACCGCGTCGGGCATCACGAGCGGCTCCTCGTTCACGACGTCGCTCCCAAGATGCCGAGCTCGATCGCCGACGCGCGCTCTCGGTCCCTGAAAACGCGGTTCACGGCCGGCACAACGCCTTGGGCTCGTCCGAGGGGCTCACCCGTGTTCGGGTTCGGGTCGAGGTGCGGGAAGTCGGCGCTCTGGACCTGAAGCGCGAGCCGATGGCCGGGCAGAACACGCCAGGCCGTGTGCCCGAGGGGGACGACCAGTCTCGTCACCTCCCCCGGCGAATAGGGCTGCTCGGCGTCGAACCCTCCGCGGAACCGCAGTCGAATGGCGCCGGTGCACACCGCGACCGCGACGCCATGCGGGTCTTCGTCGAGGAGCTTCACAACGAAGTCGGTGTCGGCGGCCGAGGTCGAGGCGAACAGCGTGGCGGTCACCGTGCCTACGATGTCGAGCGGATCCTCGACGGGAGCTCCCCGATATCGCAGCACGTCAGCCCGGCCGCCCAGCGCCTCCTGACTCACCGGACCCGCGGTGAGTCGCCCGAACGTGAGGTTGCGTCCGCCGACCGTGGGAGTCGGATCGTCCGGGTCGTACGTGAACTGGTCCGGCGCGGCATCCCCCAACGGAGGCGTGTCGGCCAGGATCCCGCTGCCGCCGTCGTGCCCGAGGTACAGGACCCGGGTCGCCGTCGCCGCCGGCGGCCATTGCTCATCGGTGCGCCAGCCGCCGCTGTTCATGAGGAAGTAGGTGACGCGCGGGAGGTCCTTGGACTCGTCGCGGAGGTGTCTGCGGAAGAAGTCGAGCAGCCGCTCCGGCAGGCGGGAGGCGCCCGCCGCCGCCATCGCCCCGAAGTTGAGCTGACCCTGCACCTGGGGCAGCTGACTGGAGTGCGTCCACGGGCCCATCACCAGGTGGCTCGCCTGGTTGCCCGCCGTCGTCTGCCCGCGGAACAGATCGACGCTCGTGGAGTGGCTGAAGTCGAACCATCCGCCGACGTGCATGGTGGGGATGTCCGGATCGACCCCGGTGTACTCCGTGGGAGTGTTCAGCCGCGCGTAGACGTCGTCGAACGTGAGGGGGAAGTCCTCGACATCGAAGAGCGGGATGCCGCGCAGCGGCCTGATCCCGTAGAGGAGACGGGGATCCTGCACAGCCGCCAGGATCAGGCCGGCGACCTGTGGATCGACCGCCGGGCGCCGAAGGAGCCAATCCAGGGAGGTCACCCCGAGCCAGCTCATGACGAGATCCAGACGCAACGCCCCGCCGGCCTCGACCCTGTCGGACGCCGGGTCAGACGCCATCGCCGGAGCGATCGCCTTCAGGTGCGGGGGCTTCAGCCGCGATGCCGCGAGCTGCGCGGTGCCACAGTACGACAGTCCCGACATCCCCACCGCTCCGGAGCTCCACTGCTGGGCCGCGATCCACTCGACCGTGTCATAGCCGTCCTCGGCCTCGGTCTGCCAATCGAACGGACGCCAGTCGCCGCCGGACCCGAAACGACCGCGCATGTCCTGCATGACAGCCGCGAGCCCCGCCTCCACGCAGTGCTGCGGTCGGAGGACGTCGGTCGTGTAGGCGCTTCGGTCGTACGGGGTCCGGAACAGGACCGCGGCGACCGGCGATGCGTGCGCGGGCAGCCAGACGTCTGACGCCAGCACGACCCCGTCGCGCATCGGCACACCGACGCCTCGAGTCACCGTGTAGGAGGAGCTCACCATCGACCACCACCGCCATCCGACCGACTCCGGTGGTCGGCGGTGACACGATCCGGATGCAAGCAAGCGCTTGCTTGGTAAGCTAGTTTGGGCACGGGGGAATGTCAAGATGGAGCGCGTGATCCAGCAGAAGGGTGCCCTGGAAGTGACCAGAACCTCAGAGCGGCGACCCCCCGATCAGACGGACGTGCTGCCGAGCGCCGCCGAGGACTCGAAGGGAACGATCCTCCGCGAATCGCTCATACTGTTCGCGGAGCGCGGGTACGGCGCGACGACTGTCCGGGACATCGCGCAGCGGGTCGGGATGCTGTCGGGAAGCCTCTACTCGCACTTCCCCTCGAAGGAAGACATCCTCGCCCAGCTCATCGAGCTCGGCATGGCCGCACATCATGATCGGCTCCTCGAGGCGCGACGAGGGGCGGAAGCCAGCCCGCGCAGTCAGCTCATCGCCCTGACCCGCACGCATGTGCTCTTCCACGCCCAGTTCGCGATGCTCGCCACCGTGCTGCACGCCGAGCTGCACATCCTGTCGCCGGAGAAGGTCGCGACCACGATGCATCTGCGCGAACAGTCCACCGAGCTCTTCCGCGACGTCATCCGCCGGGGGATCGCGGCGGGGGACTTCGACGTCCCCGATCTCGAGGTGGCAACGGTGGCGATCATCAGCATGGGTCTGCGCGTCGCCTTCTGGTACACGCCGTCCTTCCATCTGACCAGCGACGCGCTGGCTGACCAGATGGCCGAACTCGCAGGTCGGATCGTCGGCGCCACGCCCGGCTAGGAATCGTCGTTCCGTCGCGAGGGAGCGGCCGACGTGCCAGAACGAGTCACGTCAGGATGTTGCTCGCGTGGGCCGGTACCGGTGCGCGACCGCACCTGACCGGAACTCCTGGCGATCCACCAGCTCGAGCTGGATGCGCTCGCGCAGACCGGCGAGCAGCGTCGGCCCGTGTCCGGCAAGAACCGGCTGCACAACGAACTCGTACTCGTCGATCAGTCCCAGATCTGCCAGCGCCAGGGGGAGCGTCACTCCGCCCACCCACAGGCCCTCGCCCGGCTCCTGCTTGAGTCGCCGAACCGCTTGCCCCAGGCCGCCGCGCACCAGCTCAGCATTCCAATCGACCCCGCTCAGCGTGCTCGACACGACGTGCTTCTTCGCCCGGTCGATGGTCTCGGCGAACGGAACCTCCCACTCATCCATCCACTCAGGCCATGCGCCCGTGGCCGGCTTCCGCCACGCCGACTCCATCATCTCGTAGGTCACCCGGCCGAACAGCAGGGCATCGGCTCGAGCCATCTCGGCGGTCCAGTAGCGCATCGACTCCTCGTCCGGCGGGAGCCCTGCCTCGTGATGGCAGCAACCGTCGAGCGTGACATTGATCGAGTATCGAAGTGGTCTCATCTCGTTGCTCTCCCTCGATGATCGGTGTCGTCTCCGCCTGGTGAGTTCGTCTCGCCCGCGAAACACGTCGGTCGCTGCATGCCGCCCACCCTAACGAGCCGACGAAAGTGCCGCTGCTACTCTGGTCGGCAGCTGTGCGAGAGATGAGGAGGTGGTGTCCGTGAACGTATCGACGTGGGTGCTCCTCTCAGGAGTCACGGTCGGGCGATAGGCCGTCCGGGAGCGCCGCTCAATCGGCATCCCGAAAGGCACGACCATGCACTTCCTCTCCGAACGACTCCTCGACGACGGCGCACTCGAGCGCGAGTTCAGCCTCGACGAGATCCCCGGCATCCTGTGGACTCCCGCATCCGCATCCGCACCGGCACCGCTGATCCTGCTCGGTCACCCCGGCGGGCTGCGCAGCATGCACCCCAGGCTGGCGGGGCGAGCACGGCACGCCGCGGCGAGCGGCTTCGCCGCGGCGACCATCGAGCTCCCCGGCGGCGGTGACCGGCCCCGCCTGGCTGACGCCGAGCAGGCCCGCACTGATCTGCGCCGGGCACTGGCGGCGGGAGGACCGGTCGACGACGACATCATCGAGCGGCTGGTCCTCCCACTGGTCGAGAAGGCGGTCCCCGAATGGCAGACCACCCTGGACGCCCTCCTGGCACTGCCCGAGATCAGCGGCCCGGTCGGGTTCTCGGGCGGGGTCATCGCCATCGGCATCCGTCTGGCCGTGGTGGAACCACGCATCGTCGCCGCCGGACTGTTCGCCGGGAGTTTCGTACCCCGCGTGATGTTCGACGAGGCCCGTCAGGTCACGATTCCGCTGCACGTCCTGCTGCAGTGGGACGACGAAGGCAACGACCGGCAGCTGGCGCTGGACCTGTTCGACGCGTTCGGCTCCCAGGAGAAGGCCCTGCACGCCAACATGGGCGGACACACCGGCGTCCCGCGCTTCGCCGCCGAGGGATCCGACGGGTTCTTCACCCGGCATCTGAGGTGAAGCCAGGTCGCTGGCCCGGCTTCTGCCCACAGGAACCGATCACCAACTGCCCTCCAGGACCGCGTCGGCGTCTGGAACGGACGTCGTCAGTGCGCAGCTGACCGAAATGGGCTGGAAAGGTCAGCACCTTCTCGATGACCTGGGCCGGACTTCCGACCGTGAGACCGGTCTGCGCGACCTCCTCCTCGAGCGAAAGGCCCGACCGGGCGTGGATGGGGTGCGCTCCGAAGTACGGGCGATACTCGTTGAGCGCGTCCTGGGAGTTGGGGCGCACCCAGTCTCCACCGCCGGCACCGACGATGCCGTCCTCGGGGCGGCCGTGACCGTGGGCGGCGAACCGCTCCCGGTAGAGGGCGACGGAGCGTGCGTAGTGCTCCATCGGTGCGAAGTTGTTGTTGACGAAGAAACCGTCGCCGTACATGGCCGCCTCTTCCGCGATCTCGGGGCTGCTGATCGAACCGTGCCACACGAACGGCGGAACGCCGTCCAAGGGTCATCGCGCAAGTCCCAGGAACGCCATGACGGCGCGTTCGACCTCCGCGAGCTGATCGACCGACAGCCGCCCGACACGAGAGACAACGTTCGTCCTGCGGACGGTCGTCAGCTTGTCGATCATGACGTCGCTGTCGCGTTCCAGTCCGGAAAGGTCGCTGCCGACCACTCGCACCCGAAGAAGCGGCGCATCGACGAGATTGCTCGTCAGCGGAAGAACTGTGACCGCGTCCGTACCGTCAAAGGCGTCATCCTGGAAGATCAGCGCCGGCCGCGGCTTCGATGCGTAGACGCCACCGGCCACGGTCCAGAGTTCGCCTCGGATCACTCGTCATCCCAGGGCGCGGACACGGCCTCGATGAACGTCTGATCATCGCTCCGCCGATCGGCTGCCGCGACCAGGTTCGCCTGACGGCGCGCCTCCGCCGCGAACGCCGGCGTCCGCACATCCGGCACCCAGATCTGCACTGGACGGAATCCCCGTTCCCGCATCCGACGCCGATACTCTCTCACCCGCTCCCGCACTGCCATGCCGACATTGTTACATGTAACGGGAGGCATCTCAAGGGAGGGAGCGCTCTTCGTGTTCGCATCGCTAGGGTCGCAGAATGGCCGACCTCGACCCGATGCATTTCGTTGGCATGGCACGGGACTATGCGGCGGCGCGACTCATCACCGCGTCCCCGGCACCCTGACTGACACTCTGATCGAGACGCGCTCGACGCTGCGGTCAACCCTCGCCCGATAGAAACAGCGCTAGCGCGCTGAACTCGAGCCAACGGCGTGGGGCCCAAAGCGTCCACGATAGATGGCACAAATGCCAAATGCATGCCAACTACCCGTGGAACCCGCCATCTTCACGCAGAACCTACAGTTACCTGTAGGTTCCCGCTCGAGACGGCGGAGGATCCCGCGATTCCACGGTAGTTGGCAGTGGCTCCGCGCCGCCGACAGCGGGCGTTGACTCTTACTCTGGGTCGGCCTGCCGGATCGCTTCAGCGATGATGGGCAGGTACCGCCGGACCTGATCGCGGTCGCTGTCCTTTTCCGCGTCCGTCAGCTGCGCGAACAGCGTGCTGATCTGTTCGGTCCAGCGATGGACGAGCTCGGCGGGAATGATGAGCGAGCTATCCGGACCGGGCTGGCACTGTTCGTGGACGTACTGCTGCCAGTGCGCCCACCGTTCGTGCTCTGCCGCGGCGAGCCTGTCGAGCAGATCCTCGCTATGGAGGACCTCCTGCGCGCCCGGGCGCTCCTCAGTCACAGCAGGCCCTCGTTCACGAGGTTCCAGTAATGCTGACCGAGTACCGTGAGCTCGCAGGCCGTGCTCTCCATCGCGGCGTGCCACATGTGGGGCGCGTCGACGGGTCGAACCAGGTTCACGCGGACGTAGTTCTGAAGGATGGCGAAGTCGACAGTGTGCACCGGGTCCGGGAAGGAATGGACGGGTCCTCGTGCCCGGATCGGTGTGGCTCGTAGGTGGGCTCAAGGGCGAACTGCGTCGTCGTCGCCGGGAACAACCGCGTTAACTGCTGCAGGTCCGCCAGCTCAATCGGCGCCGCGGCCTCACGCAGAGAGATGAACGTCTTCACATTCGTCTTGAAGACCGGTCGCTGGGCCCACGGACCGAGCGACTGGTCGATATGCGCGTAGACGCTCCCGGGGGTGATCGCTCCAACGAGGTTGGCGGCGGCCCCGTTCAGTGCGTCGACGAGGAGGCTGGTATACACGCCGGAGCCGCCGCCGTTCTCCAGCGCGTACTGGGTGGCGGTCGAGGCGGTGAGTATGGTGACACCCTCGGAGATCTCCGCGACCCCGGCGGTGAGCGCGTTGGTGCCGGCGATGCCGCTGTGGCAGCTATCGAGAATGATCACTTTGTTCTTCGCCGGTGAGGTGTTCGCTAACGTCATCACGTCGGCCAGCGACAGCCCGTCGTCGCCGGATGTGCAGTCGCTCGCGCACAGGAATCCGCCTGTGTCTTCGATGTAACCGTGGCCTGCAAAGTAGAACAGTGCGATCTCGGCGTCGTCGGCGAACAGGTCCCGAACGGCGGCTTTCAACGCCTGCCGCGTCACCCGTGTGGCGGGGCCGGTGCCCACCATCAGGTGAGGGGTGGGGAAGTTGAGCGTGCCGTCCGCGTTGCGCTCAAGCACGGTCTTGACGCTGTAGGCGTCGTTGACTGCCCCGCTGAGCTGACCGAAGTGCTCGTAGTAGTCGATCCCGACGACGAGGGCCTTCCGCATGGTCGTCAGAGCGAGTCGATGAAGCCGGCGATGTTCGCGTCGCTCCACTCGTAGGAGGAACGCCGGCGAGCATGGTGCGGTCGTTCTTGTATGCCCAGATACCGCGGATTGGCTTGCCCTCCTCCTTCGCGCACTGGATCTCCCACTTCTGCCCGCTCGAGGTCAGCGAGTTCGCGCTGACGAGGACGATGACACCGTGGGAGCGACGGATCCGAGTGCGGACCTTGTCCTTCCACTCGGAGTCGTACGCCTGCTTCACCGACATGTCGATGAACTCGAACGGCGCGCGCGGGTGCAGAGACTGACTCTTTAGGAAGTCGCGCTGCGTCTCATCCTCGATCGCGAACGCGACGAAAGACGACTTTGGTATCTGCCATTGGTTCTCCAGTGCTACGGGGGCTCGGGTGGCCGGCTCGTTCTGCGCATCAGCGTAGCGACGGCCAACGACACTCATCGGGCCCGGGGAGTGGATCTGCCGAAGTCAGCCGCTGCAGTTAGCCGTGCCGAATGCCGTGGACGGGGCAGATGTCGCTGTCGAACGGCGCTGCCGGGTGGGCGGTCAGGTAGTTGCCGTGGTCGGTGCGCGTCGCATCCAGCGCCCGGCCGAGCACCACGATGCGGGCCGCGACGCCCATCGATTCGAAGCCGGCAGCGATTGACTGCGCGTGTGATCCGGTCACCCAGGTGTCGTCGAGGATGAGCACGCGCTGGGCGCCCTCGAGGGTTTGCGGGTCGATTTGCCAGTGCTCCGGGCGGAGTGTTCTGCGGGAGTTCCGGTCGCCGCCGACGGGTCCGACATACATGGGAGTGGCGCGCGGGCGGGCGGTGGCGATCATCGACAGCAGGTGAACCTCGAGGGGATGCGGTTCATCTCGGAACCCGCTCGTACTCGGCACGTGGGTCACCGCGAACGGCCGCGTCAGGCGGTCCGGGATGATGCAGTCCGCATGCTTGGTGAACGCCAGCCAGAGAAGAATCCTGAGCCGGTCGATCTGCTCGGCGGTCGCCGTCGGCTCCTTGTACTGCATCAGATCCTGGTAACCCTGCGCGCCCTTCGGCGCCCAGCTCAGCGGGATCACCCCGTGAGCGAGGCGGTGTGCGCTGTTCGCGTGCCCCTCGCAGGGAACACACAGCTCATAGCCCGGGCCCGAGGTCGGCGCACTGCACACTCCGCAGAGGCCCGGGGCGTGCGCTGGCACGTTCCGGTAGGTGCCGCGGATGCGCCGTTCGTACTCGTCGGCGATGGCGTCGTCGGTCACACGCTCAGCAGCGTGCCGAGGGCAAGGTCGACGTCCGCCGCCCGCCGACGCTCTTGGATCCGCTGCACCGCATCGAACGCCTCCGCCGCGTCGGCTACGACGATGATGTCGTAGGCTCCGGCGACGAGATCCTGCGCCCACTTCGCCTTCTTGGCGACGTGACGCGTCATGATCACCGGCCGGCCGTGACGGACTGCGGCGGCGGCCTGCGTCCGGGTGCCGGAGGTCTCCCCGGCCTGGACGATGACCGTGGCACTGGCGAAGCCGCTCATCACAACGTTGCGCATCGGGAAGGTCTTCTTCGACGCGCTCGACCCCGGTGCGAACTGGGAGATGAGCAGGTGGCTGGCCGCGATCTCATCCTGCAGCACCCGGTGCTCGCGCGGGTAGTAGACGCCCAGACCCGTCCCGATCACGCCGATAGTCCTGCCGCCATGATCGAGCGACGCGCGCATTGCCGCGACATCGACCCCTCGGGCGAGCCCGCTGATCACGGGCACGTCGTTCTCAGCCAGCATCCCTGCAAGATCACGCGCGAACCCTGCTCCCCACGCGTCAGGGGTCCGGGTGCCGACGATCGCGACCGCTGAGGCATCTCGGTCCTGGATCTGCCCCTGCCAGTACAGCACCGGCGGCGCGTCATGCACGGCCCGCAGCTGACGTGGGTAGTCGTCGGCGTAGAGCGTGACCGTGTGGATGCCGCGCGTGGTGTGCTCCGCGATGACCCGCTCGGCCTCCTGGACAGCTTCGTCGAACCCACCCAGCAGCTGACCTTCGAAGCTGGCATGCAACACCGCCGAGGGACTACCGAGTTCGTCGATCTCGGCCCTCGTTCCCGCCCACGAGAATCCCGGGGCGGTCGCCAGCGCGAACAGCGCCAGGTCCTCCAGCTGCCCCTGCATGCCAACAGACTAACGCCGACCCCCGACATCGGCGCCGACCTCGGCTGTGTGAGTCAGCCTTCGACGTCGGCCCGGTGGCGGCCGCGTTCGACAGCGGTCGACCCATCCCCCCTGCTTCGTCATCACTCCTTCACTTCGCGTATCCGTGGGCGGGGCCGGAAGTCGCCTCTGCCTCTCTATGTTGAGGATGTGACATCTCCCGGCGAGTACGAGCGGCTCGGCGACATTGAGGCACCGTTTCAGCTGACCAAGAAGCATCACCGCGCCCAGCAGGACCGTGCCCAGATGGTCGAGTCGATGCGCGGTGAGGTGCCCGGCCTGACGTACGAGGCGTACCGGGCGGGCGCGCCGTGCCCCGGCTGCGGCCGCCCGTACATCGACGGGGACCGTTGGAGCATCCGGAAACGATGCATATGACCGACTCCGAGCGGGCGCGATACGACGAGGAAGAGTCCGCCTACCTCGCGCTTCACAGGCTCGCCGCTCGGCTCGCCAAGGAATAGCCGCATGGCATTGATTTCCCTGAATGAAGCGGGGGTACGACAGACTCTACTTCGCCCTCGAGGCGCCCCTTTAGGCGTTCGACGATCGTTGAGCCGAGCGACAAGAGGGTCAATCGGACCGCACCGATCGGCGCTCGACGGTTCACGTGTCTGGACCTCAGCGGACTCCGCACCGACCACGTTCAGCGAGATCCGAGTCTCCCGAGAGCTTGAGCACCGGGGTCTGGTTCGTAGTTCAGCATCGCGATCGCACGTGTGACGGACTCAAGAGCGGCCGGGCTTACAGAGCTCGAACCATTAAGAACGCGGGAGACTGTCGACCGGGAAACTCCCGCCGTGCGTGCTACGTCCTCGATGGTCGTGTGCTGAAAGCTGGCCTCCGTGTGCAGTTTTCCTGCGCTCACTTGATTCCAGTCCTTGAGAGGCTTTCCACGAACTGTCGTTGGGCGAAGAGGAAGACCACTAGCACGGGGATGACCGTCAACGTGGTTGCCGCCAGCTGGGTGCTCCACATGGGCTCTCCATAGACGTCTTCGTACCGGGTGAGCCCCAGCCCGACGGTGAACATCGCGGGTGTCTTGAGGAAGATCAGCGCCTCGTAGTACATGTTGAACGACCTCAAGAACTGCAGGATCGCAACCGTCGCGATGGCGGGGCCGGCGAGGGGGAGAGCGATCCTGCAGAAGATGCCCACCCGCCCGAGACCATCGATCCGCGCTGCCTCCTCCAGTTCCACCGGGAGAGAGAGGAAGAACTGGCGGAAGATGAAGGTCGCGACGATTCCGCCCGATCCGAACACCGGCAAGAGAATGAGCGGCCAGTGGGTGTCGATGAGCCCCAGACCGTTCGCCCATTGGAATATCGGTATGACCGTCACCTCGGTCGGCAGCATCATGCCTGAGAGCAACAGAAGGAACATCGGTCCGGCGAGCGGGAACGTGATCCGTGCGAATGCGTAACCTGCCAGGGCTGCGACGATGATCGTGAGCACAGTCACGACGACCGCGATGTAGAGCGAGTTCGCGTACTGGAGCAGGAACGGATTCTCGGTGAAGACCAGCGGCCAGGCGGCCGTCGTCCAGTTCTCGGGGAAGATCGAAGGTGGAACCGCAAAGATCTCGCTGGCGGGCTTGAAGGACGAGAAGACCATCCAGAGAACGGGGTAGACGAACGGGATGGTGGCGATTGTCAGGAGTACGTAGAGCACGACCCGCGCGGTGCGCGATCGCACACGGTACTGCCTCGATGTCCTGGCTCTCCGCTTACCCTCCGGCCGCGACGGGAGCACGATGTCCTCGGTCAGCGGGGCGTCGATCACGTCAGACCTCATCGTGCACCCACGCCTTCCGAAGTCTCCACTGAAGCGCGGTCATGAGCAGAACGATCACGAACAGTACGACACCGAGGGTGCTGCCGTAGCCGAACTCCTGGCGTTCGAACGCCGTTTGATACATGTAGTACGAGAAGACGAGGGTCGAGTTGCTCGGCCCACCTTGAGTGAGCACCTGGATGGGGGCGAACACGTCGAGAGCGCCGATCGATGTGAGGATCATCACGAGCAGCAACGTGGGTGACATCAGCGGCAATGTGACCGACCAGAACGACCGCCATGGGCTTGCGCCGTCGATGCGCGCGGCCTCCTTCAACTCGGGCGGGATTCCCTGCAGGGCCGCGAGGAAGAGCACCATGTTCATTCCCACGCCCTTGAACACCTGAATGATGACGATCGAGATGAGCGCCGTGTTGGGATCGTTCAGCCAGTTCGGACCCTGGATGCCGACGGTGGCGAGAAACCCGTTCACTCCGCCGTTCACGGCAAGGAGGAACTGCCAGATGATCACCCACGCGACGATCGCCACCACGACGGGCGAGAAGTAGATGGCTCGAAACGCCGTGATTCCGCGTAGGCGCTGATTGACGAGGAGCGCGAGGAGCATCGCGAAGACGATGTTGACCACCATGAGCGCGATCATGAACACGCCGGTCACGCCGAGGGACTTGTGCGCAACCGCATCGGTGAGCAGTCGCTGATAGTTGCCCAGACCCACGAAGTCGAACGCCCCGGTGAAGATGTCCCAGTCGTGGAGGCTGTACCAGATGACGTACAGGAACGGGATGAGGCAGAGCGCGATGACGCCGAGGACCATCGGGGCGACGAAGGCGAGGCCCACCATGCTGTCGGCACGTTGCAGAGCGGACCGGGCAGACCGCGTGCCGCGGGAGGACTCCCCCGCGGCACGCGTTCCTGTTGCTGTGATGCTCATATCCCTTTTCAGCCGGCCAGCAGCGGATCGATCTGAGCGCAGATGTCCTCCGCGATGGTAGCGACGTCGGCGTTCGCCGCCCACAGCCCATCGAACCCTGTCTGCACCAGGGGCGAGATCCGACTCATGTTCGAGTGGGATGCCTTGGTGCCGGCGACCGGGACGACGTCGATGATCGTGCGCTGCACGTCCTCCGGCTTGATCGCGGGTGCGGCGACCGCGAAGGTCTCAAGCGTGAGCAGCGACTGGCGCGGCGGGGGGAAGAACTGCGCGAGCTTGGCGGAGTTCTCCGGGTTGGTGAAGAACGCGAGGAACTCGGCGGCTGCGTCGGGGTTCTCGCCCTTGGCGATGACTCCGATGCCCGCCTGACCGACGACACCCGAGGGGCCGGCCGCTCCGTCGGGAAGCGGAAGGAAGTCCCACTCCATCTCCGGGTCGATCGCACCGGATGCGCTCAACTGACCCACGAACATGACAGCTCCGCCGGAGTTGAAGTCGTACGTCTCGCCAGGCTTCATGAAGGCTCCCTGGTCATACATTGCCGTGTTGTACCAGGTGAGCGCATCGGTCATCTCCGAAGACGTGAACTCGCAGCTCGCTCCGTCGGCGCTCCACGGCTCTGCTCCCCAGCCAGACCAGACGACGGACAGCGTGTCCCACAGCTTGTCGGGACGGTTTCCTTCGGAGTAGATGATCGGGCCGACTCCTCCGGCGACCGCGGCGGCTGCAGCGATCTCGGCCGCCTTCTCCCAGGTCCACTCGCCCGAATCGACGAGGTCACTCGGCTGGTCGAAGCCTGCAGCCTCGACCAGGCCACGGTTGACGTAGATTCCGAACGGGCTGTTGGAGAACGGGTAGGCGTAGAGCTCGTCGTCCGTCGTCCAGCGCTCGAGTGCGCCTGGGATGAGGTCGTCGACGTCGTACCCGTCGGTTGCCTCCAGCGTCGGAGAGAGTGGGAAGAGCACTCCGCTCTCCACGAACTGCTTTCCGTACGTCTCGGCGATCCACGCGAGGTCGGGGGTGTCTCCGCCGGCGATCTGAGTCGTAAGGGTGGTCAGGTAGTCGCCGCTGAGAGTTTCAAAGCTCACGGACGCGACTTTGTCGGGATTGGCTGCAATGTACTCGTCAGCAATTCCGTTGAGAAGCTCCAAGTGCTTCTCGTTCGAGGACCAGATCGTCATCGTCAAGTCGACCGGACCGGCCGACTCGGCAGGTGCCGGATTGGACGCACACCCTGCCAGTGCGATGACAACGCCGGCTGTCAACGCCAGCGCAATACTCTTCTTCCTCACAGTTCTCCTTTGGACCGCTCGTGATGCTGTGTCAAGCCTCGCAAATGCTGCGGGGCGAGGTCATCCGTGTGGGTGACCTGCGTCGAGACTAGCGCCGCTCTCCGAAAGTAACAAGACTAATTCCCGGGAATCTGGCGATTGTTTGCGTGCAGATTTCGTGATAGAACTTCGGCGATGTGCAAATGACTTGCGTACCCGACAGGCACCCGTCGGTCCGGGCCTATCGAATTGCAATTGGAGTTGCTCTTGTCCGATCCTTCACCGCTGAACATTTCTGGTGTCTTCCCTTCGCTCGCCCAGGTGGGAGAGTTCGGCCCACCACGAACGGAGGTGGGAATCGGTGCGCTCATGCCGTGGAACGGAGCGCTCTACGTGCAGAACTACAACTCTCACAAGACCGATGGTGCTGGTGTGAGTCTGCGACGCGTGCACCGTAACTTCACGATGGAACTCGTCCCGGAAGCCGTGGGCGTTGACGGAACGTATACCAACCGCTTCGTCCACTACGAGGCGAGTCGACTGGTCATCGGACCGCACGTGATCACGCCCGACCACCAGGTATCCACCGTTGCGGAGCTCGCCTCTCATCGCCTTTGCGGAACTGCTCGCCATCTCACTCGACCCGATACTCACGTTTACGTGCTCACGATGGAAGGAGAGATCTTCGAACTCAACGTCGTCACGCTCGAATGCTCACTGGTATGGGACCTCAATGCGGAACTCGCCACCGAGGGGGAGTACAAGGTCCACTACAAGGACTGCTACGCCTCTTTCGGTCGTCTTGTCGTGTGCTCGAACGAGTACGGCGAAGACGACTGGGCGGGTCGCCAGTCGCGCGGGCGCCTTGCCGAGTTCGATGGAACGGGATGGCACGTACTCGAGCGCAAGCCGTTCACCGCGGTCGCGGGGCGCAGCGAGTTCGGTGGCACGATCTTCGCGAGTGGCTGGGATCAGGCATCCGCGATCCTTGAGGTGTTCACGGAGGCCGATGGCACGTGGACTCGGTATCGGATGCCGAAGGCATCGCACACGTTCGACCACAAGTGGCAGACGGAGTGGCCCCGCATCCGGGAGGTAGAGCACGAGCGCTTCCTGATGGATCATCACGGGATGTTCTACGAACTCTCACCGTGGGCTTACGGCGGTCGAATCTGGGGTATCCGCCCGATCTCGACCCACCTGTCGGTACTCGGAGACTTCTGCTCGTGGCAAGGCCTGCTCGTGACGGGCGCGGACAATGCCTCACCGAGCATGGGTCAGAACGTCACGACCGCCGAACCGCAGTCCGGTATGTGGTTTGGGAAGACGGACGATCTCTGGGGATTCGGTAAGCCCGCCGGCTGGGGCGGGCCGTGGTGGCAGAGCGAGGTCGTGGCAGGCGAAGCGTCCGACCCCTATTTGATGACCGGATTCGACCAGAAATGTCTCCACCTCGAGAACTTCGGCTCGGAGGATGTGACAGTCGACATCGAGATCGACTTTCATGGGCACGGGCACTTCGCCCAGTCAACGCAGGTTACGGTTGCCTCTGGGTCAGTGACCACTCACGTCTTCCCGCAGGGCTTCAGTGCCCACTGGGTACGGCTGCGGCCAGATCTGGACTCAACAATGAGCGGACAGTTCATCTACACATGACGAATCAGAGACCTGTCGACGACGTACGACACAGCGCGAGCACGGAGCGCGAGAGCCTACTGTCACAGCTCCAGATCGCGCTGCCCAGTCTCAGCCCCGCACGAAACCGTATCGCGGCGGCTGTCCTTTCGGACCCCGGGGCGGCTGGCCGCTCGACAATCACGACCCTGGCGTCGCGAGCCGACGCAGATCCGGCGACGATCACGAGGTTCGTTTCAGCGCTCGGCTACGACGGGTACCAGCATTTCCGATCCGCAGTGGCACGGGACGCCGGGCGAGATGAGTTTGCTGGTTGGGCGCGCGATCTCTCCTCAAACATCTCACCGACAGACACCGCGGACACCGTGCTTAATGTCCTCGCTCGTCATCGCGTCAGAGCGATCCGATCGACACTCGAGTCTCTCGCGGACGCCGCCGAGATCGAGCGCGTAGCAGATCGGGTCGCTTGCGCCGTGCGGGTGTATGTGTACGGAGAGTGGGGCGATGGAATCGTCGCACGCGAACTGCATCTTCGCTTGATCCGCGCCGGTGTATCGTCATGGCATCTCGAGGGCGATGCTTCGCCGGGTGTCTTCGCTGCCAGCGCGTCGGTTGACGACGTCGCGATCGCGATCTCCCGGACCGGCGCCGAGCGCGGACTGCGGCAGTTCTTCGATGACATGTCATCGAAAGACGTGCCGACAGTTGTCCTCACCGGTGCGCCAGAGTCCCCCGCCGGACAAGCCGCCGATACGGTCATCTTCACTGGCACCGGAGTCGGTCCGAACTGGACTGACTACGTCGCCGGTCGCGAGAGCGATTCGCTCGCGGCGTCTCTACTATGGGTCATGGTCATGCAGCGGAGGCACAACATGCCCAAGCTGCATGAGAGCTCTTAGTCCGTGCCAGGCGGCGCGGTCGAACCGCGAACCACTAGCGACGTCGCGAGTTCTGTGTCACGAGAGAAGAGCGGACGGTTCTCGATGAGCGTCAGCGCCATCGCCAGGGCGATCGCCCCCATGTCATTGAGTGGCTGACGAATCGTCGTGAGCGGCGGCGCCGTCATCGCAGCCGCGGCCAAGTCATCGAAACCGACGACGCTGACATCCTGCGGGACCCGCAACGACAGCTGCCGCGCGGCCTCGATCACACCCATCGCCTGACGATCGCTCGCGGCGAAGATCGCGGTCGGACGTTGCGGCAGCGCCAGCACATGCAGCGCTTGGACGAGGCCCGACTCGTAGTCGAATGTGCCCGGAACGATGAGCTCCTCGTCGACGGGAAGCTTGGCGGCGTCCAGTGCATCGCGATAGCCGGAGAGCCGCGCCCGCGCCACGAGCGAGTCGTCGGGGCCCGCCAACATCGCGATCCGCTGGTGGCCGAGCTCGACGAGGTGCCGGGCGGCCGTAACGCCACCGGCCCAGTTCGTCGCTCCGACGCTGGGCGCGCCGAGGTGGGGTGAGTCCTGTGGGTTGACGACGACCAGTCGGACCCCTTGCGCCTCGAGCTGCTTCTGCTGGCTGTGACTGAGGGCGGAGCTGAGCGCAATGACAGCGCTCGTCGTCCGCGCCGTGAACTGCTCGAGCCAATCCTCTTCAGGATCATCGTCATCATGTTGGACGAGAACCACGTTCACACGCTTGCGCTGAGCCTCTGCGAGTACCCCCGCGAGGAACTCCACATTGCTCGACATGAGAATCGTCCGAACGAGCACCGTTACGGTCTGCGGGATGCTGCGCTTACGTCGAGGAACGTATTGCTGACCTTGAAGTATCTCAGTGACGCGGGCTCTCGTCTCTTCTCCGACATCGCTGTTCCCGTTTGCAACCTTCGAAACCGTCGAAATCGACACGCCGGCGAGAGCGGCCACCTCCGCCATACTCGGGCCCCGAGGAGCGCGACTCACGCGTCCACCACCCGCACCTGAGGGCTGCATGCCTCAGTCGGGAGACTGCGCGCACGACATACCGACCGATAAAACAGGTAGCTGTCTTTCGGATGCCGATCCAGCGTTTCTTCGTCGACGCGCATGATTCCAAACTTAGGCCCGTATCCGTGGCCCCACTCAAAGTTGTCGATCCAGGTCCAGAGGTAGTAGCCGCGTACGTCCACACCCGAATCCAAACAGTCCTGAACCGCTGCCAGGTGTGACCAAATGTACCCAATACGATCCCCATCGGGCACGCTGCCGTCGAGAAGCACACGGTCTTCGAAGGCCGCGCCGTTCTCCGAAACATACAGCGGCAGGCGCGGGAACTCTTCGGCGATCGACCCTAGGACTTCGGCAAGTCCGTCTGGGGCGATGTTCCAGCCCATCGCGGTGTACGGGGGGTCCTGCTCGAGGAACTCGACGTTCTCCGCACCCACCCAGGGTGAGGCACCCTTCTTGTGGCCATCCGCATGGGATCGCTACGAAACGCCGTCCCACATCCGGACTTTCACGGTCGAGTAGTAGTTGATCCCGAGAAGGTCGATCGGTTGCGAGCTTGCTTCGAGGTCTCCGTCACGCACGAATGACCAGTCCGTGATTGCGGACGTGCGGTCCAGGAACCCCGCGGGATAACCCCCTCGCAGCATCGGACCGATGAATGCCTGATTCGCCATGTCGTCGATCTGCTGACATGCTTCCGCTCCCCGCTCACCGACACCGCGGGGGACGTGCATGTTGAGGGCGATGCCGATTCCGACGTCGGCGGCCAGGTTCGGCCTGGCGCTTTGTACGGCAAGGCCGTGGGCGAGGTTGAGGTGGTGCACGGCCCGAAGTGCGGAGAGCGGCTCTGTGCGGCCGGGGGCCATCACACCCGAACCGTAACCCAGGAAGGCGGAGCACCACGGCTCGTTCAGCGTCATCCAGTTCGCGACCCGGTCGCCGAGGTGCTTCGTGACGATCCCGGCGTACTCGGCGAATCGATACGCCGTGTCACGGTCGGTCCATCCGCCAAGATGCTCGATGGCTTGGGGAAGATCCCAGTGGTACATCGTCGCGACCGGCCGGATACCTCGCTCCAGCAATCCGTCGACGAGTCGATCGTAGAAGTCGAGGCCGCGTTCGTTCACGGCGCCCCTGCCGGTCGGCTGGATTCGTGACCACGCGATCGAGAACCGGTAGTCATCGACGGCGAGGTCTCCGAGGATGTCGAGGTCGGAGGAGAGCCGGTTGTAGTGGTCGATCGCTACGTCAGCGTTGGTGCCGTCCAGGATTCGTCCGGGTGTGCGCGCATAGGTATCCCAGATTGTCGTGCCGCGGCCGTCTTGATGGGTCGCGCCCTCGATTTGGTAGGCGGCGGTGGCCACGCCGAGTCGAAAGTGTGGCGGGAATGCACGGCCTCCGGGCGGAACATCCGTCACTTGCGCATCTCTTCGTAGATCTCAGCCTCTTCGCCGGCGGACCAGAGCATTCCCTCGGGCCAGTGCAGTTGAACACCGAGCCGCTGAAGGTCGTGCTGGAACGACGCCAGCAGCGTCTCGCTCGACGCGACAGCGTGGGGTTCGGTGGAGTGCGCGATCGAGAACGCGGCGAGGGCCCCGGCGGCTTCACCGATGCTCCACTCGACGGGGTGCAGCCGATAGCACCCGTTGGTGATCTGGGTGGTTCCGATGTTCTTGCACGCGGGGAGGAGGTTCCGCACGCGCCGGGGCACGAGAGCGGAGAGTGGGATCTCGAAGGGATGCGGCACGTCGCCGTTCCAGACCGTGCCACGAGTGCTGGGGTGGCGGTCGATCCAGTAGTAGTGGCCCGTTCCCACCGTGTCGTCGTACCTCACCGCTCCGAGCGATCCTCGCAGCGTCGCGGAAACGTCCTGTTCGACGATCGTGCGCTGCGCGAGGATTCGTCGCGATTCCCGGATGTAGGGGTACATCGCGAAGCCATCCTCGGTACCGGCGACGTCGGCCCGGAGTCGGAGACCCGGCCATCCGGCTCCACCGTCGGGCCGGGGCGCCTCTGTTTGGAGCCAGTACAACAAGGACTTCGACTGCTCCTTCGCGCCCCTCCAGTGATCCGCCGCATCGGGCACGCCGAACAGCGGCCCGCCGACGTAGTCGTTCATGGGCCAGTTGACGACGGTGATGTCACTCGCAAGGTATCCGTCGCGGAACTGTCGTCGCGCCGCGATCCGCCGGAACGTCCACAGGTCGGGGTTGCGTCCCATGTTCCGATGGTCAAGATCGATCGCGAAGGGGTCGTCGTCGTCGTTGATATCGAGGCGCCAGGTCCGTCGTGACGATCCGTCGCTGTTGATTCCCGCACGGAAGTCGAAGAGAGGCAGTCCGCGCCTGTGCGCAGGCGACCATGAGCGGAAGTACTCGTAGTCCGCGGGGCGGTCGATGGTGAAATCGGCACCGTCGATGTGGTCAAGCGCGAAGCACCACGTGACGCTCTGCATGTCAGTCGGGTCTGCCGTCATCGCGGCATTCGGCTCACCCGTCTGGTCTTGTGACTCCCGTCCGCTGACGTGTTCCACGTCGGCAAGCACGAGCAGGTCGCCGAGTTCGCTAGCGTCAAGGAAGAACGCGCCGTGCAAGACGGTCTCATCGCCTGAGCGCGAGTCACGGACCGTCACTGACGTGACATGGTCTCCATCAACGGATGCCGCAGTCGGTTCGGTGTGTTTGAGGACCGTCAGCTGACCGTTCGCCACATAGGGAAGCAGTATCCCGTCGATGACATTGACGATCACACGCGGGTCCACGGAGAGCGGCGTCACCCACCCCGCCCCAGGGTTGAGGTAGGGGTCGACCATCGCTTCCGGCGTGAGGGGGAAGTTTCGCCGGTACAGCTCGCGCAGCTCGCCGCGGAAGGCCCGGTAGCTCTCGTTGGCGCCGGTCTCCTCGATGAACAAGTGCTCGTCGCTTGGGACGAGTTGGCTCGTGAGCTGACCACCCAGCCACGCGGTGGGATCTGTCATGACGACGGTGCGTCCAGCCTTCAGCGCGGCCAGTGCGGATGACACGCCGCCGACCCCGCCTCCGATGATCACGACTTCTGAACGAATCTCCTGCTGCATTGTGCTCGCTTCCTTGGTAGCAACGGTCTTCGCCAGCGTACAGGGATGCACGAAACTTTAGGAACCCTTTATCGGGAATATCGCCGCTTGATTTCGCTAGGATGTTGCAAGCATCCACCCATGGTTCGAGGAGGAACTCGTGCGTCGCACCGTCATTTCGGCAGACCTGACCGTCGTCGGAGGAGGTCTTGCCGGCGTATGCGCCGCGATCGCTGCAGCGCGACTGGGGACCCGGGTCAGCCTCATCACCAATCGGCCGGTGCTCGGGGGCAACTCCAGCAGCGAGATACGAGTCTGGGTCTGCGGCGCGACGACCCACGGGGCACAGAAGTTCGCGCGCGAGAACGGGATCATCGGCGAGATGATCCTCGAGAACCAATTCCGCAACCCCGAAGGAAACCCTGTCCTGTGGGATCACGTGATCCTCGACTACGTGAGACGGGAACCCAACATCTCGCTCTACCTCAACACCGACGTCCACACCGTTCAGGCGGACGGCCCGCCAGAACACCGATCCATCATCGCCGTCACTGGTCGACAGCTCGGCAGCGAGAGCGAGTTCACCTTCGAGAGCCCTCTCTTTCTCGACGCCACCGGCGACGGATTCGTCGGCGACACAGCCGGCGCGCGGTTCATGGAAGGTCGCGAGGCACGCAGCGACTTCGGCGAATCGTGGGCGCCGGAAGCGGCGGACGGGAACCTGCTGGGGAGCACCATCCTCTTCTACGTGCGCGACACCGGCGCGCCCGTACGGTTCGTCCCGCCGGACAGCACCATCTCCATCGCCGGAACCCCGATCGCGGCGACGCGCACGATCTCCCCGACGCGCAGCGGATGCTTCTACTGGTGGATCGAGTGGGGTGGCGAGCTCGACATCGTGGCGGACAACGAGCGGATCCGCGATGAACTGTGGGGAGTGATCTTCGGAATCTGGGACCACATCAAGAACTCAGGCGAGTACGACGCCGAGGACTTCACTCTGGAGTGGGTGGGGACCGTTCCGGGCAAGCGTGAGTACAGGCGCTTTATCGGCGACCACGTCCTCATCCAGCAGGACATCATGGCGCAGACACCGTTCAACGACCGGGTGGCCTTCGGCGGCTGGCCGATCGACCTGCACCCGCCCGGCGGAATGTATGCGGGCGGAAGTGGAGCCGAGCACCTGTTCTCCTGGGGCCTATACCACGTTCCGTGGCGGAGCCTTTACTCGGTGAATGTCGAGAACCTCCTGATCGCCGGGCGCAACATCTCCGCCTCACACGTTGCATTCGGATCAACCCGCGTCATGGCGACGTGTGCCGTGATCGGCCAAGCGGCCGGCACCGGTGCCGCGCTCGCGCTGAACCTGGGAGTCACACCGCGAGAAGTCGGAACCAGCCACGTGAGCACCCTGCATCGCACGCTGTTGCGCGAGGACGCAGCGGTGCTCGGTGTGCTCTGGGACGATCCGGGCGATTACGCCCTCTCCGCCACGGCGACGGCATCATCCACGCTGGATGACCTCAGTGACCACGAGGATTCTGGCGACCAGGAGACGCTGATGTCGCTGGCCGCTACCGACCTCGGCCTCCTGATCCCCGTCGACCCGGAACTAGCCAGCATCCGTGTTCTCGTTGAGCTCTCGGCACCCAGCGAACTCGCCGTCGAACTCTGGTCGACCGCACGCGGCGAGAACCAGGTGCCCGTCGAGCACGTGACGACGACCACAATCCATGCGCCGGCCGGCCGATCCTGGGTAGAGGCCGACTTCGCGCATCGGCCACCGACGCCCGAGAACGCGGTCGTCGTGATTCGGCGCAACAGCGCTCTGTCCGTCGTCGTGAGAGAAGGGCGAGGAGCCTACGGCGTCCTGGGACTTCTCAGCCGCTCGCCCCGATCGGTGGATCACACGCAAGGCGAAGTCCCGCCCTCGAACGCGTGGTCCGCCGAAGAACTGCGCCGGCGCCACATTCCGATCACCGTGTCGCCGCCCACGTCCGCGCACCGCGCGGACAAGGTGATCGGCGGCTACGCCCGCCCGTTCGGAGGGCCACAGCTCTGGTCCTCCGAACGCATCCGCAACGGTGCGCACGAGTGGATCCGCCTGGACTGGGAGCAGCCACAGCACATAGCCACAGTCGAGCTCGTGTTCAACGCCGACGTCGACGAGGATCTCAACAACCTGCACCACCACGAGACACCCTTTGCCGTCATCCCTGAACTGGTCAGGGACTACAGCGTCGAAGGGCGGGTCCAGGGTGAATGGATCGAACTGGCTGAAGTCACCGGAAACCGCCAGCGCCATCGCCGCCACAGCTTCGACCCGGTACTCGTTGATGCCATTCGCCTCACGATTCTCGCCACCAATGGGAGCCCCTGGGCGATGGTGCACAACATCCGTGTCTGGGCTCCATCGAACAAGCGGATCGGAGGGAAGTGACCGCTCCCGTCATCCACGAGCCCCCGGCCGCCGAGTGGGACTTCCGCCTCGGCCCAACGCTGACCGCCACCAACGCAGCGGAGTTCGAGCTGGAGAACGCCGGGCCCAGTGCGCCGATCTGGGCGCCCGACGATTGCGTCGGAGGGGGAATCGTGTTCTCCGGCGACGGCGGTCACCTCCGTGTGCCGTCCGACCAGGCGGGATTGCTCGACATGTCCGAGGCTGGAGAAGTCACCGTCATGGCGCTTGTCCGCCGAGACGGGCTGGGGCGCGGGTTCATCGCCGGGCTGTGGCAGGAGCATGATGACGACCCTCGGCGACAGTACGGCCTCTTCATCGATCTACCCGCTTACGGCGGCGCGGATCAGGTGATCGGGCACATCTCCCACGACGGGCGCCCAAGCCCGGGACTCCCCTACAGCCGGGACTACGCAGCGTCCGCACGAATGCTCAGGCCCGGCCCGTGGCGCGTCGTCGGGTTCCGGTACGACGGTCGCGACGCGACAGCGTTCCTCGACGGGATCGCGGATCCGCGGCCATCTTTCACAGAGGTCGGACCCCCACTGGGTCGCAGCCTGACCTACAGCAAGAACCCCTATCACTACGCCCACGGCCTCAACCCCGGCATCCGCTCTGACTTCACGGTCGGCGCCGTCATGCTCACCACCGGCATCGGCAACGCATTCGTGGGATCGATCGCGCGCCTAGCCATTTGGAGTCGGGCACTCGATGACGGCGCCATCGCATCGCAGGCGCTCGCTTGGACACCCCGCTCCGCTCCTGTCGTACGGTTCGACTGGTGGCGAGCGGATCCATCCCCTGCCGCGTGGCGAGGAGGATGGCACGGTGCGCTATGGCCGGTCGCCACGACCGGGTGCTCGCAGATCAGCGGCATGGAAGTGCCCGTCCTGGTCGCACGTGACCGGCTGGTTCGCGAAGCTGCCCCCGTCGGTGCAGTCGTGCACCTCCCCATGCACGGCTATGACAGCGCCCACGTAGATCGAATCGACATCACAGGCGTCACAGACCGAGCGCGAGTCCAGGCGACAATCATTGCCCTCGCGGACGGTGGAAGCGATGTGCACGCCCGACGCATCCATGCCACCTCGACGCGTCGCTCGCGCGACAGCGTCTCGCTCTCTTTCATAGGCGCACCGCCCGCTCACCTCGATGCCATCGAACTGCAGCTCGCCGCGGGTGCACGACTCGAGCTGGGCGAGATCACAGTGTGGACGCCTGAACGGTGACAGACGCATTGGATGGTTCGAGGTGGAAGCCGCCGATATCGGAGCCTCCGACGCTGATGCGGTAGCGCCCGAAGAATCCGCGGAGCGCCACCCGCCCTGCCGCGTCGGTCGAAGTGCTCAGATCGGTGCGCCACTCGTGCGTGATCAGTTCGGCCAGCGCCTCGTACGCCGGCTTGGGGTTGAGGTGACGATCAAGAAGGCCTGAGTCGACATGGTCCTCGCCCGGTGCCGCGCTGCCGTCGGCGAAGTTCCACCACGTTATGGAGTCGACAGAGGGGTGGCTGAACCACAGCCGATAGAAGTCGCGTGCGATCCGCGCCTGAAGCTCCGGTCCGTCCAGACCATCACGGGGCGATGTCATCGTGATCTCACTGATGTGCAGCGGCCGCCGCAGACGTGCGAAGTCGTCGAGCGATCCGTAGAGGATGGCCGGCGTGTTTGCCTCCCCGGCGGCAACGCGGTGCATCTGAGCATCCTCGAAGAGATGGTGCTGCAGACCGACGCCGTCCACGCGGGCACCCTCGCGGAGGAGTCGCTCGACAAGGTCGATGTACACCCCTCGATCGCGTGACCACGAGACCTCGCTGACCTCGTTGATCATCAGGAAGGCCTCGGCGGGCATGGCTGCCTCCGCCCATTCGAATGCCCGACGTGCGTAGTCTGGCGGCATCGGTCGAGACTCACCCGCGGCCAGTCGCCATGGCGTGCACACCTCGTTGATGACATCCCACCGCGCGATCGACGTGCCGTAGCGTTCGCCGATCCGACGCACACGCTCTTTCCACACGCTGCCATCGCGCGACTGGTCGTCGGTCACCCAGTCGGGCACAGACCACTTCACCAGATCCCATACCAGCGGATGCCCGTTCAGGTTCAACCCGTTCGCGACGCCCCACTCGACGACCACGTCTGTGGGGGGACGACGGCGAAGGTGCGCACTGCTCCTCACAAAGCGCAGGCGTCCGCGTTCCGGCTCGAGGTCTCGCCAGTAGAGCGGGACGGTGCCGGCGTTGAACAGTTCGAGGAACCGGTCCTCATACCGCAGGCTGTCGCGCGGGGAGGAATAGGCATCGAGCATGAAGGTGTTCGCGCCGAAGAGGAAGTCGGAAGAGATCTGCGTCAGCGTCACCTGCTGATTGGCGATGGGGTTTCCTCGACCGTCGCGAACCTCGACGACCATGTCCCCCTTGCGGAACGATTCGATTCCGTGATCGATCCGCTCGACGACATCGGGATCTTCCCAGAGCGCTCGGTATCGAGAGTCCAACGATGCGCCTCCTCGGTCTCATCGGCGGCTTCTGGCCACATCAACCACGTTACCGACTGAACCAGCGTCGTTGCAACAGATACACCACTGTTGCGTAGAATGAGACCGCTTGATCGTGCAGGATTCGCGGATGCTACGCGGTGAAGCTCACTCGGTAGGCTCACGCAGGAGGTGAACAGATGTCAAAGACGGCTGAGCTCAGCGAGACGGCGGCAGATCGCTCGCTGGGTGCGCGGACACTCGTCCGCGGCCTAACTGTGCTGGAAATCGTGGCTGACTCGCCCGAGGGCATCGGCGTGACGGAGATCGCGCAGCGTGCCGAGGTCGACAAGGGCACCGTGTCGAGGCTGTTGAGCACATTGCGGCGAATGGGCTATGTGCAGCAGCGGGCTGTCGATAGACGGTTCGTGCTGGGGAGCCGTTGCCTCTGGCTGGCGCGTGCCTACCGTTCTCGGCAGGAAGAGATCACTGATCTTGCGGCACCGTTCCTGGCGCAGCTGCGCGACACGACGCAGGAGACAGTTCACCTGGCGGTTCGCGAGGGGTTCTTCGTGACATACGTTGCTCAGGAGCAGCCGGACAGGTCGCTTCGCGTCCGCTCTGCGATCGGGTCCCGGCTGCCGCTCCACCGCACGGCCATGGGACGGGCCCTGCTTGCGCTGCTGAGCGACGACGAGCGCGATCAACTCGTCGCCGCGATCGTTGCAGATGCCGGCGACCGCGGGGATTCGGTCGATGTCGACACGCTTCTGGCCGACGTCAAGGAGAGTGTCGAGCGTGGGTGGGCTCTTGTGGACCGCCATGATGACGTGACGAGACTCGCATCGGCGATCATCGACCCAGACGGCGAACCTATCGCCGCCATAACCCTCTCCGGGCCGACGTATCGCGTGCAGCCCGAACTCGATCGTCTCGGCGAAGCCGTTGTCGCGACTGCGCAGGCCGTCAGTGCCGCGATGCGTCGCTAGCCAGGGAAGGCTCCTCAGCCGTTACAACGACATCCCGCCATCGACGTAGAGGTCCTGGCCTGTGATGTAGCCAGCCTCCCGCGAGCAGAGGAGTAATGCGGGGGCGACGCAGTCGGCGACGGTGCCGACGCGGCCAGCGGGAATGCTGTCGACGATTCCGCGGCGGTATCCGTCGTCCGAAAGGGCGACGGAGTTGCGCGGAGTCTGGATGACGCCTGGGGCGAGGGTGTTGACCGTGACTCCGAACTCGGCGAGTTGCCTGGCGAGGCTGCGCACGACATTGAGCATCGCTGACTTGGATGCCGCGTAGGGCAGCATGTGCGGATGTGGGCGGGTCTGCTGAACGCTCCCGATCGTCAGAATGCGACCCCAACGCCGCTCCATCATTGGGCGGGCGAGCTGCTGGATCAGGTCGAATGATGAGATGACGTTGGTCTGCAGCTGGGACTGGAACGACGCCTCTTCGACGTCGGCCCACTCCGCGCGATGCTGGATCGACGCGCAATGCACGAGGATGTCGACCTGCCCGAATGCGAGGACCTCCTCGGCGAGCTCACGCCCCGCGCCGACGCGGCTGAGGTCATGCACGAGCACACTTGCACCATGACCGGTCTCGACGCTGTGGCGGCGGACGACGGCTCCGCTGCCCTCGAGCGCGTCGGCCACGGCAACCCCGATTCCGCTCGTCGCACCGGTCACGAGGGCAGTCAGCCCGGAGTAGTCGAACCCAGCTCCGTCCACTCGAAGAGCGTAACCGCCGGACCGGTCAGAGTCGGCCATGACGCCGGTACACCGCGACCGGGTCCCCACCCGCCTCGAATTCTTCACGCACTCTGTCTTCGTGCGCTATGAGCGCCTCGGTCTTCTCAAGCACCGAGACGACGATGTCGTGGGGAATGACGACGACTCCGTCAAGGTCGCCCATCAGGAAGTCCCCGGGCGACACCGGGACGACCGCGGTGAGTGCTCCGCGCAACGCGACCGTGAACTGCCAGTCGTAGTAGCTCCACCGCTTGACTGCTTCAACCGGCGTCAGGTAGTTGCAGAAGATCGGGAAGTCGCGCTCGAGAAGGAAGCGAGTGTCGCGCGAGCCTCCATCGACGACTGCTCCGATCACTCCGCTCGCGGCGCCCACTGTCGCGTTCATCTCGCCGTAGTGCGCAGCTTGCGTGTCGAAGCTGCAATCGCGGACGTCGATGATCGGGACACCCGTCTCCTTCATCGCCTCGAACATGTGGATGCGACGGGCTCGCAGCCGCTCGTCGCCGGTCGGCTCAGGTATACCTTTCATCGTGAAGGCGGGTCCGGCGATGATCGAGCGCGGATCGACAGGCTTCAGATCGTGCGCCAGTGCCTGATGTGGGTAGCCCATCTCGTCGAGCACGTCGTAGACGGCGCCGGAGTACGTCGTGCGGTACCGCTCGATGAGCTCAGAGACGGCTACGCCGTACTCATAGGGGTTCGACATTGATGCTCCATCTGTTCCAGCCGTACCAGCGTTGCATAGAACAATACCCATGTTGCACTGAACAAGACAAATGTCGCAGGAATCGCTAGGCTGGAGCCGTCGCCGCACCTCTCCGAATGCGTGCGAGAACGGAGCCGGACAATGAAGATCGTCGATGTGCGCGCGAGGACGGTCGCCATCCCCACCGATGCGAAGTTGCGCCACAACACGGGGGTACATCCCGGCTACCTCATGCGAACCATCGTCGAGCTCGTGACAGACGAAGGGATTGTCGGGCTCGGCGAGGTCGGAGGCGGCGATCAGCGCGGAGCGATCGAGAAGATCAAGCCGCGCATCCTCGGAATGGACCCGTTCGCGCTCGAGCAGATCAAGCTCAAGATGCTGCGTGCCATCTACTACCTTTCGAACGCGCGCATCTACGCAGCGATCGAGATGGCCTGTCTGGATGTCCAGGGGAAGGTGCTCAACCGCCCCGTCTCCGACCTTCTCGGCGGCCGGGTGCGCGACACGGTACCGTTCATCGCCTATCTCTTCTGGCGCTATGACCGCCCAGGCGGTGGCGATGACGAGACCGCAGAGGACATGGCTGACCTCTGCGAACAGCTGACCGAAGAACTCGGCGTACGTGCCATGAAGCTCAAGGCCGGCGTCATGGCCCCCGAAGAAGAAGCGCGCGTGCTCGAACTGTGTCGCGAGCGTCTCGGACCGGAATACAAGCTTCGGATCGATCCGAACGGCGTGTGGTCTGTGCCGACTGCCGTGCGCATCGGAAGACGGCTCGAAGCGGTTGCCCCCGAGTACTTGGAAGATCCATCGTGGGGGTTGCTCGGCAACGCCGCTGTGCGCGAGCAGGTGCGCATACCGATCGCCACCAACATGTACCCCGCGAAGTTCGACGACCTTGGGCCGGCGATCAAGCTGGACGCTGTCGACATTGTGCTGACCGACATCCACTACTGGGAGGGAGTTCGCGGGGTGAAGGATCTTGCCGCCGTGTGTCGCACATTCGGACTCGGCGTCGCGATGCACTCCGGAGCCGAATTCGGCGTCGAGCTCGCCGCGATGCTCCACGCCGCATCCACGATTCCCGAGATGACGACGTCGGGCGACGCGCACTATCACTACCTGACCGACGACATCATCGTGGGCGGCAAGATGCCCTATGTCGACGGCCACATAGTTGTTCCCACCGGCCCGGGGCTTGGCGTCGACCTTGATCCCGAGAAGATGGACAAGTACGAGCGCTACTACGAGCAGGTCGGGGACTACTACTCGCGATTCCACATCGATCACCGCCGCCCCGACTGGGTCCCGACTGTCGGCGGCATCTGACGCAGTCGCGCAGGATATGCACGCATGATCTCATCGCTCCCGTGGTCTGGGTCGACCCGCACAACGTCTGCGCGACCGACGTCGGTGTGCCACCTTGAACGCGCATCGTCTGCAACGGCGGTCCGGCCCGTTTGCTCTTGTTGCAATGAACGCGCGCTCTACGGAGCCACAGGTTCGAATCTGACTCCGTCGGCGACGACGTACCCATTAGTTCCCGTAGTCGAGATGGTGACGCCCTGTCCCACCGAGCCATTGAACTCAAACACGCCGAGCGAGTTCCACTTGCTCCCGTTCACGGTCTGATTCACGCTGACCGTTGTGGAGCCGCCTGCGTGCGTGACGGCAATCGGCACGTTCGTGGCACGATTCGGATGAGACCGCCACCCCATGAGAACCCGATAGGTCCCGGCGGGAAGCTGAGGAGCGAAGACCACCGACTTCGTCCCCTTGCCCGCATTCTGGTCATGGACGTAGTTCGATCCGACGAACGCATCCCCACCCCCGCCAGTGGTCCAACCACCCACTACCGACACACTCGGATCAGAATTGTCCACCGTGATCGTTGCCAGGAACTCGAATCTGACTCCGTCGGCGACGACATACCCATTAGTTCCCGTAGTCGAGATGGTGACGCTCTGTCCCGCTGCGCCATTGAACTCAAACACGCCGAGCGAGTTCCACTTGCTCCCGTTCACGGTCTGATTCACGTTGACCGTTGTTGAGCCGCCTGCGTGCGTGATCGCAATCGGCACGTTCGTGGCACGATTCGGGTGCGACCGCCAGCCGGTCAGCACTCGGTAGGTCCCGGCGGGAAGCTGAGGAGCGAAGACCACCGACTTCGTCCCCTTGCCCGCATTCTGGTCATGGACGTAGTTCGATCCGACGAACGCATCACCACCACCGCCAGTGGTCCAACCACTCACAACCGACACACTCGGATCAGAATTGTCCACCGTGATGGCGAAGGGTGAGGGCGCCGAGGAGTTTGTGAAGCTAGCCGTGTATGTTCGGCCACCTTCCGTGTCGACAGAGATTCTCACCTTCGGCTCGAGGTCGAGGACGGTGACGTTGTCACTCGCCGACAGCAGAGCGGTCGCAGCGAAGTCGAGTTCAACTTCGATCGGTGTCGTCGCTTGCTGCGAAGGGTCGGAGACCGCGACGGTTAGTCCTCCGGCGAAGGGCTGGGTCATCACTGCGCTACGTGCGGTCGACGTGATTCCTCCTACGGGCGTAGGCGTTCCGGTCCAGAACTGCGCCGCCACGATTCCAAGGTTCTCCTCGCGCACCGCCTGAACGGTGCCCGTGTTGGAGAGGACGGCGAAGTCCGGGTCTGCCGCGTAGGACTGTAGCGCGGTCGAGCTCTTGCCCGGCAGAAGCGCGTAGCTGTAGCTGGCATTCGTCGGGTTGACGCCGTGATCGATCCAGAAAGTCGCATAACGTGCGGTGATCGGAGTGGTTGGAGTCGCCGGTCGGGTGTCGATGTCCTTCCAGCTCCCCGTTCGGGACTCCCTCAACGCCTTGACCGTCGTGGCAGTCGGAAAGTAGTAGCCGATATCGGCGCCAGCGACGTTTCCTTCGAGGTGCGCAGTGGTCACACTCGTTGCGGTCGTCGACCAGCCGACCGTAGAAGGCATGAGCGAGCCGTTGATGCGAAGTCCCTGGCCGCCAGCTCCCGCGAGCTTTCTGTTCTCGACGATCGTCTCGATAGTTCGGGCGTCTGTGCTTGTTACTCCAGCCCCAAGGGCGATGATTTCGTCGTCGAACGCGAACCATGACTTCTTGGCGACGAGTGTGCTGCCGACCGCCTTGACCTTCATCGCGGATGTTCCGTATGCCCCCAGTTCTACGCCGCCCGCCTCCCGCTGACTTGACACGTGCCCCCGGCCACTGTTGTCGGCCCTCGTCACGGTGTCCACCGTTGTGCCCGGCAAGCGGTACGGGTTCACCGTCGGCCAGTAGTCATCCGTGTACTGGGATCCGTCTGTGTTGTAGAGGTAGGTCATCCCCTCGCCTGTGTACCAGCCGCGCGTGTTCTCCCACTGGTTTGCCCCGTACTGCAGGGCCTCATACGTACCGATTCGTGATGAGGACATGCTCAACGCGAAGTCGTAGTCGCCGCGACGCTGGACCGCACGGTCCATGGACTCAAAATGGCGAAAGCTCGGCGCCGGTGTCCATAGCCCCACACTCGGGCTATTGACCACCATTCTGGCTTTGATGATCTCTGGAATCGTCGCTTCAGCAAAGTAGTCGAGCGTGACATCGCGAAGTACCCACGTCTTGGCCATAGAGCGGAGCACGGCGGCATCGTCTGGCTCGGCGACGGCCTCTACGAGGAGAACTGCGTCGATGATGCTATGGCCTCGGTCGTGGTCACTCGTATAGGAGCGTGCGATCTCGCGGCCGCGCACCATGTCCATCATGAGCCCGTCGCGGATGAATGGCTCAAACGCGTCAAACGCCCATCGAACGACGTTCACCGAAGCCGGGTCGGTCACCTCCCAGGGCGATCCATTGAGCCATGCCATCAGCCACGAGATGTCGCGCAGGGGCGTCGCACCATATCCTCCGTTGTAGGGGTGTATGCCGTGCTGAATGAATGACCCATCTTCGTAGAAGCCATCACCCGCACTTACGAAGGGAAAGACCGGCCCCAGCCCGTCGCGCCCGGCACCAAGGTCGCTTGCGTTCGCAAGGAGTGCGCCCCTCTTGGCAATGATTCCGGCGATCCAGACACGATTCGCCCCAGTCTGCCCGGCGAGCACCGGATACGCGATCACCGGGGCGAGAATGGTCGTGCGCTGCGTCTGCGAGAGGTCCGCGTACATCAAGTTGACTGTGTCTAGAAGTTGCCGAGGTACCCCGATCTGGACGTCCCACCACCCGACATTCTGGTTCACGTCCCCGTAGACGTGCTCGTCGAGCCATTCAAGCGCGTTCACGATGTCAGTTCGAAGACCAGCGTCGCCTGCGAGAGCGGATCCCGTAGTGCGATAGGCGAGAGCCATCTGCCGAATCCGCGTGTAGGTCGTCGTCATCTGCGCCCCCACAGTCGCCACCGACTGGGCATCTGTCCACAGGTAGGTTCTCGTTGGTGACTTGACCATCGTGTCCCAGAAGCCTTCGGCCTCTGCCGTGAGCTTGGATACTGCCGCGGCAATCGCCGTATCGCCAAGGTCAATCGATGGGCCACCGGTGAGTCCCACCAGCCACTTGCTGCGAAGCGCCGCGGCATCTGATGCGGTGTCTGCCACGGCTGATGCCGGGTTCAGATTGCTGATTGCCAGCGCCAAAGTGACCGCGACGGCTGCGCCGATCGCGCGGGTCTTGAACAACATTGTTCTGTCCGTTCGTCTCGATGTCGCGACGATGCGACAGCAATGACAGTAGCGTTCTCTCAAGTTTCGTTCAAGATTCCCGGCATAACAAGATCAACTTCTCGGTAGAACCTCCGTTTGCCGGCGAAGGTTTGCGACCGAAGACGTCAGAGTGGCACCCTTCGCATCTGGCTCGGGCAGGTCTCCGGCCGGCCGCTGCACGGCGGCTGCCGCCCCGCGCTGTGTCTTTCGCCTGTCCTTCGGTTCTGCGAGCGGTCGCTCCGCGAGCTCCGCCGATGTATAGGGCCTTCGTCTCGGGGACGCTCATCGCATCTAGCATCTCGGTCGTGTCAGCCACAGGAGCCTCTCCCCTCAGATGGCACCGAACGATGGCTCGTCCCCGGCGATGAGCGCACCTACACCCGTCCGCGACACCGTCGCCATCTTCCGCCGCGGTGACTACCTGTGGGAGCGGATGTACACCCTCGCCCACGCCGCCGCCGAGATTCGGCGCCGCGCAACGGCCAAGAGCACGTCCGTCGAGGCCGTGGCGATCGCCGAAGCGGAGGATGGGGCGGAGGACGAGGAGATCGCCCGCGTCGCCCGGGAACTTCCCGCCGAGAGTGAGGACATCCCGCTCGCGGACCTCGCCCGGAGATTCGGGATCGATCTCGACGAGCTCTAGCGATTTCTATCAGGGTCTACCGAAACGCGAGACACCGCTAGATTCTGCAAGACAGCACACACCTGCGAGGAGGTTAGTCGTGAGTGAGTATCCGTGGTTCGAGTTCGACCAGGACGACTTCGTCACTGCGGACACCTACTTCAGCCACGCCCGGATCAGCGAACTCGCGGAACGCCCCTTCGCCACCGTCGACGAGATGGACATCGTACTCATCCGCCGCTGGAACGAGACAGTCGGCCCCACAGATGTCGTTCTCCACCTCGGGGACGTCGCGCTCGGACCCATCGACGAATCGATCGCCCTCACCGCGCAGCTGAACGGTCGCCGATACCTGGTGCCCGGCAACCATGACCGGGTGTCGCCAGTAACACAGACCCGGAAGGCGATCGAACGGTTTGCGCCGCTCTACGAGGCGGCCGGGTGGACGATCCTGCCGGAAGTCATCGAAGGCACCCGGCGCGGGTACCGGATCCTCGCCGCCCACTACCCCTACAAAGGCGACTCCCAAGAGTCGGACCGACACACCACCCACCGGCCCCGCTGGGACGACGAAATCCGGCTGCTGCACGGCCACACCCACGCCCGCGACAACGGACCGAACGGTCACCAGTTCCACGTCGGCGTGGATGCCCACGGGTTCGCGCCCATCCCGTTCACCGTCATCGACGCCTGGATTCGCGGCCTGCCGGATGTCGAGCCGTGGCTCGATGCCGCGATCCGTTAAGCCCGTCAACTCATCGCGGACTTCGACGCGAGCGAGACCTCGAACTCCGACGCGCTGTTCTACATGATGGGCTACAACGAACTGCGGGTCGCGCTGGAAGAGCTCCTCGGCGCACTCGACTCCTCCCACTGTCGGCCCCGGTGGCGCAGAACACGTACGGGTAGCCGCCGTCGTGCAGAAGCTGGGCCCGCCCTTCCTCCGACGACTCGAGGAGATGGTCGACCCCGGTCCGGTATGGGACATACGCGACTCGCCGCGAGGTCAGCGCCCCCAGGTAGTTCGTCCTCTCCCCGTACGGCAGTTGTGCGATCCGACGCAGATCTTCTCCGGAGACACCTCGCCGTATCTCGTGCATGTACGCGTCATATCCGAGCATCAGCCGATCCTCCCCTCGTCATTGCGACGGTACATTCCGCCCGTGTCGGATCCGACTGACGTCGGTCCCCTCTGCAAACTTCGCCCAACCAAGCGCAATGCCAGATCCGCGGCCGCGGCACTAGAAGGCCTCGCGGTGCGCCGAGCCGACGTGGCTCGACGATATCCACGCGAAGTGTCGGATCCGACAATTAGCCGACATCTCGCCCTGGAACCCGCCATCTTCGCGCGGAACCTACAATTACCCGAAGTCGCCCTGGGCCATGTCGGTGAAGCGCGAGAAGTGACCCTGGAAGGCGACGGTGATCGTGTCGGTCGGGCCGTTGCGGTGCTTGGCGACGATGAGGTCCGCCTCGCCGGCGCGCGGCGAGTCCTTCTCGTAGGCGGCCTCGCGGTGCAGGAGCACCACCATGTCGGCATCCTGCTCGATCGATCCTGACTCGCGCAGGTCCGACAGGGCGGGCTTCTTGTCGGCGCGCTGCTCGGGACCGCGGTTCAGCTGCGACAGCGCGATGACCGGCACCTGCAGCTCCTTGGCGAGGAGCTTCAGCGCACGCGAGAACTCCGAGACCTCCTGCTGGCGCGACTCGACGCGCTTGCCCGACGTCATCAGCTGGAGGTAGTCGATGACGACCATCTTGAGACCCTCGCGCTGCTTGAGGCGGCGGCACTTCGCGCGGATCTCGACGAGCGTCATGTTGGGGCTGTCGTCGATGTAGAGGGGGGCGTCGTTGATGCGGCCGCGCGTCGCGGCGATGGTGGTCCAGTCGCGCGAGTCGAGCGTGCCCTTGCGCATCGCCTGCAGCGGGATCGACCCCTCGGCGCTCATCAGGCGCATCGCGATCTCGCTGCGGCCCATCTCGAGCGAGAAGAGGATGGTCGGCATGTCGTGCTTGATCGCTGCGGCGCGCGCGAAATCGAGCGCGAGCGTGGAGTTGTGGGTAGGGATCATCGACTCACCCGCCAGGTACAGGTGGTCGCTATTGTCGACCTGCACGCAACGTACCGGCACGCTCGCCATCGGACGGATCGCCTTGACGTAGCGCCTGCCGGTACGCCGCGTGTTCGCTGGGCGCACCTGCTCGTGCAGCGCGCGCTTCCGCTCGAGCCAGAACACGTCGTCGGTCGTCGAGAAGTTGAGGATGTAGCAGGTCGACGACGCCTCGGTGCGGCCGCTCACGCGCTTGGTCGTTCGCCCGCAGCGGTAGCCGAGGCTCACGATCAACTCGTACACCGAGTCGGCGAGCTTCTTGTTCGTCACCGCGAACTGGCAAGAGCCGACTCCCTTGACGACCGTGCCGTCGGTGTCGAGAAGCCCCGCCAGCAACTCGCGGCGCTGCGCCTCCGATGCTCGCAGGTACGCCGCAGGCACATGCTTGTCACCGAGCACACCGGCCTTGCGCAGAAGCGCCGTGAACGAGCCGTGGTCCTGCTGCTCCTCGCGCTCGAGAAGCTGGATCGAGTACAGCATCCCGCCGCGGGACTCGGCCCGCAGCCCGCTGCCCGCGACGAACGAGGGGATCTCGTCGGTCTCGCTCGTCATCCGGGCACCGTCGCTGTGCCCGTCGCCCAGCCAGGCGCCGAGGGCGTAGGGCGCGACGGGCAGATCCGCGTCGGGCGCCTGCAGCGCCCGAGCGTTGCGCACCGAGTGGTTCGCGCGCTCCTCGGCGCCCACGGTGAGCGTCGCGAGCATCAGCTCGGTCGTGACGACGGAGGCGTCGATCCGCCCGCGTCGCCTCGCCGATCGCGTCTCGGTCAACCACTGGTGCTCGGCGTCGGCGATGATCGTCGAGCCGTCTGAGAACTCGACCTCGTAGCAGGTCCTGCCGAGCATGACCTCGGTCGCCGCGACAACCCGCGTCGGGCGACCGCCCGCGTCGTACAGCTCATCGCCGACCTCGATCGCACCCATCGTGGTCCACCCGGTCGGAGTGGGCAGCGGTGTGTCGAGGGCGAGAGCCTTACCCATCGCGGGTCGCGCGGCGATGATGATCATCTGCCCCGCGTGCAGGCCGTTGGTCAGCTGGTCGAGGCCCTGGAAGCCGGTCGGGATGCCGGTCATCTGGCCGTCCCGGCCGCGCGCGGCCTCGATCTCCTCGACCGCCGCGTCGACCGCGATCGTGAGCGGGACGTAGTCCTCGGCGGCGTCGGCGCCGGTGACACCGTAGATCTCGGCCTGCGCATTGTTCACGAGGTCGAGCGCCTCGCCCTGGCCGGAGTACCCCATCTGCACGATGCGGGTGCCGGCGTCGACGAGCCGGCGCAGCAGCGCCCGCTCCGACACGATCGACGCGTAGTACCCGGCGTTGGCCGCGGTCGGGACGATAGAGGTGAGCGTGTGGAGGTAGTCGGCGCCGCCGGCGCGCTGCAGCTCGCCGGTCTTGATGAGCTCGTCGGTGACGGCGACGACGTCGGTCGGCTCACCGTGCGAGTAGAGGGTGAGGATCGCCTCGAAGATCAGCTCGTGCTTGGGGATGTAGAAATCCGCGCCGCGCAGCGTCTCGATGACATCGGCCACGGCATCCTTCGACAGCAGCATGCCGCCCAGCGCGCTCTGCTCCGCGAGGAGGTCGTGGGGCGGGGTGCGCTCGTGCTCGCGCGGCGGGCCCAGCCGGTCATCGGAGATGTCGGCGATCGACATGTGTCATGTCCTCCACGTCGTTCGGATTCTGCCGGCGGCCGGCTTACGGGGTGCACGCGCACGCGATGAACGGCCTCGGATGGGGATGCCGCAGCATCCCTTCTCGCATGCTCTAGCCGAGCATGAACATCCGACATCCGTCTGCGTCGACGTGTCCGCCCGCTCTCCCCCGATGGGCCGCACCCCACGCTAGAGACGGGGGTGCGGGGTCGCAACCTCACCTGTGGATAAGTCTGTGGAGAGTCTGCGAGAAACGCCGATAGACCTGTGGACAGCACCTGTGGACAACACTCTTTCAAGGGACCTTCGCGGACTGTTATTGTCTGGCTGACCAGGTAAAATCGGTTTCACCAGGCTGTGGAGGGGGATGTGCTTGAAGTAGCCGTTGAAGGTTGCCCGCACGGTGATCGCCTGTGCACAATTCCAGGCCTCGAACGGCGATCGAGAGCCCGATCGTGGAGGGGTGGACAGCAACCCGCCAGCGCGATAGCCTCGGAAGTCCAGGCACCCTCAGCGCATCCCGTTCGGAATGCGTGACGTCAGTTCGTCATGGGAGGTGAACGTGGATATTGCACCCTCGCAGCTCTTGCCGAGGCTCGTGCGGCTGGCCCTGATCGGGGTCGCGACCGCGTTCGCCTGGATCGTCGTCTCGCTGGTGCTCGGCATGGGTTCCGGCCATGCGCACGCCGCGGACGACGGCACCGCCCCACGCGATGGACTGCCCGGCAGCGGACTGCTCGGTTCCGTCACGTCTCTGGTCGATGGCGCCGCGTCGACCGTCACCCACACCGTGTCCACCGTCACGAGCGAGGTCGCCGATGCCGTGAACGCGGTCGTCGCCGTCGCCCCGGCTCCGGTGAGCGACCCCGTCCGGGAAGTCGTGCAGACCGTCGGACACACCGTCGCGACGATCACCGCTCCCGTGACCGACGTCGTGTCGGGAGGGGTCGTGAGCACGATCACCGCACCTGTCGTCGAGGCCGTCACGCGGGTGCCGGTCGTCGGCGGGATCGTCTCGGGCATCGGGCTCGACGGCGCGGTCGCAAACCTCGGCACCATCGTCGACGACACGGTCGCCGGAGTCGTCGGCGCCGTCACCGATACCGCTGCCACCGTCGGCCTCCCGCCTGTCGAGGCGCCCGCGCCGGGCGGGGCTCACGAGCTCATCCCCACGCTTCCCGGCCCGTCCGGCCCCGCCGACGCCGCCGCGACCACGATCGACGAGGCGACGGATGCCGAGGGCTCCGCCGTCCGGATCGTCGAGGCCACGGCATCCGTCCTCTTCCTCCGGTCAGCCGTCACGCCGACCTCCGCCGCGCATCACACGCCGACCGCGCTCATCGCGATCTCCGGCGCGCCCGGCCCTTCGCCTCTGCCGGGAGGACTCTGTCCGCCGGCTGTCTCCTCCTCGGGACCCGGTGGTGCGGGTTCCGGCGCCTGGGCGCTCCTCGCCCTCGGTCCGCTTGTCGCACACCGTGCCTGGGTGCGTCGTGCAGGGCCTGAGGATGAGCACGCGCCGCCGGCGCCCGTCGGCTCCACCGACGTCTCCCCCGACTGATCGGGGTCTGCCAGCCGTCTCGTAGACGGCACAGACCTTCGGCGCGCGTCCGCGCGCCCATCCGATCACTCAGTAAGGGAGTACCACCATGCGCACATTCGTTCAGCGCGCCCTCTTGGGCACGCTCCTCGCCGGCGGCATCACGCTGCTCGGCGCAACGGTCGCCAACGCGGCCGAGACGACGGGGGAGGATGGGCTGCTCTCAGGCACCCAGGCCCTCCTCGACGTCGACCTTCCCATCACCCTCACCGGCAACGCCCTGTCGGTTCTCGGCGACGCGACCAGCGTGGGGGCGCAGGCTCCGGCCGCCGCTCCCGCGCCGGCACCCGTCGAGGCGTCGACAAGTGGGGCGGATGCCGTCGGCTCCGGCTCGCAGGCGATCATCACCGTGAGCGTGCCGGTCACCGTCACCGGCAATGCGGTGTCGGTCGTGGGCGACAGTTCGTCCAGCGGTGCGGCAGCTTCCGCACCCGCACCGGAACCGGCGGCCGCACCGGCAACGACGGCCGCACCGACAACGACGGCCTCGACCTCTGGTGAGGACGGGCTGCTCTCGGGAACGCAGGGCATCGTGTCGCTCCACGCGCCGGTGACGGTCGTCGGCAACGCTGTCTCGGTCATCGGCGACAGCTGGACCGAGGGCGCCACGGCACCCACCGGCTCCGCGACCGGCGGCGGGATCACCGAGGGCTGGACAACCGGCGAGGACTCCATCCTCGGCGGCACCCAGATCCTCGCACCCATCACCGCACCCGTGACCGTCGTCGGCAACGCCGTCTCGGTCATCGGCGACAGCTGGACCGAGGGCGCCACGGCACCCACCGGCTCCACGACCGGCGGCTCCACGGCAGGATCGACGAACGGCCAGGACTCCATCCTCGGCGGCACGCAGATCCTCGCGCCGATCCGTCTGCCGATCACGATCGGCGGCAACGCCGTCTCGGTCATCGGTGACAGCACCACGCTGACCCCGGGAACCCCCGGCACGCCGGGAACCCCTGGCACGCCGGGAACCCCCGGAACACCGGGCACGCCCGGCACGCCGGGCACGCCCGGCACGCCGGGAACTCCGGGTACGCCTGGAACCCCCGGCACCCCGGGAACTCCTGGTACACCCGGCACGCCCGGCACACCGGGAACCCCCGGCACCCCGGGAGGCTCTGGGAACAACACCACAGGCTCGGTGGCGACAGCCAGCGCCACCGAACTCGCCGCGACAGGAGGGACGGGCGCGCTGCCCGCGCTGCTGATGGGCCTCGTGCTCCTCACGGCTGGTGCAGGCGCGCTCGTGTCGCGGCGGCGCTCCGCGTGAGCGCGCGGGAGGGTCGCCCGGCGGCCCTCCCGCTCGGACTCGCGTCGACGGGACGTGAACCGGTGACCGTGCCTGGCGCCGGCTCCCGCGCGATCGGCGCGTGAAAAGGCGGATGCCGCGGGCCCTTGGGGGGCTCGCGGCATCCGTTGATCTATCGACCCTTCGACCCTTCGACAAGCTCAGGGACCGGGCGGTGGCGCTACCCGGCGACCCTTCGACAGGCTCAGGGACCGAGCGGGACCGCCTTACTTGGCGGCCACCACCTGCAGGGTGATCACGGCGGTGAGGTCGTCACGGAGGCGAATGGTCGCCTCGTGCTCGCCCACCGACTTGATCGGGGAGGTGATGTGGATCTTGCGCTTGTCGAGGTCGCCGAGGCCGGCGGCCTTGACCGCGTTGGCCACGTGCTCGGTCTTGACCGAGCCGAAGAGACGTCCCTCTGCGCCCGCCTTCACGGCGAGCTTGACCTTGTTGGACTCAAGGGCGTCCTTGAGCGCCACGGCCTCTTCGTGGTCGTGGATCGCGCGCGACTCGCGGGCGGCGCGGATCGACGCCACCTGCTTCTCGCCACCGCGGGTCCACGCCACAGCGAAGCCCTGGGGGATGAGGTAGTTGCGGGCGAACCCGTTCTTGACCTCGACCACGTCGCCGGCGCTTCCGAGCCCGGCGACCTCATTCGTGAGAATCAGCTTTGCCATCGGATGCTCCTTAGCGGCCAGCGCCGGCGTAGGGCAGGAGCGCCATCTCGCGCGCGTTCTTGATCGCGCGGGCGATCAGACGCTGCTCCTGCACCGAGACACCGGTGATACGACGGGCGCGGATCTTCCCGCGCTCCGAGATGAACTTGCGCAGCGTGGCGACGTCCTTGTAGTCGATCACGCCGACACGGGTCGGCTTCGCCGGGGCGGCGTTCTTCGCGCCCTTCCGCGGCTTGCGGCGGTCGCCGCTTGACTTTCCAGCCATGGTTTCTACTTTCTTGAAAATCGATCGGATGCCGCGACTCAGCGCATCGCCGGGAAGCCGGCATCCAAAATCTGTGAGTTAGAACGGTGTGTCGTCGCCGTATGACGTTCCGGGAGCGGCCCACGCATCGCCGGAGCCGGAAGCACCGGCAGCGGCTGCGGGCGCCTGCGAACCGGGGGTCGACCACGGCTCGTCGGCGACCTGCGACTGCTGTCCACGGGACTGGCCGCCGCCGGCTGCGCGCGTCACCTGAGCGGTGGCGTAACGCAGCGAGGGGCCGATCTCGTCGACCTCGAGCTCGATCGAGGTGCGCTTCTCGCCCTCGCGCGTCTCGTAGGAGCGCTGCTTCAGGCGACCGGTCGCGATGACGCGGGAGCCCTTGGTCAGCGAACCGGCGACGTGCTCGGCGAACTCGCGCCAGACGCTCGCGCGGAGGAACAGCGCTTCGCCGTCCTTCCACTCGTTCGTCTGACGGTCGTAGTTGCGCGGCGTCGACGCGATCGTGAAGTTCGCGACGGGCAGACCGTTCTGCGTGTAGCGCAGCTCGGGATCAGCCGTGAGGTTGCCCACGACGGTGATGATCGTTTCGCCGGCCATCAGCGTTACGCGTCCTGCTTGGCGACGGGCTTCGCGGGGCGGGCAGCCTTGCGGGCGGCCTTCTCAGCGGAGCGCTCGGCCTCGGCGGCGACCATCGCGATCGCTTCCTCGGCCCGGAGGACCTTGGTGCGCATGATCTGCTCGCTGAGGTTCAGCTGACGGTCGAGCTCCTGCGTGGCAGCGCTCGTCGCGGTGAAGTTGACGACGGCGTAGATGCCTTCGTTCTTCTTCTGGATCTCATAGGCGAGACGGCGCTTGCCCCAGATGTCGACCTTGTCGATCGAGCCACCATCATTCGTGATGACCTTCAGGAACTTGTCGAGACTGGGAGCGACCGTGCGCTCGTCGATCTCAGGGTTCAGAATGACCATGAGTTCGTACTGGTGCGTCACTAACCCACCTCCTTCGGACTAGAACGGCTGTCGGGCATTTCCCGGCAGCAGGAGGGTGTGTGCACGTCATCCGGCCACTCGCGCACAGGGGCGCCGTGCGGACAACCCTCCTATGGTACCGGATGCATCGCCCCGCCCCGAATCGAACCGGCCCCGTGGGCGGCCGCGGCGATAGGTTGGGCGCATGGAATGGACCGCGGACGTCTCGTCCGGCGACGGGGACTGCACGATCGTCGCGGACCGCACGAGCTGGCGCGCGCCCTCTGCGCCGACCCGCGGCTGGAAGCGCTGGGGCTGCGCGAAGGCGCGTCCCCGCAGTGGGATGCCGGCGAGGTGAACCGGTGAGCACGGCATCCGTCGCCTTCGACCCCCGCCCGCTCACCGAGCCCGCGGACCGGAACGCGGTCGCGGCGTTCACCCGGCAGCTGCGCGCCGCCGGCCGGATTCCACCGGCGTTCGGCGGGGCCCCCGTCATCGTCGCGATGGCGTTCGTGGCGGGGCTGGTCGTCCTCGTCCTCGCGGTGATCTTCGTCGCGACGGTCGGTTCGGTCGTCTCCGGCGACGCGCAGGGCAGCCCGGGACTCATCGCCCTGTTCATCCTGCTGCCGTTCGCCATCGTCGCCGGCGCGATCGGCGCGATCGTGTTCGCGCTGGTACGCGGAACGCGCGGCACCCGGGAGCGCCGGTACCGCCTCGACCGCTTCGCCCGGGCGAACGGCATGAGCTACCTGCCGTCGCTGGAGACCCCCGGGCTGCCGGGCATGATCTTCGGAATCGGCAGCGCCCGCGGATCGACAGACCTGGTCCGCGGCGACCGCCCGCGCTTCGTCGAGTTCGCCAACTACACCTACACGACCGGCTCGGGCCGCAACCGCACGACACATCGGTGGGGATACGTCGCCGTGAAGCTCGACGTCCCGCTGCCGCACATCGTGCTCGACGCGACGGGCAACAACTCCCTGTTCGGGTCGAACCTGCCGACCTCCTTCCACAAGGACCAGCGCCTGAGCCTCGAGGGCGACTTCGATCGCTACTTCTCGCTCTCGTGCCCCACCGGCTACGAACGCGACGCGCTGTACCTGTTCACGCCCGACATCATGGCCCGCTTCATCGACAACGCCGCGGCGCTGGACGTCGAGATCGTCGACGACTGGCTCTTCCTCTACACCAAGCGTGAGGTGTCGACCCTCGATCCCGCCACGTGGGCGTGGATGTTCTCCGTCGTCGCGGCGCTCCTCGACAAGCTCGCGCAGTGGGCACGCTGGCGCGACGAGCGGCTGAGGGCCGAGAGGGCGACGGATGCCGTGGCCGCCGCATCCGTCACCGCGCCCGCCGCCGGTGCTGCCGATGCCGTCCCGTTCGCGCCCCCGGTCGGGGACCTGCGCCCGCCGCCGGGTGTCGCTCCGCCCGGCCTCCGGCTCAAGCGCCGCGTGCCCGTCGCCGCCTTCATCGTGATCGGCGTCGTCGTCGTGTGGTGGCTCTTCGACCTGCTCGCGGGCGGCCTGTTCTTCATGCTGCGCTGACGTCCTACGCGCCGGACGCCGCGCCGAGCCCGAAGTGGTCGAGTTCGGCATCCGTGAGCATGCGCGACCGGATGATGAAGCGGTTGCCCGTCGGGCCCTCGACGCTGAACCCCGCGCCGCGGCCGGGGACGACGTCGATCGTCAGGTGGGTGTACTTCCAGTACTCGTACTGCGACACCGAGATGAAGACCTCGATGGGATCGTCTAGCCCGACGTCGAGGCCTCCCAGATGCACGTCGCCCGGGCCGGTGATGAACATGCCGATCGGGTAGCACATCGGTGCGGAGCCGTCGCAGCATCCGCCCGACTGGTGGAACATGAGCGGCCCGTACTGGGCGGTCAGCTGCCGGAGCAGGCTCGCCGCAGCATCCGTCACCGCGACCCGCTGGTAGGTGTCGGTCTTCGCCATGCCTTCCTCCTCGTCTCTCTGCCCAACCACCCGCGTTCCGCTCCACCCGCGTTCCGCTCCACCCGCGAGACTGCATCCGTGCACCGAGACTGCAGCTCGTAGTTGCAGTTTCGGTGCACCAGTGCAGTCTCGCCGCCACGGCGCCGGGGAACGCGGCGGGGAATGGACCCGGGCGGAGGCTGGGGGACTCCGCCCGGATCCCGGCGTGCGCGCCGCCCCCCGGGGGCGCGCCCGGCTCAGAAGAAGCCCATGGCTCCTTCGGCATACGACACCAGCAGGTTCTTGGTCTGCTGGTAGTGGTCGAGCATCTTGAGGTGGTTCTCGCGACCGATGCCGGACTGCTTGTATCCGCCGAACGCCGCGTGCGCGGGGTACTGGTGGTACGTGTTCGTCCAGACGCGGCCCGCCTCGATCGCGCGTCCGGCGCGATAGGCGGTGTCGCCGGAGCGGCTCCACACGCCGGCGCCGAGGCCGTACAGCGTGTCGTTGGCGATCGAGATCGCATCGTCGAAGTCGTCGAACGACGTGACCGAGACGACAGGCCCGAAGATCTCCTCCTGGAAGATCCGCATGTCGTTCGTGCCCTCGAACACGGTCGGCTGGACGTAGTAGCCCTCGCTCAGGTCTCCGCCGAGGTCGACCCGCTCGCCGCCGGCGAGCAGCTTCGCACCGCCCTGCTTGCCGATGTCGATGTAGCTCAGGATCTTCTCCAGCTGATCGTTCGACGCTTGCGCGCCGATCATCGTGGCCGGGTCGAGCGGGTTGCCCTGCACGATCTTCGAGACGCGCTCGAGGCCGTCGCCGAGGAACCGGTCGTAGATCGAGCGCTGGATGAGCGCCCGCGACGGGCACGTGCACACCTCGCCCTGGTTGAGGGCGAAGAACGTGAAGCCCTCGAGCGCCTTGTCGTAGTAATCGTCCTGCTGACGGGCGACGTCCTCGAAGAAGACGTTCGCCGACTTTCCGCCGAGCTCGAGCGTGACCGGGATCAGGTTCTGCGATGCGTACTGCATGATGAGCCGGCCGGTGGTCGTCTCGCCGGTGAACGCGACCTTGCGGATGCGCCGGTGCTGCGCGAGGGGCGCCCCCGCCTCGATGCCGAAGCCGTTGACGATGTTGACGACGCCCGCCGGCAGCAGGTCGCCGATGATCTCGAAGAGGAACAGAATGGATGCCGGGGTCTGCTCGGCCGGCTTCAGGACCACGCAGTTGCCGGCGGCCAAGGCGGGCGCGAGCTTCCACGTCGCCATCAGGATCGGGAAGTTCCACGGGATGATCTGGCCGACCACGCCGAGCGGCTCGTGGAAGTGGTACGCGACCGTGTCCTCGTCGATCTGGCTGAGCGTGCCCTCCTGGGCACGCAGGACGCCGGCGAAGTAGCGGAAGTGGTCGACCGCGAGCGGGATGTCGGCCGCCAGCGTCTCACGGACGGGCTTGCCGTTCTCCCAGGTCTCGGCGACGGCGATCCTCTCGAGGTTCTCCTCGATGCGGTCGGCGATCTTGTTGAGGATGTTGGCCCGCTCGGCGGGCGTGGTGCGCTTCCAGGACTCGAACGCCTTCCACCCACTGTCGACGGCGCGGTCGATGTCTTCGACGGTGCCGCGGCCCACCTCGCAGAAGGGCTTGCCGGTGACGGGCGAGATGTTCTCGAAGTACTGGCCCTTGACGGGATCGACGAACTCGCCGCCGATGTAGTGGCCGTAGCGCGAGCGGTACTCGGCAACGGCGCCGCGCTGTCCCGGCGCGGCGTAGACGCTCGAGACGCCCTCTTCGACGATGGTCATGTGGTCTCCTTCGACGCATTCGCGACGGCCGTCGTCGCGGTGCCCCGACAGTAAGCCGCACAACGTTGCATCCTGTTGCGCGGCCTGGCGGAGAGAGGTGGGATGCCGGGGGCTACTCCAGCCGCTCGATGCGGGCCACGAGGCCGGCGCGGCGCGGGGAGCGGGCCGGGAGCATCGACAGGCAGAGGCGGAGAAGGTCGGGGTCGCCTGATCCGGCATCCGTCTCTGCGAACGCGAGAAGGACCTCGATCGACGCCTCGGCCATGAGGGCCTCGCGCAGCGAGCTGCGCACCGTCTCGCGGAACTCCTCGACGCCGGGCGCGGTCGAATCCGGGAGCACGTCGCCACGGTAGGCGGCCAGCGCGACGCGGTGGGCGCCGCGATCGAGCAGCGACAGCACCTGATGTGCGTCGGTCTCGAGGTCCACGGCGAGGCGGTACGGCCGCGATTCGGGCACGAGCGCCGGCGCGGCGCGCTCCAGCGCCTTGCGCAGCCGTACCATCTCGGCGCGGAGGGTGCCCACGTCTCCTGACCCCTCGGGATCGCCGTACACGAGTTCGCTGAGGCGCTCGGCCGAGACGCCCTGCCGGTGGACGGCGAGCATCAGCAGGAGCTCGGCATGGCGGGGGCCGATCTCTGCGACCGACTCGACGCCCTCCGCCGCGACCTCGAGCAGCGCCCGATCGCGCCCCAGCACGCGCAGCGTGGCGCGCACCGGGTCTACCTGGCGCCGGGGCCGCCGGGGCGGTGGCGCGGGCTCGGCGCGAGCTCGCAGGCGTGCCACGAGCAGCTCGCCCTCGATCGCCCGGGCCGTCGCGTCGACCAGCAGCTGCGCCTGCGGCGTCACGGCCTCGATCCCGCCTGTGACGTCGACGACGCCCAGCAGGCGCCGGGTCTCGGGGTCGTGCACCGGCGCTGCGGTGCACGACCACGGCTGAACGAGGCGGTTGTAGTGCTCGGCACCGCGGATCTGCACCGACCGGTCGAGCGCGAGCGCCGTGCCGGGGGCGGAGGTCCCGACCGCCGCCTCCGACCAGTTCGCGCCCTCGACGAAGCCCATGTCGCCGGTGAGGGACCGGATATGCCGGTCGCCCTCGACCCACAGCAGGCGTCCGGCCGCGTCGCCGACGGCGACGACGACCCCCGATTCGGCGGCGTCGCCCGGCAGCAGCAGTGCACGGACCATCTCCATCACGCTCGCGAGTGGATGCGCGCGGCGATACTCCTCGATGTCGGCGGCGGTCAGCTCGAGCGGTGGGACGCCCTCGGCGCCCACGAAGCTCTCGAACGACCGGCGCCACGAGTCGCGCACCAGCGGCCGGACGTCCAGCAGCCGCTGATCGGCCGCATTCCCGGCGACGAGCTCCTCATGGGCGCGCTCGATCAGCAGACGCGAAGTCTCGGGCGACACCTCGCGCCGTGAGGACCACGGCGATGACATGGGGGCTCCGATCGACATCGGGGAGCGTGCGTCCAGTGTACGGCGGGTCCGCCTGGGCGGCGATGCCGGCCACCCACCCGCGAGACTGCAACGGTGCCCCGAGACTGCGGCTAGCAACTGCAGTCTCGGTGCGCGGATGCAGTCTCGCGGGTGATGGGGACGGATGCCGCGGACGGGCGGGACAGCGCGCCGAGCCCGGCGGGACGGCCACTGCTCAGCGAGACTGCAACGGTGCCCCGAGACTGCGGCTAGCAACTGCAGTCTCGGTGCACGGATGCAGTCTCGCGAGAAGGGGACGGATGCCGGGGGCCGGGGCACACCGGATCGAGCCCCAGCGATTCACCTGCGAACGCGGTCACCCACGAGCGCGGTTCACCCACGAACGCGGTCACCCACGAGCGCGGTCAGCCGCGAGCCGGAATCACCCGCGGGCGGCCCACCATTCGCGGAGGCGCTGCTCTGCGGCATCCGTCCCCATCACGCCCTCATCGAGCCGCAGGTCCATGAGGAACCGGTACGCCTCGCCGACGACCGGCCCGGGGGCGACGCCCAGCACCTCCTGGATGCGGTTCCCGTCGAGCTCGGGACGCATCGCGTCGAGCTCCTCCTGCGCCGCGAGCTCGCCGATGCGCCGCTCGATGTCGTCGTACGCGCGCGCCAGCCGTCCCGCCTTGCGGACGTTCCGGGTCGTCACGTCGGCGCGCGTGAGGATGTGCAGCCGCTCGAGCTCCGGCCCGGCATCGCGCACGTAGCGCCGCACCGCGGAGTCGGTCCACGCCCCCTCGGCATAGCCGAAGAACCGCAGGTGCAGCTCGATCAGCCTGGTCACCGAGCTGATCGTGTCGGAGTCGAACCGCAGGGCAAGCAGGCGCTTGCGGGCCAGCCGCGCGCCCTTGATGTCGTGGTGGTAGAACGTCACCCCGCCTCCGGGCTCCAGCCGGCGGGTCGCGGGCTTGCCGATGTCGTGCAGCAGCGCCGCCAGCCGCAGCGGCACGTCGGGCGCAACAGCCGGGAATCGCGTGTGCTCGAGGTCGATCGCCTGCCGCAGCACTGTCAGCGAGTGCTCGTACACGTCCTTGTGGTGGTGGTGCTCGTCCACCTCCAGGCGGAGGGCAGGGACCTCGGGAAGGAACTCCTCCATGAGTCCGGTCTCGACGAGAAGACGGATGCCGCTCACCGGGTCCTCGGTCGCGAGAAGCCTCACCAGCTCGCCCTGGATGCGCTCAGGGCTCACGATCGACAGCGTCGTGCGCAGCTCGCCCATCGCGGCGACCGTCGCCGGGTCGACGTCGAACCCGAGCTGCGAGGCGAAACGGGCAGCCCGCAGCATCCGCAGCGGATCGTCGCCGAAGCTCACCCCCGGATCGGCGGGGGTGCGCAGGCGCCCGGTCACGAGGTCCTCGACCCCGCCGGTCGGGTCGACGAGGGTCTGCGACGGCACCCGCAGCGCCATCGCGTTGACGGTGAAGTCGCGCCGGGAGAGGTCTCCCTCGAGCGTGTCGCCGAACTCGACGGTGGGCTTGCGCGTGAGGCCGTCGTAGCTGTCGGCGCGGTACGTGGTGACCTCGACCTGCTCGCCGCGCACGCGTGCGCCGATGGTGCCGAAGGCCCGCCCGATGTCCCACTGCGCGGAGCTGATCGGCTTCACGATGCGCAGGATGTCGTCGGGCCGGGCGTCGGTCGTGAAGTCGAGGTCGTTCACCTCACGCCCGAGCAGCGCATCGCGGACGGGGCCTCCGACGATCGCGAGGTCGAAGCCGGCGTCGGCGAAGGCGCGAGACAGCGTCGCGACGACGGGAGAGGCGGCGAGCGCACCCAGCCGGGCGACTCCCTCGGCCATATTGAGCATGGGGTCGAGCCTACCGACGGGCCTTCGGAACCATCGGCGGAGCGTGTCATGACTCAGCCTGGCCGGACAGACCGGGCCCCGCGCGCCGCGGAGACCCGCGAACGCGATCAGTGCGGGCCCGCCGACAGACGGAGTTTGCGACACGGCGGCATCCACTCGCTCAGACAGCGAAGCGCAGAAACCCGGTGAACACGAGCTCGCGCACCCGCGGCAGCAGGTCGGCGCTCAGCGCCTCGGCATCCACCTCGAGCAGCTGCGCGATCGCGCCGATCAGGGCCCCGACGGGCAGATCGCCGTCGCACGCCCCGACGAGAGCGGCGAGCGCGGGGTCGACGCTGAGCGATCGCCCGAATCCCCCTCCCTGGCGCAGCTCGATCACGGTGGGATCCTCCCCGCCGGGGAGGTGGTGGCGTGCCTCGGTCACGTCGGGCGAGACGATGAGAACGGATGCCGCGATGCCGGCGTCGTCGAGCTGCGCGAGCCGGTCGTGGGCGGCGAGCGCGGCGGCGAGGTGGGCGCCCAGACCTTCGAGCGCGACGGCCTGGGGAAGGGTCTCGTACCGCGCCAGCCGGGGTGCGTCGGCGACCGGGCGACGCAGCAGCAGGTATCCGAACCCGACCTGCGTGACACCCCGGGCGCTGAAGTCGTCGAGCCACGCATCGACGAGCCGCGCGAAGCCGGGCGTTCCCGGGAGCGTCCCGCCGTCGCGCACCCACAGCTCCGCGTACGAGAGCGGATCGAGGCTCTCGCGCTCGATCACCCAGGCGTCCAGCGGCACCGGTGCGGACTCGATCCACGACCGGACGCGATCGAGCCCCGGAACGCCGTCGCGGGTCTCCCAGTTTCCCAGCAGCTGCGCGATCCCGCCCGGCGCGAGATGCTCCCCGACGCCGCCGACGAATGCGGCGACCAGGTCGTCGCCGACGAGCCCGGCGTCGCGGTACTCGTACGCGGGCACCCCGCTCACGCGCGGGGTGATCACGAACGGCGGGTTCGAGACGATGCGGTCGAACTCCTCGCCGGCGACCGGCTCGAACAGGCTCCCGGCGCGCGTTTCGATGCCGTCCACGCCGTTCAGGAGCGCGTTCAGCCTGGTGAACGCGAGCGCCCGCGCCGAGATGTCGGTGGCGACGATGCGGTCGACATCGCGTCGCGCGCGGAGGGCCTGGATGCCGCATCCGGCCCCGACGTCGAGACCGCGCCGCGCGGGGATCGGCAGCTGCAGCGACGCCAGCGTGAGCGAGGCGCCGCCGACGCCGAGCACGTGATCCTCGGGGAGCGGTCCGCCCAACGCCGCCTCGTCAAGGTCGCTCGCGATCCACCACTGGCCCGGCCCCGAGACGCCCTCGACCGACTGGGGCCGCACGAGCGCGCGCGGACGCACCCGGTCGCCGTCGATGGCGGCGAGCCCCAGCCGAACCAGGCCCTCGGCGCCGGCCGACGGCAGCGCCGCGCCGACCGCGGCGCCCGGCTGCGGCATCCCGAGCACGAGAAGACGGCCGAGCACCGCGAGCGCGTCCTCCCGCTCGGCGAGCGCGCGGTCGGCGGGCGACCGCAGGCCGCGGGCGATCGCGTCGTCGGCCGCCGCTCCCCATGCTTCGCGGAGCGCCTCGGCCGCGAATCCCGCGGCCTCGAGGTCTGCGGCGAGCGCGCGGCACAGCACCGGATCGGGTTCTGGGAGCACGGACCCATTCAACCGCGTGTGCGTCCACGCCGCCCGTCGTTCGAGGGGCTCCGGGCGCCTGACCGTAGAATCGCAACGATCGTGCGGTCCGGACATCGCACAGGAGCGAACCACCCCCATGACCGTGACCCCCAGGCGACAGCGCGCCCTCTCCCTGAGCGCACGCACGGTCGCCGTGCTCGCGGCGATCGCGTTCGCGGTCGTGCCGCTGGCGGTCCCGGCCGCCTCCGGGTCGACGAGTCTCGCCGCACCGGCACCGACCCCGACGCCCTCGATCCCCGCCGGCACGACCGTCTTCACGCTGTCGCCGGTCGGCAGCGGAATCGTGCACCCCGGCGACGCGCTGGCCGTGTCGGTGACTCTTCAGAATGCGACGGATGCCGCGACCGCCCCGATCGTGATCGGCCTGTCGCTCGGCACGACGGCGCTGCGCGATCGCGACGCGCTCCGTGCGTGGCTGGCCGGCGACGGTTCGGGCATCTCAGTCGAGCAGGTCGGAACGGCGACGATCGGCGCGGTGCCCGCCGGTGGCGAGCAGACCGAGGGGATCGGCGTGGGCTCCGACGACCCGGCCCTGCAGGGTCTCGCGCCGGGCGTGTACCCGCTCGTCGCGTCGTACGACACGGCGGACGGTCCGGTGGCCTCCACGAGCGTGATGATCGTGCCCCGCCCCGAGGCCGCCGTCCCGGTGGGCATCGGCGTGGTGGTGCCCATCACCGCCGGGGCGCTCTCGGGCGGACTCCTCACCGCGGACCAGCTCGCGGCGCTCACCGCGCCGACGGGGTCGCTCAGCAATCAGCTCAACGGCGTGGAGGGCACCCCTGCGATCCTCGCCGTCGATCCCGCGATCCCCGCGTCGATCCGCGTGCTCGGGACGTCTGCGCCGGCGAGCGCGGTCGAGTGGCTCGATCGCCTCCTCGAGCTGCCGCATTCGCGGTTCGCGCTGCAGTTCGGTGATGCGGACGTCGCGGCCCAGCTCGAGGCCGGGCTGTCGCGTCCTGCCGCGCCGACGTCGCTCACCGCCTACATGAACCCCGCCCTGTTCCCCCCCGCCCCGGAGTCTGCCGAGCCGACCGATCCAGCCGAGCCGACGGGGTCCGCGCCGGCCCCGAGCCCGTCGCCCACCACCGACCCCGACGCCGACCCTGACGCACCCGCTCTGCCCGGACTCGACGCGCTGCTCGATATCGGCGGCGCACGCTCGGCGGTGTACTGGCCCGCCGCGGGAACCGCGTCCGGAGAGACGGTCACGACCCTCGGCGGCCTCACCGTCGACGATCAGAGGTCCCTGACCCTCGTGCCCTCGGATGCGACCGCGCAGGGGTCCACCGGCGCCACCGTGCCTGCCCATGCCACGGTGGGCGACGCAGACGTGCTCGTGTACGACATCGATGTCTCGCGGGCGCTGCAGGAAGCGTCGGTGCTCGACGAGGGAGCGCTGCGCGGCGCGGCCCTCACCGAGGCGACCGCCCACCTCGCCTTCGCCACCGCCGAGACCGGCGGCGGCCCGATCCTCGCCGCCCTCGACCGGGATCCAGAGCGATCCCGAGTCGGACTGCGCAGCGCGGTCTCCGCCGCGACGGAGGCCCCCGGAGTGGCCCCCGTCTCGCTCGGCGGGCTGGCCGCCGCGCCGTCGCGCACGGCTGAGATCTCGGATGCCGCAGCGGACCCCGTGCGAGTTGCCTCGGCATCCGCCCTCTTCGCCGACGAGCACGAGCTCTCGCGGTTCGCGACCATCCTCGACGACCCCTCGCTGATCACCGGACCAGAGCGCGCCGAGATCCTCCAGCTGCTGGGGGTCGCGTGGATCGGCGATCCGACGTGGGCGACCACCGTCCCCACCCATCGCGCCGAGTCTGCCGGCACTCTCGATTCGGTCGGGCTCATGCCGACCACCACGATCAACCTCTTCGGGGCGGATGCCGGACTCCGGTTCTGGGTGCGCAACGACCTCCCGTATCCGGTGCGCCTCGTGCTCTACGCCGTGCCCGACGACCTGCGTCTCGACGTGCAGCGCGCCAATCCGGTCGACGCGACCGCGCAGAGCAACACCCGCGTGGACGTGCCGGTGCAGGCCCGCGTCGGCAACGGCGAGGTGACGCTCGCCCTGCAGCTGCGCAGCCGCGCGAGCGTGGCAATCGGCGAGCCGGCGACGGTCGAGGTCAACGTGCGCGCGGAGTGGGAGGCCGTCGGCATCGCTGCCCTCGCGATCGTGGTCGGCGGGCTGCTGGCGATAGGTGCGATCCGCACGTTCCTGCGCCTGCGCGCCCGCCGCGCCAACCAGTCGTTGAGCGAGCCCAGCGAGACGAAACGCCCCGAGGATCCGGAGGCCCGTCCATGAGCGGCATCGGCCGCGCGAGCGTGCTCATCGGCGCCGGGACGATCGTCTCCCGCCTGACCGGGTTCCTGCGCACCGTCGTGCTCATCACCGCCGTCGGCGCCACCACCGACGCCGGAAACGCGTTCGCGATCGCCAACCAGCTGCCCAACAACATCTACGCGATCATCTCCACGGGCCTGCTCACCGCGGTCGTCGTGCCGCAGATCGTCAAGGCCGCCGCGCACGACGACGGCGGACGGGCGTTCGTCTCGAAGCTCTTCACCCTCGGCACGGTGGTGCTCCTCGCGACCACGGCGGTCGCGGTCGTCGCGGCGCCGCTGCTGGTGCAGCTCTACGCACCGGGCTTCTCACCGGAGCAGCAGGCTCTCACCATCGCCTTCGCGTACTGGTGCCTACCGCAGATCCTCTTCTTCGGGCTCTACGCGCTCGTCGGGGAGTCCCTCAACGCGCGCCGCGTGTACGGACCGTTCACGTGGGCGCCGATCGTCAACAACGTCGTCTCCATCGCGGGCTTCCTGTTGTTCATCCAGCTGTTCGGAGCAGGTCAGCCCTCGACGCAATGGTCGCCGGAGATGATCGCGCTGATGGGCGGCACCGCCACCCTCGGAATCGTCGTGCAGGCCGGCATCCTGTTCGCCTTCTGGCGCAGGACAGGGCTCCACGTGCGTCCCGACTTCCGCTGGCGCGGCGTCGGACTCGGTCAGATCGGCCGCCTCGCCGGGTGGACCTTCCTCATGGTCGTCGCCGGCCAGCTCGCCGGGATCGTGCAGTCGCGCGTGCTCTCGCTCGTCCCCCAGGGCGACGCGGGCGTGCTGGTGTCGCAGAGCGCGTGGCTGCTGTTCATGCTGCCGTACTCGATCATCGTCCTGTCGATCGGGACCCCCTACTTCACGCAGTTGAGCGAGCACGCGGCCGCGGGCAGGGACGACGACGTGCGCGGCGACGTCGGGCGCAGCATCCGCACCCTCGGTCTGTTCGTCGTGGTCGCGACCGCCGCGCTTGCCGTCGCCGCCGTGCCCGCTGCGCGCATCTTCACCGGCAGCACGTCAGAGGCCGTCGCCGCCGCGCAGGTGCTGCTGTGCTTCCTTGTCGGTCTCGTGCCGCTCGCAGTGCTGTTCGTCATCCAGCGCACCTTCTATGCGTACGACGACACTCGCACCCCGTTCTTCTTCACGCTGCTGCAATGCGTGCTCGTCGTCATCACGGCGCTCGTGGCGTCCTGGACACTGCCGCTCTCGCTGCTGGCGGCGGGTGTCGCACTCGGCCAGTCGCTGTCGAGTCTCGTGCAGGTGATCGTCGCGACCTGGCTCCTGCAGCGACGGCTCGGCGGACTGCGCATCGGGAGGTGGATGCTGTCGCTGGCCCGCTTCGCGCTGGCCGCCCTTCCCGCAGCCGGCGCCGGGTGGCTCACGTTCCTGCTGCTCGGTGGCGTCGAGGGATGGACCGTGTCGGACAAGCTCCTCGGTGCCGTCGGCACCGCGATCATCGGCAGCGTCGTCCTCGTCGTGTACGTCGGGTTCCTCGCGCTGCTCCGTGCGCCCGAGCTCGGGCCTGCGCTCGCGCTCGCCCGGCGGATGCTCCCCGGCGCGCGCTGACGCCGTCATCGGCCGTCGCGGTCGTCGAGGTGGAATGGCGCGCGGCTACCATGTGTTGAGGCAATCGGAGCCGTCCGGGCTCTGTGCGAAGGGGGAGCTGTGCGTCAGGTCATCATCATCGGATCGGGTCCGGCGGGGTACACCGCCGCGATCTACGCGGCGCGCGCGAACCTCGAGCCCCTCGTGGTCGCCAGCTCCGTCGAAGCCGGCGGCGAGCTCATGAACACGACCGATGTCGAGAACTTCCCGGGCTTCCCGGAGGGCATCCAGGGCCCCGAGCTCATGACCAAGATGCAGGAACAGGCTGAGCGCTTCGGCGCGGAGGTGCTCTTCGACGACGTGGTGTCACTCGAGGTCGACGGCCCGGTCAAGAAGGTCACCCTCGGCAGCGGCGCAGTCCACGAGGCCGATGCGATCGTGTTCGCGACCGGCTCCGCGCCTCGCAAGATCGGCATCGAGGGCGAGTCCCGCCTGTCGGGCCGCGGCGTCTCGTACTGCGCCACCTGCGACGGGTTCTTCTTCCGCGAGCGCGTGATCGCCGTCGTCGGCGGCGGCGACTCGGCGATGGAGGAGGCGACGTTCCTCACCAAGTTCGCCTCGAAGGTGTACGTCATCCACCGCCGCGACGAGCTGCGCGCCTCGAAGATCATGCAGGACCGCGCGTTCAAGAACGACAAGATCGAGTTCGTCTGGAACAGCGAGGTCGTCGACATTCTCGGTGAGGATGCCGTGACCGGCATCGTCGTCGAGGACACCGTCGACGGCTCGCGGCGTGAGATCGAGCTGCAAGGCGTCTTCGTCGCGATCGGGTACGACCCCCGCACCCACCTGGTGCACGGCACGCTCGACTTCACCCCCGAGGGCACGATACGCGTCGACGGCCGCTCGTCGCGCACCTCGGTAGACGGCGTGTTCGCCGCCGGCGACGTCATCGACCCCACCTACCGCCAGGCGGTCACCGCCGCCGGCAGCGGAACGGTCGCGGCGCTCGATCTCGAGCACTACCTCGCCGGTCTCGGCGAGGCGGGGGCGCCCGATGTGACCGGGGACCAGATCCAGAACCTCCCCGAGGCCGACGCCGCCTGAGGCACCGTCGGAACAATCCGAACCCGGCCGGTGTTCGAACACACGGCAAGACTTCCCATCGAAGGAGACAACATGACCGCCAAGGCGACGACATCCGCCACCTGGGAGCAGGATGTCCTGCAGGCCGAGGGTCCCGTCCTCGTCGACTTCTGGGCCGTATGGTGCGGACCCTGTCGGATGGTCTCCCCCATCCTCGACGAGATCCAGTCGGAGCACCCCGACAAGATCACCATCCTCAAGCTCAACGTCGACGAGAATCCCGACCTCGCGATGGAGTATCAGATCACCTCGATCCCGGCGCTGAAGGTCTTCAACAAGGGCAAGGTCGAGACGACCATCATCGGCGCGAAGCCCAAGTTCGCGCTCGAGAAGGACCTCGCCGCGTACATCGGCTAGTCGAATCGGGAGAGCCGCGACCACAGGAATCACCTGGTGGGCGCGGCTTTTCTGATGCATGCCGCAATCGGCATCCATCGCCTCTGAAGATTCTTTGTCGCGGATTGTCGATCCGAGGGGTGGTCGTTCGACGTACCGGATGAGAGGGTCGAAGGAGCTCTCCCGGGCCGAGGCCCGAACATCGAGAAGGAGCTGGAAATGCGCTACGTGCTGATCATGCAGGTGAGCCCCGAGGCGGCCACCGCTACCGCCGACCTCGACATGAACGAGATCATCGCCCTCATGGGCGCCTACAACGAGGAGATGATGAAGGCCGGCGTACTGCTGGCCGGCGAGGGGCTCTCGGATGCCTCGGAGGGCTTCCGTGTCGACTTCTCGTCGACGCCGCCGGTCGTCACCGACGGACCCTACGCCGAAGCACGCGAGGTGTTCACCGGCTTCTGGATCCTCGAGGTGGCCAGCCGTGAGGAGGCGCAGCACTGGGCGCTCAAGGCGCCGCTCGGACCCGGCACCGCCCTCGAGGTGCGACGCGTCAACGAGCTCGAGGACTTCCAGGGCGTCGACGAGAACGCGCAGGAGTGGCTCGACAAGGAAGACGGCTGGCGCAAGGAGCAGGAGTTCCGCGCCGCCAACGCGTGACCTTGTCGCCGAGCGCCCCCGGTCGCCGAGCAACTCCCCCCCGGTGGGCGAGCGACTCCCCCCGGTCGCCGAGCAACTCCCCCCGGTCGCTGAGCTTGTCGAAGCGTCGTCAAAGCCGACTCTCAGGGCGCGTCGACACGCACCGTCGCATCCCAGCGGCGGTGCGTGTTCGCGTCGCCGAGGAGCTTCCACACGGACTGCGTGAGAGGCGGATAGTCCAGGGCGATCTGGCGGAGCACGCGGTAGTGCCGGGCCTCGTTCGGACGCGATCCGCCATCGGCGGCGATGTTCTCGGCACGGAGCAGGAACACGACGAGCTCATCGACAGTCGGGAGGTCTTCCATGAAGTCCCACGGGTCCTCGCCGCCGCGCAGCCGCTCGGTCACCAGGACCGACAGCTCGTCGGCCGCCTCGGCGCGCAGGAGCTCGAGACTCGCGCGCCGCTGGGGGCTCCGTTCTTCCTTCCGCACCAATCCAGGTTACGTCTCCGCGCCGACCTCCGGCCGCGACGCGCGCCTACGCTGAAGGCATGACCGCGACGGACGAGCACGCGCGCCGGGCGGTCGAAGCGGTGTGGCGCGGCGAGTCCGCGCGGATCGTCGCGGCGCTGACGCGGCACACCGGCGACTTCGCCTGGGCGGAGGATCTCGCGCAGGAAGCACTGGTCGAAGCGCTTGCCGGGTGGCCGAAGAGCGGCATCCCCGACAATCCCGGTGCCTGGCTGCTCGCCGTCGCCAAGCGGCGAGCGATCGACGGCTGGCGCCGCCGGGAGCGGCTTTCCGCCCGCGAGCCGCTGCTGGCCGTCGATGTGCGTATCGAGGAGACGGTGGATGTGGTGCCCGACCTCGGCGACCCGGACCGCATCGACGACGATGTGTTGCGGCTGATCTTCGTCGCGTGCAGCCCGGTGCTTCCCGCGCCGGCGCGACTGGCGCTCACGCTGCGGACGGTCGCGGGTCTGACCACCGAGCAGATAGCCCGCGTGCTGCTCATGACGGTTCCAGGCGTGCAGCAGCGGATCGTCCGCGCCAAGCGCACCCTCGCCGATGCGGGTGTGCCGTTCGAGGTCCCTGACCGCGCCGAGCGGCCGGCCCGGCTGGCCAGCGTGCTCCAGGTCATCTACCTTCTCTTCACGGAGGGGTACGCCGCGGCCGGCGGCGAGCATCCCCTGCGCCCCGAAGTCGCCCGTGAGGCCGTGCGGCTCGCACGCCGGCTGGCCGCGCTCATGCCCCGCGAGGCCGAGGTCTTCGCCCTCATCGCCCTCATGGAGTTCTCGTCATCGCGGTTCGCCGCACGGGTCGATGCCGCAGGGCTCCCGCTCACCCTCGCCGAACAGGACCGGCGGCGGTGGGACCGCTCGGCGATCGGCCGCGGACGGGAGGCGCTGGCGGCCGCCGAGCGGCTCTCGACCGCTGGCCTGGGCTACTACGGACTGCAGGCCGCCATTGCGCAGTGTCACGCGGTCGCCCCCACGTTCGACGACACCGACTGGGGACGAATCGTCCGCCTCTACGACGCGCTGCTCTCGCTCGCGCCGTCGCCGGTCGTGAGGCTCAATCGTGCGGTTGCCGTGTCGATGGCCGGCGACCCGGCGGCGGCGCTGGCCATCGTCGACACGCTGGACGACGAGCTCCCGGGGTTTCGGCCGCTGCTCGCGGTGCGCGCCGAGCTTCTCGAGGCGATCGGGCAGACGGATGCCGCAGCTGTGGCGTTCCTCGCGGCCGCCGACCTTCCCGGCAACGATGCGGAGGCGACGGTGCTCCGTCGGCGAGCGGCGGCGCTGCGCAACTCCGGCGACTCCGGGCGATGAGCGAGGTCAGGCCGACCCGTAGCCGGTCTCGCCGATCTCATCGAGAATCCGGTTCAGATCCTGGATGCTCGCGAAATCTATGCTGATCTGGCCTTTTCTTGCGGTCAAGGAGATCCGGACTCGAGTGTTGAGCCGGTCTCCCAGCCGCTCCGCGACCTCGTCCAGGTGGGCGCGCCGGGCGCCGGCCTGAGGTTTCGCGGGGCGACGGGATCCGGCATCCGTCATCTTCGCCGCCGCCTCGGCGGCGCGCACGGAGAGATCCTCGTTGACGATCTTGTCGGCGAGGCGCTGCATCGCCTCGGGGCCGTCGACCGACAGGATCGCTCGGGCGTGGCCGGCCGTGAGCACCCCGGCCGCGACGCGCTGCTGCACCGGCATCGGCAGCTTGAGCAGCCGGATGGTGTTGCTGATCTGCGGGCGCGAGCGGCCGATGCGGGTGGCGAGCTCCTCCTGCGTGATTCCGAAGTCCTCGAGCAGCTGCTGGTACGCCGACGCCTCCTCGAGCGGGTTGAGTTCGGAGCGGTGAAGGTTCTCGAGAAGCGCGTCTCGCAGCAGGTGCTCGTCGGCGGTATCGCGCACCACGGCCGGGATCGAGTCGAGACCCGCCTCGCGTGCGGCGCGCGTGCGGCGCTCGCCCATGATGAGCTCGTAGGTGCCCTCGTCGGTCGCGCGCACCACGACCGGCTGCAGCACCCCGAACTCGCGGACACTGTGGACGAGCTCGGCGAGGTCGTCGGCGTCGAAGTGACTGCGCGGCTGGCGGGGGTTCGGGACGATCGACCGTGGGTCGATGTGCACGAGGCGAGCTCCAGGCACCGCGACGAGCTCCTCCTCGTGCGGGGGAGCGTCGTCGCCTCGCGCAGGCGCCGCTCGCGGGTCGTCGGTCGGGACCGCCCGCGGGAAGAAGACGTCCGAGGGTCGATCCTCGGCGGGCTCGCTCGTCGGGATCAGGGCCCCGATCCCCCGTCCCAGACCAGTGCGCTTCGCCATCAGGACTCTCCTTCGCTGTCGGCCGCCGTGCCGCTGTCGGCCGCTTTGCCGTTGTCGGCCGTACCGTTCGCAGGGGTGGTGATCGGCACGGCGCTCACGCTCGCGTTGTCGCGCCGGATCATCTCGACGGCCGCTTCACGGTAGGCGATCGCGCCGGCGGACTGCGGGTCATAGGCGATGACCGTCTGTCCGAAGCTCGGCGCCTCCGACACGCGCACGGATCGCGGGATCACGGTGGCGAGCACCTCGTTCGGGAAGTGCTCGCGCACTTCGTCGGCGACCTGCTGGGCGAGACGGGTGCGCCCGTCGTACATCGTGAGCAGGATCGTCGAGAGGCGCAGCGCGGGATTGAGGTGCTTCTGGATCATCCGCACCGTGCCCAGGAGCTGGCTGAGGCCCTCCAGGGCGTAGTACTCGCACTGGATCGGGATGAGCAGCTCGTGCGCCGCGGTGAACCCGTTGATCGTCAAAAGTCCGAGAGAGGGCGGGCAGTCGATGATGACGAAGTCGAGGCGCTCGTCGAGCGATTCGAGGTAGTCCTCGAGGGCGGTGCGGAGGCGATGCTCACGGGCGACCTGCGAGACGAGCTCGATCTCCGCCCCGGCGAGGTGGATGGTGCTGGGCGCGCAGAGCAGGTTCGGTGACTCTGGGCTGGTCTGCACGATGTCCGCGAGCGGAAACTCATCGATCAGCACGTCGTAGATGCTCGGCGTCTCGGCGGTGTGCGGCACGCCGAGCGCGGTCGAGGCGTTCCCCTGCGGGTCGAGGTCGATCACCAGCACGCGGGCGTCGACCGCCGCGAGGCTCGCCGCGATGTTGACGGCGGTGGTGGTCTTCCCCACGCCGCCCTTCTGGTTCGAGACCGTCAGAACCCGTGTGCGGCCGGAGAGCTGAATGTCCGTGCTCTCGAGTGCGCGGCGTCGCGCGGAGAGATCGGCGAGTTCACGGGCGAGAGGGGTGTCGTCGAACGAGAAGGATGCCGTGGCTTCCGCCTCGTCGGGCTGTTTCACGTGAAACACTCTCCCTCTCGCGAGCCGTCAACAACGTCCCCCACTCTATCCCGCCCCCACCCTCGAGCAGGCCGCCCCTCGCGCCCTGCCCGCCGGTCGAGGCGACGTCAGCACCGCGCCTGCAGCACGCCCACCGCCGGTCGAGTAGGCGGCGAAGCCGCCGTATCGAGACCCCCTCCACACCCCGCCGGTCGAGTAGGCGGCGAAGCCGCCGTATCGAGACCCCGCCCCATACCCCGCCGGTCGAGTAGGCGGCGAAGCCGCCGTATCGAGACCCCCCACCCCGCCGGTCGAGTAGGCGGCGCAGCCGTCGTATCGAGACCCCCGACACCAACACCAGGGATCTCGATGCACCCGCTGCGCGGGCACTCGATCAGCGGGTTACCCCACCCGCCGGTCGAGTAGGCGGCGAAGCCGCCGTATCGAGACCCCCTCCACACCCCGCCGGTCGAGTAGGCGGCGAAGCCGCCGTATCGAGACCCCCGACACCAACCCCAGGGATCTCGATACACCCGCTGCGCGGGCACTCGATCAGCGGGTACCCCACCCGCCGGTCGAGTAGGCGGCGAAGCCGTCGTATCGAGACCCCGCACGTTTCACGTGAAACATCCCATCCCTTCGATCGGCAACGCCCCCACCCGCCAGTCAGAAGCCGGCGCTTCATCCCCGCCGGTCGAGTAGGCGGCGCAGCCGCCGTACCGAGACCCCCGACACCAACACCAGGGATCTCGATACACCCGCTGCGCGGGCACTCGATCAGCGGGTACCCCACCCGCCGGTCGAGTAGGCGGCGAAGCCGCCGTATCGAGACCCCATGTTTCACGTGAAACATCCACCCACCCTGACGGCACCCCACCGCGCATCTCGTACACCCGCTGCGCGAGCACTCGATCAGCTGGACCACCCACCGCCGGTCGGGTAGGCGGCGCAGCCGCCGTATCGAGACCACCCACCTTCAGGGATCTCGACGGGCTACTCGATCGGCGGGGGCGATGCGAAATGCTTGCGACTCAGCTTCGGCAATCGTTCGAGCCGGCCGTGCACCAGCGCGAGGCGTTTGGACCGGCTCCAGTTCTGCACCTGCTTCTCACGCCGGTACGCATCCTCGACGCGGTCGAACTCCTCGAAGTAGAGCAGCCTTACCGGCAGCCGTGACTGTGTGTACTGCGAACCTTCGCCCGCCTGATGCTGTGCCAACCGATACTCCAGGTCACGGGTGCTGCCGACATAGAGAGTGCGATCGGAGCATTCGAGGATGTACATGTACGCCATGGATCGATCCTCACGTTCGGCACCGCAGCGGACGCGCCAGCGATCCTCGATTGTGGAGAGTCGGGACGACGCGGTCCGCTGTGGAGGAGGAGTGTTTCACGTGAAACGGTCCTCGGATCTCGATACACCCGCTGCGCGGGCACTCGATCGGCGGGAACCACCCACCGCCGGTCGAGTAGGCGGCGCAGCCGCCGTATCGAGAACACCCACCGTCAGGGATCTCGATACACCCGCTGCGCGGGCACTCGATCGGCGGGGAAGCACCGCGACCGTCACAAACCCCACACACCAACCCGGGGGATCTCGATACGCCCGCTGCGCGGGCACTCGATCGGCGGGAGCCGCGTACGGGCTACTCGATCGGCCGGAAGCGGGGCGAGAGTCAGCGGACGGTGGCGCGGATCACCCGTGAGGGCTCATCCAGGAGCCCTTCGCCGACGATCTCGACGCGGGCATTCGTCACCCGGAACTTGCGCAGCTGCTTCTCCGCCGCCTCGATCTCGCTTGCGGCACTCGCGCCCTTCAGCAGGATCAGCTCGCCGCCGTCACGCACCAGGGGAGCGGTCAACGGCACGAGCGTGCGCAGCGCGCTCACGGCACGGGCGGTCACGGCATCCATCGATGCACCGCCCCGCCAATCCTCGGCACGCGCTCGCACGACCTCGACGTTCGTCAGACCGAGCTCGGCGACCTGCTCCGAGAGCCACATCACTCGCCGCTCCATCGGTTCGATGAGCACCCACTCGACATCGGGTCGGGCGATCGCGAGCACCAGCCCCGGCAGGCCGGCGCCCGATCCAACGTCAGCGACGCGTCCGGCGAACAGCGGTGCGATGACTGCGCTGTTCAGCACGTGCCGGGTCCATAGCCGCGGCGGCTCCAGCGGTCCGATCAGACCGCGCTCCTCGCCGTGTGCGCCGAGCGCGGCGGTGAATCGGCGCGCCAGTTCGAGGCGGTCCCCGAAGATCGCCGCGGCCGCCGCCGGCTCCTGCTCGAGCTCGCTCATCGATGTTTCACGTGAAACGCGGCGTCAACCGCGCCGGATGACGGTGTGGCGGTCAGCGCCCTCGCCGTACGACTCCGAGACGAATCCGCGCTCCGAGACGATGTCGTGCACCAGCTTGCGCTCGTAGCTCGACATCGCGGGCAGCGACGCCTGCGATGCGCCGTCCTCGAGGCGCGCGATCGCGCGGTCGACCAGCGAGGTCAGTTCACGCTGGCGCGTGTCACGCGACCCGCCCACGTCCAGGATCAGCCGGGAGAATCGCCCCGTACGGTTCTGCACCGCGATGCGGGTCAGCTCCTGCAGCGCCTGAACGGTGTCGGGGTCGGCGATGAGGTCGACGGAGCCGTCCTCGGGAGCCTCTACCGAAACGTACGCCCGACCGGAGCGCACATCGAGCGCCAGGTCCCCGTCGATGTCGGCGATGTCGAGCAGCTCTTCGATGAAGTCCGCGGCGACATCACCCTCCTGCTCGAGCTGCTCGACCGTGGCGGCCGGACGCTCGGTCGTGGTCGCGTCGGAGGGCGCGTGATCGGAAGTCGTGGTCATGAGGTCCTCGGAATCGTTCGAAGGGGACAGGATACGGATCAGGATGCCGCGTCGGCGGATCCGTCTGCGGCGTCGGCCGGCTTCTGGCCGGGGGGGCGCTGGCCTTGCTTCTTCGCGCGCTGCTTGCTCACCGGCTGCTGGCGCTTCGGAGCGGCCGCCTTGGCGCGCTCGGCCTCTTCGAAGAGGCGCTGCTGCTCGGCCTGGTACTTCTCCATCGGAACGACCTTGCCCGACGAGTCGATGGCCTTGCCCTTGCGCGCGAGACGCTCTTCCCGGGCCTTCGCGGCATCCGAGCCGGGGGTGGGCATCTCACGGATGACGAGGAACTGCTGCCCCATCGTCCACAGGTTCGACGTGAACCAGTAGATGACGACGCCGAGCGGGAAGAACACGCCCGAGAAGACGAAGGCGAAGGGCAGCACGTACAGCATGATCTTCTGCATCTGGTACGCCTGGCCGGTCTTGGCCTCGGGGGAGAGGTTCTTCGAGATGATCTGCAGCTGCGTGAAGAACTGCGAGACGATCATGAGGATGACCAGCACGATCAGGATCGCGACCGTCGCCTCCCAGCCTGCCGGCTGGTTCTGCCACGCATTGATCAGCGTCTCGTGAAGAGGCGCGACCCCGAACAGCTTCGCGTCGTAGAACTGCTGCGTGAGCTCGGCGTTGAGCAGACCGACACCGCCGACACCCTCGGCCGCGTGCCGCGTGACATCGTTCAGCGTCCAGAACAGCGCGAGGAACACGGGCATCTGCACGAGCAGCGGCAGACAGCTCGACACCGGGGTCGTGCCGTGCTTCTTGTACAGCGCCATGGTCTCGCGGCTCATCGCCTCGCGGGAGAGCTGATCCTTCTTGCCGCGATACTTCTCCTGAACTTTCCGCAGTTCAGGGGCGATTTCCATCATCTTGCGCTGGCTCTTGATCTGCTTCACGAAGAGCGGGATGAGCGCTGCGCGGACCACGATGACGAGGCCGACGATCGAGAGCACCCACGTGATGCCCTCGGCCGGCGGAAGCCCGACCGCGGTGAACAGCCAGTGCCAGAACACCAGGACGAGCTCGACCAGCCACTTCAGCGGCCAGAGGATGGTTCCGAACAGATCGAACCCGCCGTTTTCGGCCGGTGCGGTGGCAAGCAAGAGATCCATGCGGCGGATCAGTCCTTTCCGGTGGGAGCAGGCACGACGAACCCGTGACGGGTCAGTCCATGCCGGAAGTGCGAGTGGGCGGGCACGTCATCGACGCCGCCGACGGCCCAGGGGTGGCATCGGGCGAGGCGAGCCGCTGTCAATGCGGCGCCTTTCACGGCGCCGTGCTGCTGCACCGCGCCGACCGCGTACGCCGAGCACGACGGGAAGTACTTGCAGACATCGCCGTACAGCGGCGAGATCGTCGCGCGATAGCCGTGGAGCAGCGCGAGGACGGTGTTGCGCGGAAGAAGGGGCGCGGTGCGGAGAAGATCGGATGCCGCGAGCCTGGCGTCGCCGAGCGCGTAGGCCGGCAGGACGCTCATGCCGCCCTCCGGGCGAGGCAGCGGGTGACTTCGGCGTGCAGTTCGCCGAACGAGGCGTTCGCCGACGACGGCAACGCGCGGATGACGATGTCGTTGCCGCTCCGAACCGCCGGAAGCGCCTCGGCGCACACGGCCTTGAGACGTCGCCGGACGGTGTTTCGCACGACGGCTCCGCCCACCTGCCGGCTCACGATGAACCCGAAACGGGCAGGCGACTGCGCCTCCGAGGCGGTGTTCACATAGGTCACGGTATGCGTGGCGGCACAGCGGCGACCCCGACGGACGACGGCCTTGTATTCCGCTCCGCGGGTGAGTCGGTTCGGCCGCGCCAGCACCGCGAGAGGGTCAGGCCGACAGCTCGGTGCGCCCCTTGGCGCGGCGCGCCGAGAGGATGCCGCGACCGGCGCGGGTGCGCATGCGGGCACGGAAGCCGTGCTTCTTGGCACGGCGACGGTTGTTCGGCTGGAAGGTGCGCTTGGTCATGGAATCACTTCCGGATCAGGTGTCACCGGGACGCTCTGACCGGGGACGCTCGTACATGGGGACTGCCGCGTAGGCATAAGTCAACCGATTTAGGCTACGTCGTACCGGCCAATAACTCAAACCGAGCACACTGAGCCCGCCATTATCTCCAATCCGCGCCCACACTCTGGCCAGGACACGCGGGGCGGATCTACAGTGGAGTTTGCTCCGCGAGCGCCCGCTGACTAGCGTTGCTCCGGCAGTTATCCACAGGCTACGCGTGAAGATTCCGCGGAAGTGTGCGGACTCATCAACACCCGGGGGGGCCATGTCACCGCACGAAGTTCCAGATGTTCCCGTCTGGTCAGGCGTGCTCGACGAGCTCTCCGGTGATGATCGGGTCACTCCGCAGCTGCAGGGATTCCTCAACCTCGCCGTGCCGCAGGGAGTCATGGGCGGAACGCTCTACCTCGACGTGCCGAACGATCTGACCGCCGCGCAGTTCACCAAGCGGATGCGTGCGCCGATCCTGGAGGCGCTTGCACGTGTCGACCAGGACGGGGAGCAGAGGGCCAGCACCTTCCGGGTCGTCGTGAATCCCGAGCTCGCCGACGCGCACCTCACCGCGGCGATCCCCGTGGGTGCGAACGCGTCTGCGTCATCCACCGGCATCCGTCCTCTTCGAGACGAGACGACGGATGCCGCCGGCTCGAGCCTCCGTGAAGCGGATGACGCCACGAGATCGGCCGCCGTCTCCCGCAGCGATACCCGCCTGAACCCGAAGTACACGTTCGACAACTTCGTCATCGGCCAGTCGAACCGCTTCGCGCACGCGGCCGCGTTCGCTGTCGCCGAAGCCCCGGCCAAGGCCTACAACCCGCTCTTCATCTACGGCGACTCGGGTCTCGGCAAGACACATCTTCTCCATGCGATCGGCGACTACGCCATGACGATGTACCCCGGGATCCGCGTCCGGTACGTCTCGAGCGAGGAGTTCACGAACGACTTCATCAACTCGATCGCCAACAACCGGGGGTCCGCGTTCCAGGCGCGCTACCGGGATGTCGACATCCTCCTCATCGACGACATCCAGTTCCTGCAGGGGCGCGCCGAGACGCAGGAGGCGTTCTTCCATACGTTCAACACGCTGCACGATCACGACAAGCAGGTCGTGATCACCAGCGACGTGCCGCCCAAGCACCTCACCGGCTTCGAGGACCGCATGCGCAGCCGGTTCGAGTGGGGACTCATCACCGATGTGCAGGCACCGGACCTCGAGACGCGCATCGCGATCCTCCGCAAGAAGGCGCAGTCCGAGCGCCTTCACATCCCCGACGAGGTCCTCGAGTACATCGCGTCAGTCGTCTCATCGAACATCCGCGAGCTGGAGGGCGCGCTCATCCGCGTGTCCGCTTTCGCGAGCCTCAACCGCTCGACGCTCGACATGTCGCTCGCGCAGACGGTATTGCGCGACATCGTCGATCAGGACGACGCGAACGTCATCTCGCCGACCGACATCATCACGGCGACCGCGGGCTACTTCAAGCTCACGGTCGACGACCTCTACGGATCCAGCCGTTCGCAGTCCGTCGCCACCGCCCGTCAGATCGCGATGTACCTGTGCCGCGAGCGCACGAGCCTGTCGCTGCCGAAGATCGGCCAGCTGTTCGGCAACCGCGACCACACCACCGTCATGTACGCCTACAAGAAGATCAGCGACCTGATGAAGGAGCGCCGCTCGATCTACAACCAGGTGTCGGAGATCACGACGCAGCTGGGTCGCACGGGTCGCTGATTCCGGCGCGGCGCCCGTCAGACCGACTCGGCGCGATATATGCCGGAAGAGATGCTTGACACGAGTCGGATGCAGGGGCATCATTCCCGTTCTTCACATGTGGACAACCTGTGGATAACTCCGGTGGCCGGCCGCATCCCTGTGGGCGATCGGCCTTGTGCCTGTGGATGATCGTGGACCACGCCGACACGGGTCGAAGAGAGTCCCCGCTCGGTTCCGCAGCCGCTCCACATCTCACACCGTTGTAGTTCCATTGCCTCGCCTGGGATCGCGCCGGTTGTCCACAGTTTCCACAGGCGTTAACACCATGACAGAGAGTTTGATGAAGGAAAGGGATCCGATCACCGCAACGGCGGATCGACCGGGGAGTGGGATGCCGTCGCCCCGCGCACTAGCATCGGAGTGGCCTGGCACTAGCATGAGAAGGCCCAACCCGCAGTCGAGGGAGCATTCGTGAAGTTCCACGTCAATCGCGATGTGTTCAGCGAAGCCGTGTCGTTCGTCGTCAAGCTCCTGCCGCAGCGCAATCCGCAGCCGATCCTGGCCGGTGTGCTGATCGAGGCATCCGAGTCCGGGCTCTCGCTCGCCGCATTCGACTACGAGGCCTCGGCGCGCACGACCATCGAAGCCACCGTCGACGACCCGGGGACGATCCTCGTGCACGGACGCCTGCTGTCGGAGATCGCCAGCCGCCTGCCGAACGCTCCGATCCAGGTCGAGGTCGACGAGGACGGCGGGATCGTCCTCAGCTGCGGCTCGGCGCGCTTCACCCTCGCGTCGATGCCGGTGCAGGAGTACCCCGCGATCCCCGAGGTGACCGGGGACTCGGGCCTGGTCCCGTCCGAGGACTTCGCGACCGCCATCGCGCAGGTCGCCTTCGCCGCATCGCGCGACGATGTGACCCCGGTGCTGACCGGCGTCCAGCTGGAGGTGTCGGGCACGACCCTCAGCCTCGTCGCGACAGACCGCTACCGCGTCGCGCTGCGCGAGATCCCGTGGGACGGCGGCACCGTCAGTTCCGACGAGCCGACGGCCGCGCTGGTCCCAGCTCGCACCCTCACCGAGGTCGGCAAGACGTTCGCGCACGGCGGCGACATCTCGATCGCGTTCTCCGGCTCGGGCGACCGCGAGATCATCGCCTTCACGGCCGGCAACAAGACCGTGACCTCGCTGCTCATCAAGGGGAACTTCCCGCCGGTGCGGCGCCTGTTCCCCGAGCAGACCGATCACCACGCAGTGGTCAACACCGCCGAGCTGTCCGAGGCCGTGCGGCGCGTGTCGCTGGTGCTCGACCGTTCCGCGCCGCTGCGTTTCACATTCACCACCGACAGCGTCTCGATGGACGCTTCGGGCACCGAGCAGGCACGTGCGTCCGAGTCGGTCGACGCCCACCTCGTGGGCGAGGACGTGACCCTCGGCCTCAACCCGCAGTATCTGCTGGAGTCGCTCGGCGCGGTACGCAGCGAGTTCGCCCGCATCACGTTCACCTCGAGCGAGAACGCGAACAAGCTGAGTCCGGTGCTGGTCACCCCGCAGACGTCGGTCGACAAGTCCGGCACGGACTCGTTCAAGTACCTTCTGCAGCCCAACCTCCTGCTTCGCTGACCTCCGTTCGCTTGTGCGGCCCCTTCGTCGCTTGAGCGACTGCTCAGGGACCACGGAAAGGGGCGTCTGCCGCGGTCGTTAGGGTTGACCCGTGATCGTGGAGCAGCTGAGCCTCGTCGACTTCCGCAATTATGCGGTCGCCGACGTCGTGCTCGGTCCCGGCCCGAACGTGTTCGTGGGTCGCAACGGGCAGGGCAAGACGAATCTCGCCGAGGCGATCGCGTTCTTCGCGACGCTCGGATCGCATCGGGTGTCCAGCGACGCGCCGATGGTGCGCGATGGTGCGGATGCCGCGATCATCCGCATCCGTCTCGCGCACGGCGACCGCCGTGTGCTGCTCGAGGTGCAGCTGAACCGGCAGGGATCGAACAAAGCGCGTGTCAACGGGGCAGCGGTCCGGCCGGCCGAACTGCCCCGGCACGCGCAGGTCGTGCTGTTCGCTCCCGAAGACCTGCAGATCGTCAGAGGCGATCCGTCGTCGCGGCGGCGGTTCGCGGATCAGCTGCTGGTGCAGCGGACTCCACGTCTGGCGGGCGTCCTCGGCGACTACGACCGCGTGCTCAAGCAGCGCACGGCACTCCTGAAGTCGGCGAGGGCACGCGGCATCCGGGGCGATTCCCTCTCAACGCTCGAGGTGTGGGACGACAAGCTCGTCGCGCTCGGCACCGAGGTGATCGAGGCGCGTCTCGCTCTGGCGGGGGAGCTCGCCGACCCCCTCGCCGCCGCCTATGCCGCAATCGCCGGAGCCGACCATCAGCCCGAGCTGGAGTGGGCGCTCTCGGTACGCGGCGTCGACCCCGAGGACGATGTCGACACCGAGCAGACGACGGATGCCGCACCCACCGCCATCGCGGATCTCTTCCGCCACGCACTGGCGGCACGCCGCACGGCCGAGCTCGACCGGGGTCTCACCCTGGTGGGGCCGCATCGCGACGACCTGGTGATGCGGGTGCGCGGTCTTCCGGTGAAGGGGTACGCCTCGCACGGCGAGTCCTGGTCGGTGGCGCTCGGGCTGCGGCTCGCGTCGGCCGAGCTCCTGCGGTCGGAGTCGCGGCTGGGCGACCCCGTCCTGATCCTCGACGACGTGTTCGCCGAGCTCGATGCCGGCAGACGGGCGCGGCTGGCCGAGCTGGTCGGCGGCTACGAGCAGGTCGTCGTCACCGCGGCGGTCGAGGAAGACGTGCCCGTCGCGCTGCGCGCCCGCACGGTGCGCGTCGAGTCCGGCACGATCCTGGAGGTGCAGGATGCCTGATCCGGCCGCCGGACCCGCCGGCGAGCAGCCGGGCGTCCCTGAGACGATCGCGACCTACCTCCGGCTGCGAGGACTCGAGCCGTCGGCGCGTGTCGTCCGCAAGCGCCGGCGTCGGTACGAGGACGACGGCAACGTCCCCTTTACGGCGGGTCGCGATCCGCGCGGGGTCGGCGACGTGCTCTCCGACCTCACCCGGGAGGCCGGCTGGGACACCCAGCTCGCCCGCGAGGACGTGGTGCGCGCATGGGCGGAGGTCGCCGGCGACGACACCGCGCGGCATACCAGGCCGGTCGCGTTCTCAGAGGGCACGCTGACCGTGCAGGCGGACTCGACGGCGTGGGCGAAGCAGCTGCAGATCATCCGCGCGCAGATCCTCTCGGAGATCGTCCGCCGATTCCCCGATGCGGGGGTGGAGGTGATCCGCTTCATCGGGCCGGACGTTCCCTCCTGGAAATGGGGTCCCAGAACGATTCCAGGGCGTGGCCCGCGCGATACCTACGGCTGAGGCACGTCAGATATCGTCCGAACCGATTTCCTCGCGTCAGAGGGCCGTAGAAGCGAAGCGCACCCGCCTGGAGTTGGTAGACTGGAGGCGTCCCCGCTGACAGATCTGGAGCGCTCGAAACCTATGACGTCTGTGACCCCCGATAGCGTTCCCGAGGAACCCGCGAAGCTGCCCGCCGAAAGGGTCCACAACGATTACGGGGCCGACGAGATCCAGGTGCTCGAGGGGCTCGAAGCGGTGCGCAAGCGCCCCGGCATGTACATCGGCTCCACGGGCCCGCGCGGACTCCACCACCTCGTGTACGAGATCGTGGACAACTCGGTCGACGAGGCGCTGGCGGGTTACTGCGACACGATCGTCGTGACGATCCTTCCCGACGGCGCCATCCGCGTCGTGGACGACGGACGCGGCATCCCGGTCGATACGCACAAGACCGAGGGGAGGTCCACGGTCGAGGTGGTCCTCACCGTTCTCCACGCCGGCGGCAAGTTCGGGGGCGGCGGCTACGCGGTCTCGGGCGGCCTCCACGGCGTCGGCTCTTCGGTCGTGAATGCGCTGTCGAAGCGACTCGACGTCGAGGTCAAGCGTCAGGGCTACGTGTGGCGCCAGTCCTTCAGCGACGGCGGCGTGCCGCTGGCTCCACTCGAGCGGGGCGAGGAGAGCGACGAGACCGGCACGACGATCACCTTCTGGCCCGACGACGAGATCTTCGAGACCGTCGACTTCGAGTACGAGACGCTGCGCACCCGCTTCCAGCAGATGGCCTTCCTCAACAAGGGCCTGCGCATCGACCTGCGCGACGAGCGCCCGCAGTCGGCGTACGAGGAGGAGATCGAGCCCGGCCAGGTGGTGCTGCAGCAGCGCAACGACAGCTTCCTGTACGAGCGCGGCCTCGTCGACTACGTCGAGTACCTCAATCGCGCGCGCAAGGCGGATCACGTCAACGAAGAGGTCATCGACTTCGAGTCGGAGGACACCGACCGCAAGATCGCGCTCGAAGTCGCGATGCAGTGGACGACGAGCTACACCGAGAACGTCTTCACCTACGCGAACACGATCAACACGCACGAGGGCGGAACCCACGAGGAGGGATTCCGTGCCGCGCTCACCACGCTCGTCAACAAGTACGCGCGCGCGAACAACCTCCTCAAGGAGAAGGACGAGAACCTCTCCGGCGACGATGTGCGCGAGGGCCTCACCGCGGTGATCTCGATCAAGCTCTCCGAGCCGCAGTTCGAGGGGCAGACCAAGACCAAGCTCGGCAACACCGAGGCCAAGGCGTTCGTGCAGAAGGTCGTCGGCGATCGGCTGGGCGACTGGTTCGACCGCAACCCGGCGCAGGCGAAGAACGTCGTGCGCAAGGCGATCGACGCCGCGACCGCGCGCCTGGCCGCGCGCAAGGCGCGCGAGACCGCCCGGCGCAAGAGCGTGTTCGAGTCGGCATCCATGCCCGACAAGCTGAAGGACTGCACGAGCAAGGACCCGTCGATCAGCGAGATCTTCCTCGTCGAGGGCGACTCCGCCGGCGGCTCCGCAGTGAGCGGCCGCAACCCCGAGACGCAGGCGATCCTGTCGCTGCGCGGCAAGATCCTCAACGTCGAGCGCGCGCGGCTGGACCGAGCCCTCGGCAACGCCGAGATCCAGGCGATGATCCAGGCGTTCGGCACCGGGGTCGGCGAGGACTTCGACGTCGACAAGGCGAGGTACCACAAGATCGTGCTGATGGCGGATGCCGATGTCGACGGCCAGCACATCACGACGCTGCTGCTGACGCTGCTGTTCCGATACATGCGCGGTCTCCTCGAGGCCGGCTTCGTCTACCTCGCGCAGCCGCCGCTGTATCGCCTGAAGTGGTCGAACTCCGACCACGAGTATGTGTACAGCGACCGTGAGCGGGATGCGCTGCTGGAGTCGGGACTTGCCGCAGGCAAGCGGATCCCGAAGGACAACGCGATCCAGCGGTACAAGGGACTCGGCGAGATGAACGCCAAAGAGCTGTGGGAGACCACCATGGACCCCGACACCCGGACGCTGCTGCAGGTCACGATCGACGATGCCGCCGCTGCCGATGAGATCTTCTCCACCCTGATGGGCGAAGACGTCGAGTCGCGTCGCCACTTCATCCAGCGCAACGCCAAAGACGTGCGCTTCCTCGACATCTGAGAGTGACCATGACAGAGCACAACCACGGCAAGATCGACCAGGTCGACCTGCAGTCGGAGATGCAGCGCAGCTACCTCGACTATGCGATGAGCGTCATCGTCGGTCGCGCGCTGCCCCGTGTCGAGGACGGCCTCAAGCCCGTGCACCGCCGGGTGATCTACGGCATGTACGACGGCGGATACCGCCCCGACAAGTCGTTCTCCAAGTGCGCGCGCGTCGTCGGCGAGGTCATGGGTCAGTACCACCCGCACGGCGACACCGCGATCTACGACGCGCTCGTGCGACTCGTGCAGCCGTGGTCGCTGCGCTACCCGCTCGCGCAGGGTCAGGGCAACTTCGGCTCGCCCGGAAACCAGGGCGCCGCCGCCCCCCGGTACACCGAGACGAAGATGGCCGCGCTCGCCATGGAGATGGTGCGCGACATCGACGAGGAGACCGTCGACTTCCAGGACAACTACGACGGTCAGACGCAGGAGCCGATGGTGCTCCCCGCGCGCTTCCCCAATCTCCTTGTCAACGGCTCGGTCGGCATCGCGGTCGGCATGGCCACCAACATCCCGCCGCACAACCTCCGCGAGGTCTCCGCGGGGGCCATCTGGGCGCTCGAGAACCCCGATGCCACGCGCGAGGAGCTGCTCGACGCGCTGATGCAGCGGATCAAAGGCCCCGACTTCCCGACGGCCGCCCAGATCCTCGGCATCCGGGGCATTCAGGATGCCTATCGCACCGGACGCGGTTCGATCACGATGCGCGCCGTGGTCAACGTCGAGGAGATCCAGGGCCGGACCTGCCTCGTGGTCACCGAGCTGCCGTACCAGGTGAACCCCGACAACGTCGCGGTGAAGATCCGCGATCTCGCGCGAGACGGCAAGATCTCCGGCATCGCCGACATCCGCGACGAGACGAGTGATCGCACCGGCCAGCGCCTGGTGATCGTGCTGAAGCGGGACGCGGTCGCCAAGGTCGTGCTCAACAACCTGTACAAGCACACACAGCTGCAGGACAACTTCGGCGCGAACATGCTCGCGATCGTCGACGGCGTGCCCCGCACCCTTCCGCTCGACGGGTTCATCACGCACTGGATCGACCACCAGATCGAGATCATCGTCCGGCGCACGCGCTACCGGCTCCGCAAGGCCGAGGAGCGGATGCATATCCTGCGCGGCTATCTCAAGGCGCTGGACGCGCTCGACGAGGTGATCGCCCTGATCCGCCGTTCGCCGACGGTCGACGACGCCCGGACGGGGCTGAAGGCGCTCCTCGAGATCGACGACCTGCAGGCCGACGCGATCCTCGCGATGCAGCTGCGGCGCCTCGCCGCCCTCGAGCGGCAGAAGATCGTCGACGAGGCCGCTGAGCTCGAGGCGCAGATCGCCGACTTCCAGGCGATCCTGGCAGACCCGGTGCGCCAGCGCACGATCGTGCGCGACGAGCTCGGCGACATCGTCGCCAAGTACGGCGACGAGCGGCGCACCGAGATCCTCTACGGCTTCGACGGCGACATGTCGGTCGAGGACCTCATCCCCGAGGAGGAGATGGTCCTCACCGTCACGCGCGACGGCTACATCAAGCGCACCCGCAGCGACAACTACCGTCAGCAGCACCGCGGCGGCAAGGGGGTCAAGGGCGCGCAGCTGCGCGCCGATGACGTCGTCGAGCACTTCTTCGTCACGACCACGCACCACTGGCTGCTCTTCTTCACGACCAAGGGCCGCGTCTACCGATCCAAGACGTACGAGGTGCCCGAGGCCGGGCGCGACGCGAAGGGTCAGCACGTCGCGAACCTGCTCGCCCTGCAGCCCGACGAGGAGATCGCGCAGATCCTCGATATCCGGGACTACGGCGTCGCCACCTATCTGGTGCTCGCGACACGCGGCGGCCTGGTGAAGAAGACGCGTCTGACGGACTACGACACCAACCGCCAAGGCGGCGTCATCGCGATCAAGCTGCGTGAGGACGACGAGGTCGTCAGTGCGCTGCTCGTCGACGAGGGCGACGACATCCTCCTGATCAGCCGGCACGGCATGTCGCTGCGGTTCACCGCGACCGACGACGCACTGCGTCCCATGGGCCGATCGACCGAAGGCGTCAAGGGAATGTCGTTCCGCGCGGGCGACAGCCTGCTTTCGGCGGCGCTGGCCACCGACGACGGATACGTGTTCGTGGTGACAGAGGGCGGGTACGCCAAGCGCACCGCGGTCGACCAGTACCGCGGCCAGAGCCGCGGCGGACTCGGCATCAAGGTCGCCCGTCTCAGCGAGGATCGGGGCGACCTCGCGGGCGGTCTCATCGTGAGCGAGGACGACGAGGTCTTGGTGGTTCTGTCCAGCGGCAAGGTGGTACGCTCTGCCGTGGCCGAGGTCCCCGCCAAGGGTCGCGACACCATGGGTGTCGTCTTCGCCCGCGCCGCGGACGACGATCGCATCATCGCGATCGCGCGGAACGGCGAGCGCGGCCTGGCCGAGGCCGCCGATCCAGATGCGGCCGAGGCCCCTGAACCCGTCGAAGGGTCCGGCCCCTCCCCCGAGATCCCCGAAGAGAGTACTGACGCATGAGCACCGTAGCCGACAAGCTCGCAAAGAAGTCCAGCCACAAGACGAGCGCCAAGCAGGTCCGCCTGCGGCTGGTCTATGTCGACTTCTGGTCGGCGGTGAAGCTGTCGTTCCTCGCCGCGATCGCGATCGCGATCGTCACCGTCGTCTCCTTCGTCATGGTGTTCCTCGTGGTGCAGACGACCGGGCTCATCGATGACGTGGACGCATTCCTCGGCAGCTTCTCGGATGGCAGCTTCATGCTCTCGCAGTTCGTGAGCCTGCCTCAGGTGCTCGCGTTCTCGGCTGTCGTCGCGATTTTGAACCTCGTGGTCGTGACCGTGCTCGGCGCGGTGGTGGCGGGCATCTACAACCTCGCCGTGAAGGTAACCGGCGGTCTGCTCGTCGGCTTCACCTCGAATTGAGCCGGTCGTTCCCGATTCGGTTTTCGGGGGCGATTCGGGTAAAGTCTTGGAGGTTGACGGCGCAGAGCGCCGGCACGATCGGGGCTATAGCTCAGGCGGTTAGAGCGCTTCACTGATAATGAAGAGGTCCCAGGTTCAAGTCCTGGTAGCCCCACCGAAAAGCCCCCGGGGCCTTAGCTCAGTTGGTAGAGCGCCTGCTTTGCAAGCAGGATGTCAGCGGTTCGAATCCGCTAGGCTCCACGTCACTCCCACCGGCGGCCAGTCGCCCGGTGCCTCCGCTCGTCACCCTTCTTGCTTTCGAGCGATCCCGAGTGGCTTCGAGTGTCCGAGGCGCGGGGCGCGGATTCGGTCGCGGCGATAACGAACTGCGATCAGCGTGAGGACGTCCGGCGCGTCGCGCCAGAGAAGTATCGGCATACGACCGTTGCGCAGTATCGTCGCTCAACGATCGAGCGAGGGAGCTTGAAATGAGCGCATTCGGCATTGCAACTGGGAGCAGGACCCGGCCGAGCGGCATCGAGATCATGGGGGGTTCGAAGCCCGCTGACTTCGTCCTCAGCGCATTGGGTGCGTTGGTGAAGTGGATTCCCGCGGAGGTAGTGGTTGTCTACGCAGGCGCTGTGGCGGCGAATCAACCCGCGCCGGATTCTGGCGAGGCACCTTTCGTGAGTTGGCAGCTGTGGGTGATATGTCTCGTCGCAACTCCGCTGTACATCCTGGTGATCGCCTGGGCTACCGGGAAGGGAAAGAACCTCGTTTGGAAGGCTGTGCTTTCGATTCCGGCGTTCGCTCTGTGGACAGCGACCATCCCGTTCTCACTTTGGACAATGTGGAAGCCGTTCACCGATCAGACCGGCTGGTTTCTTGGCGGGATCGTCATCCTCGCAGGGCTACTCACGGTCGTCGCGCAGAAGTTGGCTCCGCCAGAAGACTGAGCAATGTCGACGACCGCGCCGTCGACATCTGTTGACATATCAATAGAGGGGACGGGATGAACCGCGTCCGGGCAATGCTCATCGGCGCTCACCGAGCTGCCTCGCCCGCTCTCGATGTATGCATCCAGGTCGCCGGGGTCGAAGCGGACGTGCCGTCCGAGACGTACGACTGCGACCTTCTTCTCGCGCATGAGGCGACGGACAAAAGTGCTCAGAGGTGGTCAGACAATCGGTTGCGCCCGCCCCGTCGAGCGGCGGACGGCGGACAGTGGAGCTACTCATGACGGTGATACGCCTCAGAGGCGAGTATGAGCACGGTCAATACCAGGAGGGTCCGTCGGTGGCGCTAGTGTCGTGAGGAACACGAATACCCACCGGAGATCTCTTGACCGAAGCCACGAGCATGGATGCTCTGTCCCTCAACGCCGAGGTCGCCGCCGCTAAGTCCTTGTCGCCCTTCCTCCGGTGGGCTGGTGGCAAGCGGTGGCTCGTCCCCGACATCCTGAAGCTTCTCGGCGAGACGCCAGTCAATCGCTACCACGAACCGTTCCTGGGCGGAGCTTCAGTGTTCTTCGCACTGTCGCCAGGCGGGGAAGTGCGGTTGTCCGATCTCAATACCGACCTCATCACGGTCTACCGGCGGGTGCGCGACAACCCGGATGGGGTCGCTGAGATCCTTGAGAGGTACGAGAACACGTCGGACTGCTACTACAGCGCACGCGCTTCGAACCCGGCGACGGACGACGAACTGGCCGGTCGGTTCATCTACTTGAACCACACGTCGTACAACGGCATCTACCGCGTCAATCTCAGAGGCGAGTACAACGTTCCTTACGGCAATCGTTCGAGAACGAAAATGCCCGACCGTGAATCGTTGGAAGAGGTCAGCAGACGGCTGCAAGGCGTCGAGCTTTATGGGCGTAGCTTCGAGATCTCGCTCGGGGACGTGAACGAGGGGGATCTCGTCTTTCTAGATCCTCCGTATACGGTCGCCCACAACAACAACGGCTTCGTGAAATACAACCAGCATCTCTTCTCATTCGAGGATCAGAAGCTGCTCGCCAAGTCGATCAAGGAGATCTCGGACAAGGGCGCAAGATTCATTCTGACCAACGCAGCCCACAAGTCCATCGAGGAGTTGTTCTCCCCGCTTGGACGCAAGATGACGGTGGCACGACGGAACGTCATCGGTGGCGTCAACGCCAACCGCGGCCGGGCAAATGAGTATGTGTTCACCAACATTGGTGCCAAATGAATGACCCGCTAGATCTGCTTCCGCCCACGCAAACGCGACGCGAGATCTCGCGCAGACTTGATGGGTACTTGAAGGAGAAGATCCCGACCGCTCGCCAAGAAGAGTATGAGAACAACGGCGAGGGCTGGGTGCTTGACAGGGAGCTCAAGTACTCCGTATGGATGCGCAAGCCGAAGAGGCACGACGTGGCCTTCGAGGACCGCGTTTGGGCAATGTGCGCACGGCTGGGATTCACCTCACTCAGCGGGGGGCGCACCCTTCGGCTGTCCTATGGCAAGGGAGACAACGAGCGTAAGCAGGTAGACGTGCTGGCAGCCGACGACGAAGTGGTGCTCGTTATCGAATGCAAGTCCTCCGAGGCGGAGCAGCCGCGAACGGAGACATTCAAGACGGAGATCGAGGCAATCCAGGGTTATCGTGCCGGACTCATCGGAACCGTGCGGCAGCAGTTTCCCGGCCACAAGATCAAGTTCGCTTTCGTCACGAACAACATTTACGTGAGCAAAGACACGTTGGCGCGGATTGAAGGTGCTGACATCGCCTACCTCGATGAGGAGGCAGTGAATTACTACCACGAGCTTGCCGATCATCTTGGACCCGCTGCCAAGTTTCAACTCTTGGGTAATCTATTCCACGGTCAGAAGATCGCGGCCATGGACGCTACCGTTCCCGCCATCCGGGGGAAGATGGGCGGCTACACCTACTACTCGTTTGCCATTGAGCCGGAACGTCTCCTCAAGATCGCCTATGTGCTTCACCGCAACAACGCCAATATGCGCTGGATGCCTACGTATCAGCGGATTATCAAGAAGTCGCGACTCAAGAAGGTGTCGGAGTTCGTGGAGAACGGCGGCTTCTTCCCCAACTCGTTGATCATCAACGTGGATAACGGCGGCAAGCCTCTCCGTTTTGACAGATCGGAGAAGCAATCTGGCGCGACAACGCTCGGACTGCTGCACCTGCCGCCGAAGTACCGCTCGGCATACATCATCGACGGGCAGCACCGCCTCTTCGGCTATGCGCACTCAAGCCGAGCGCACTCAGAACTCGTTCCGGTCGTTGCCTTCGTGGACATGCCTGGTTCAAAGCAACTTGAGATGTTCATGGACATCAACGAGAACCAACAGGCGGTGCCCAAGAACTTGCGCCTGACGTTGAAGGCTGACCTCGAATGGGAGAGCCCCGACAAGAAGAGGCAGGCGCAGGCACTCAAACTCAAAGTCGCCCAGTTGCTCGGCGAACAGAAGTCTTCCCCGTTGCGTGGGCGCGTCATTATTGGGGAGGAGAAGGCGAACGAACGGCTTTGCATAAGCCTCGACGCCGTCAGCCGCGGGGTGGACCGAGGTCGCTTCATCGGCGAGTTCACGAGCACAGAGATGCGAAAACCTGGATCCTTCTATCGCGGGTCCATTGATACCACCCTTGATCCTCTGATCGGGTTCCTCGAACTGTGCTTCGCGTTCGTACGCGATGAGCTTCCAAACCAATGGAACATCGGGCGCGGTGAGGGCGGCTTTGTCTTCACGAACGCGGGGGCGGAGGCAATCCTTCGTCTGCTGGGCGACTTCATTGATCATCTGGTAGACGAGGGCAAGGTCGAACCGCGCCAGCAGACGCCGAACGAGGTGTTCGGTCAGGTTCGACCTCTCCTAGCGCATCTTGTCGCCTACCTGAATCGCCTGACTCCTGACGAGATCGCGACCTTTCGCACCTGGCTCGGAGCGGGTGGACCGACTAAGTACCTGCGACAGTTCCAAGGCGCCATCGTCGAGGCTGTTCCCAACTTCGAACCGGAAGGCTATGCGGAGTGGAAGCTCAACCAGGAGAAGCAGTTCAACGCCGACTCCTACACGATGATCAATGAGATTGAGACGTTCTTTAGGCACGACATCAAGAGGCGGCTCCAAGACAAGCACGGGTCGGACTGGATTCGCTCGGGCGTACCGCAGGCGATCTATCGAGATGGATCGACCAGAGCGGCTGAGAAGCAGTACGAGGCAGGTCCCGGTGTCACCGTTGATTGGTGGGAGTGCCTCTACCTCCTCGACTACCAAAAGGTAATGCAGCACGGCGGCAATGCAGTCTGGCTGGAGCTGTTCGATCAGACGTACACACTGCCAAGCGACAAGAAGGCAGCTTGGCGAAGCAAGTCTGGCTGGTTCAACGAACTTAACCGCACTCGAAACAAGGTCGCGCACAACGGGGCAGTCACGGAAGACGAGTTCGGTTTCCTCCAAACACTGCACACACATTTCGATCTGGGTGGCACCGGTCGTAACAGTTAACTGCGCGTGCCAAAGCATGTGCCACTCCGGAGGACTGGTGGTGCACGAAGCGCTCGATGGCGCTCACTCGGGCGCGGTCATTCCATGAAACGACGGGCTTTCCCAGGTCAGATCGACGTAGCCTCCTGCGTCGCAAGCAGGATGTCAGCGGTTCGAATCCGCTAGGCTCCACAGTTTGATCCGGTCTTTCCGTGTGCTTTGTCGATCTCGTCCCCCAATCGGTGGACACGCTGTAGATAGTGCACAAGATGGGATCCTTTTCCACCCCCTCTCCTCTTCTTCCGGCGACAGAATTCCGCGCCTCGAAGAATGCGGAGGACTAAACCTGCCTCACACGCCGAACAGGGAAGTTCGGCCGAGAAGGGGTAATCATGAACTGGGCATGGTTGAGGCTCGCGGCAGCCGCCGTCGGGCTGACGGGCGTCATCGCGGGGTACGTCGTCAACGTCGATCGCGCGACACGGCAGGGACAGGATCTGGGGCTCGTCCTGGCCAACTACTTCAGTCTCTTCACCATCGTCTCGACGATCCTGAGCGTGATCGCGCTCACCGTCGCCGCGACGTGGTCGCTGCACCACCCGGGATCGTCCCGCGAGCCCTTCAAGGTCGCTCTCGGGATGGCCCTGGTCACCGGACCGGTGGTGCTGCTCGGCGTCGTCTACAACGTGCTTCTGCGCGGCGTGCCCTCCGAGGTCGCACTCGGCGACTCGCCGGGGATCGCCCTCATGGACGGCTACGCGATCGAAGTGCTGCACGTCGTGCTTCCGTTGTACTTCATCGCGGATCTGCTCTTCGCCGCCCGGCGGCGCGGTCTGCCGTGGTGGACGCTGGGGGTGCTCGTCGGCTATCCGCTGGTCTGGGTCTTCTACACGATGGTGCGTGGCGCGTTCACCCCCGACCCGTCGGGGGCCACGACGTGGTGGTACCCGTATCCGTTCCTCGATCCGCACGGCGATGGCGGATGGCTCTCGGCGATCACCTACATCGGGGTGCTGTCCGTCGCGCTGGTCGGGATCGGCGCGGTCGTCATCGCGATCGGGAGGTTCCGCGACCGGCGGGCGGGGACACGGGCGAACGCGGAGCCGAACGCGGAGCCGAAGGCCGACGCGCTCCCGGTCTGAGTCCACGGTCTGCGCGGCCAGGACCTGGTCGCGCAGACCGCGTCGCCAGTGAGGTCGATCGCTCTGATCGACCTCACTCGCCGTCGAGGATCATCTCCGTGGCGTCGCCCGGGACGCACAGCGACGTTCCGGCGACGGAGTAGCTGTCGGGGGCGGCGCTGAAATCGATCGTCCGGATCGGTCCTCCCACGCCGAACACGGCCGGCCGAGCGGTGTCCAGCCGGGTGCGCACCTCGATTCCGAGTTCCGTCCACAGCGCTGCAACCCGCTCCACTGCGGTCCGCGGGTTGGCGTCGGGATCGCCGCTCTTCGCGTAGCGGTAGTCGACTCCTTCTCCATTGTCGAGAGAACAGGGGCCGAGCGCCGGCGAGAGGATGTCCTCCCACGTCTCCTCGTCGAACAGCGCCACCGTCTGGTCGATCACGTCGACGAGCTGGTCTCGCGCTTCCTCCGGTGCCATCTCAGGCTCCCCTCCCGTGCAGCCGGCGAGTATGAGGATCAGCGTCGCACACGCGACCGCCAGCCCCCTGCGCACGCTATCGGACATAAGGCGCGCCTCCTCGAGTCAGCGAGTCGATCCATGCCTGCTGCAGATCGGTGAGTCCCGGATCGGCGTACGCGCTCACGTCCTGGCCGGCGCCGACCGCCGCCAGCGCGACGTTCTCGAGCGACTCGGTTCCGAGGTCGAGATAGCCGTAGCCCTCGCCCGCCGATACCGCGGTGCTGTGATCGGTGACCGCGTAGTAGCCGGCGCCGCCGTCGACTCCGAATCGGGTGGCGCCGAACTCGACGTCGATGGGATTGACCGGATGCGCCGTGCTGCCACGCCCGACCCACGCCCACTGATCGCCGCTTCCCGCCTCCAGGAATGGGATGACGTCCTGCGCCTGGCCCGCGTACACCTCGGTGGCGTGCAGTGCACCGGCCGACGTCACGGCAGCGGGCAGTCCCGCCGATCCGATGCTGATGAAGGCATCGACGTGCACGCCCGGCTGGGTCAGCGCGAACGCGGAGGTGGTCGTGCCGTACGAGTGGGCGAGGACGTTGAGGCGCGGCTGGTCCGTCCGCACCGCATCGAATCCCTGCAGTGCACTCGCGAGGCGGTCGCCGCCCGCGGACGCGAGCTCGGTCCCGAGCACGCCGAAGCCGCCCGTCGGCGGCACGCCGGGCGCCTCGTAGCCGATCCAGGCCACGACCGCGTGCTGTGCCGACCCGTCGAGTCGCGCCTGCCCGACGTAGATGTTCTCCGCGCTCGTGGCCCACGCGAGCATGCCCGCACCCGTCGATCCCATGCCCGGTACGGCGAAGGTGACCGTCGACGCGGTGTCGAGGTCGCTGATCGCCACGGCCCCGAGCGCGGGCGGTCCACCGCTGAATGACACGAGCGAGCGAGGCCCGGTGCTCGAGACCACCGCCAGCGCGGCGGCGATGCCCCGCAGGTGCTCGAGTCGCTCTCGCGCGGCCGCATACTCGAGCGCGTGCGCGTTCATCACGCGCTCGCCGCCGAGCAGCATGTCCCAGAACGACGGCATCTCCTCGGCCGCCGAGACGGCGGCCTTCGCCGCTGCGAGCTCCTCCTCGAGCACCATGCGGTTCGCCTGATCCCGCGCACGGTACGCGACGCCCTCGAGATTGCCGATCACGCGCGGGGCGAGCAGGATGAGCGCGGCCTGCGCGGCGGAGATCTCTCCGCCCGTGCCGTTCATCCCGCTCCACCATCGGGCCACGGCCTCCGCGTCGGCGCCGGCCAGCCCCTCGAGCAGATCAGGGCGCGCCGTGAGGAGCGCCTTCAGATCGGTCGCGCTGAGCCCGGTGAGAAGGTCCAGCAGCTTCTGCCCGGATGGAGTGATCGCGCCAGCGAACACGGCGAGCCGTCCGAGGACGGCAGGGGTCGACAGTGCGGCGACGCAGACGGCGTCGGCGCGCGCCCGATCGGCCACGAGGCCGTCCCACCCCGCGGCGACGCCCGCGATGTCGTCCTTGAGGTCGCCGATGTCGCGGCTGAGCGCGTCGGCGCGCCGGGCGGCGACCTGGTCGGTGACGTAATGCCCGTTCGCCTCTTGGGTTGCCTGGAGCCACTGCGCGCGGGCTGTGGCGAGCGATCCGTCGAGGTCGTCGCGCCTCACCTCGAGCGCGGTCTGCTGATCCTTGATGTGCTGAACCTGGTCCGCGTAGCTCCGAAGCGCGGCGGCCTGCGCCTCGAGCCCGTCCGCCAGCAGGACCAGGTCGGGAGTCGTCGTGGCGATCGCTCCTGTGAAGGCGGTCTGGGTGTCACCGGTCCAGCCCGGCCCGGACGCATCGGCGACGGCGAGGGAGACGGCGGTCTGCGCACCGCGGAGCCGAGCCGCCTTCTGCTCGCGCGCAGCCGCTGAGACGCGGATCGCCCACGGCTCCCCGGCCCCGGGATTCTGCGGGTCGACGGCCATCACAGACCGCCTGACAGACGGCGATCGGTCTGCTCGAACGCCGCGGCGGAGGCCGCCGCGGATGCGCCCACCTCGAGGAGGGAGTGGGCGACGGCATCCGCTCGCACCCGCTGCTGGATCCCGGCATCGCGCAATGCTGACGCCACCGCCGACGAGCCGAGCTCCGCGTCGAGCGACGCGCTGTACGACGCGTCGAGCGCGATCTCGGCGGCGGCGGTCGTGACCCGGTCCGCCACGCTGCGCAGCAGGGCGCCGTCGATGACGAGATCGGCCACCGGCACCCCCTCGTCGAGTCGTCCACTCAGCCTAATCGAGCACGCGATGACCCGGATGTCGCCTGTTAGGGGGACACCGCCCAGCCGCCCGAGCCATGCGAGGGCCGTGTCGAACGCGGCGGGTAGGGTGAACCATGGACACGCGGGTCGCCGCCTACGCCGTCATCATCGACGATGACGAACGCATTCTCCTCGCGCACTGGAACGAGGGGCGCCGCGCGGCGTGGACGCTCCCCGGCGGTGGACTCGAGCCGGGAGAGGACCCCGAGCGGGCATCTCGGCGCGAGGTGCGCGAGGAGACCGGATACAAGGTCGCGATCGTGGAGCTGCTCGGCATCCACTCCCGCGTCATCCCGGTCGGGCGCCGGCTGACGCCGGATGCGACCGGCCCGCTTCACGCGCTGCGCATCGTCTACCGCGCCCGCATCACCGGCGGCCGCCTCCGCAACGAGCTCGACGGATCAACCGACCGCGCCGACTGGTTTCCGCTGGCGAGCGTGCGCGGCCTGCAGCGGGTGAAGCTCGTCGACATCGCCCTGACGATGGCCGGCATCGACAGCTGACGGATGCCGCTACTCCTGCGGCTGCGAGATGTCGGCCACCGTCGCGCCGTACGCGGCGATGAGATCGTCGGCATCCACGAAGAGGCTGTAGCCGTGCGCGCCGGCACCCATCGCGATGCGCTCGCCGACGATCAGCTCGTCGGCGTAGACCGGCCAGTCGTGTGTGCTGCCGATCGGGACGATCGTGCCTCGCTCGTAGCCGGTCGCGGCGAGGGCGCGCGCCGGGTCGGGCAGCTGCAGCTTGTTCACCCCGACGACGGAACGCAGCTTCGCCCACGAGATCGCCCGGTCGCCGGGGACGAGCGCGAAGAGGTAGGTGTCGTCGCTGCGCTTGACGACGAGGGTCTTCACGATCCCCGAGGGCGGGATGCCGAGGATCTCGGCCGCTTCGGGGAGGCTGCGCGCGGCAGGACGCTCGCGGATCTCGATCACGAGACCGCGAGCGGATGCCGCATCGTGCACCCGCGCCAGAGGATCGCTCAACGACCGGGGAAGGCGGTCACGCGTCCGGCGCGCGCAGCGGGTCGTCGGCCACCCACAGCTCGTCGTCGGCGCGAAGCGTCTGCCAGGCGGCATACAGGATGCCGAGGGCCGCGGCGACGCCCAGGATGATGGCGATCACCCCACCGGCGCCGATGCCCTGCTTCTTCGGCTCCAGCGCCGACAGCTTCGCGGTGAGATGCTTCGTCGCGTTCTTGCCGTACTTCTCGGCGTTGCGCGCGTGCTTCGCGGCATCGAACTCGCCGAAGCCGCTGCCGGCGGCGAGCCGAGCACGGGTGTCGTTCGCGGCATCCCACACCGACAGCGCCGAGCCGACCACCGCACCGGCGGCCGGGACGACCCTGTCGCTGAGAACCTGCTTCGACACCTTCACGCCCTTCTCGACGTAGGGCGCGGCGTACTGGCCGTACGTCGCGTGCACCTGCGGGACGACCCGCTCGCGATGATAGTGGCCCAGCTGGCGCCCGGCTTCACGGGCGACGGTGGCCGCCTCACCGACCAGGACCTGCTGGGACTCCCACAGGTTGGTCGCCTGTGACTGGAGCTTGCGGAGTTCCTTCTTGCGCTTGCGGCTGAGGCTCACGGGGCCCTCCCAATCGACCGGGGACGTGGATTCCCCTATCCTGCCAGACCACGGCTGACACGGGAGGGGTTGCACAGAACTCTGGAAGAATGTAGTCATGCCGATTCACACTGCTGTCGCCACGCTCCACACCAACTACGGCGACATCGTCGTCAACCTGTTCGGCGACCACGCCCCTCGCACCGTTCAGAACTTCGTCGGCCTCGCCGACGGCACCGGGTCGTGGACCCACCCCGCGACCGGCAAGCCCGGCGAGGGACCCCTGTATCAGGACATCGTCTTCCACCGCATCATCTCGGGCTTCATGATCCAGGGCGGCGACCCGCTCGGCCAGGGCGTCGGCGGCCCCGGGTACAACTTCAACGACGAGATCAGCCCGGAGCTGACCTTCACCGAGCCGTACAAGCTCGCCATGGCCAACGCGGGCCTGCGCCGCAACGCCATCACCGGCCAGGTCGAAGGCACCAACGGCTCGCAGTTCTTCATCACCGTGCCCGGTCAGGGCGGCCGCGGCCCCGAGTGGCTGCAGGGCAAGCACACCATCTTCGGCGAGGTCGCCGACGACGCGTCCAAGACCGTCGTCGACACGATCGCCGACGTCCCGACTGCAGGGGGCGACCGCCCGATCGAGCCCGTCGTCCTTCAGTCCGTCGACATCGTCGCGGCCTAGCGAGCACGTGACCACCGACGCGTTCCAGCGGAACCGCGAGAACTTCTGCTACCGCCACCCCGACCGGCAGAGCTTCGTGCTGTGCCAGCGGTGCCTGCGCACCATCTGCCCGGAGTGTCAGACGCAGGCGGCCGTCGGCGTCGTGTGCCCCGAATGCCTGAAGGCCCAGCAGCAGACGCAGTCGCCCGCGCAGAAGAAGGCGCAGCGCCGGTGGTCGCGACAGCCGCGTGCGGTCGCGGTGTCCGACACACGGCCGCTCGTGACCTACGCGATCATGGGCATCACCGCGCTGTTCTACCTCATCGCGCTGATCCCCGGTTTCGGCGACCAGGTGTCGACGATGCTCGGCTTCTTCGCCCCGGCGCTGTATCCGGAGCTGTCCGGGGTGTTCCAGCCGTGGCGGGTGTTCACCGTCGCCCTCGTGCACTCCGGCATCTGGCACGTGGGACTGAACATGCTCGCGCTCTGGCTGATCGGGCGCAGCCTCGAGCCGCTCCTCGGTCGGTGGCGCTTCCTCACGCTCTATCTGCTGAGCACGCTCGGCGGGTCGGTCGCGGTCGCTCTGCTGTCGTTCCTGACACCGGTCGTCGGTGCGTCGGGTGCGATCTTCGGCCTGTTCGGGGCACTGCTGGTGATCGGACGCCATATCGGCGCGAACATCACCGGCATCGCGATCATCCTCGGGATCAACCTGGTGATCGGGTTCATCCCGGGGTTCAACGTCTCGTGGCAGGCGCACGTGGGCGGGCTGGTCACCGGCGCGCTGGTGGGCCTCATCTTCACGCGTACGCGGTCGCCGAAGCGACGGATGCTGCAGATCTGGCTGCTCGTCGCGGTCGCCGCCGGCCTCATCGGCCTGCTCTTGCTGCCGCCGATCCTCTACTGGTGAGAGTTCTCCACAGGTTCATCCACAGCTGGGGATGAATCACACCGATGTGATTATCGCCAGCGCGTGGTCATCAGGAAGCCGATGAAGGCGATCCCGAAACCGATGGCGAGGTTCCACGGCCCGATGCCGGGGATCGGGTACTGCATCCCACTCAGATAGAAGACGAGCACCCAGACGAGTCCGACCAGCATGAGGCCGATCATGATCGGCTTGAACCACACCGGATTGGGTGCAGCCTCGCCCTCTGCGCGCTCGACGAGCGAATCGTCGTCCATACCTGGTCGTGCCATTCGGACAGTCTAACTGCCAGCGGGGCCACAGCATGCGCTGGCTAGACTCCCCCTGTGGATGAAGCACCGGGCGGGCCCGCGACGGGCGTCATCTCCCGTGCGCAGCCGCGCGCCGTGAAGCCACGCCGCCGGACCTCGGTCATCGGAGTGATCGGCGAGATCCTCATCACCATCGGCGTGATCACGCTCCTCTTCGTCGTCTGGCAGCTGTGGCTCGGCGACGTGATCTACGGCGCCGAGCGCAACGCCACCGGCCAGCAGCAGCTCCAGCAATGGGATGAGCAGTCCGACGCGATCGCCCCCACCGGTGAAACTCAGCCCGCCGACCCCGTGACAGCGGACCCCCTCCTCCTCGCCGAGCCCGCGGACGCCCAGAGATTCGCCGTCATGCAGATTCCGCGATTCGGGGCGGACTACGCCGTCGACATCGCGGGCGGCGTCAGTCGCGCACGCACGCTCGATCACATCGGCATCGGACACTACCCGGGCACGTCGATGCCCGGTCAGTCCGGCAATTTCGCCCTCGCCGCCCACCGGACGACCTTCGGAGCGCCGTTCAGCCGGATCGCCGAGTTGCACGTGAACGACGCGATCGTCGTGACGACGGAGGCCGGCTGGTACACGTACCGCTTCCGCACGCTCGAGTACGTCACGCCAGACCAGGTCGAGGTGCTCCTCCCGGTGCCGCAGGCGATGGACGTCCCCGCCGGCACCGCCTACATCACGCTGACCAGCTGCAGTCCGAAGCTGTCGATGGCGGAGCGCATCGTCGCCTACGGCGTGTTCGAGTCGTTCACGCCGCGATCGGCCGGGCCGCCGGCATCCCTCACCGAGGGGACCGCCTGATGTACGCGGCGCTCTGGCGCGTGCTTCCCGGCCCGTGGTGGGTGCGGGTGGTCATCCTGCTGGCGCTGGTGGCGGCCGTGCTCTACGGGCTGGTGTTCTACGCGTTCCCGTGGGTCAGCGAGTACGTCAACCCGCAGGAAGTCACCGTCCAGTGACCACAGGCCGGGCGCCCGTCCTGGTCGTGGACAATCACGACAGCTTCGTCCACACGCTCGTCGGCTATCTCCACGAGCTGGGCGCTGACACCGACCTCATCGAGGCCGATGCGATCACGGATCCCGCCCATGCCGTCGAGGGGTACCGCGGCGTGTTGGTCTCGCCCGGTCCCGGAGCGCCGGTCGACGCGGGGGCATCGATCGGCGTGGTGCACGCGGCGGCGGATGCCGGCATCCCGCTCCTCGGCGTGTGCCTCGGCCACCAGGCCATCGGCGAGGCGTTCGGCGCGACGGTCGCGCACGCGCCCGAGTTGATGCACGGGATGACCTCGCTGGTCCAGCACTATGGCGACGCGCTCTACGCGGGCCTGCCCGACCCGTTCACCGCCACGCGCTATCACTCGCTCGCGATCGTCCCCGAGACGCTCCCCGACGACCTCGTGGTGACCAGTCGTACCGGCGGCGGCGTGATCATGGGCGTCGCGCACCGCTCGCTGCCGATCCAGGGTGTGCAGTTCCACCCCGAGAGCGTGCTCACCGAGGGCGGCCACCGCCTTCTCGGAAACTGGCTCGAGGGCATCGGATTCGCGGATGCCGCTGCGCGGGGCGCCCGGCTGCATCCTCGCCGCTGAGCGGCAGGCAGAGCTACGCCCCGGAGCAGTAGTTGAGCGCGATCGTCGAATGGATCGGCACATCCCCGGGCGGGAGCGACTGCGACATGACGATGGGCGGATCCGTCGCCGCGCAGGACGGGTCCTCCTGCGGCGTGACGGTGAGGCCGACCGCCTCGAGCTCGCGGGTCGCCGCCTCGACCGTGTAGCCGGTGACGTCGTTGATCGTCACTCTGCCCGAGGCGACGATCAGGTTGACGGATGTCCCGATGGCGACCTCGGTCCCCTCGGACTGGGAGGCCGAGATGACGATGCCCTGGGCGAGATCGGGGTCGTTGCGCGGGGTGATCGTCCCGAGCGTGAGACCGGCCGACTCGAGCGCGGTCGTCGCGGCATCCTGCCCCAGACCCACCAGCACCGGAACGGTCGCGAACTCCTGGCCCGCCGACACGTAGACCCGCACCTCCTGGCCGGGACTGAGCGACTCGCCCGCCTCGGGGTCGGTGCGGATCACGTTGCCGGGTGCCACGTCGGCGTTCGGCTCGTCGACGCGGAAGGCGATGAGGTCGAGGGCGGCGAGCTCGTTGTTGGCGCGCTCGTAGGTCATGCCGGTGACATCGGGGACGATTCGCGCGTTCGAGGGCACGCCGTCCCGAGGCTGCAGTGACAGCACCCAGAACAGCACCGACAGCAGCAGCACGGCGAGGATCGCGACCCCCGCCCAGATCCACGCGACGGGAGGGCCCGCCTGTGTGCGCTTCATGGTTGTGTCGGTGCTGAGCTGGCGGAGCGACCGGGCGGTCTCAGCCGCCTGGCGCGGGTTCGGGCCGTACAGCTCGCTGGTGAGCGCGCCCACCTGGCGCTTCGACGGCGACCGACCGTCGATGGTCGCATCGAGCGACTCGCGGAAGGCAGCGGCATCCTGGAACCGCTGGAATGGGTCCTTGGCGAGGGCGCGCAGCGCCACGGCATCCAGCGACCGGGGAACCGAGTCGTTCACCTCGGACGGCGGCAGCGGTGCCTCGCTCACGTGCTGGTAGGCCACGGCGACGGGCGACTCGCCGCGGAACGGCGGGCGTCCGGCGAGCAGCTCGTAGAGCACCACGCCGGTCGAGTACAGGTCCGCGCGCGCGTCGACGGGCTCGCCCTTGGCCTGCTCGGGCGAGAAGTACGCCGCCGTGCCGAGGATCGCGGTCGTGTCGGCGACAGTGGAGGAGCTGTCGGAGACCGCGCGGGCGATGCCGAAGTCCATCACCTTGACCTGGCCGGTCTCGGTGACCATCACGTTGCCGGGCTTGATGTCGCGGTGGACGACCCCGGCGCGGTGGGAGTACTCGAGAGCCTCGAGGATGCCGTCGACGTACCGCACGGCGTCTTCGACCGGCACCGGACCGGTGGAGATGATGTCCTTGAGCAGGCGCCCGTGGACGAGTTCCATGACGATGAACGGGACGGCGCGGACGGTGCCGTCGGGCGTGGTCTCGGAGTCCTCCCCGGCGTCGTAGACGCGCACGATGGTCGGGTTCGCCATGCGCGACGCGGCCTGTGCCTCGAGCCGGAACCGGGTGCGGAAGGCGTTGTCGTTCGCGAGCTCGCGGTCGAGGACCTTGATCGCGACGTCGCGTCCGAGCGTGAGATCGTACCCGCGGTAGACGACGGCCATGCCGCCGCGACCGATCGGCTCGTCGACGCGGTAGCGCCCCGAAAGTACGCGCGGCTCAGCTGTCACTTCACTCCCTGCGTGGAACACAAGCCAGACTAGCCGAGCGCGCGCGCCCCGAACGTCAGGGCCCGCGGCGGCGCGAGGGTCAGGGCTCCGGTTCCGGCTCCGGCTCCGGGGGCGCCTCGATCTGCGCAGCGGCCTCGCCGGAGGGGTCGCTGGTGCGCTGACCGGCCGTGCCGCCCGAGCAGGTCACGGTGTAGGTGACGATGAGGGTCTGGCCCGCTGTACCGGTCACCTGGACCTGACCGCTGCGATCGCTCGGGCCGAATGCCGCCGACGACTGACCGGTCGACGGGAAGACCCCGTTCGTCGCGGTGAGGTTGTAGGCGCTCGCGCTGCCGGTACCCGATGGACAGGTGTAGCCGGGCCAGGTCACCTGCGCGGTGCTTCCCTCCTCGACGGTGCCGGGAAGGGCCGGGGCGCCCGGGGTGGGAAGAGCGACCTGGCTCGAGTAGAACGTCAGCTCGACGACGGTGCCCTTCGGGATGTTCCCCGTCGGGTTCACGCGGTAGATGAGGTTCTCGTCGGCCCCGGTCGGCGCGGGATCGCCCGCGACGCAGTTCGCGCCGAGCTCGAGCGCGTCCAGGGCAGCGGACGCGGTCGCGCAGTCCCGCCCCTCGAAGTCGGACGCGACGACGTTCACCGTGTCGGAGGTCGGGGTCGGCGTCGGGGTCGGCGTCGTCGAGACCGTCGGCGTCGGGGTCGACGGCACAGGGTCGGGATCGCCCCGGTTCGCCAGCAGCGCCCAGATCGTGCCGCCCAGCACGAGCAGCAGCAGCACGATGAGAGCGATGAGCGGCCACGTCCAGGGACTGCGCTTCTTCTTCTCGGGCTCCTCGTCCAGTCCCGGCTCGGCCGAGGGCATGAGACGCGTGGTCGCCGAGGTGTCGCCGCCGGGGGTGAGCAGCTGCGTCACGTCGTCGGCGGCCGCGACGCCGGCCGCGACGGCGGGGACGGCCGCGGCTGCACCGGCGACATCGCCCCGACGCAGGGCGGTCGCCGCGCGTGCGACGGCCGCGGACGACGCCGGACGGTCCTCGGGCTTCTTCGCGATCATCGCCATGACGAGGTTCTGCACCGGCACGGCGACGGTCGGCGGCAGCGGAGGCGGCTGCTCGTTGATCTGCGCCATGGCGATCGCGACCTGCGACTCGCCGGTGAACGGGCGCTTGCCCGCGAGGGCCTCATACGCGACGATGCCGAGCGAGTACGTATCGGTGGCGGGCGATGCGGGGTGGCCCGACGCCTGCTCGGGCGAGAGGTACTGCACGGTTCCCATGACCTGGCCGGTCGCGGTCAGCGGCACCTGGTCGGCGATGCGCGCGATGCCGAAGTCGGTGATCTTCACGCGGCCGTCGGGCGTGATGAGGAGGTTGCCGGGCTTGATGTCGCGGTGCACGAGCCCCGCGGCATGCGCGGCCTGGAGCGCGGCGGAGGTCTGCGCGACGATGTCGAGCGTCTTGTCCGAGCTGAGGGCGCCGTCGCGCTCGAGGATCGTCGAGAGGGCCTCGCCGGGGACGAGCTCCATCACGAGGAAGGCGCTGCCGGCCTCCTCGCCGTAGTCGAAGACGCTCGCGATGCCCTCGTGGTTGACGAGCGCGGCATGGCGGGCCTCGGCGCGGAAGCGCTCGAGGAAGCCCGGGTCGCCCATGTACTCGTCTTTGAGGATCTTGATCGCGACGGTGCGGCCGATGACGTGATCGGTCGCCTCCCACACCTCGCCCATGCCGCCGATGGCGATCCGCGAATCCAGCTCGTAGCGGCCGCCGAAGGTCACTCCCTGCGTCGGTCTCATCTGCCCAGCACCGCCTCCATGACCTTCTTCGCGATGGGCGCCGCGATCGTGTTGCCGCTGCCCGATTGGCCCTGCCCCCCGCCGTCCTCCACGACGACCGCGACGGCGACCCGAGGATCGTCCGCCGGGGCGAACCCGGTGAACCACAAGGTGTACGGCCTGGTCCCACCCATCTCCGCGGTGCCGGTCTTACCGGCCACGTCGACCCCGTCTATTCTTGCACCCGACGCAGCACCGTCACTGACATTGGCGACCATCATCGCCGCCATCTCTGCGGCGAGCTCCCGATCGAGCGCACGCGCGAACTCCGTGTTCTCGAACGTCTCCTGCACCGAGAAGTCGGGTCCGATGATGCGCTGCACCATACGCGGATTCATGACGATCCCTTCGTTGGCGATGCCCGCCGACACCATCGCCATCTGCAGCGGGGTCGCGGTCACCTGGCCCTGGCCGAACCCGGTCAGCGCGGTCTGCGGGTCATCGAGCGCGCGAGGGTAGCTCGAGGGCGTCGAGACCAGCGGCATCTCGAACGCCAGGTTGAAGCCGTACTTCTCGGCTTCCTGGCGGATCGCGTTGTCGCCGAGCTCGACGGCAAGCTCGGCGAACGGGATGTTGCAGCTGAGGCGCAGCGCATCGGCGATCGTCACGGTCTCGCCCGGTCCGCACGCGCCGCCGCTGGCGTTGTAGACGACGTTGCTCGACTGCGGCAGCTGGTAGACCGCGGGATTGGGCAGCGTCGACTCGGGCGTGTAGTCGCCGGACGCCAGTGCCGCCGAGGCGACGACGAGCTTGAACGTGGAGCCGGGCGGGTTCAGATCGCCGCCGATCGACCGATCGGACAGCGGGTGGGCGGGATCTGCGACGAGCTGGTCGTGGTAGGCGTCGACCGCGGCGGCATCGTGGACGGCGAGCTGGTTCGTGTCGAAGTCGGGGCTCGACACCATCGCGAGCACCCGGCCCGAGCCGGGATCGATCGCGATGACCGCGCCCTGCAGACTTCCGAGCGCCTCGAAGGCCGCCCGCTGCACCGTCGGATCCAGCGTCAGCACCACGTTCGAGCCGCGCGGCGGCTGGCCCGTGATGATGCGCTCGATGCGCGAGAAGAACTGCGAGCCCGAGGTGCCGCTGAGCGCCTGGTTCATGGCCGACTCGATTCCGGTGTGCGGCGCGCCGAGCGCGGGGTTGATCCACCCCGTGACGTGGCCCCACATCTCGGCGTCGGTGTAGACGCGCTGCCAGCTGAAGATGTCGTTCGAGCGCACCGACGACGCGATGGCGGCGCCGCCGGCGATGATCGAGCCTCGCTGCACCTCGTACGAGTCGTACAGCGCGCGCTTGTTCTCAGGGTTCTCCGCCAGGGCGTCGGCGTTGATCACCTGGATCCAGCTCGTCGAGGCGAACAGCGCGAAGAACATCAGCAGCATCAGGATGCTGAGCCGTCGGAGCTCCTTGGTCATGTCAGCCGATCACCACCCGGGGTCGGCTGCGCACGGCATCCGAGATGCGGAGAAGCAGCGCGACGATGATCCAGTTGGCCACCAGCGATGATCCGCCCGCGGCGAGGAAGGGCGTGGTGAGTCCGGTGAGCGGAATCACCCGCGTCACGCCGCCGACCATGATGAACACCTGCAGCGCGATGATGAACGACAGCCCGGTCGCGAGGAGCTTTCCGAAGTCGTCCTGCCCCGCCAGCCCGATGCGGATGCCGCGGCTGACGAACACCATGTACAGAGCGAGGATCGCGAAGACGCCGATCAGGCCGAGCTCCTCGCCGAGGCTGGGCAGGATGTAGTCGCTCTCGGCGACCGGCGTCAGCCACGGGCGCCCCCGGCCCAGGCCCGTCCCGATCAACCCACCCTGGGCGAGCCCGAAGATCCCCTGCACCAGCTGGTAGCTGCTGTTGTCCATCAGCGCCGGGTTGAACGCGTCGAGCCAGTTCGTGAACCGGCCCTGGACGTACGGCAGCACGCGCGAGGCGAGGTACGCGCCCGTCGCCGCAAGCACGACGCCGATGACCACCCAGCTCGTCTTGCCGGTGGCGACGTAGAGCATCGCGACGAACATGCCGAAGATCAGCAGGCCCGTGCCGAGGTCGCGCTGCATCACGATGATGCCGAGCGAGAGCAGCCACAGCACCAGGAGCGGGCCGAGTTCGCGCGCGCGCGGCCAGGTCAGCCCGAGGAAGCGGGTCCCCACCGAACTGAGGCTCTCGCGGGTGCGGACCAGGTACCCGGCGAAGAAGATCGCGAGGGCGATCTTGGCGAGCTCGCCCGGCTGGAACGAGAAGAACCCGAGCGACACCCAGACGTCCGCGTTCGCGTCGGTGCCGAGCCCCGGGATGACCGGCAGGATCAGCAGCAGGATGCCCACCAGCCCCGACAGGTACGTGTAGCGGAACAGCACGCGGTAGTTGCGAAGCAGGATCACCACGAGGATGGCGCCGACCAGCGCGATGGCCGCCCACGCGAGCTGCCGCGTCGAATAGGCCTCCCAGCCGTGGCGGTCCCAGTGCAGGTCGAGGCGGTAGATCATCGCCAGTCCGAGGCCCGTCAGCAGCGTGGCGATCGGGACGACGAACGGGTCCGCGGCTCGCGCGCGCAGCCGCAGCACGATGTGCAGCGCGATGACGAGCGCGGTCAGGCCGCCGCAGTACACCAGGAACGTCCAGTCGATCGCGCCCAGCGCGCCGAGCTGGACCAGGGCGACCGCCGACGCGTTGATCGCGAATGCGAAGATCAGCAGGAACAGCTCGCGGTTGCGCTGCGTCTGCGGCACGCGGATGCGGCGGAGGGCCCGCAGCACCGCGGTGTCGGCGGCCACGGCATCCGTGTTCGATGTCGCGGTCATCCGGCACCCCCTGACTCGCTGATGGACGTGACGATGCGGCGTGCATCCGACAGCGACGACGCCGAGATCGTCTGCTCGACGATGGCGCGGGCGAAGTCCGAGAGGTCGTCGAGCGGGATGCCGGTGTCCTCGAAGGGGGTGGACATCGAGATCGGGCCGATGTCCTGCTGCACGCCGCGGAAGATCACGACGGTGTCCTCGTCCGCGCCGACGAAGTAGCGGGTCTGAGTCCACTGGTAGCCGCCCCACAGGGCTGCGGCGAGGAGACCGAGAACGAGCACGAGACCGACGATCCAGCCGACCCGGCGGCGCCGCACCCGGCGGCGGTCCTCCTCGATGAGCTCCTCGAGGAACTCCGCGGCCGGCTCGAAATGCGTGGGCTCGTTCGCCGCCTGGCGGTTCGGGTGCAGCCAGCTGGTGCGCCCCGGGCGCGCCGCGGGGACGTCGACGCCCACGGGGTTGGACGCGGAGCCCACGATCGTCGGGGTTCCGGAGAAGATCGGATGCTGGCCGCCGACGTCGACGAGCACGATCGTGACGTTGTCGGGGGCACCGCCGTCGAGCGCCTGCTTCAGCAGGTTGTCGGCCGTGCGACCGGGTGCCAGGCCCGCCCCGAGCGCCTTCGCGGTGTGCGGATCGTCGACGACGCCCGACAGCCCGTCCGAGCAGAGCAGCCACCGGTCGCCGGGCTGGGTCGGCATGATGAACGTGTCGAGCTCGGGATCGGGATCCATGTCGCCGAGCACCCGCATCAGCACCGACCGGCGGGGGTGGAACCGCGCCTCCTCCGGCGTGATGCGGCCCGAGTCGACGAGTCGCTGCACGAACGTGTGGTCGGTGGTGATCTGGGTGAGCGCGCCGTCGCGGTAGAGGTAGATGCGCGAGTCGCCGATGTGCGCGATGACGGCGTAGTCGTCCACCATCACGAGCGCACTGACCGTCGTGCCCATGCCGGCGAGTTCGGGACGCACGCTCACCGTGTCGATCAGCTCGGTCGCGGCATCCCCGATCGCATCGCGCAGCGCCCGTTCGGCGGCCGCCGTCGACTCGAACGGGTGGTCGAGGCCGGTGAGCCGCGAGATCGCGAGCGCCGAGGCGACATCGCCCCCGGCGTGCCCGCCCATGCCGTCGGCGACGACGAAGAGGTTCGAGCCTGAGTACCCGGAGTCCTGGTTGTTGGAGCGAACCTTGCCGGTGTGCGAGATGGCGGCGCTAGAGCCCTGGAAGACCATAGGTATCGGGTCCGCCGCTACTTCCGCAGCTCGAAGGTGGTCGCGCCCACCTTGATCGGAGCGCCCACGGTCACCGGGGCGGGAGCCGCGACGCGGGAGCCGTCGTGCCAGGTGCCGTTGGTGGAGTCGAGATCCTGGATCATCCACTGGTCGCCCCACAGCACGAGCCGTGCGTGGTGGCTGGAGGTGTAGTCGTCCCTGATGACGAGGCCCGACTCGCTCGACCGCCCGATCGTGAGCGGTTCGCTGCCGAGCGGGAGCTCGAGGCCGGCCTTCGGCCCGCTCGTGATCACGATGCGCGAGACCGTGTCGGTCCTGGCGGGGCCGCCCTTCGGTCCGCTCGACGGCTTCGGCGACCCCGATACGGGGGCGGTCGCGCTCGCCGCCGGTGCCGCGGCTGCCGCTGTGCCGGCGGGCGCGGCATCCGGCATCCGTCGCACCTTCACGCCGAACAGGTCCGCGCGCAGCGAGTACACCACCGCGAACACGAAGAACCACAGCAGCACCAGGAATCCGATGCGCAGCAGCAGCAGCGTCAGCTCGCTCATGCGAGCGACCCTCCGTCTCGCAGATCGAACGCGCGCGTGGCGTCGGCGGCGGGCACGGTGGGCTTGGGCGGCGCGGCCTGCGCGACCACGCGGAAGACGATGTCGGTGCGGCCGATCGTGACCGTGGCATCGGGCGGCAGCGCGGCCTCGGTGACTTTGCGTCCGTTCAACATCGTGCCGTTCGTCGAGTTCATGTCGCGCACCATCGCCCGCTCGCCGTCCCACAGGATCTCGACGTGCTTGCGGCTGGTCCCGGCATCCGAGATCGTGATGTCGGCATCGCTGCCGCGCCCGATCACGGTGCGGGACTTCACGAGCGGATGCCGCTTCCCCTCGACATCGACCACACCGCGCCACGCGACGCGGCCCTCGGCGGTGGTGGCGTCGACGCGGAGGGTGCCGGTGGTCAGCTGTTCGTCGCGCGCGATCGTGATGGACACCGGACCGGCGAACGAATAGCCCTGCGACTTCGCGTGCTTCTGCACGAGAGTGTCGAGTTCGTGGCCGAGGGCGTCGCCGAGGCTCGCCATCTTGTCGTCGTCGGCGGGAGAGAGCCGCACGGTGAACGTGTTGGGGGCGAGGATGCGGTCTCGGCTGACCACCGCGGCCTTCTTGTCCAGCTCGCTGCGCAGCGCGGCGGCGATCTCGACGGGCTGGATGCCGCTGCGGAAGGTCTTCGCGAACGCGCTGTTCACAGCGCGCTCGAGACCTTTCTCGAAGCTGTCAAGTAGACCCACTGGGCTCCTCGGTCGGGGGGTGCCGGTTGGTACATGCTAATTGCACACTCTGGATCAGCGGGGGACCGGCTGTGGACACGGGTGGATTCGGGAGCCCGGTGCCTGCGTGATATCCTCGGGAAGTTGAGTTTCGGGCGTGCCCGACTCGCGCGAGTGGCGGAATAGGCAGACGCGCTGGCTTCAGGTGCCAGTGCCCGAAAGGGCGTGGGGGTTCAACTCCCCCCTCGCGCACGAAATGAGAATGGCCCCCATGCTTTTCGGGGGCCGTTCTCATTTCGTGGGCAAGGGGGTCGACGAACCCTTCGGGGGCGGGCCCCTGCCGCCCGAGGCTCCACCCGCGGCGCAGCCGCGAGTGGAGTGGCGGCAGGGACAACTCCCCCCTCGCGCACGAAATGACGAAGGCCCCCGGAAGCGGGGGCCTTCGTCGTCTCTCGCCTCAGCCGTGGGGAGCCCGAACGCCTCGCCCGCTCGAGAAACCACTTCTCCGCCGAAACACCCCGCCCTGCGTGATGTCTCGTCAGGAATGTGGATTCTCGAGGAATCGGCCCGGCCGTTCACACCCCGTCGAGCGCCGGCACGAGGGTGAAGACGATCTCCTCGACCTCGCGGCCGGGGCCCGGCGCGAAGGCGACGTTGCGCGAGACCTCCGTGAAGCCGCATTTCGTCAGCACCGCGATCGATCCGGCGTTGTGCACGGCGGCGCGGGCGTAGAGGGGGCGCTCCGCCTCGTGCGAGACGAGGAGGCGCAGCGCGCGGGTGGCGACGCCGCGGCCCCAGGCGTGACGGGCGATCCAGAAGCTCACCTCGCGGTCGCCGTCGATCGTGAACACCGCGGCGGTGCCGGCGAAGCCGCCGCTCTCGGTCACGACCCGGTACACGACCCCGGGAGAAGAGCGCTGCCGCGCGATCCACTCGTCGAACGTCGCGCGGTCGTCGGGGTCGCTGGCGGTGAAGGCGGCCATCGCCACCCCTTCGGGGTCGCGCATCATCTCGAAGACGGCGTCGAGGTCGTCGTCCTCGAGGTCGCGCAGCTCGATATGGCCCACGCGTCCACCGTACCCACGAGGACCCGTCAGGCGAAGCCGTGGATCTCGCGGAGCACCGCTTCGGCGCGTGCGCCGTCGCGGGCCGCCACGGCATCCCGGAAAGACTCGTACGCCGCGGTCCGGGCGATGGGGCACTCCACGAACGGATGCCAGCCCGGAAGGATCCGGCGGATGGCGAGCTCGGCCTCGCGCATGAAGCGGCCGATCGCGACATTGCCGGTCGCGCGCGTGATCTTCGCGAAGAACGCCGTGCTGGCCAGCGCGAGCGCGAAGTGATCGTCGGCTCGGGATCCCGCCACCATCGCGTCGGCGTCGAGCAGCGCATCCGCGAGGTCGTCGTCGCCGCAGCGTGTGGCCGCCATCCGGACACAGTTTCCCATGAGGTAGGCGACGAGCTCGAACGTATCGGCTTGGACCTTGTCGTTCGCCGTCGTCACGCGCGTGTAGCGATTGGGCGCGACCTCGACCAGCCCGACCCGTTCGAGACGCTGCAGCGCCTCCCGCACCGGCGTGCGCGAGACGCCGAGCCGTTCGGCGAGATCGTGGTCGCGCAGGCGCTCGCCCGCGGCGAGGCGGCCGTCGAGGATCGCCTCGCCCAGGCGTGCGTAGACCTCGTCGCCGAGGACGGTGCCGCGCGGGTCGAGCGGCGTGAAGGGGGCAGACATGGGTGCGATAAGTGTACGTCGGAGCAGGCCGAGATCGCACCTGGTGCGAACGCGCATCTCCCGGCGCGATCCTCGCCGTACGCGCGATATATCGGTAGAGTATGGGTGCCACGCCTGGCGTGGCACATCCGGGGGGATCCGTCGACGCCCGGGCTTGGAGCACCGCTCGGCCCGGGCGTGCGATGGGCCGCGCCCGCCGCCAGTGCAACGTTTGTGTCACCATCTGTCGACGGATGCCGCGATACCCCGATCCCTTCGTTAGCGTGAGAGAGATTGTCGACGCATACGGCGTCGGCATCCAAAAGGAACGGCAATTCATGAGCACGCAGGGCACGGTCAAGTGGTTCAACTCGGAGAAGGGCTTCGGTTTCATCGCTCCCGATGAGGGTGGTGCGGACGTGTTCGCCCACTACACCGCAATCCAGGCGGGCGGCTACCGCTCGCTCGAGGAGAACCAGCGCGTCGAGTTCGAGATCGCGCAGGGCCCCAAGGGTCTTCAGGCCGAGAACATCCGGCCGATCTGAGTCATGCGGCCCTGACGGGTCGCCGGTCTCAGACCATCCGGTGTGGTGCGGGTCCTCCCCGCACCACA
>Ga0307505_10000081_pt1 | contig 119973 bp, 119 predicted proteins | sample 23_S_MG_FD_202183 | JGI IMG/M metagenome (GOLD analysis project Ga0307505, IMG submission 202183) | Soil microbial communities from Populus trichocarpa stands in riparian zone in the Pacific Northwest, United States - 23_S | ecosystem: Environmental > Terrestrial > Soil > Riparian zone >...
CCAGCGCGAGGTCGACGCGGCGCTCAAGCAGGCGCGCTCGCTCGCCGTGCGCGGCGAACAGATCGTCGAGCGCATCGACCAGCAGCGCCGCACGTCTTTTGCCAACTATTTTTTCGCTCGCAGCGACAGCCCGTTTAATCCGGCCATGTGGGCGCAGGCGATCGGTGTCCTTCCGAAAGAGTCCGGCAAAGCCGCCGGGCTCCTCGCCGAGTGGCGCGAGCATATCGACAAGCGCACCGACAACGGTGTGTTCATTCTGGCGCTAGCCCTGTCAGCGATCGCGATCGCTGCCATCCTCTTCCTGCGTCGCATCATTTACCGCCGCGTCTACACCGCACCGCCGTCCGGCGAGACGCCGCTTCTGCCGCGGTCGCACAAGGCGTTGCTCGCGCTGCGCGATGGCGTCCTCAATGCCTTTACCGCGCCGCTCGCCGCCTTTGCCGTCGTCAATATTTTTGACGCGCTTGGCCTTTTCATCGAGCGCGTCGAAATGGCCGCCGGTCGGGTGGTCACCGCAATTCTCTTTGTCGCCATCGGCCGCGCGCTGGCGCTGGCCGTTCTTGCGCCGGGTCGGCCGGATCGCAGACTGCCTGCACTATCCGAAGACGCGGCCCGCCATCTCTACCGCCCGTTTGCGAACGCGCTTTTCGTCACCGGCGGCTTTTTCGTTGTCACCGCCTTCACGCGCGCTGTGCGCGCTGATGCGTCGCTCTCGATTGCCGCGAGCGCCGTCTACGCAATACTGGTCGCCCTCATTTTCGGCTACGGGCTGATCTCAAGCCGCTCGGGTGATCAGCAGCAAGATGACGGCGTTCCGCCATGGCTGCGCCTGATCGGATGGATGGCCGTCATCGCGATCTTCGTGGCGCTCGGTGCAGGCTATATCCGCTTCGGCTCGCTGATCGCCGAGCGTTTGGTCACCGCCGCGGTTGTCCTGCTCGCACTCTATCTCGCGATCGCTGTCATCGATGCAGTGCTTGGCGAGGGCCTGACCAACGATTCCCCGCGGCGGCGCGCGTTGGCCAATACGGTCGGTTTGAGGCCGAAAACGCTCTATCTCTTTGCCGCGCTATTTGCGGGCCTTCTGCGCGCGCTCTCGGTGATGATCGCGATCTTCATCGTCGTCGGCACGCTGACGACCTCCACGATCGACATCGGCGGAATTCTCGACAGCGCGCTTCTCGGCGTCCCGGTCGGCCAGACTCGCATTTCCGTCGTCGACATCATCATAGCGGTCGCGATCTTCCTGATCGGCCTGCTGGTCACGCGCATCCTCTATCACTGGCTGTCATCGACCGTCCTGCCGCGCACCGAGATGGAGTCGAGTCTCCAGAACTCCATCGCGACCATCTTCGGCTATGCCGGCATCATCCTGGCAGTCGCACTCACGCTGGCCCGCCTCGGCGTCAATCTCGAAAATATCGCACTCGTCGCAGGCGCACTCTCTATCGGTATCGGCTTCGGCTTGCAGTCGGTCGTCTCGAATTTCGTCTCGGGCCTAATCCTGCTCACCGAACGCCCGATCCGTACCGGCGACTGGATTCTCGCCAAGGGCGAGGAAGGCTACGTCCGCAAGATCAGCGTCCGTTCGACCGAGATCGAAACCTCGGAGAAGGCCAAGGTCATCCTGCCGAATTCCGACCTCATCACCGGCGTCGTGAAGAACTGGGTCCGCGCCGACAAGCTGCGCCAGTTCAAGATTGCGGTCGGCGTTTCCTACGCCTCCGATCCCGATCAGGTACGCGAGTTGCTGCTCGGCGCCGCGGCGGAGCATGAAGGCGTGGCGAAGAATCCCGCACCCACAGTCTTTTTCATCCGGCTCGGCGAAAGCGCGCTCGAATTCGAGCTCCAAGGATCGGTCATCGACGTCAACCAGCGAGCCGCCGTGACGAGCGACCTCCACTTCGGAATCTTCCGCACCTTCCGCGAAGCAGGAGTCGAAATCCCCTATCCGCAACGCGACATCCACATCCGCACGGCGCCCGCTCCGGAAACCGGCGACGAGGCCGAAGCCGCGCCGCGGCGCCGCCGCTGAATATCCCGCTCGCTCCACTGCGATTTGCACGCTAGAGAGAACCGCATGTCCCGACTCGCGCGCGTCCTTCTGCTGTCCGCGTCCTTCGCCCTGCTGACGGCCTGCGCAGGCTACGAGCCCGACAAATCGTCTCCCGCCTTCTACGAAAACCTCGCGCGGCCGGGCGCGGAGGTGAGCATCTCGGCCGCAACCTCGATGTTTTCAGATTACCGGCGCGCGAACGGTTTGCCCGCTATCTCCGCCGACCCCACGCTTACCGAGATGGCACGCGCGCAGGCCAAGCGCATGGCGGAGATCGATAAGCTCACGCACGATCCGGGCGGACGCGGCTTCGTGGAACGCCTCAAGGCCAGCAACTACGATGCCGCGCGCGCGGCGGAAAATATCGGCGCGGGCTACCACACGCTCGCCGAAGCCTTCTCCGGCTGGCGGGATTCGCCGTCGCATAACAAGAATATGCTGCTGCCCGGCGCGACCCGCTTCGGCATCGCAACCGCCTATGCGGCGGGCTCGAAATACAAGGTATTCTGGGCGCTCGTCCTCGCCGAGCCGGACTCGCGCTGACCGGAGATCGTGATGCCGCCTGAAAGCCGCGACTACAAATCGCTTCGCGACGGCTTTCAGTGGCAGATTCCGCCCCGCTACAACATCGGCTTCGACTGCTGTGATAAATGGGCCGCGCGCGAGCCGGACAAGACCGCGATCCTTGTGCGCAAGCCGTCGGGCGGCATCGACACCTTCACCTACGGCGCGCTGCGCGAGCAATCGAACCGGCTCGCGAACACGCTCGCCGCACACGGCATCGCGCGCGGCGATCGCGTCGCGATCATTCTGCCGCAGGTGCCGGAAACCGCCGTCAGTCACATCGCGATCTACAAGCTCGGCGCGATCGCGGTGCCGCTCGCCTCCCTCTTCGGCATTGATGCCATCGCCTACCGGCTCGGCAATTGCGGCGCTTCGGCGGTGATTACCAACAGCGCCGGTCTGGCCAAACTCTCGGAAATCCGCGACCGGCTGCCCGCGCTGAAGCTTGTTCTCTCCATCGACGGCAGCGGGGACGGCGTGGAAGATTTTCACGCCACGCTCACCCGCGCGTCGGACTCGTTCACGCTCGCTGACACCGCCGCCGACGATCCGGCACTCATGGTCTACACCTCCGGCACAACCGGCCAGCCAAAGGGCGCGCTGCACGCGCATCGCGTGCTGATCGGCCATTTTCCCGGTGTCGAATTTCATCACGAGTTCTTCCCGCAACCCGGCGACCGGCTCTGGACGCCCGCCGATTGGGCCTGGGCGGGCGGACTGCTGAATATCCTCTTGCCGGGCCTCACCTACGGCGTGCCCGTCGTCGCTCGCAAAGCGGACAAGTTCGACCCGGAGGAAGCCTTCGCCCTCATGGCGGAAACCGGCGTGCGCAACACCTTCATTCCGCCAACCGCGCTCCGCATGTTGCGCAGCGCCGGCAAGCCGAAACAGAAACTCGCGCTGCGCACGCTCGCCTCGGGCGGTGAATCGCTCGGCGCGCAGGCCTATGAATGGGGGCGCTCCGCGCTCGGCCTCACCATCAACGAGTTCTACGGCCAGACCGAATGCAACATCGTGCTCTCGTCCTGCGGCGCGATCGGGATTTCAAAGCCCGGCGCCATCGGCCTGCCCGTTCCCGGCCACGACGTCGCGGTGATCCGCGACGACGGCACGATCTGCGAGCCGGACGAGACGGGCCAGATCGCCGTTCGCCGCCCCGACCCCGTGATGTTTCTCGAATACTGGCAGCGACCGGATGCGACGCGCGACAAGTTCATCGACGACTGGATGACGACCGGCGATCAGGGGGCGACCGACAGTGACGGTTACATTCGCTTCATCGGCCGCGACGACGATGTCATCACCTCGGCGGGCTATCGCATCGGTCCGGGCGAGATCGAGGACTGCCTGATCCGGCATCCTTCGGTGGCGCTCGCCGCCGCCATCGGCAAGCCCGACGAGTTACGCACCGAGATTGTGAAAGTCTTCGTGGTGCTGAAGCCCGGCCACGCGCCCTCGCCCGCGCTGGCGAGCGAAATTCAGGCCTTCGTGCGCACGCGCCTGTCGGCGCACGAATATCCGCGCGAAGTCGCCTTCATCGATGAAATGCCGATGACCACCACCGGCAAGGTGATCCGCCGCCTGTTGCGAGAACAGGCTTAGCGGCGGCGCATCCGTCTACGCAACGCTTTGATCGGTGCCAGCGCCGCCCGCCGCGCGCGTTCCGACGCGGCCGCCACTGCAAAGGCAGCAGGACTGTCGAGCGGCACCAGCCAGTCGGCCATATTGATGCGGCCCGCCCATAGATGGTCGATCATCGGGTGATCGGCGACGGCGCAGGAGTCGATCAGTGCAAGATTACGATCGGCTTCCAGCACGTCGGTCAGATCGAGCGCGATCTGCACGCCCGGGGAAAAGCGCGCGAACTCTTCCTCGTAGGCGATCTTCCAGAACCAGGCATAGTCGCCGGAATAAAGCGTGATCGTCGCCGCGATCGTGCGGTCGTCAAACCGCATACGGTCGATCCGCACCTTGCGCTCGAACGAAAGTGCTGCGACCGCGTCCGTCATGAACTGCTCGGCTGCGTACGTTCGTGCGGCTGCACTGCCGCTCCGCCCCTTCCAGCCGCGCTCTTCGAGCGCGATGAAATCGGCGACGGCCGCGCGAATGTCGCGCGGCTCCGATGAAACGATGTGTTCGAGATGGCCCATTTCGGCGAGACGCCGCCGCTGCCGGCCAAGCTCCTTGCGCTTGCGCGGCGACACCATGCTGAGCGGCTCGTCGTCGATGCGCACGAGCGCGGCGCGCGCGTGAATATTAAGGCGCGTGACAGCTTGGCCTTTCGTGGCGGCATCAAGCGCGATCAGGCGAGCCGCAACGCTCGTTTCGGGCAAATAGGGAAAAAGCGCTGCCTTCGGCGAGCCGGGCAAGGTACTCATAGCCGCGATCAGCGCGGACACCGCATCGGCCGCGATATCGCGGTCGAGCAAGGGCGAGGACAACGGCGCGAACGGATGCGTCCAGGCGACGAACATCGGCACCGCCCGCCCGCTCGAAATCCCTTCCACGCGGCCGGGCGACAAGCCGACCAGTTGCGCACCCTGATAGGCGGACAGAACGCCGAGCTCGCCGCCGCCAAAATTCGTCGCCGCAGGAAACGCAAAAGCCGGCTCGAGAAATACATTGGGCTCGATGGTGCGCGGCATGAGATCGCGCCACGCGGCAGGATCGCCCTGCCACTGCGCGATCGGCGACCAGCGCACTTCGAGATCTTTATGACTGGCCACACGGTCGCCGCCCGCCGCCGCGCGGCGCAGCGACTCGAATTGCGCGTCCACACGCGCACGCAAGGCGGCGCCGGGCGTCTGCACATTTCGTTGCGGCTTTGCGGGTGACATTGCGGCTCCTGCGCGACTTGCGCACGAGCCTCTAGCAAATGCAGTTTAAGAAAGGCTCGGCGCGGACTTGCAAACACCATGCGCGAATTTCGCGCCGCGTCGTGCTGAACGATGCGGTAAGGTTAAGCGTCAATGATGTCAGCCGCGGAATCCGCCGCTATCGAGATAGGCGATCTCGTCTGCGCTCGATTCCCGCCCCAGAATCTCGTTACGATGAGGAAATCGCCCGAAGCGCCGGATCGCGTCGAGATGAAGCTCGGCATATTTGATGCCGTTTTCGTTGCCGTAGCCTTGGTAGAGCTTCAGGCACAATTCCTGATCCGCCAGTTCTTCGCTGTGCATGAATGGCAGATAGAAGAACGAGCGCAACTCGTCGCCGGCTTCCAGATCGAAGCCCGCTTTGATCGCGCGCTCCGCGATACCGCGCGCCTGCGGATCGGTCGCGAAAGCACGCGGCGTCTTGCGGAACATATTGCGCGGAAACTGGTCGAGCAACAGCAGAAGTGCGAGCGCTCCTTGCGCCGAACCTTCCCAATCCGACAACCTGCCCGCTGCCGCCTGCTCGTGCGTCGCGAGAAATCGTGCGCGGACTTCCGCGTCGAAGGCGGCGTCGGGCTCGAACCATCGCTTGGGGCCGGCATCCTGCCAGAATTGGACGACATCCTGCGGCGTGATCTGAGTCATCGCATCAGCGCCAGCGGATTGTCGATGAGCGCCGCCTTGTCGGGCGTATCGACCGCGGGCTGGCCAAGGAAAGCGCCGAGCAATCGCCGCACCATGTCGGCCGGCAGGTCCTGCGTGATGAAGACGAGCCGCGAACGCCGGTCGTCGCTCGGCCAAGCGTCAAGCCGCGCCGGCGGATGCAGCACACGCTGCACCATGTGCAGCACCACGGGCCTCTCCGGCTCCTCCTCGATCTGCACGATCCCCTTCATGCGCAGGAGCTTCGGCCCGTGCGCGGAGCGCAAAAGTTCGAGAAACAGTTCCAAGGTCGTCGCCGGAATCGGCTCCTCCGACACCGCCGTAAACGTGCGGATGCGGCTGTCATGTCGATGCGCGTGGCCGTGATCGTGATGATGGTGATCGTGGCCATCATCGTGCGCGTGCGCATGTTCGGCGTCCGCCACCGCCTCATTGGCGAGCCAGCGCGCGACATCGGGGATTTTCTTCGCGGGATCGTAAAGGCCCGCGCCCGTCAGCCGATCGACCGTCGCCTCGCCCTTCGCGGCGTCGAGCACCGTCGCGCCCGGATTGAGTTTTGCCAGCCGCGCCCGTATCCCCGCCGTGTCCTGCGCGATGTCGGACTTGGTCAGCACGATGCGGTCGGCGACGGCCGCCTGCTTCACCGCTTCTTCATGGGCGTCGAGCGTCGCCATGCCATTCACGGCGTCGACGACGGCGACGACGCCGTCGAGCCGGTAGTGCTGCAACAGGAACGGCTGCGTCATCACGACGTGCAGGACCGAGGCCGGATCGGCAAGCCCCGTCGTCTCGACAACCACTCGCTTCACCGGCGTGAGCGTCCCGGCCTTCAGCGTGTAAATGAGATTTTCAAGTGAGCTGACGAGATCGCCGCGCATCGAGCAGCACAGGCAGCCGCTCGGCAGCAGCACGACATTGTCGTCGAGAATTTCATAGAGCAGATGATCGATGCCGATCTCGCCGACCTCGTTCACGATGACGAGGCTGTCCTTCATCGCCGGGTCGCGCAGCAGCTTGTTCAGGAGCGTGGTTTTTCCCGCACCCAGAAAGCCCGTCAGCACCGTGAGCGGCAGCGGCTCGCCCGTCGGGTCTTCGCGCGGCGGGCGGGTCGCGTCGCTCATTGCTTCTGCGGCTGCTTGGCCGGCTCTTTTGGCTTCGCCATCAGCACCGGCGGCTTCGCCGTTGTGGCAGCGCCAGCCTGCGCTGTTTTCGGCGCGTCGGTCTTTTTGGTCTCGGCCTTCTTCGTCTCAACCTTCTTTGCGTCGCTCTTGGCCGTCTCGACTTTCGCCGTCGCCGTTTTCGCAGGCGCTTTCTTTTTCTCGGCCTGCTTCGGCGCTTCGCGCGTGGTCGCGATTTCCGCTTCCGGCGTCTTCGACGGCAGCCCGGTGAAAACGCGGATCGGCGGCATGGAGTCGTGCAGGTCGCCGAGCAGGCTCAGGCGCTTCTTGTCCTTCGCCGAGGCCTTCGCTTTTGGGTCGGGCTTTGAGCCGGCGTTGGCCTCGATCGGCTCCTCGTCCTCTTCTTCAATGCTCGACTCGGCAGCGGGGCGGCGTCGCTTCGGGTTGCACATCTCGTCGCGCATGTCGTGCGGGGCCGCATGCACGTTCCTGATCTGATCGAGCGTGCCGATCTCATTCGCCATCAGGTCGCTGCGGAAGCCGCGCTCAAACAGAAAAGCGGCGTCTTCGGAGCGTTGTGCGGCGGAGTAAGCGCCGAACACGACCGCGATCAGCCGGCGGCCGCCACGTTGCGCGCCCGCGACCACGTTGAAACCCGACGAGCAGATGAAGCCTGTCTTCATGCCGTCCGCACCGGCATAGCGCCCGATCAGCCGGTTGTGATTTCGGATCACGCGCTTGCCGACCTGGATGGCGGGAATGCGGAAATAAAGCTCGTACTCTGGAAATTCGCTGATTAACGCGCGGGCGAGGATCGCCATGTCGCGCGCCGTTGTTACCTGCAGCTCTTCCGGCAGGCCGTGCGGATTAACGAAGCGCGTGCCGCTCATGCCGAGCTTTCCGGCGGTTGCATTCATTTCATGCGCGAAGGCCTGCACGCTGCCCGCGAGTCCTTCCGCGATCACGACAGCGATGTCGTTGGCCGAGCGCACCATCAGCATCTTGATCGCGTTGTCGAGCGTGACTTCGGTGCCCGCCTTGAAGCCCATCTTGGACGGCGGCTGCGCCACCGCGTTCTCTGAAACCTTGAGCAGCGTCAGCGGCTCCGCTCGCCGCTCGCGCATCGCCCGGAAGGCGAGATAGGTTGTCATCAGCTTGGTAACGGACGCCGGGTGCCATGGCGCGCCCGCGTCGGACTCCGCGATCACCTTCCCGCTCGCGTAATCGACAAGGATATAAGGACCTGCCTGCGCGCCGGTCGCGAGAACACAGCTTGCGGCAATCGCCAGTCCGAAAAGCCGCAGCGAGCGAAATTCAACTTTATTCAACAAGGGATAATCCGTCCTTGAATTCGGCGTCGGTGATGAGGATGGCGGATTTGCGACGGCCAGTGGCCCGGCGCAAGTACAATTCCTAGCTTGTATGACGGCGCGGCGCAAAGTGCCTATATTTGTGCCGTCCCGATCCGGAACTTTCGAGGAGCCTCGGCAATGACCGCCTGTATCGTCGGCTTGGCACATACCCCCTTCGGCAAGCTCGATACCGAGTCCGTCGAAAGTCTGATCGTGCGCGTGGCGAAGGACGCGCTCGCCGACGCTGGAATTTCCGCCGGCGACGTGGACGAAATCCTGCTCGGCCATTTCAATGGCGGCTTCAGCGCGCAGGACTTCACGGCCGCGCTCGTGCTCCAGGCGGGCCCGGCGTTCCGCTTCAAGCCAGCGACGCGCGTGGAGAACGCATGCGCCACGGGTTCCGCCGCCGTTCACCAGGGATTGAAGTCGATCGCCGCGCGCAGCGCGCGCATCGTCCTCGTGGTCGGCGTCGAGCAGATGACGAGGACGCCCGGACCCGAGATCGGCGGCATCCTGCTGAAAGCCTCGTATCTGCCGGAGGACAGTGCAACCGTCGGCGGCTTTGCCGGCGTCTTCGGCAAGATCGCCGACGCCTATTTCCAGCTTTATGGCGACCAGTCCGATGCGCTCGCGAGAATCGCCGCCAAGAACCACAAGAACGGCGTCGGCAATCCCTACGCGCAGTTCCGCAAGGATCTCGGCTACGAGTTCTGCCGCACCGAGGGCGAGAAGAACCCGCGCGTCGCGGGCCCCTTGAAGCGCACCGACTGCTCGCTCGTCTCCGATGGTGCTGCGGCGATTGTCCTCACCGACGTGCCGACGGCGCTCAAGCTCGGCAAGCCCGTCGTCGCCTTTCGCGGCACGGGCCACGCGCAGGATTTCCTGCCGATGTCGAAGCGCGACATCCTGAAGTTCGAGGGTTGCACCGAAGCGTGGGGGCGTGCGCTTGGCGACGCCGGCATCAAGATCGGTGATCTCTCATTTGTCGAGACGCATGACTGCTTCACGATTGCCGAGCTGATCGAATACGAAGCGATGGGTCTCGCCAAGCCCGGCGAAGGCGCGCGCGTGCTTGAGAGCGGGATGGTCGAGAAGACCGGCAAGCTGCCGGTCAACCCGTCGGGCGGCCTGAAGTCGAAGGGCCATCCAATCGGCGCGACAGGCGTCTCCATGCATGCGATCAGCGCCATGCAGCTCCGCGGCGACGCGGGCGACATGCAGGTGAAGGACCCGACGCTCGCCGGCATCTTCAACATGGGCGGCGCGGCGGTCGCGAATTACGTTTCGATCCTTGAGCGGATTCGCTGAGCGTTCTTTTACCTCTCCCCGTTTACGGGGAGAGGGTGGCGAGCCGGGTGAGGGGCAAAGGCAGCTCAGGTTCGTTTCAGCGTCCCCTCACCCGCCGCGCTCGTTCGCGCTGGCGAGCGAAGCGAGCGGCCAGCGCGAACATTTTTGGGGCGACCGCGCGGAATCCTCGCTTCGCTCGGCGGCGGCGACCTCTCCCCGCAAGTGGGGAGAGGTAACAGAGTTCGTTCATTCCGCCGCGGGCTGGACCGCGGGCACCATGAACTGCGCCCGCGCAAGCTCGGCAAAGCGCCCGCCCTGCGCCACCAGCTCGTCGAAACTGCCCACCTCCACGATGCGCCCGTCGTGGAAGACGAAAATGCGGTCGGCATTGCGCACGGTCGCGAGGCGATGCGCGATCACAAAGGTCGTGCGGCCCTTCATGACCTCATCGAGCGCCGCCTTCACCTTCACTTCCGTGGTGGCGTCGAGCGCGCTGGTCGCCTCGTCGAGAATGAGGATCGGCGGGTCCTTGAGTAACGCGCGCGCAATCGCGATGCGCTGGCGCTCGCCGCCTGAGAGCTGCCGTCCACGCTCGCCGACATTCGATTCGACGCCCGTGCGCGCGATGAATTCCGACGCCTGCGCGCGGCGCAGTGCGTCCGCGATCTCTTCCGGCGTCGCGTCGGCCTTGCCGACGCGCAGGTTCTCTTCGATGGAGCGGTTGAACAGGAGTGCCTCCTGAAACACGACGCCGATATTGTGCCGGAGCGACAGGAGCGTCACGTCGCGGATGTTGTTTCCGTCGACCTTCACGGCGCCCTTCTGCGGATCGAAGGCGCGGTGCAGCAGCGAGAGCGCGGTGGACTTCCCCGCCCCCGTCTCGCCCACGACCGCGACCGTCTCGCCCGGCTCGACGCGGAAGGTGAGGTGCTCCACCGCCGCCCGCTTGCCGTCATAGGAAAGCGAGACATCTTCGAACTCGACGAGGCCCTTGGCGCGGCCGATATCGATGGCACCGGGCTTGTCGGTGACGGGCACTGTGTCGAGCACGTCGAAGAACTGCGCGAGCCGCGGCGCGTCGAGCACAAGCCGGTTGGTGAAGCCAACCACGAGTTCAAGCTTGCCAACAAAGAGTGTCGCAATCGAAACGAAGGTGACGATCTCGCCGATGGTCGCAAGCCCCTGCACATGCAGCCACGTGCCATAGAGAAAGATCGCGAGAATGGTGACGGTGGTCGCCGCGCGCGTCGCGACCGAAACCACCGCCCACCAGGTCAGCACCGGAATCTGCGCGGCGAGCACCTGCTGCGCGACGTTCTTCACGCCCCGCACCTCCGCATCGATGCGCGTGAAGCTCTGCACGAGCGCCACGTTACCGAGCGCATCCGATGTGCGTTCGGCCAGATCGGCATGGAAGCGCTCGACGCCAAGCTGCTGCGTCTCGGTCTGCCGCAGCGCATAGGCGGTGATGATCGCGAAGGCGACCATCAGCACGACGAGCAGCATCCCGAGCCGCCAGTTGAGATAAACGGCGAGCGGCAAAAGCAGAAAGATCGACACAAACGCCGCGAAATGATCGCGGAAGAACGAGAGCCACAGGCCCCAGAGCGCGTCCGCGCCCTGCAACATCACCTTCATCAGCCGGCCCGAATGCGTGCCGGTGTGATAGGCGAGCGGCAATTGCAGCACATGCTCGAAATAGGTCGTGATGATGCCGAGCCGGCGGCGATGCGCGAGACGGTCGGCATGCAGCGCGAGCAGGACGCCCGCCCCGATGCTGAACAGCCCGAACGCGCCCCACAGGCCGAGGAGCCAGACGAGGTCGCGGAAGGACGGAGCGACATTCTTCGATTGCGCGTTCACGAGAACGTCGATCACCCAGCCGAACAGGATCGGTTCTGCGAACTGCGCGGCGGCGAGTCCGACATTGGCAAATGCCAGGAACACCCCGAGTTTTTTCTCGGGGCCGAGCAAGGCGAAGACGCGGAAATATAAGGGAATGAACGACATCGGGCTGGCCTGGCGGCGGCTGCACTCTAGCGGGACGGCCGCCGGTAGCAATCGTGGAGGCTAAATATGGCCGAGTATGGTTTCAGGCTGCGGCAGCGGCCGAAAGCCTCAGCCCTGCGCAAAGCCCGAGCGGTGCGCCCATTTGGTCATGCGGCTCTCAAGCACGGCCATCAGCCAGTACATGACGATGCCGAGCACGGCGAGCGCAACAAGGCCGGCGAAGATCAGCGGCACGAGGAACTGCGCCTGCGCCTGCAGCATCAGGTTGCCGATGCCGTTATTGGACGCGACGCTTTCGGACACGACCGTCCCCACGAAGGCGAGCGTGATCGCGATCTTCAGCGAGCCGAAGAAATACGGCAGCGAACGCGGAATGCCGACCTTGCGCATGATGTCGAGCTTCGACGCGCCAAGCGCCTTGAGCACATCCTCAAGCTCCGGTTCGATCGTGGCGAGCCCCGTCGCGACGTTCACAACGATCGGGAAGAATGAGATCAGGAAGGCCGTGAGCATCGCCGGAATAAAGCCGATGCCGAACCACAGGACGAGGATCGGGACGACGGCGACCTTCGGGATCGCGTTGAAGCCGATCATCAGCGGATAAAGACCGGCATATATCGAGCGCGACCAGCCGACGACCAGGCCGAGCAAAAGACCGAAGCCGACGGCGAGCAGGAAGCCCACGACCGTGCTCCAGAGCGTGATCAGGGAATTCCGGTAGATCGCGGGCCAGTAGTCGTAGATCGCACGCGCGACCGTCGTCGGCGGCGGCAGGAAAAATTCGGGAATGCGGAAGATATGGACCGCCGCTTCCCAGATGACGAGCATCGCAAGCGTGTAGAGCCACGGCGCGAGACGAATGGCGAGCGAGGAACTCATTGCCCTGCACCAATGATTGCGAAAGCCATCACTGCCTCGCCCTTACGATGTGACCGCGCAATTCATGCACGATGTTCTGGAATTCCGGCTTGAAGGTCACTTCCAGATCGCGCGGACGCGGCAAGTCCACCACCCGCTCCTCGATAATGCGGCCCGGCCGTGCCGACATGACAAAGATTCGGTCGGCGAGGAACGTCGCCTCGCGCAGGTCGTGCGTGACGAGAATGATCGTGATCTTGCTGCTCGCATGCAGGTCGCGGATCACGCACCAGAGCTCTTCGCGCGTGAAGGCGTCGAGCGCGCCGAACGGCTCGTCGAGCATGAGCAACTGCGGCTCGTGGATCAGCGCGCGGCAAAGCGAGGCGCGCATCTGCATGCCGCCCGAAAGCTCCCACGGATATTTGCTGCTCTGACCGCTGAGACCCACCGAGGCGAGCAGCGTCTCGGCCCGCTCCACATACTCCGCCTTGTGGCGGCGAATGCGGCTGCGGTGCGGCTCGACAATCTCGAGCGGCAGCAGGAGGTTTTCGAGCGTCGTGCGCCACGGCAGGAGCGTCGGCGCCTGAAACGCCATGCCGGCGATCTTGACAGGCTTTGAGACGCGGGCGCCCGCGACCTCCACCGTTCCCTTGAAGGGGAACTGGAGGCCGGTCGCGAGCTTCATCAGGGTGGATTTGCCGCAGCCGGACGGCCCGACGACCGCGGCGAACTCGCCGCGGTTGACCGACATGGTCAGGCCATCGACGGCCGGCGAGTCGACCACGCCGCCATAGGCGTGGCTCACGCCTTCCAGCGCGACAAAGGCTGACACGACGGCGCCCCCGCGCCCGACTTAGTTCACCTTGCGCGCGGCCGCGTCCGGCAGGAACGACGGATCGAAGATATCGGCGCCCTTCGGTGGCGCGCCCTTCCACTTGTAGGTCAGGCCGATCTGCTCGATCGAATTGTCGAGCCGGCCCATCTCGATCGCGCCGAAGCCGTTCTTTTTCACTTCGGTTGTGATGATATTGTCGCGGATCGCCATGTTGAGCCGCTCAAGCTCGACTTCCTTCTTCGCGACGTCGTTGCGCTTGATCACGGACTCTACGGACGTGCCGGGGTTCTTGACCGTCTCATGCATGCCCTTGTTGAAGGCGCGCAGGAACGCCTTGACCGCGTCGGGCTTCTCGGCGGCGAATTTCGGATTCACGATGATCGCGTTGCCGTAGAGATTGACGCCGTAGTCGGCCATCAACAGCACGGTGATGTCGTCGGCCGGCACGCCGCGGTCCTTGAGGTTGATATAGGACGAGAACGAGAAGCCGGTGATCGCGTCGACCTGGCCCGCGGCGAGCATCGGCTCACGCACCGGGAAGCCGACGTTTTCAATCGTGACCTTGGAGACGTCGATGTCGTTCGCCTTCACAAAGATCGGCCATTGCGCGTAGGCGCCGTCCGGCGCGGGCGCGCCGAGCTTGCGGCCTTCGAGGTCCTTCGGCTTCACGACGCCGCGGCTCTTGCGGCCCACAATCGAGAACGGCGGCTTGTTGTAGACCATGTAAATGGCCTTGATGGGCACGTTCGGGTTGGCGTCGCGGAACTTGATCAGCGAGTTGATGTCGCCGAAACCAATATCGTATGTGCCCGAGGCGATGCGGTTCAGCGGCTCGAGCGAGCCGCCCGCCGTGTCGATCGTCACATCGAGGCCTTCGGCCTTGTAGAAGCCCTTGTCGATCGCAGCCAGAAACGGTGCGGCCGGGCCTTCGAACTTCCAGTCGAGCGTGAACTTGATGGCCTGCTGCGCGCCGGCAGTCGTCGCGCCAAGAGCCATGACAACACCGGCAACAGCGCCGATGACAAACTTCGAACCAGTCATAACGGTCTCCCTGTTATCGTCGCAATGAAGCGGCGAAGGCCGCGTCCCCGCGCATCCGATTTTCATTAGCAAAGACCATGCCGCCTACGAGGGCAAGCGGAATGGAGCCAATTCGCAGGCATTTGCGTAGCTTTGCGGCGGCGCCGCCCAAATCGTGACCACTCGATCGGCTTAACGGAATGCTCAGCCTCCCAGCCTTAAACCGGCGCCCGGAATTCGCGTCCCGCCCCGCAGGGGATAAGGTGCTCACATGACCGATTCGATCCGCCGGCTGTTTGACGGCGTTCGTGCCGCCCGGGGCCGCGATCCGGCCCAGTCGCGCACGGCACGGTTGCTGCAAGCCGGTCCGCGCAAGATCGCCAAGAAGGTGGCCGAAGAAGCGGCGGAAGTGGCGCTTGAGTCCGCCGCCGGCAACCGGGAAGAGGTCATCCGCGAAAGCGCCGACCTGCTCTATCATCTGGTTGTGCTGTGGTCGGAGGCCGGCGTCGACCCCAAGGACATCTGGGCCGAGATGGACCGGCGCGAGAAAATGTACGGCATCGCCGAAAAGATCCAGAAGGGCGCGCTCATCGACGGCAAGCGCGCCGCGGCACCCGTCGCCTCCCTCGCCCGCCGCCGCCGTGCCCGCTGATTATCCCGGCCGTTCCGCCCGCTCCCGCGCCGTGCGCGCGTCAGTGACGCCCGACCATTTCTGGAACGTATAATCGGCATTGTATCGCGCCACGGCGAGGCCCGTCGCGCCATCCAGAAATCCCGCGCGCCAGACATAGGTGCGCAGGAACGCACCGGCCGCGCGCGCAGCCGCTTTCGCTTTGCTCGAACGCTTCCCGCGGGCCGCAAGCTCTTCCGCCGCCGCCTTCGCATAGCGCGCCGCCTTCGAGCGGGCATCGTCGAGATCGGCAATGGCGTCATGCTCGATGGGTTGCTTGAGCCGCGCGGTGCGGCCCTCGACAATCACACGCTCATGGACGGCGACATCTGCGAAGCGCCCGCGCCCGCGCCGCCACAGCCGCGTAACATGGTCCGGCCACCAGCCGGAATGATGGACGATCTCGCCGCAGAAACGCGAGCGGCGCGGCATCTCAAAAGCGTCGGCGCCGGCCCGCTCGACCGCGGCCTGAATTTCCGCTGCGAGCGCCGGCTCGATCCATTCGTCCGCATCGAGCGACAGCACCCAGTCGCCGGTCGCCGCATCGAGCGCCCGGTTCTTCTGCGGCCCAAAGCCCGGCCAGTCCTGCGTTTCGATGACGTTCGCGCCGAGCGAACGGGCGATTTCCACCGTCTTGTCGGTGCTATGATTTACGACTACGACCGTCTCGCTTGCAAAGGAGGCGGAGCGCAAACATCGCCCGATCGACCCTTCCTCATTGCGGGCGATGACGATTAGCGAAAGACGCGGCACGAGTGCTCCGAGACCTGCCTGGATGAATGCCGCGACCATGCCGCACCCCTCCGATCCCGTAAAGTCGCGCCTGCTGTTCGTGCGTCAACGCTTTTCTTCCTTTGGCGGCGGCGAGCTGATCCTCGACCGCACCATGGCGGCCCTGAAGGAGCGCGGCGCCGATGTCGCGCTGCTCGGCCGCTCATGGTCAGGCGGACGCGATGGCGAATTCATCGAATGCAATCCCTCGCGCTTTCCACGCTTCCTGCGTGAGCGGAAATTCGCGAACGCGGCCTGCGCGCGGCTCGCGCAGGAAAGCAATGCGCTGGTGCAATCGCATGAGCGCCTGCCTTGCTGCGACATTTTTCGCGCCGGCGACGGAGTCCATGCCGCATTCATCGAGCACCGCCAACGCGGCCTAGGCGCGCTCGCGGGCGCGGCACTGTCGCTGCATCCGTTTCATCGCTCGGTGATCGCGTTGGAGCGCGAGATGTTCGCAAGCCCGCGCCTCAAGGCGGTGATCGCCAACTCGCACATGGTCGCGGACGAAATCGTTCGTCATTTCAATTTTTCGCGCGAGAAGATTCATCTCGTGCCGAACGGCATCGACCTCGCGTGCTTTCATCCCGACGCCCGTGCGCGCTTTCGCATGAGCACGCGCCGGCAGCTCGGCACCGACGAGCGAAAACCTGTCGCGCTCTTTGTGGGCTCCGGCTTCAAGCGCAAGGGTCTGGACGGCTCGATTGCCGCGCTGGCGAAAAGCGGCGCGGACGCCGAACTCTGGGTGATCGGCCACGACCGCCATCCGTCCGCCTATCAACGTCTCGCCGAGCGCAGCGGCGTGAACCTGCGCAGGATCGGCCCGGTCAACGACCCGCTGCCCTATTACGCGAGCGCCGACATACTCGTGCTGCCGTCGATCTATGACCCCTTCCCGTCTACCGCTATCGAAGCACTCGCCTGCGGCCTCCCGGTCGTGACGAGCACGAGTTGCGGCGCAAAGGAGGCGGTTGAGCAACTCGATCCCGGCCTCGTGCGCGATGCGTACGACATCGACGGCTTGAGCAATGCGATCACACGAGCCTTCGCGCTCACGGCCAACCCCGACACCTTGACCCGTGCGCGCACGATTGCGAACGGCTACGACATGAATGCAATGATCGACCGGCTGCTGCGACTCTATGCAAATCTCGGCCTCGGCAGCGAGGTGCGAACGTGACGGACCGCAAGCTCACGATCCTGCACACGGAAGCATCCAAGGGTTGGGGCGGACAGGAAATCCGCATTCTCGACGAGTCCGACGGCCTGCGCCGCCGCGGCCACGATGTGCGGATTGCGGGCGTCGGCGGCACGCCGCTGGCCGACGCCGCGAAAAAACGCGGCATCCCGTTTCATGAAATGCCGATCGACAAGCGCAGCCTCAAGGCGCTCTCGTCGTTACGCCGTGTGATCAAGGAGATCGATCCCGATGTGATCGTCACCCACAGCTCGACCGATAGCTGGGTGACGGCGGCGGCCTGTCTCTTCCGCCGCCGCCCCGCGGTCGTGCGCGTGCGTCATCTCGGTTTTCAGGTGGCGAGCGGCTTCGTCAATCGCTGGCTGTACGGCAGCGTACCGAGCCACGTGGTGACAACCGGCAAAGCGACGCGCAACATGCTGGTCGGGACGCTCCGCCTCAAACCCGAAAACGTCACCTCGATCCCCACCGGCATCGACACCGAGCGCTACAAGCCCGGCGACAAGATGCGGTCACGCACGCAGACCGGCCTGATCGCGAAGAATTTTGTGATCGGAATTGTCGCGACGCTGCGCGTCGGCAAGGGTCATCGCTTCCTCGTCTCCGCGCTCGAAGACCCGCGCCTGAAGGAGGCCACACTCGTGATCGTCGGTGACGGACCGCAGGAGGCGAATTTGCGCGCGCAGGTTTCCGAGCTCGGCCTGAACGAGCGCGTGGTCTTTGCCGGACGCCAGCAGGACGTGGTGCCCTGGCTGCAATCCTTCGATGCCTTTGCGCTTCCTTCTGTCGCCATCGAAGGCGCGCCGCAGGCGGTGATGCAGGCGATGGCGGCGGGCGTGCCCACCGTCGTCACGCCGGTCGGCGCCATCCCCGAACTGGTGCAGGACGGAAAATCGGGCTTGTTCGTTAACGTGAGCGACGCGACCGCGCTGGCCGACGCCTTCAGCCGCATCCAGGGCGATCCCGCGCTGGCGGAGCGCCTCTCGAACGAGGCCCGCGCTTTCGCCGAAGCCAGATGCACGATTGCCCATATGCTCGATATGATGGAAGACGTGCTCTGGAAATCGGCCCCGCCCCGGGGTTAGAGCCCTCCCGACGAACGCAGCCCCGAAACGCAGCCCCATGTCGCACGGACGCAAGATCGCAGTGATCGGCCTCGGCTATGTCGGCCTGCCCGTCGCCGTCGCGTTCGGCAAGAACGGTGCGCCCGTGATCGGCTTCGACATCGAGGCGCGGCGCGTCGAGGAATTGCACGCGGGTCACGACCGCACGCGCGAGATCGACAGCGAGAGCCTGAAGGCGGCGAAGATCGACATCACCGGCGACCCCACGCACCTGAAGGCGGCGGACTTCTTCATCGTCACGGTGCCCACGCCGATCGACCGCTCGAACCAGCCGGACCTGACGGCACTCCTTGGCGCGTCGGAGACCGTCGGCCGCGCGTTGAAGCAAGGCGACATCGTCGTTTACGAATCGACCGTCTATCCCGGCGCGACCGAAGAAGACTGCTTGCCGGTGCTGGAGCGCGAGTCGGGCCTGAGGGCCGGCCGCGATTTCACCGTCGGCTATTCGCCCGAACGCATCAATCCCGGCGACAAGGCGCATCGGTTTGAGACGATCCGCAAGGTCGTGGCGGGGCAGGACGAGCGCACACTCGACATTGTCGCCGCAGTTTACGGCTCGGTAGTCACGGCGGGCATTCACCGCGCGCCGTCGATCAAGGTGGCGGAAGCCGCGAAAGTGATCGAAAACGCCCAGCGCGATCTCAACATCGCCTTTATGAACGAACTGTCGTCGATCTTTCAGCTGCTCGATATCGACACGCAGGACGTGCTCGCCGCCGCTTCGACCAAGTGGAATTTCCTGCCCTTCAAGCCCGGCCTCGTCGGCGGCCACTGCATCGGCGTCGATCCGTTCTATCTGACGTACCGGGCGGAGCGGGCGGGCTACCGGCCCGAGGTCATCCTCGCCGGACGCCGCATTAATGACGACGCGGGCAAACGTGTCGCCCGCGAGATCGTGCGCCATCTCCTTCGGCGCGGCATCGCGAAGCCTTCCGTCGCCGTCCTCGGCCTCACCTTTAAGGAAAACGTGCCGGACACGCGCAACTCAAAATCCCTCGACATCGTGCGCGAGCTGGAAAGCTTCGGGATCGACGTGAAGGTCCACGACCCGATGGCGCTCGCCGACGATGTCGAGAAGGGCTTCGGCCGCACCACGACGCCGCTCGACAAAATCCGCGACATGGACGCGGTGATCCTCGCCGTCTCGCACGCCGACTACACGCAAAAGGGCTGGCCGCTGGTGAGCGCCTGCTTGAAGGGCGGCAAGGGTGTCGTGTTCGACGTGCGCGCCTGCCTTGACCGCGAGCGGCAACCCGAGGGCGTCAAACTCCTGCGGATGTAGGGCTTACGCCCCCTTTTACAGCCTGGAAGACGAGACTGCGCGAGGCGAGTGCGGGCCAACTGTTGGCCATGCGAGCGACATCCGCCGTCTCCGCATAGAGCGGCGGCTCGCGCCGCTCCAGCGCGCGCAGATGCAGTGCCGTCGAGAATTTCAGGATCGGCCAGAACAATGCCGCGAGGCCCGCAGCGCTCCGCTTCACGCGATCGCTGCGCAGCACGATACCGGAGAAACCGGCGAGCCGCAGGCCATAGTGCCAGTACTGCACCGGCAGCGGCGCGACATGGCCGCAAAGTCTTCCGGCATTTTCCGGCTTGATGCTCGGGCTTGGAAACATGTGGTAGTGGCCCGTCGTCGTGAACGAGAGCCGCGACAGCATGTGGCCGACATTGGGCACCGAAAAAATGACGGCACCGCCGGGCTTCAGCACGCGCGCGATCTCGGAGAGCACGCGATAGGACGAGCGCGTGTGCTCCATCACTTCGATCGCGACCACCGCATCGAACGATGCATCGGGATAAGGCAGCCCCTCGTCCACATTGCATTGCGTGAACGAAACGCCGTCCGCGGAGAATGTCGTTGAACTGATATCGCAGGCCGCGAGTCCGGCCGCACCACGCTTGCGCGATTGTATCAGGAGCCGCGAAAGGAAGCCGCCGCCCGCGCCCATGTCGAGGATTTCGCCCTCGAGCTTGCCGGCATCGCGCAGGAGCGTGACGACAAGATCGTTCGTGACGCGATGGGAGGCCGGCCCGGACATATGCCCTCGAAGACGCGGCTGGGCCGCGAGGATTACTGGTGCCCCCGGCCCGAGTCGAACGGGCACTGCCTTGCGACAACCTGATTTTGAGTCAGGCGCGTCTACCAGTTCCGCCACGGGGGCACGCGGCGGCGATATAGAGCATGAACCCGAAAAAGGGGGAACCGCTTTTTCCGGCAGATCGAACGCCAGACCGGCGGTGAAGCCGTCAGTTGACGACGTGCATCTCGACCTGGGCGACGCCGCGACCGATCATGCCGAGTTGCTGCGCGGCCGCGCGCGAAACGTCAATGATGCGGCCCTTGATGAAGGGTCCGCGATCGTTGATCCGGACCACCACGGATTTGCGGGATTTGGCGTCGGTCACGCGCACCTTTGTGCCGAAGGGCAGCGTGCGATGCGCGGCGGTCATGGCATTCGGATTGAACCGCTCGCCGCTCGCGGTCGGTTGGTCGTAACTGTAAAACGACGCCTGCCCGCGGGACACGCCGTCGGCCGAAGCCGTTGTCGGCACGGATATGCTGGTGACGGTCGCAGCAAGGGCTGCGCCGAGGATCAAGATTCGCATTGGGCCTCCGCCTCTGAGGAATGCGGCGGGCAATCGCCCGCGAATGGGCCGCAGTTGTGGCGATGGGGAAACGTCGCGACGTTCGGTCGCGCGATTCCGTCGAACAACCATACGCCCAAAGAAAAGTTCCTGTGATTCGACAGGAAACTTCCGCCACGTTATCTCGATCCGATGACCGCTTCAGGTTTCGCCGATCGCATGTTTTCACGGCCCATATCGGCTGCGGCGTTCGCGATTGCTGCTGTCGCCGCGCTCACGCTCGCGGGCGCATGGTTCTTTGAGCTTGTCCTGAAACTCGAACCCTGCCCGCTCTGCCTCGATCAGCGTGTTCCCTATTACGTCGCGGTACCGCTGGGCATCGCCGTGGGCTTGCTCTCAAACCCAAGGATTGCGCGCCTCGGCCTAGTGCTTCTCGGCATCGTGCTGCTCTTCGGCGCGGGCTACGGAGTCTATCACGCGGGCATCGAGTGGGGCTTCTGGGAAGGCCCCGCGGCCTGCGCGGGCGGTGCTGTCTCCGCGCCTGCCGGCGACATTCTCTCCTCACTCAAAAACACGCAGCGCGTGGTCTCGTGCAGCGAGGCGGCATGGCGCTTTCTCGGCCTCTCGCTCGCGGGATATAACGCGCTGATCGCGGGCGGGCTCGCCGTTCTCGCGTTCCAGACCGCGCTCGCTCGCTCCAAAAACGCATAAAAGAATTTTGCCGGGAGGCTCTGTTGAAGACTCGCGTCGCCATTCTGCACAAGACAAGCGTCGACTTTCCCTACTCAAGCTCGAAGCCGATCTCAATTGAAACGATCGACCTCGACGGTCCCGGCCCCGGCGAAGTCCTGATCAAGATGGCAGCGGCCGGCCTTTGTCATTCAGATTTGTCGGTCGTGAACGGCGACCGCCCGCGCACTCTCCCCATTGTCATCGGCCATGAATGCTCGGGCGTCGTGGAAGAAGTCGGCACGGGCGTGGACGACCTGCAAAAAGGCGATCACGTCGTCATGGTCTTCATGCCGAGTTGTGGTCACTGCTCGCCCTGCGCCGAAGGGCGGCCCGCGCTCTGCGAGCCCGGCATTGTCGCGAACACCGCGGGTACGCTCGTCTCGGGCGCGCGGCGCTTCAAGCGCAACGGCATCCCGGTCGGCCATCAGGTCGGCGTCTCGGCTTTTTCGGAATACGCGGTGATGTCGCGCCGCTCGCTGGTGAAGATCGACAAGGACCTGCCGCTCGACCTTGCGGCGCTCTTTGGCTGCGCGGTGCTGACCGGCGTCGGCGCGGTGATGAATTCCGCGAAAGTCCCGCTCGGCGCCACCGTCGGCATTGTCGGTCTCGGTGGCGTCGGCCTCTGCGCGGTCCTCGGCGCGATTGCCTCGGGCGCGTCGCGCATCGTCGCGGTCGATCTCCTCGATCACAAGCTCGGCCTCGCCCGCCAGCTCGGCGCGACGGATGCGTTCAACTCCTCGGACCCCGACAACGTGGCCGCCATCCGCGAGGCCACCAAGGGCGGCCTAGAATATGTCGTCGAAACCGCAGGCGCCGCGAAGGCGATGGACACCGCCTACAAGATCACCAAGCGCGGCGGCACAACCGTGACCATCGGCCTGCCGCCGCCGGATGCCGCGCTCTCCGTGCCGCTCGTGCAGATGGTCGCGGAAGAACGCACGGTGAAAGGCAGCTACATCGGCTCCTGCGTGCCGGTGCGCGATATTCCGCGATTCATTGCGCTGTACCGGCAGGGCAAGCTGCCGATCGACCGCCTGCTCAGCGACCGCATCAAGCTCGACGAAATCAATGAGGGTTTCGAGCGCCTGCGCGTGAGCGATGTCGTGCGGCAGGTCGTGGTGTTCTGACCTTACGGCTCCAGCTCGGTGTCCCAGTAGAGATAGTCGAGCCAGCTCTCGTGCAGGTAGTTCGGCGGGAATAGTCGGCCGTTCCGGTGCAGGTCGTTCACCGTCGGCTGGAACGGCATCTGGCCCGGCCACATACCGGCCCGCTCCGGCGCAAGCCCGCCCTTCTGCAAATTGCAGTCCGAGCACGCGGTGACGACGTTCTCCCACGTCGTCTGGCCGCCGAGCGCGCGCGGCAGGAGATGATCGAAAGTGAGGTCCTGCCGCGCGCCGCAATACTGGCAGGAGAAGCGGTCGCGCAGGAAAACATTGAAGCGCGTGAACGCCGGATGACGCGGCGGCCGCACATAGGTCTTGAGCGACACGACGCTTGGCAGCTTGAACTCGATGGACGGGCTGTGAACGGCCTTGTCGTACTGCGCGACGATGTTCACGCGGTCGAGGAATACGGCCTTGATCGCGTCCTGCCACGACCAGATCGACAGCGGGTAATAACTCAGCGGCCGGTAATCTGCGTTCAGCACCAGCGCCGGCCAGGCACCCGACGTAACCGCGACGTTCACAAACAGCTCCCTGAATCACCGCCGGCAATTCGGGTCACGAGAACCCGCGCCTTCGGTGGATTCTTGTTTTGTCTAGTATATCGGCTTGGCGTCGGTTTTGTGAAGCGCGGCGAAGGCTTACCGTTTGCGTGCAAAAGCCTTTGCCAGAAACTGCCCGCCATGGCGCAATCCCTCGCCGTCGATTCCGTGACCGACACCGTGGGATAAGTGCCATTCCGCCGGCACTTCCGCCGCCGCCAGCATCTGACCGGACGCGAACAGGGCCTCCATGGGAATGAGCTCGTCGCGGGTTCCGTGCACCAGAAGAATGGGCGGGCGCGACCGGATTTCAGACGCCGCGCGCTCGGGTCCGTCCTCGCTTTCAGGTGTGACGTAGATACCGGAAAATCCGACGATCGCGGCCGGCGCCACCTGCCGGCGCAAGCCCGCGTGCAACGCCATCATCGTCCCCTGGCTAAAGCCTACCAGCGCAAGCGCGTCAGGCGTCAGGCTGCGGCGCCGCAACTCCGCGTCGAGAAAACTTTGCAGGACGGGTGCGGCCGCATTCACGCCGCGCCAGCGCTCGTCGGGATTGCGGAAGGTGAGTTCAAACCATTGACGCCCCGTCGGCGCGCCGCCGCACAGTTCCGGCGCATGAGGCGAGACGAATGCGGCGTCGGGCAACTCGTTTTGCCATTCCTGACCGAGCGCGATCAGATCGTTGCCGTCCGCACCGTAGCCATGCAGGAAGACGACGAGTTGCTTCGCCTTGCCCGAACGCGGCTCAAACCGCGGCCCGTCGATTGCAGCGGCCATAAATACGATTTCCTAATTCGTGGGTTGGATCGGGACGGCATCGCGCCGTTTGTTCGCGGCATAATAGGCCCAGAGGATACGCGCCGCCACGCCCCGGTAAGGCCGCCAGTTTTCCGCGATCTTCTCGAGCTGCTTTGCCGTCGGGCGCTTGCGCTTGCGGAAAGCGATGCGCGCCGCTTCCTGCAACGCGAGGTCGCCCGCCGGAAACGCATCGGCGTGCCCGATGCAAAACAGCAGATAGATGTCGGCGGTCCAGGGACCGATGCCCTTGATCGCGATGAGCTTGGCATGCGCCTCGTCGGCCGGCATTTCGTGCAGTGCTTCAAGATCGATGCCGCCGTCGCGCACCGTGCGCGCGATTTCGCGGAAGGTCTTGATCTTGGGCAGCGACAGCCCCGCGCGTTGCAGCTTCGGCGTGCGTGCGGTCAGAATGGCGTGGTGGTCGAACGGCTTGAAGGCGAGCTCAAGCCGCCCCCAGATCGCTGCCGCGCTTGCCGTGGAAACCTGCTGCGAGCAGACGATGGAGGCAAGCCCCGCGAAACCGCCGGATCGGCGGCGCAGTGGCGGCGCCCCGCTGAGCGCGAGCATCTCCGCGACCTTCGGGTCGAGGCCGACGAGCTTTTCGACGGCGCTCGCAAAGTCGGCTTCGGTATCGATGCGGGGAGACATGCGCTTCCTATGTCATTGCGGGGCTCACCCCGGCAATCCATAAAGCGCGCACAGGAAGCAACCCGGTTTCGACGATGTCCCGCCCCGTCTTTCGTTTCGCGCCGTCGCCGAACGGGTTGCTGCATCTCGGGCACGCCTTGTCGGCGATGCTGAACGCGGATCACGCGAAGCAGACCGGCGGGCGGCTCCTTCTTCGCATCGAGGACATCGACGCGACCCGCTGCAGGCCCGGATTCGAGCAGGCGATCCTCAAAGACCTCGCCTGGCTCGGGATCGAATGGGAGCCGCCGGTGCGCCGGCAGTCGGAGCATTTCGACGAGTACCGCGCGGCATTGGAGCGGCTGGAGGACGCGGGGCTGATCTACCCCGCGTTTGAAAGCCGCAGCGAGATTGCCCGGCTTGTGGAGGCGCGCCAACTCGACACCGGCAAGGACTGGCCAATCGATCCCGACGGCGCGCCGCTCTATCCCGGCAAGGCGCGAGAACTATCGGCGGAAGAGCGCGCACAACGCCGCGCGGCCGAACCCTTCGCGCTGCGCCTCGACATGGCGACCGCCCTTGCCCGCGCCGGTCGCAATCTGATGTGGCAGGAAGAAAGCGAAACAGGCACGCGCGACGTCCCGGCGCATCCGGAACGCTGGGGCGACGTAATCCTCGGCCGCAAGGAAACGCCCGCGAGCTATCACCTCGCCGTCGTGCTCGACGATGCCTTGCAGGGCGTGACGCACGTCGTGCGCGGCATGGATCTCTTTGAGGCGACCGCCATCCACCGGCTGTTGCAGGAGCTGCTCGGCTTGCCCGCGCCCGCCTATCGCCACCACCGGCTGCTCCTCGACCGCGACGGCAACAAGCTCGCCAAGCGCACGAAATCGACGACGTTGCGCGACCTGCGCGCGTCAGGTTGGACGCCCGTCGACGTTCGTCACGCCGTCGGGCTTTAGACCTAGCCGCCGACGCCAGCGACCCACATCCAGAACGAGATCGTGAAGAGCGACAGAACGGTCGAGAGCGTCACCGCGCCCGTCGCCGCCGGCACGCCGACGCCGAACCGCTCGGCCAGAAGATAGGCGTTGATCCCGCTCGGCATGGCGGCGAACAGAATCGCGACCGCCGCGAACACCGGCGGCAGCGGCACAACGTAAGTGACCAGTACCCACACGATCAGCGGATGCACCAGGAGCTTCAGCGCCGCAATCAGCGCCGACATGCGGAAGTCGCCGAGAAATCCGTGACGCCGGAGCGCGAGACCCATCGCGAACAGCGCGCAGGGCACCGACGATTGCGCGATCAGGTCGATGACGGCCTTCGGCGCGCCGGACGGCTTGATCCCGATGAGCTGCGCGGCAAGTCCCGCGGCAAAGCCGATCAGCACAAGGTTCGTCGCCAGATTGCGCGCAACGCTGAGGACCGCGGCGCGCGAAAGGCCTGCGCCGGTCGCTTCCATCATCAGCGACGCCGTCGTCATCACGACCGGCAGGTTTACGGCGACAAGAAGAAAGAGCGGCACGGCGCCCGCCGGCCCGACCGCCGACAGCACAAGCGGGATGCCGACCAGCACGATATTCGATTGCGCGGACGTGAGGCCGTAGACGATGGCCTCGCGCGGGCTGCGGCCGAACGCGAAGACCGCGAGGAGTTGCGCCGCCGCCCAGGCAACCGCCGCGCCGAAGAAATAGACGCCCCAGTATCCCCACGGCGAAACGCTCGGCAATTCAGCTTCCGCGAGCGTACGAAAAATCAGGAGCGGAATGGCGATGGTGTAGACGTAATCCGAAACGCCCTCCGCCACACGCTCACGCAGAAGACCCGACCACGCGCAGACATAGCCGACCGCAATCACCCCGAAGACGGGTAGAACGACATTGGCGATGTGAAGGATTTGATCCACGAATTATCCCGCCGTCTTTGCGCGCTGCGCGACTTCGCGGGGTAATGCGGCCGGGCGGCTGACGCGGCCCGGCCGTCTGACTTCAGCGTTTCACGAGACCGATAATGAACAGGAGAATGACCGCGCCGATCGTGGCGTGGATGATCGCTGCGACGATGCCTGCGCCGATCGAGATGCCGAGTCTCGGCAGCAGAAAGCCTGCGACGACGGCACCGATGATGCCGACGACGATGTTGCCGATAAGCCCGAAGCCGTAGCCCTTCATGATCACGCCGGCGAGCCAGCCGGCGATCGCGCCGACAATGAGCAGGACGATCAGACTTTCGATTCCCATTTCGCTCTCCCTCTGATGCGCCGCGATAGCGGCGGCTGCGCGCGAAGCCGTGCCTTGCCGGCACGAATCGCCCCCACGGCAAGCGGCACAGCATATCGCACCGGCCGAGCCGCCGCCCCGTCACGACGGCGCGCTCAATCATTTCAAGGGATTGCGCGGGGAGAATTCAGGCCGACTGCTTGCGCGCCCGTGCGATCGCGGCATTCAGCTCCGCGCCGAAGATGAAGATCATCGCCACCAGATAGAGAAAAACGAGTGCGGCCATCACAGATGCGAGACCCGCATAGTAGGTGACATAGGAATAGGAGAAGCTCGCAAGGTATCTGCCGAACACGACGCCCGCCGCGAGCCACAGCATGAGCGTGACCGCGATGCCCGGCCAGATTTCCGCGAGCCGCCGCCGCCCTGCGGCGAGCCACCAGTGCGCGATAAAGAGCGCGACCACGATCACGAACACCGCCGCGGCGATCCGCACGAATTCGAGCAGGTAGCCGAAGCGCGCGAAGATCGTCGCGTACTGGATCGCGGTCGCCCACAGCAGCGGATAAAGCACAACGAGGAACGAGAGCGCGAGCAGCGCCGCCGCCCCCAGCACGACATAGAGGATCGACTCGATCCGCAGCAGCCACCAGCGCCGCTCCTCCGGCACGCCGTAGGCTCGGTTCAATCCGATGCGCAGGCTCTCGATGCCGCTTGAGGCAAAGAAGATCGCGAGCGCAACGGCAAAGGTGAGCACGTCGCTGCGCAGTCCCTGCATCACATTATGGATTTCGCGCTCGATCGGCGCGGCGATCACTTCCGGCCAGGCTTCAAGGAGGATGCTCGCCGTTTCGTTCGCCAGTTCACGCGATCCGAAGATTGAAGCCGCAAGCGCCGTCACGAAAATGAGGAACGGGAACAGCGCCATCAGCACAGACATGGCGATGTGACTGGCGATGGCCCAGCCTTCGTTGACGTTGAAGCGGTCGAAGGCGTCGTCGAAGACCCGCCAGATGCGTTTCATGGCCGCTGTTATCGCACGCCGTAAATCAAGGCAATCGGCCTCCGGCACGGAACCCGGCAATCACGCCGCCTTCACATCGGACAAGAAGCGGCGGATCGCATTGTCGAGGGTCTCGGCTTCCTCGCGCAGGAGCGTGGATTGGCCCGCGACATCGCCCGCCGTTGTGAGCGCGCCGGAGGCGGCTTTTTCCACCGAGCGCATGGCGCTGGCGCCGGTCTCGGCGTCATCGGAGGCCTGCGCGACATTGTTGGCGATCGAGATGACGGCCGCGTTCTGCTCTTCGACGGCGGAGGCGATCGACGCGGCCATGCCGGACATTTCCTGGATGACTTCGCTGACACTGTCGATCGTGTTGGCGGCGTCGACGGACGCCTCCTGGATCGAGCCGATCTGCTGCGCGATGTCTTCCGTGGCGCGCGCGGTCTGTGCGGCGAGCGACTTCACTTCCTGCGCAACCACCGCAAAGCCGCGGCCCGCCTCACCTGCCCTCGCCGCTTCGATAGTGGCGTTGAGCGCGAGCAGGTTGGTTTGCGCCGCGATCGACTGGATGAGACCGACGACTTCTCCGATGCGCGACGCGGCATCGCCGAGTGCGCCCATGATCAGCACCGAGCGCTTCGCCTCGGCGACGGCGCGATCGGCGACCTTGCTCGAATTCGCGGTCTGCCGCGCGACCTCCGAAACGGCGCCCGATAGCTGCTCCGCCGCGGCCGCGGCCTGCGAGACATTGGTCGAAGCCGCGCTTGCCGCGCGTCCGGCCTGCTCAGCTTCCGAGCCGACCTGACCCGCCGTGTCGCCGAGCCGTCCGGACGCCTCGGCGAGCCGGCTCGCTGCTTCGCGCACGGCCGAGAGACCCGCATTGGCCGTATCCGCGAAACCGCGCACCAGCCGGTCGACGGTCGCGGAATGACGTTCGCGTTGCGAGGCCGATTCAGTTTTTTCCGCTTCGAGTTTTTCACGCGCCCGCGCGTTGTCGCGGAACACGACGACACTGCGCGCCATGGCTCCAATCTCGTCGCGCGCGCCGACCGCCGGGATATGCGCCGAAAGATTGCCGTCGGCGAGTGAACGCATGACGCTGGCAAGACCCGCCAGCGGGCGCGTGATGCTGCGCCCGATCAGCCAGCTCAGCCAGAAGCCGGCGAGCAGCACGAGCAGGCCGACGCCGCCGATGATCGATTTCGTGCGCGCCTGCGAAGCCGTCAGATCCCGCGTCGCAGATGCTTGCTGAGCATCTGCGAGTGAAACAATCTGCGACGACACGGGCAGCATACTCTTGGTGTCGAGGTCGATCAGTGCGAGCATGGGTTTCGAACGGTCTGTCACTTCGATCCAATGCCGGAATGCCGTCGAGTAGGCGGCAACCTGCTCGCCAAGCTTCGCCTTGGCCGATGGATCGACGGCGATCTTGGCAAGCGCTTTTTTGAATGCGTCATGCTCCTGGACGAACCAGACCTGAAGATAGGTGGTGCGGTTGAGCCGGTATTCGGATTCATAGCGCCGCATGGTCGAGAGCGACGCAAGCAGCCGCATTGCATCGAGCTCCGTGAGTTGCGGGATTTCCTGATTGATCACCCGCTCCACCGCCGTCGCATTGGTGCGCAACGCGCCTTCAATGCCACCCGTTTCGCCGAAGCCGAGCAATTCCTGCTCTCGCAGCAGCGTATCGAAGTAACGCTTCAGGCCGGCAACGCTGTCTCGTAACTGGTTGATGTCAATTCCCGTGGCATCGAGCGACTGCTCGATCACGTCGAGGCTTGAGAGCGCCGCAAGGTTCGCGTTCTCGAATTCCTCAATCAGCGCCCGGGTCGGACGCTGCGCGAACACTTGCGCGCTCACACGCATATCGACGAGCGCCACGCGGAAATCCCCGCTCGCGCTTGTCAGTACCGACGAGTTGCGCAAGCGGCGGAATGCGTCGTCCACCGCGCGCTCGCCGGAGAGATAGGCCGCACCGATCACGCCGAGACCGACGACCGGGATAAGCGCGAGCAACACAATGCGCGCACGAACCGACATTCCCTGGCCGACTCTGGATAACCAGGAGCCCTTGCGCGGCGGGACACTCTGAGGGCTGACAGAATTCATTGCGATCTCCGCGGATGCGAACGGCGCCGGTAAAAGGTGGTCGCCCGCCGTCAGGCGGAGTTCCCCGTTGGATGGAATCGCGGAATGGTTAACAATGCGTGTGGTGGCCAGAACCCCCTGCCCGCGCTTGCCTTTGAGCGATGCACGCGTAACGTCCGGGCACGCAAAACGCAGGCTTTTCCGCATGCCAAAATCCGCCGGCCGCCCGGCTGCCGCCCCGTCGAACTTGCTCGCGCTGGCCAATCAGGCCGCCGACTCAGTCGAGGCCGTTCTCGCCGAGGCCACCGCAAGTCTGCGCTCCCGCCTCTCCCGCGATGGCCGAATCGACGCGGAGGTCTTCGAGCGTGAGCAGCACGCGGCGCACGGCCTTGCATGGCTCGCGACCTACGCCATGGGCGTCCGGCAGCTTGGCGCCTACGCCACCCGTCTCTCGGACTCCGGCCGGCTGGGTACTGCCGAAGAAGCGCTCGTCCGCATCGGCCTCGGCGAATATCTCGCGCAGGTCTTTTCCGGCATCCCGATGAGCCAGACGGAAATCCTGCGCCTCTCCGCACTTGGCCTGTCGCCCGACCGCATTACCGCGCGCATGACCCCGGCGGTGCAAGAGTTGATCGCGAGCGGAACGTCGGCCGAAACGCGCGCGCGCTTTATTGCACTGGCCGGCGCGCAAGATGGCACCGACCTCGCGGGGCCGTCGGATCTCGACGACACGCTCGAAGCCATGCGCGACTCCATGCAGCGCTTCGCGCAGGATCGTGTCGGCGGCCACGCCCATGAATGGCACCTCGCCAACCAATACATCCCGCTCGAAATCCTGAACGAGATGTCCGAGCTCGGCGTCTTCGCGCTGACGATTCCGGAAGACTACGAAGGCCTCGGCCTCGGCAAAGAATCGATGTGTGTTGTCTCCGAGGAATTGGCGCGCGCATGGATCGGCATCGGTTCGCTTGGCACGCGCTCGGAGATCGCCGCCGAACTGATCCTGCACGGCGGCACCGACGCGCAGAAGAATGCGTGGCTGCCGAAAATCGCGTCAGGTGAGGTGCTGCCGACCGCCGTCTTCACCGAACCCAACACCGGCTCCGACCTCGCGAGCCTCCGCACGCGCGCCGTGCGCGAAGGCAATGTCTACAAGGTCTATGGCAACAAGACCTGGATCACGCATCCGGTGCGCGCCGACCTGATGACGCTGCTCGTTCGCACCAATCCCGACGAGCCCGGCTACCGCGGCCTGTCCATGCTGCTCGCGCCAAAGCCGCGCGGCACCGACGCCGATCCGTTTCCCGCAAAAGGCATGTCAGGCACCGAGATCGAGGTGATCGGCTATCGTGGCATGAAGGAATTCGAGATCGCGTTCGACGGTTTCGAAGTGCCGGCCGAGAACCTGCTCGGCGGCGTCGAGGGCCAGGGCTTCAAGCAGTTGATGCAGACTTTCGAGTCCGCGCGCATCCAGACCGCCGCGCGCGCGGTCGGCGTTGCGCGCTCCGCACTCGATCTGGCGCAGCGCTACGCGCGCGAGCGCATCCAGTTCGGCAAGCCGATCCTTTCGTTCCCTCGGGTGGCCGACAAAATCGCGCTCATGGCCGCCGAGGTCACGATCGCACGCGAGCTGACCTATCACGCTGCGCGCGAGAAAGATTCCGGTCGCCGCTGCGATCTCGAAGCCGGCATGGCCAAGCTCCTCGCCGCGCGCGTCGCGTGGGCGTCCGCCGACAACGCCGTGCAGATTCACGGCGGCAACGGCTTCGCGCTTGAGTCTCCCGTCTCGCGCGTCTTGTGTGACGCACGCATCCTTTCGATCTTCGAGGGCGCAGCGGAAATTCAGGCGCAAGTGATCGCGCGCCGCCTCTTGGACGGAACGAATTGAAGCCCATATCTATTTCCTTGGGGTATCGCGAAAGGAAACCCGCATGGGCGAACTCTGGATCGCGCACGATACCTGGATACTCGTGGGTGACGGCCGCAAGGCGCTGATGCTGCGAAACGACGGCACCCCCCAAAAACCCTCGCTCCAGGTCGTTGAAGTCTTGAATGACGACGAAAATCCGCCAACACACGAGCAGGGCACAGATCGTCCGGGCCGCTCCTTTCAGAGCATGAGCAGTCGCCGCAGCGCCGTCGAGCAAACCGATTGGCACGAGATCGCGGAAGAACGCTTCGCGACCAATGTTGCCTCGAAACTGGGGCGCGCCGCCGACGGCAACCAGTTCGAGAAATTAATACTGGTCGCCCCGCCGAACACGCTTGCAACGCTGCGCAAAAAGCTTGATGCGAAGACGACGGAGCGCGTTGTCGCCGAGATCGACAAGGACCTGACCAAGCATCCCGTGCCGGAGATCGCGCGGGTGCTGACCGGCGGCTGACGTCTCACGCGGATCGGGGGATCGCATGGGCGGGATTTCGCTCGGCAACGGCGCGACGCTGGTGTTGCACACCTTTCCCTTTTTGCTGCTGCGCGCCGCCGTCTATTTCGGAATCGCCGCCGCTTTTGCGAGCGCGGTCGCGGGCGGCTTCGGCATCGGCGCGGGCTTCGGGACACTTCTCGGCACGGCGGCACGCGGACCGGGCGGCTTCTGGGGTGCGATCGCGGGATTCGCCTTCATCGTGCTGTTACTGTGGTGGCTGCGGGAATATCTGCTGTATCTGGTCGAGGTCAGCCACGCCGCGGCAATCTCGCTTGCGTCGGATAATGTAAAGTCTCCGGGACTGCAGGGATCGATCGCCGCGGCGATGAGCGCCGTGCAGCGCAAATTCAGGGACCCTTCGGTTCTTTCGACGGCCGACCGCTACGTGCGCGACACGATTAACGATCTGCTCGTGATCGACGATGTGTTGGCCACATCCTTGCCAAAGTCGATCGAGCTTCCGCGCAATATCACCGACCGCATCCTTCGCGTCTCGCTCGGCTTTGTCGTGAAATCAGTGCTCGCGCGCACGGCGACCGGCAGGGCACGAAATCCCTATTCCGATCTGCGCGACAATCTGATTCTGCTCGCGCAGAATCACGACATTCTGTTCCGCAACGCGGTTCTGCTCGCGGCAGGCTCCTGGCTCATCTGCTTTTTCGTCTTTCTTGTTTCGCTTATTCCGGCCTTCGCGCTCACACGAACATTTCCGGGCGGTTCGGGATTGATCGCGATGGCGCTTGCTGCCGCCTTTACCTGGTCGTTCCAGCGCGCGCTGATCGAACCCTTCCTCGCGGCGGGCTTCCTGGAGATTTTCCGCCGCCTCTCGCGCAGCCAGACCCCCGAGCCCGACTGGGACATGAAACTGGAAGAGATTTCCGAATCCTATAGCGAGGTGAAAGCGATTGCCGCGCCCGCCCCGCGCAATCAGGGCCGCGGCATCGTTGCGTGAGAAACGCCTCTCGCGCCCCCGGAAAGCATGGTAAAATGGATCATGGGTGAGTTTCTCTCCACCATCATCGTGCCGATCGCACTGCTCGCCGTGGCCGCCGTCCTCGTCATGGGCCTCTGGAACATGGCGCGCGCCGGTTCGCCGAATCGCTCGCAGGCTTTGATGCGCCTTCGCGTCATGCTTCAGGCCGTCGCCATCGTGGTCGTGATGATCACCATCTGGTTCCTCGGCCGCTGACATGGTCGTTCTCAATCGCATCTACACGAAGACCGGCGACGACGGCACGACCGGGCTCGGCTCCGGCGAACGGCGTCCGAAATACGATCTGCGGGTCGCTGCCTATGGCACGGTCGATGAAACGAACGCCGCCATCGGCGTCGCGCGTCTGCATCTTTCGTCCGAACCCGAAGTGAGCGCCATTCTGTTGCGCGTGCAGAACGACCTGTTCGATCTCGGCGCCGATCTCGCGGCGCCCGAAAATCCGGCGAAGCCGAACCGCGAACGGCTGCGCGTGACCGACAGCCAGGTCGAACGGTTGGAGAAAGACATCGACAAGCTGAACGAGGCGCTCTCCCCGCTCACGTCATTTGTGTTGCCGGGCGGTGAAGCATCCGCCGCGCATCTCCATCTCGCGCGCACGATCTGCCGCCGCGCCGAACGGCTGACCGTCGAACTTGCTTCACGTATCAGCGAACAAGTGAACCCCGCGGCGACCCGTTACCTCAACCGCCTCTCCGATCTCCTCTTTGTCGCGGCGCGCTATGTGAATGGGCGCGGCCAGCGCGACATTCTCTGGGTGCCCGGCGCGCACCGATAAATTCCCATGTTCGTTCCGCTGTACGACGACAAGCTCGACGATCCGATGTTCTACCCGTTCGTGACGCGGGCGCTCGTCGGCTTGAACGTCATCATCTTCGTCTTCTTCCAGCTGCCGCTCTTCAACGCCGATCCCGAGGCGACGATCTACGGCTACGGCGTGACGCCCGCCGCGCTCACCTTCGATGTGCCGGGAGCAAACCTCGCCATTCCGGCCGAGATCACATTCCTCACCTATATGTTCCTGCACGGCGGCTGGATGCATCTGATCGGCAACATGCTGTTCCTCTGGACCTTCGGCGACAATGTCGAGCACGCCACGGGCCGCCTGAAGTTCCTGCTGTTCTATCTCTCCTGCGGTGTCACCGGCGGCGTCGCGCATTATCTCGCCAACCCGGAATCCACCATGCCGCTCGTCGGCGCCTCGGCGGCGATCGCCGGGGTCGTCGCGGCATATTTGATGCTGTTTCCGCATGCCAAAATCTGGGTGCTGCTCTTCATGCGAATTCCGCTGCGTCTATCCGCAAAGTGGATACTCGGCGCGTGGGTCGTCTTTCAGTTCGCCAATCTGCTTGTCGTCACCGACGAACAGGTTGCCTGGTGGGCGCATATCGGCGGCCTCGCGGCGGGCGCGATCCTGATCGTCTTCCTGCGCCGTCCCGACATTCCGCTGTTCGCGAAGGACGTGCGTGTCATCAGCGACGTGCGTTGACTCGCCAGTGGGCCAGCCATAGCTTGCCGCCGCCTTGCTGCGGAGACCATGAATGAAAGTGCTTGTGCCCGTGAAGCGGGTCATCGATTTCAACGTGAAGGCTCGCGTCAAGCCGGACGGGTCGGGCGTCGACCTCGCCAATGTGAAGATGGCGATGAACCCGTTCGATGAAATCGCGGTCGAGGAAGCGATCCGCCTCAAGGAAAAAGGCACCGTCACCGAGATCGTTGCCGTCTCCATCGGACCGGCGCAGGCTTCCGAGACGATCCGTACCGCGCTCGCCATGGGCGCCGACCGCGGCATCCTGATCAAGCACGAAGGCACGGTCGAGCCGCTCGCGGTCGCGAAATTGCTCAAGGCCGTTGTCGACGCCGAAAAGCCCGGCATCGTCATTCTCGGCAAGCAGGCCATCGACGACGACAGCAACCAGACCGGACAGATGCTCGCCGCCCTCCTCGGCTGGCCTCAGGGGACGTTTGCCTCGAAGCTCGTGATCGAAGGCGACTCCGCCTCCGTCACGCGCGAAGTCGACGGCGGCTTGCAGACCGTGAAGCTGAAGATGCCCGCGATTGTCACGACCGATCTGCGGCTGAATGAGCCGCGCTATGCATCGCTCCCAAACATCATGAAGGCGAAGAAGAAGCCGATCGACGAGAAAACGCCGGGCGATTACGGCGTCGACGTCTCACCGCGTCTCAAGGTCATCAAGACCTCCGAACCGGCGGGCCGCAAGGGTGGCGTTAAGGTCGGCTCGGTCGATGAACTCCTCGACAAACTCCGCAACGAAGCGGGAGTGCTGTCATGACCACGCTCCTGATTGCCGAGCACGACGACAAGACGCTGAACGGTGTCACCGCCAAGGCACTCAGCGCCGCCAAGGGAATGGGTGGCGACACGCACATCCTCGTTGCGGGGAAAGACTGCCGCGCGGTCGCCGAAGCGGCGGCCAAGCTCGACGGCGTCAAGAAGGTGCTCCTCGCCGACGACGCACGCTACGCCAACCGTCTCGCAGAGCCGATAGCCGCGCTCGTTGTTTCACTTGCGCCGAACTATGACGCAATCGTCGCGTCCGCGACCACGACCGGCAAGAATTTCATGCCGCGCGCGGCCGCGCTCCTCGACGTGATGCAGATTTCGGAAATCACCAAGGTCGTTTCGCCCGATACCTTCGAGCGCCCGATCTATGCCGGCAACGCGATCGAGACCGTGCAAAGCACCGACGCGAAGAAGCTGGTCACCGTCCGCAGCGCCGCCTTCCAGGCGACGGGCGCGGGCGGCAGCGCACCCATCGAGGCCGCGAAAGCCGCCGACGACCCGGGCCTGTCGAGCTTCGTGTCGGAAGAGCTCTCCAAGTCCGACCGGCCGGAGCTCACCGCGGCGCGCGTGATCGTCTCCGGCGGCCGCGCGATGCAGAACAAGGAAAATTTCGCGAAATACATCGAGCCCGTCGCCGACAAGCTGGGTGCCGCCGTCGGCGCGTCGCGCGCGGCGGTCGACGCCGGCTACGCTCCGAACGACTGGCAGGTCGGCCAGACCGGCAAGGTGGTGGCGCCGGAGCTTTACATTGCCGTCGGCATTTCAGGCGCGATCCAGCATCTCGCGGGCATGAAGGACTCCAAGGTCATCGTCGCCATCAACAAGGACGAGGAGGCCCCGATCTTCCAAGTGGCCGACTATGGCCTCGTCGGCGACCTCTTTCAGATCCTGCCTGAGCTGGAGAAAGCCCTCACGAAATAGCGGGATGGCGCTCCTTCAAGGGTAGCATGGCGCCCGCCGCGCGTTCGTCGTAAAACTTCAGGACACGTGGCGGAACGGATCGATGGCAAAGTTGAAGACAATCGGGATTATCGGCGCGGGGCAAATGGGCACCGGCATCGCGCAGGTCTGCGCGCTCGCGGACTATGACATCTTGCTCTACGACCTCAGCGCCGACCGCCTGAAATCGGGCCTCGCCACGATCAACGGCAACATGGCGAAGCTCGTCGGCAAGCAGGCGCTGAGCGAAGAGCAGCGCAAGGTCGGCCTCGCCCGCATCAAGCCCGCCGAGACCATGCAGGCGCTCGCGAACTGCGATCTCGTCATCGAGGCGGCGACGGAAAAGGAAGACGTCAAGCGCAAGATCCTCGCCGAATTGTCGCCGCTCCTGAAGTCCGAGGCGACAATCGCGACCAACACATCCTCGATCTCGATCACGCGTCTCGCGGCGTCCACGAACCGCCCCGAGCAGTTCATCGGCATTCACTTCATGAATCCGGTGCCGCGCATGGAGCTCGTCGAGCTCATTCGCGGCATCGCGACCGGCGACCCGACCTTCGAACTTGCGAAGGATTTCGTGAGCAAACTCGGCAAGACCTATGCGGTAGCCGAAGATTTCCCCGCCTTCATCGTCAACCGCATTCTCTTGCCGATGATCAACGAGGCGGTCTACACGCTCTATGAAGGCGTAGGCTCGGTCGAGGCAATCGATACCTCGATGAAGCTTGGCGCGCATCATCCGATGGGGCCGCTCGAGCTCGCGGACTTCATCGGCCTCGATACGGTTCTCTCGGTGATGCAGGTGCTCTACGAGGGTCTCGCCGACTCCAAGTACCGCCCCTGCCCGCTGCTCGTGAAATATGTCGAGGCGGGCTGGCTCGGCCGCAAGACGCAGCGCGGCTTCTACGACTACCGCGGCGAAAAGCCGGTCCCCACGCGCTAGACCATGCCGCCCGCCGATGACAGCATGGCGGACGTGATCGAACATCGATTTGCCGAAGTGAACGGCGTAAAGCTGCACTACGCCTGCGCGGGCAGCAGCCCCCGGCTGATCCTCTTCGTCCACGGCTTCCCGGAGTTCTGGTACGCATGGCGGCGCCAGCTCGCCGAGTTCGGCCAGGACTATCTCGCGGTCGCCCCCGACATGCGCGGCTATAACCGCTCGTCGAAGCCGCAAGAGATCGAGCAGTATCAGACGAAACATCTCGTCGCCGATCTGATGGCGCTCGCGAAACATCTCGGCCGTGAGAAATTCACGCTCGTCGCGCATGACTGGGGCGGAGCGGCCGCCTGGGCGCTCGCGATCGCGCATCCCGAAGCGCTCGACCGGCTCGTCATCATCAACTCGCCGCATCCGGCGACCTTCGCGCGCGAATTGGCGAACAACCGCGAGCAGCAGGAAGCGAGCCAGTACATGCGCTTCTTCCGCAAGCCCGAAGCGGAGGAAAAGCTCTGCCACGACAACTTCGCGATGCTGGAAAAATTCGCCTTCGGCATCGGCAGCGGCCGGAGCTTCATGGACGAAGCCACGCGCAAGCTCTACCGCGAAGCCTGGGCGCAACCGGGCGCGGTACTGGGCGGACTGAACTATTACCGTGCCGCACGGCTCGAGCCGCCCCTGCCCGGCGGCATGCTCGACCTCTCGCGCATGGATTTCGACCGGCTGAAAGTGGACGTCCCGACCCTCGTGATCTGGGGCGAGCGCGACAAGGCGCTACTCACCGGCAACCTTGAAGGCCTCGACAATTATGTTCGCGATCTCACGGTGCGCCGCGTGCCCGACGCAAGCCACTGGGTCGTTCACGAGCGGCCCGCGCTCGTGAATCAGTATATCCGCGAATTTCTCGCGCGCTGAGGCTCAGGCTTCCTGCGCCCGGCCGAAGCGCCGCTTCAGCGCGCGCAGCGGCCGCCCGTCGATGATCGCGAGGCCCAGCGCAATCGCCGCCATGCCGATCAGGTGCCGCGATTCCAGCTGCTCGCCGAGGACGCCGACGCCGAGCAGGATCGCGCTCACCGGAATGAGAAACGCGACGAGTTGAAAATTCACCGCGCCCGCCCGCGCCAGCACCCGGAAATAAATGAGGAAGGCGAGCCCGGTTGAAACAAGCCCGAGGCCGAACATCGACGCCAGTGCTGCGCTGGACGGCATGGGCAGCATCCATGGCCTGTCGATGAGGAATGAAAGCGGCAGCAGCATGCAGCTCCCGATCATCATGATCGAAACCGCCACAACGGAAGGCGGATAGTCCTTGAAGCGCCGGCCATAGACGCCCGAGCAGGCGTAACAGAACGCCGCGAGCACGATGGCGAGTTGCGCCAGCACATGCACACCGACGTCACGCAATGCATCGACGCCGATCATCACCACCGCGCCGATGAAACCGACGACGACACCGAATGCGCGCGGCACCGTCATACGCTCGTCCGTGGTCGCAAAATGTGCGATCACAATCGAAAACAACGGCGCGGTCGCGTTCAGGATACCAGCAAGGCTGCTCGTGATGTGCGTCTGGCCCCAGAAAATGAGCGTGAAAGGAAAGAGCGTATTGAGCGCCGCCAGCACCGCGAGCGCGCGCCAGGTCGCGGCGTCCTGCGGCAGCGAGAAGCCGTTAATTCGGACATAGATGAGCAGGAAAGCCGCGGCGATCGCGCAACGCGCGAGCGCCAGCGTGAAGGGCGGAATGTCGTCGACGGCAAGCTCGACGAAGAAAAACGACGCACCCCACAGGACGGACAGCAGGATCAGGAGCAGCCAGTCGCTGGCCGTCATGGTGAGCTTGGTTTGCATGGATCGCTTCCCGGCGTGGACTGAGCCATGACAAAGACGGGCGCCAAAGGCCACCCGTTTTCGGGCATGCGAGCCATGAGCGCCGCACTGCATACCGAATTTTAACCGCAAGCGGCGACCTTTGAGGGGTCATGAATCCTGCCGCCCTTACATCCGCCCTCATTGCCTCCCGCGCCGCCCAGGCGCAGATGGCCATGGCCGCCAAGCTGATGAAGCAGGCGAACGCCATGGACGCCGCGGTCATTCAGCAATTGCTCGCTGCCGCCGATCAGAACGGTCAGCAGCTCGCCGCCGCCGCGCAGCAGGGCATGGGCGAATATATCGACATGATGGCATGAGCGTCGGGGGCGCGCTCTACAAGCGCTACAAGAGCATCGGCTATACGCCCGGCTCGCATTACCAGCGCTTTGGAAAGCTCTGGCTGCATCAGTCGCGCAACATGAGCGCCATGAACCGGGAGGCCGTGTCCAACTACATCAACTCGTTTTCCGCAGCGGGGTCGAATATGTTCGCCCAGAAGGCGATCGAGAGTCAGGGCCTGTCCGAGATCGCGGCCCAGAAGCTCCTACAGCGGGTCAAGGCGGAGATGACCGGCTCCACCGTCAACAAGTCAGCTTGAAGAATTCAGCCGCCCGTCGCCGCGCGAATGAGCGCGAGCGCGTCCTCGCTCGACCACTCGGCAGGGCCAGGCAATACACCCAGCTCGCAGCCGTCGCGCCCGATCAAAACGGTCGCCGGTAATCCGATGATCGACCGGCCATAGCGTTTCAAGTCCTGGAAAACATCCGTAGTCGGATCGTCAAAGTAGGCGAGATGCTTGATCCCGATCTCGTTCAAAAATTTTCTGGGCTTGTCTCGGCTGCCGGTGTCGAGATTGATTGCGAGCACCGTGAAGTCCGCACCGCGGAGTTTACCCTCGAGCGCGTCGAGCGCCGGCATCTCTTTCCGGCACGGCACGCACCACGTCGCCCACAGGTTCAGGAGTGTCACCTTCCCGCGGAAATCCGCGAGCGTGACGGGCTTGCCGTCGGCGTTAACGAATTTCAGGTCCGGCAAACGGCGGGGCTTCGAAGCCGCGGAAAAGGCCGCCACTTCGCCGCGCGCCAGCGGTTCGAGCTTCCTGGCGAGCGGCAGCGCGTCCTTGCAGGCCGCGTCGGCTTGCGTCGCTCCATTGCGCTCGAACCCGCCAATCCCGTATACCGCCGCGAGCCCGGCACCCGTGCCAAGGAGCGCCGCCGCGAGCACGATCGGAAGGGTCTTTTTTCGGCCGGTTGAGCCGGGCGTTTGCGGCGCGCTCATTGAACAGTCGGTCCTAGCAATCGGTCCCGGGGTTGAGACATGAACAAGCGGATGTGGGGCGGCCGGTTCGAGCAGGAGCCCGACGCGGTCTTGCAGGCGATTAACGCCTCGATCGATTTCGACCGGCATCTTTATGCACAGGACATCGCCGGGTCCAAGGCCCATGCGCAGATGCTGGCCAAGCAGGGCATCATCGCGCCGAAAGATGCAAAGAAAATCACGGAGGGCCTGAACACGATCCTGTCAGAGATCGAGCAGGGGAAATTCAAGTTCAGCGCGGCGCTTGAGGACATCCATACGCATGTCGAGGCGCGGCTCAAGGACCTGATCGGTCCCGCGGCGGGACGGCTGCATACGGCGCGCTCGCGCAACGACCAGGTCGTCACCGACCTCCGGCTTTATGTGCGTGACAAGATCGACGTACTCGATGGCGCGATCGCGGGCCTGCAACGCGCGCTCGCAGAAAAGGCGCAGAAGCACGCCGCTGTCGTCATGCCGGGCTTTACACATTTGCAGCCCGCGCAGCCCGTGACCTTCGGCCATCACCTGCTCGCTTATGTCGAGATGCTGTCGCGCGACCGCGGCCGGCTAACGGACGCGCGCAAGCGGTTGAACGAGTCGCCGCTGGGTGCTGCCGCGCTTGCCGGCACGTCTTTTCCGATCGACCGGAATGCCACGGCGAAATCGCTCGGCTTCGACCGGCCGATGGCGAATTCACTCGACGCGGTGTCCTCGCGCGATTTTGTTCTGGAGACACTCTCCGCCGCGTCGATCTGCGCCATGCACCTCTCACGCTTCGCCGAGGAGGTCGTGAACTGGTCGTCGCCGTCCTTCGGCTTCGTGAAGCTCTCCGACCGCTTCACCACCGGTTCTTCGATCATGCCGCAGAAGCGCAATCCCGACGCCGCCGAGCTCGTGCGTGGCAAGGCCGGACGCGTCTTTGGCGCATTGATGCAGTTGCTGGTCGTGATGAAGGGGCTGCCGCTCGCCTATGCGAAGGACTTGCAGGAAGACAAGGAAGCGACCTTCGATGCGCTCGCGACCCTCTCGCTCGTGGTCGCGGCAACGACGGGCTTGGTGAAGGATCTGGAGCCCGACGCGAAGCGGATGGCGGCACTTGCGGGCGACGGCTATTCGACCGCGACCGACCTCGCCGACTGGCTCGTGCAGAAACTCAACATTCCGTTCCGCGAAGCGCATGAGATCACCGGCAAGATCGTCACGCGCGCTGCAAAGGCCGGACAGGCGCTGCATCTCGTGCCGCTCTCCGACATGCAGGTCGTGGACAAGCGCATCACGAAAGATGTCTTCAAGGTCCTGTCGGTCGGCCAGTCGGTCGCGAGCCGCAAAAGTTTTGGCGGCACCGCGCCCGCGAATGTCCGGCGGGAAGCATCGAAATGGCTGAAAAAGCTTGGCCGAAAGGCGTGAGGCCGGCACGCGCCTCACCCTCGCCTCGTTTGCAGTTTCGTCTATAGTCCGCCCGCCTTCTGGAGAGCCGTCTTGTCCAATTCGCGTCTACCGGCGTTTTTCCCCGCGCTCGCCATCATTGCGCTTGCGGGCCTTACCTCGGCGTGCGGGGTGAAGGGCGCACTCGAAGCGCCGCCCGCCTCGCCGGAGGCCACGGCGGCCGCTGCCCCGACGGAACCGGTCGAGCCGGCCACAAAGAGTGTCTTTGTGGAGCGGAGCGTCGTCCAGAGCGGTCGGAACGCGCGGGATATTCTCCCGACGATGCCGCCGAAGGAATGGGGAAAGAAAAAGGTCGAGGAGGAGGAGCGCAAAGCGCGCGCCATCGACACACGCAAACCCAATCCGAACGACCGGCCTTTCATCCTCGACGGGCTTCTGTAAGCTAACCATCCACGATGCATCACTTTGACTACCGCGACGGCGCCCTCTTTGCCGAGGACGTCGATTTGGCAGCGCTCACCGGACGTGTCGGCACGCCGTTCTATTGCTATTCGACGGCGACGCTTGAGCGGCACTATCGCGTGCTGAGCGAAGCCTTCACGGGTACACCCACGCTCATCTGTTACGCGCTCAAGGCCAACTCCAATCAGGCCGTGATCGCAACGCTCGCGCGCCAGGGCGCCGGCGCCGACATCGTCTCGGGCGGCGAACTCTTGCGCGCGCTCGAAGCCGGCGTCGCACCGGAAAAGATCGTCTTCTCCGGCGTCGGCAAGACGCGCGCAGAAATGGCGGTCGCACTCAAGGCCGGCATCCATTGCTTCAATGTCGAGAGCGAGCCGGAACTGGAAGCGCTTTCGGAGGTCGCGTCGTCGCTCGGCCGCAAGGCGCCGGTGTCAGTGCGCGTCAATCCCGACATCGACGCGAAGACGCACGCCAAGATTTCCACCGGCAAGTCCGAGAACAAGTTCGGCGTGCCGCTTTCGCGAGCGCGCGAGGTTTACGCGAACGCGGCGAAGCTGCCCGGCCTTCGCGTCGTCGGCGTCGACATGCATATCGGCAGCCAGATCGTCGATCTCGCGCCGTTCGAGAATGCGGCTGCTGTGCTCGCGGAATTCGCACGCACGCTGATGAGCGACGGTCACAAGCTGGAGCACATCGATCTTGGCGGCGGGCTTGGCATTCCCTATCGCCCGGAAGATCCCGAGCCGCCGTTGCCGTCCGCTTACGCGGCGGCGATCACGCGCCACACCAGGCCGCTCGGCCTGAAGCTCGTCTTCGAGATCGGCCGCATGATCGTCGGCAACGCCGGCATCCTCGTCACGCGCGTGCTTTACGTGAAGCGTGGCGAAGCAAAGACATTCGTCGTGGTGGATGCGGCGATGAACGATCTCATCCGCCCGACTCTCTATGAGGCCTATCACCACATCCAGCCGGTGCAGCGCGCAAACGGCGCGGGCACCATGGTCGCCGATGTGGTTGGTCCGGTCTGCGAGTCCGGTGACTATCTGGCGCTCGGCCGCACGCTGCCCGAGTGCAAGGCGGGTGACCTGCTCGCCGTCATGACCGCGGGCGCCTATGGCGCGGTTCAGGCCTCGATCTATAACACCCGCGCACTCGTTCCCGAGGTGCTGGTGCGCGGCAGGGATTATGCGGTGGTGCGCCCGCGCCTCGAACCAGAGGCCATTGTCGCCCTCGACCGCCTGCCGCCTTGGCTGTCGAACTGACGGAACCAGCCTTGCTCAAGCCAAGTTTATCCCGGCCAACTGCGGGGGCCGGGAGCGCGTGCTAGGATACCGCCGATTCCGGCGATCGGAGCGCATGGTTTGAGTTCGGCCCCTGAGAGCACCGAAGGCAAAGTGCCCGAGCGCGCGGACGCCGCGCTGCGGCTCCTGCAAGGCGCGCTTGGCCGCGCCCGGAACGCAATGCTCTGGGAGCGCGTATGGCCGGTCGGCGTCGCCATCGCTGCGGCCGTTTCGCTCTTCCTCATTGTCTCATGGGCAGGCCTCTGGCTCGCGCTGCCGCCGCTCGCGCGGATCGCGGGCGTCGTTTTCTTCGCGCTCATCCTGCTCGCGAGTTTCCTGCCCGCGCTTGGCTTCCGCCTGCCGCGCATGCGCGACGCACTGTACCGGCTCGATGCTACGTCGGGCCTCGCGCATCGGCCCGCGACGGCGCTGATCGACAGCAAGGAAACAGGCGCGGGCGATCCCGTCGCCGAAGCGCTCTGGCAGGCGCATCAGTCCCGCATCGCCGACGATGCGCGCAAGCTGCGGGCCGGCTGGCCGCGCCCGCATCTCGCCGCGCGCGATCCCTACGCGCTGCGCGCGCTCGTCCTGCTCGCGCTCATCGCGACCTTCTTCATGGCCGAAGACGAACGGCGCGACCGCATTGCCGCCGCCTTTGACTGGCGCGGCGTGGTCACGCCGAAACTTTATCGCGTCGATGCGTGGATCACGCCGCCGCCTTACACCGGCCGCGCGCCGGTGCTGTTGCCGGGCATACGGCACGATGCGGCCGCACCCGGTGAAATGACGGCGATCTCCGTGCCCGACAAGAGCGAGCTTGTTGTTCGCGCCACCGGCCTCGACCAGATCGAATTGAATGCGCGCGGCGGACTGACGGAGGAAAAATCCGACGCGCCCCGCACCGCCGACGGCAGCATCGAGCGGCGCTTCCGCGTGACCGGCACAGGCTCGCTCGCCGTCGAAGGCTTGCCCGCGGGCGACGCCGTATGGAGTTTCCGCGCTATCCCCGATCGTCCGCCGGTCATCCAGCACACGCGCGATCCCGAAGTCATGGGCCGCGCCACCATCTCGCTCGGCTACAAGGTCGAGGACGATTACGGCGTCTCGTCGGCCGAAGCGAAATTTTCTGATCCGAAAATTGCGCGGAACGAAGGCGGGCCCGCGCGGCGCCCGCTCGTCGGCGCGCCGGACTTTCCGCTTTCCTTGCCGCAAGCACGCTCGCGCAACGGTGCGGGCGAAAGCAGCAAGGACATCACCGAACATCCCTGGGCCGGCGTCGAAGCGACGCTGCGCCTCGTTGCGCGCGACGAAGGCGGCAATGAAGGCATGAGCGAGCCGCGCACGATCAGCCTGCCCGCCCGCCCCTTCACGAAACCGCTCGCCCGCGCGCTCGTTGAGCAGCGCCGCATCCTTGCCTTCGACGCCAACACGCGCTCGCGCGTCAACCGCGCGCTCGAAGCGCTGCTGATCGCGCCCGAGCGTTTCACGCCCGAGCCCGCGGTCTATCTCGGCCTGCGCACCGCAACGACCCGCCTCAAGCTTGCCAAGACCGACGACGAGTTGCGCGGCGTCCTCGACTATCTCTGGGAGATCGCGGTCCTGATCGAGGACGGTACGCTCTCCGACGTCGAGAAGCAGTTGCGCGCGGCGCAGGATGCGCTCCGGCAGGCGCTCGAGCGTGGCGCAAGCGACGAAGAGATCAAGAAGCTCACCGACCAACTCCGGCAGGCGCTCGATCGCTTCATGCAGGCGCTTGCCGAGCAGCTCAAGCGCGACGGCACGACCGACGCCCGTCCGCTCGACCGCAACGCGCAGGTCCTGCGGCCGCAGGACCTGAAGAACATGCTCGACCGCATCGAGAAGCTGGCCCGCAGCGGAGCCCGCGATGCGGCCCGCCGTATGCTCGATGAAATGCAGGCGATGCTCGAAAATCTCTCCCGCAACCGGCAGGCCCAGAGCGGCCAGAACGGCGAGATGGAGAACATGCTCGACGAACTCGGGCGTATGATTCAGGAGCAGCAGCGGCTGCGCGACCGCACCTATCGCGAGGGGCGAGAGAGCCGCAATGAGCGCCGCGGCCGCGGGCCCGAGCAGGGCCGCAGCGAGCGCGAGCAGCGCGCCTTCGGAGATCTGCAACAGAACCAGCAGAACCTCCGCCGCCAGCTCGAGCGCATGCTCGAACAGCTCCGCAAGCAGCAGCAGGGCGGACAAGATGGCCAGGAAGGCGAAGGCCAGGACGGCGAAAATAGCCCCGGCGGCGCACTCGGTCGCGCCGAGCAGGCGATGCGCGACGCGGAAGGCTCGCTCGGCGAAGGCGAAGGCGACAAGGCGGTCGACGGCCAGGGCCGCGCGCTCCAGAACCTGCGCCGCGGCGCGCAGAGCATGGCCGACCAGATGCAGGGCGGTCAGGGCGAAGGCCCCGGCGAGCCCGGCGGGCCGCAGGCCGAGGCCGCCGAACGCACCGATCCGCTGGGCCGTCCGATCCGCTCGCGCGAATATGGCGACGATTTCACGGTGAAAGTGCCGGACGAGATCGACACCCAGCGCGCTCGCCGCGTGCTGGAAGAACTGCGCCGCCGCTTCGGCGAGCCGCTGCGCCCGCAGATCGAGCTCGACTACATCGAGCGGCTGCTTCGCGGATTCTGATTTGGCTTAAGCGGTCACGAGCGTTTCGGCCCGCACGGCGAGCGTGTGCCGCAGCCGCTGCTTGAGGTCGCTCAGCGAAAACGGCTTCAGCACGATGTCCTGCACGAGCGTGTCGATGCCGAGCGCCCGATCGCGTTCGCCGGCATAGCCGGTCATCAGCACGATTGCGAGCTTCGGAAAATCGCGCGCGACGGTAAGCGCAAGCGCGATCCCGTCCATCACCGGCATGCGGATATCGGAGAGCAGCAGGTCGAACGGCTCTGCATTCGCAAGCTTTTCAAGCGCCAGTGCGCCGTCGGCGGCCACTTCCACCTCGTGGCCGTCCTGAGTCAGCGCGCGCTGCACAAGTTCGCGCACCGTCTCCTCGTCTTCCGCCACCAGAATTCTTGCCATCGCCGGGTCCTAACGCGCGTCGGAAAGATCGGTTCGGTGCAGGAAGCGCACCGTCACGCTTTCGCTGCCGTCGGGCGGCGACGCAAGCCGGCTCCGGAACGTCAGCGTCTCACGGCCAAGAAGCGTTTCGCGCGGCAGCAGCGCGGTCCATGTGTAGAGCTCGCGGCCGTCGGCGCCCTCCACGCCGAGTCTGAGCCTCGGAATGTCGCGCGTGTAGCGCGTCGGATTGATGAGATCGCCTTCGATCACGAGTACGGGCGTGCCGTCCTGTGTCTCGCTCGACGTGCGCAAATTGCTGAATTCGATGCCGCGCAAATTCACCGGCAAGCCGATCGCGGCATAGAAGCTCGCGAGCCCCGGCACCGCCCGCACCATGGGCTCTCGCGCGGTCACACCGATGACCACAAGGGAGCCGAGGAACAGCGCGAACAAGCCGAGCCGCGTTTCCCGCGCGCTCCGCTTGGCACCGCGGAAGCGAATCGGCGCTCTTTCGGTAGAAAGCAGTCCTGCGTGAATCGCCGGGACGGAGAGCTCCGCACTGCCGGGGACAAGCGAGGGTCCCGGCTCGACCATCACCATGTCGTTCCACTCGACAACCGGCTGAATGAGCGCCGGGATCGTCGGCTCCGGCATCGGCGTCAGCTCGTCTGCCTCACCTTCGGCAAGAATCTCGGCCAGAGCCGGGGCCTCGTGCAGGTCCTCGGGCCCTGCGAACCACGTATTGCGGCAGCGGACGCAACGCACCGTCCGTCCCTCCGTCCCGAGGGCGGAAGGATGGACGTGGAAGGCCGTGTGGCAGGCCGGGCAGGAGAGCTGCATGGGCGGGTCCGAATCCTGCCGGGATTGTGGGGGGCGACCGTTAACGATTGGAAAACCATAAGAGGATTTTGTGGGGGCAGGACGGCGGGCCCGCCGCACCGATCCAACGGGGGAGCCATGCTCCAGTTTGAAAACGTCGGATTGCGCTACGGCGTAGGGCCGGAGGTCCTGAAGGACGTTAGTTTCGAAATCGCCCCGAACTCATTTCAGTTTCTCACCGGTCCCTCGGGCGCAGGCAAGACAAGCCTGCTGCGCCTCCTTTTCCTATCGCTTAAGCCGACGCGCGGGCTGATCCGCATCTTCGACCACGACGTCATGCGGTTGAAGCCCGACGACGTCTCCGCGCTCCGGCGCCGCATCGGCATCGTCTTCCAGGATTTCCGGCTGCTCGATCATTTTACCACTTACGAAAACGTAGCGCTCCCCTTGCGCGTGCAGGGCCAAGCCGAGTCGGCCTACCGCCCGCAGGTCATCGAGCTGCTGCACTGGGTCGGCCTCGGCGACCGGATGCATGTATTGCCGCCCGTCCTGTCGGGCGGTGAAAAGCAGCGTACTGCCATCGCACGCGCGCTGATTACCCGGCCGGAATTGCTGCTCGCCGACGAGCCGACCGGCAATGTCGATCCGCCGCTCGCGAGCCGCCTGCTGAAATTATTCGTGGAGTTGCATAAGTCGGGCATGTCGATCGTGCTCGCGACCCACGATCTCTCGCTGATGGACCAGCACGACTGCCGCCGGCTGACCATCAGCGACGGCCGCGTGCGCGAAAGGCGTTGACCATGCTCAGCCGCACGACCCGCTCCGCGCCGGAAGCGTCGCTGATGCGGCCCGCGCAATCGATCGTTCCGCGCGACACCGTCACGAGCCGCGCGCTGCTCATGGTGATCGCGATCATGACGTTTGTCGCCGCACTCATCGTGGGAGCCGTCGGCGTCGTGCATGACGCAGCGAGCAACTGGCGCACGGACATTGTGCGCGAAGTCACGATCCAGATTCGCCCCGTGCAGGGCCGCGACATCAGCGCCGAGATCGGCAAGGCCATCGAGGTCGCGCGCCGAACACCCGGCGTCGCCGACGCCCGTTCACTGACGCGCGAAGAAACCGGCCGTCTGCTGGAGCCATGGCTCGGCAGCAATGTCGATCTCGGCTCCCTCCCCTTACCGCGCCTCGTCGTCGTGCGGCTCGACGGAAAAACCGCACCCGATCTCACGGAGATGCGCCGCGCGCTCGACGCGCGGGTCGCGGGCGCAACCCTCGACGATCACCGCACCTGGTCGGCGCGTCTCGCGTCGATCTCGGACGCGATCATCATCGCGGGAACCACGCTGCTTATTCTTGTCGTGCTCGCGACAATGCTTTCCGTATCTTTCGCGACGCGCGGCGCGGTCGCCACCAACCGCTCGGTGGTCGAAGTTCTGCACTTTATCGGCGCGCGCGATTCCTACATTGCCAACACCTTTCAGCGACACTTCCTGGCCGTCGGCCTCAAGGGCGGACTGATCGGCGGCGCTACCGCCGCACTTCTCTTTGCCGTGACCAGCCTCGCGCCGAGCGTTCTTTCATGGCTCCCCGGCGGCGACGAAGCCGCCTTCCTCACCGGCCAGCTGGCCCTCGATAAGCAGGGTTATCTTGGAATAGCCGGGATTGTTGCCTTGATGACGGCGGTTACGACCATTGCGTCACGCGCAACCGTCCATTGGACCCTGCGCGAGATCGAATGACGGCCGGTCGCGCAGGCTGCATGGCCTGGGTTAAGATCGGCCGGGGGAAGTGAGAATGCGGCGTAGCAGTGAGGATGACGAGCAGCAGCCGGCCCGCCTGCAGCGCCGGCGCAGGTTTCGGCGCTGGTTCCGCCTGTTCCTGTTCGGCGGCATCGCGCTTGTCTTCCTGGGCGCGCTCGGCTTTGTCTCCTTCGCCGACGGCCTTCCCCGCAGCGAAACCCGCGTCACCACTAAAACCGACGGCATTGTGGTGCTGACCGGCGGCGCTTCACGCATCGTCGACGCGATCGAACTGCTCGCCTCCGGGCACGGCAAGCGTCTCCTGATCTCGGGCGTCCATCCCTCGACGACCCCGGACGAGTTGACCCGCGTCAACCCCGATTTCGAACGGCTGCTCGACTGCTGCATCGATCTCGGCCATCAGGCCACGAACACGATCGGCAACGCGGTCGAGACCGCGCGCTGGGTGCGCGAAAAGAACTTTAAGTCGATCATCGTCGTTACGTCGGGATGGCACATGCCGCGCGCCCTGATCGAAATCGAGAACGAGTTGCCCGACGTGCAACTCATTCCGTATCCCGTGGTCAGTGAGCGGATGCGGGACGTGACCTGGTGGTCCGACGCGCCGACGATGCGGCTGCTCCTGATCGAATATGTAAAGTATCTCGCCTCGATCGTTCGCGTACGTCTCGATAACATCGCGCTTGCGGGTAGCACGCCCATGACGAAATCCTGAGGCGCGAACCGCGATGAGCGTGCTCCGCACGGTTCTCTTTAATTTCTGCTTTTACGTCAGCACGATTCTGTACATGATCGTGTTCCTGCCGGTGCTTCTGATGACGCGCCGGATGGTGTGGCGCGTTGTCGACTTGTGGATCGACACCAATCTCTGGTTCCTGCGCACCATCTGCGGGATCACCATCGAATTTTCCGGCACCGAACGCATTCCGGCGGGACCGCTACTGGTCGCGTCCAAACATCAATCGACCGCCGAGACCTATGCGCTGCTGAAATTATTCAGCGACCCGGTCTATGTGCTGAAGCGCGAGTTGATGTGGATACCCGTCTTCGGCTGGTACGTCGCGAAGGCGCGCATGATTCCGGTCAATCGCGGCGCGCGTGCCGGCGTCATGACGGCGATGGCCAAACGCGCAAAACTGGAAATTTCGCGCGGACGGCAGATTCTCATTTTCCCGGAAGGCACACGGCAGGCACCCGACGCATCCCCGAACTACAGATACGGCGTTGCCTTTCTCTACGGCGAACTCGACGTGCCCTGTCTGCCGGTGGCGCTGAACGCCGGCCTCTACTGGCCGCGCCGGAGCTGGCACATGCGGCCCGGCGTGATTCGGATCGAAATCCTCGAGCCGATCCCGCCGGGTCTTCACCCGGATGCGTTCCTCACCCGGCTCCAGAACGAACTGGAGCCCGCGACCGCCCGCCTCGTGTCCGCAGGTAGGAGCGAGATCGAAGCACGCGAGCGCCGCGCCGCGCTCCTCGGAAATTAGCGGCCGCCTGGTCGAACCTTTCGCGGGCTCCGCCGTTATCCTCACAAGAGTCACAAGTCCAGGTATCCCCGTAAAAAGTGCGTCGCTGCCCCCGTTAACTTGACTGGAACGTCTCTTGTTCTAGTTTTGTTCTCCAACAGCGAATCAGTGATGCCATGACCCTTGAACTGCTCTCTTTCGGCCATTTGCCGGGCTATGCGGGCCCGCTTGAGGCCGCTCGCCACCCTGAACTCGCCAACCGCTTCCACTTCTGGCGCGGTGCCTCCGGGCACCGCTACGCCTGCACCCGCTTCTCGCTGGCCCGTATGCCGGCCTATGAGAACGCGGTCTATCTGCACGTCCGCCGCCGCGCGGGCGAAGCGGAGGTCCTCGGCGTCAGCACGAACGGAAAGCTCACGCTCCCTTACGGCACCGACGAAGTGCATGTGCATCTCGTGCAGGGCGATGAAGAGGCCGTATGGGCTGCGTTCGAGGACCTCTCGGCGCTCACGGTCCGCCGCGCGCCGCTCTACGGGATCGAGCGCCACGCCGCCTGAGTCACAACCTGTCGGCGAGCCATTCCAGGTCCGGATCGCGGATGCCGAGTTCGCGCATGTGCCGGACAGTTTCGCACACATATTCCGGATTGGCGCCCGAGCGGCCGTGACCCTGCCGTACGAGTCGCAATTGCTCTTCGAGTGGCAGCACCCCGGTGTATTGCGGATGCGAGCGGTCGACGAGGAAGCACAGTGCCTGCACGCGCTGCGTCTCGCCTTCGAGCAACTCAACGGGGCGCACCGCTTCCTTGTAAACTTTCGTGACGAGTTCGCGCTCTTGCAGGTATGAGATCGTCGCGCTCGCCTTTTCCGCCGCAACTCGAAACGCGACTCCGCGGCAGCTACCGCCGCGGTCGAGCCCAAGCACCAGTCCCGGATGCTCCGGCGTGCCGCGATGGATGTGTGAGTAGACGCAAAGCGCCCGCCGCGCACCGATCAGTTTCGCCTGCCGCCGCTCGAGAAAATCGAAGCCGGTGCGCCACATCAGCGAGCCGTACCCGAAAATCCAGAGTTCGCCGCTCGCGGTCGCCGTCATGTTCGCTGACTTAAGGCTTCAGTCGCTCGCATAGGGCCGCGCGATCGGCACGGCAGGCTCGTTCTTCTTGCGTTGGCGCCCGAAATCGGGCTCCGCGGTCTCCTGCCCGATCTCGATGATCGAGCGGCGAATCGCGCGCGTATGAGTGAAAAGATCGAACAGCGTCTTGCCGTCGCCGAAGCGAATGGCGCGCGTCAGCACTGAAAGGTCTTCGCTGAAGCGCCCGAGCATCTCCAGTACCGCATCCTTATTGTGCAGGAAAACGTCGCGCCACATCGTCGGATCGGACGCGGCGATGCGCGTAAAGTCGCGGAAGCCGCCGGCCGAGAACTTGATCACTTCCGACTGCGTCACCTCGCCGAGATGCGCTGCCGTGCCGACGATGTTGTAGGCAATGAGATGCGGCACATGGCTCGTGATCGCGAGTACCATGTCATGGTGCAACGGGTCCATGACTTCGACATTGGCGCCGAGCCCGCTCCAGAATTTTTTCAGCCGCTCGACCGCACCCGCGTCCGCTGACGGCGGCGGCGTCAGAATGCACCAGCGATTGTCGAAGAGTTCGGCAAAGCCCGCATCGGGCCCTGAATGCTCGGTGCCGGCCACGGGATGCGCCGGAATGAGGTGGATGCCACCCGGCATATGCGGCGCCATGTCCTTGAGCACCGCGCTTTTCACCGAGCCGACGTCGGAAACCACCGCGCCCGGCTTGAGCGAAGCCGCAATTTCCTGCGCCACTGCTCCGCACACGCCGACCGGCGTGCAGACAATGATGAGGTCAGCACCCTTTGCAGCTTCGGCATTCGTCGCGAACACGTCATCCGCAATCCCAAGCTCAACCACGCGTTTTCTGGTGGCTTCAGTCCGGGCAGACGCCGCAATGCTCCGCACCAGCCTGCGCTCCCTCGCCGCGCGCGCGATCGAGGAGCCGATCAGGCCGACGCCGATGAGTGCCAACCGGTCGAAGACGGGAGCCTGCTCAGGCACGGCGCGCCTCGCGGCCGAGAAACTCGGAAAGTGCCGACACCACAAGGCGATTCGCTTCTTCCGTGCCCACGGTCATGCGCAGCGCATTCGGCAGGTGATAGGCGCCGAGCGCACGCAGCACGAGCCCGCGCTTGAGCAGGAATTCGTCGGCGTCCTTCGCCGTCTTCCCTTTCTCCGCCGGGAAGTGGATCAGGATGAAGTTGCCGACACTCGGCGTCACTTCAAGACCGAGTGCCGTCAACTGCTGCGTGAGCCACGCAAGCCACTTCTCGTTGTGCGTGACGGCGCGCTCGACATGCGCGGTGTCGGCAATGGCTGCGACGCCTGCTGCGATCGCTGCTGCGTTCACGTTGAAGGCCGGGCGGATGCGGTTGATCGTGTCGATCACATGCTCCGGCCCGTACATCCAGCCGATGCGGAGCGCGGCGAGTCCGTGAATCTTGGAGAAGGTACGCAGCATGACGACGTTCTCGCTCGTCGCCACGAGCTCGATACCCGTTTCGTAATCATTGCGCCGGACATACTCGGCGTAGGCCGCATCGAGGATCAGCAGCGTGTGCGGCGGCAGCGCCGTCTGCAAGCGCCGCACTTCCGAGAACGGGATATAGGTGCCCGTCGGATTGTTCGGGTTGGCGAGGAACACGATGCGCGTGCGCGGTGAGAGCGCGCCGATGATCGCATCGACATCCGCCGTGTGATTCGATTCCGTCGCAATCACCGGCACGCCATGCGCGGCCAACGTCGCGATGCGGTACACGAGAAAGCCGTGCGTCGTGTAGATCGCCTCGTCGCCCGGCGTCAGATACGCCTGCGCGAGCAGGCTGATGAGTTCATCGGAGCCCGTGCCGCAGATGATGCGCGACGGATCGAGCCCGTACTGCCGGCCGATCGCCTCACGCAACGCCGTCGCCGAGCCGTCGGGATAAAACTCAAGCGAATTGGCGAGTGCCTTGAACGCCTCGATCGCCTTCGGGCTCGGCCCGAGCGGCGTCTCGTTCGACGACAGCTTGTGCACCTTCGCCACCCCCGGCGCATGGCTGCGCCCCGGCACATAGGCCGAGATTTCGCGGATGGTGGAACGCGGCGCGGGTCGTTCGGACGCACTCATGGCTTAGCTTTCGACTTCAGAGGCATGGGGAAAGGCCTTGCGGCCTAGATGGTATAGCGGGTCGCGTGGCCGCCGACGAGGGCCGTCGAGCGCACGGAAGCGCCCGCGGCGACCAGCGCCTTAACCAAATGGTCGAGCGAGCCGTTGGGCGGGATCGAGACCAGGAGCGCCGCGCCATCGAAGGCGCCATGCGGCGAGGCGATGATCTCGGCAATCGCCGAAATCGAACGCGCGGCGGCCGCACTCCAGCCCGCCACCTTGATGCTCCAGGTCCGCACCTCATTGATCGCGCCGTCGGCCGCGATCGGCCGCGACACGACGAACAGCGGCACCGACGCCGGATGATCGCCGCGCTCGACGAACGGCAGCCGCGCGATGATCTTCGGCGCATTCTCGTCCTCAAGCGCCGTCCACCACGCGCCCGAGCCCGCGACCGAGATAGCGGGCACAAGCCCGAGATCACCCTTCGAGCGCGCGACCGCCGCGACGACCGAAGCCGCGCCAAGATGCGCCGACAACGGCACAGTGAAACCGAAATGGAAGCGTGCGGAATCGCGCACGAGCGCGTCGCCTGCCGAGAAATCGGCATGCACGCTGTAGGGCGCCTGAACAAACGTGAAGGTCGCAATGATGACGCGCCAGATGCTCTCGACCGTGTCGAGGGGCAGAATCCCGCGATGGCGCTCGACGAGCTGCCGCATCATCGAGACTTCGCGCGCGGGCCGAAAGGCCGCGCCGGATTCAGCCGTGCGCTTGACCTTGATCAGCTCGCCGATGATCTCGCCGCGCTCCATCAAGAGCGCGTGCATCGACGCATCGATGCGGTCGATCTCCGCGCGCAGGTCGCCGAGCGTGGGCGCGGCCCCCGCCTTCTGCTTTGCCTGCTCGGTTCCTGACATGGCACGGGCCCATTGAATGGCGCCGTGATAGCGCGCCTTAAGCGGAACGCAAAGAAATCGTTGACATGCTTGTGAGAGCCTCTCTAGCACTGCGTGCTTAAGAGACCCGAAAGGGAAATAGAGGGCGCAAATGAGCGTCGTCCGTGTCGATCTGGAAAGCCCCGAAGCCCGCGCGCGCGCCATCCGCCGCGAGGCCGACGAGCCGCGTTCGGAGGTCGTGCGCTTCGGGCCGGACAAGCCGTTGCGGCTCGACGCCGGCGTCGACCTGGCGCCTTTCCAGCTCGCCTACCAGACCTACGGCACGCTGAACGCCGACCGCTCGAACGCGATCCTTATCCTGCACGCGCTCTCCGGCGACCAGCATGTGATCGGCACGCATCCCGCTACGGGTAAGCCCGGCTGGTGGGAGACGATGGTTGGTGCGGGCAAACCCATCGATACCGAGCGCTTCTTCATCATTTGTCCGAATGTCGTCGGCGGCTGCATGGGCACGACAGGCCCGGCCTCCCGCAATCCGGCGAACGGCGAGCCCTACGGATTGTCATTCCCGGTCGTCACTGTCCGCGACATGGTGCGCTCGCAGGCGATGCTGCTCGATCATCTTGGCATCGAAAGTCTTCTTTGCGTCACCGGCGGCTCCATGGGCGGCATGCAGGTGCTGCAATGGGCGGCGAGCTATCCTGAGCGCGTGTTCGCAGCACTTCCGCTCGCGACCGCCGCGCGCCACTCCGCCCAGAACATCGCGTTCCACGAGGTCGGCCGTCAGGCGATCATGGCCGATCCCGACTGGCGCAACGGCCGCTATCTGTTGGAGGGCACGAGCCCGCGCCGCGGCCTCGCCGTCGCGCGCATGGCCGCGCATATCACATATCTGTCGGACACCGCGCTCCATCGCAAGTTCGGCCGCAATCTGCAGGACCGTCAGGCGCGCACCTTCAGCTTCGACGCTGATTTCCAGGTCGAGAGTTATCTGCGCTACCAGGGATCGAGCTTCGTCGAGCGTTTCGACGCGAACTCCTATCTCTACATCACGCGCGCGATGGACTATTTCGACCTCGCCGCCGACTACGGCGGCGCGCTCGCGAATGCCTTCAAAGGTTCGCGCTCGCGCTTCTGCGTTGTCTCCTTCACCTCGGACTGGCTGTTCCCGACCTCCGACGCGCGCCAGATTGTACACGCGCTGAACGCCTCCGGCGCATCCGTCTCCTTCGCTGAGATCGAGAGCGACAAGGGCCACGACGCCTTCCTGCTCGAAGAGCCCGAACTTTTCGCCATCACGCGCGGCTTTATCGATGCCGCCGCCCGCGCACGCGGCCTGCCGCCGGCGAAGGACTGACCATGCTGAGCCGTAACGACAAACCCGCCACCTGGCGCGTCGATCATGTGTTGATCGCCGAAATGGTGAAGCCCGGCGCGCGCGTGCTCGACGTCGGCTCCGGCGACGGCGAACTGCTGCGCCTCCTCACCGAGATCAAAGGTGTGGACGGCCGCGGCATCGAGATTTCGCGTGAAGGCGTGAACTCGAGCGTCGCCAAGGGATTGCCGGTCATTCAGGGCGACGCCGACATCGACCTCGCCGACTATCCGGACGGCGCCTTTGACTACGTGATCCTCTCGCAGACCTTGCAGGCCACGCGCCGCCCGCGCTGGGTGCTCGAGCAGATGCTGCGGATCGGCAAGCACGTCATCGTGTCGTTCCCGAATTTCGGCCACTGGCGCATCCGCCTGCAGCTCCTGCGCCGCGGACGCATGCCGATCACGGATCGTCTGAACGACACCTGGTACGACACGCCGAACATCCACTTCTGCACGATCCGCGACTTCGTCGAACTGGTGAACGACGTCGACGCGAAGATCGAGCGCGGTATCGCGCTCGACCGCTGGGGCCGCCCCGTGCGCCTCAACGCGCCGTGGGAATTCTGGAATTTCTTCGGTGAGCAGGGCCTGTTCCTGCTGACGCGGAAGTCTTAAATCCCCGCCGGCTCCGGCGAGGCGGGCGCGGGCGCCAGCACCCGGTCGATCGCGCGCACACGCTTCGTCTCGACCGTCCGATAGACTTGCTTCGTCGCCTCGACGATGTGAACCCCCGCGAAGGGCAGCGACATCGTCTTGCCGACCCGCTCCCAGGCGACCGCCGTGCGCAGCATCGAGGCGCGCGTGAAGGGCGGCACCCACAACGCTTCTTCCCAGCCGACCGGCGTGAACAGCGCCTCGCGCAAAAGCTCCAGAAGCTGCGACTTGGAGTAAGGCCGCCCGTGGCCGAACGGCGTTGTGTCCATGCGCGCCCAGAGGCCCCGCCGGTTCGGCACGACGAGCATAAGTTTCCCGCCCGATGCGAGTACTCGCCACGCCTCGCGCAGCATGTCCGGCGCATGGACGGTCATCTCGAGTGCGTGGATTGCGAGCACCCGATCCACCGACGCGTCCGGCAGCGGCAGGAGCGCCTCATGCACGAGCGCCGTCAGTGACGGCGCGGCGGTCGGCCATTTCACCACGCCCTGCGCGGCCGGCATGAAGGCGAATGTGCGCTCGACCTCTTCCCGAAAAATGCCGAGATAAGGCGTTGCGTAGCCGATCCCCATCACCGCCATGCCGCGCGTGTCGGGCCAGCGCGTGCGCACGCGGCGATTGATCAGCCGCCGCGTCACATGGCCGAGTGGCTGCGCGTAGAAGCTGCGAAGATCAACGATGTCGGGGAACATGCCGCAATCCGTATGGCTTTGCAGAATAGCCTCGCCCATCGCCCTTGAGCAATGCGCGGGTTGCGAGCGCGGTCTCGCATGTTAGGGTTTCGCGACCGTTACAAATTTCCCGATCGGAGCGATGGATGCCCGTTGAAGTCCGCCTTGTGCCGTGCCTGTCCGACAACTACGCCGTCCTCCTGCGCGATCCCGCGACCGAAGCCGTCGCTGTGGTGGACGTGCCCGACCCGGACCAGGTCATCGCAGCGCTTGAAGCGGCCAAATGGAAACCGACGCACATCCTCGTGACGCACAAGCACGCCGATCACATTCAGGGCATCCCGGCCGTGAAGCAGCGCTACGGCGCCAAGGTCATCGGCCCGCGCGCGGAGGCCGACGCGATCCCGACGCTCGATGAGAAGGTCGGCGAGCCGGACATCGTGCAGGTCGGTTCGCTGCGCGCAAAAGTAGTCGACACGCCGGGTCATACGGCGGGCCACATCTGCTACTGGTTCGAGGCAGAAAAACTTCTCTTCTCCGCCGATACGTTGTTCGCGCTCGGCTGCGGCCGATCCTTCGAGCGTCCGCCCGCAGCGCTCTGGGAGTCGCTCCTGAAGCTGCGCAAGCTCCCCGACGACACGCTCGTTTATTGCGGCCACGAATACACGCTCTCGAACGCGCGCTTTTCCGTCACCGTCGATCCGAAGAATGCGGCGCTCAAGACGCGGCTGGATGAAATCGAAAAGGCACGCGCGGCGAACAAGCCGACCGTTCCCTCGAAGCTCGGCGAAGAGAAGAAGACCAATCCGTTCCTGCGCGCCGACGATCCCGCGATTGCCGAGGCAGTCGGCATGAAAGGTGCAGACGCTGCCGCGGTCTTCACCGAGATCCGCGAGCGGAAGAATACGTTCAAAGGCTGACTCTAAAAGCGCAGATGCACGCCAAGCCGAAGCTCACCGCCTCCGATGTGATCCGGCTGCTCGACCTCAGGCCGCACCCGGAAGGCGGGCATTTCCGCGAGACGATCCGCGACCTGCACGCGGCGCCCGGCAGCCGCGCGCATTCGACCGGCATTTATTTTCTGCTCGCCGCCGGTGAACGCTCGCACTGGCACAAGGTCGATGCGATGGAGGTCTGGCACTACTATGCGGGTGCTGCGCTCACGCTCGAAATTTCGGTCGACACGAACGGCCCGATCGAGCGCATCAAGCTTGGTCCCGATCTCGCCGCCGGCGAACGCCCGCAGGCGGCTGTCCCGCCGCATGCATGGCAGGCCGCCGAGAGCCAAGGCGACTGGACGCTCGTGGGCTGCACCGTGGCGCCAGGCTTCGATTTCGCAGGCTTCGAACTCGCACCGCCGGATTTCAGGCCTGCCGAATAAACGTTCGTCATGCCCGCGCTTGTCGCGGGCATCCACGTCTTAGGCACATCCGCGCGTTGAAGGCGTGGATGGCCGGGACAAGCCCGGCCATGACGATTGCGGTTTACGCCAAATACTGTCCGCCATTCGCGGTGAGCGTCGAGCCGGTGATGAAGCCCGACTGGTCGCTCGCCAGAAAAATCACGCAACGCGCGATCTCCTCGGGCTCGCCGAGCCGCCCGACTGGAATGTGCGGCAGGATGTTCTTCTCCAGCACTTCTTTCGGCACCGCGCGCACCATTTCCGTGCCGATATAGCCGGGGCAAATCGCATTCACCGTGATGCCCTTGCGCGCGTTCTCCTGCGCGAGCGCCTTGGTGAAGCCGAGCTCGCCCGCCTTGGCGGCGGAATAGTTCGTCTGGCCCATCTGGCCCTTCTGGCCGTTGATCGACGAGATGTTGACGATGCGCCCGTAATTGCGCTCGCGCATGCCCTCGATCACATGACGGCACATATTGAAGAGTGAGTTCAGATTTGTGTTGATGACCGCCCCCCAGTGCTCGGCGGTCATCTTGTGAAACATCATGTCGCGCGTGATGCCGGCATTGTTCACGAGCACGTCCACCGCACCCACCTCGGCCTCCACGCGCTTCACGCCGTCGGCGCAGGACTCAAAGCTGCTGACGTCCCATTTGAAGACCGGAATGCCGGTTTCCGACTTAAACTTGCTTGCCGCTTCCTCGTTGCCCGCATAATTAGCGGCCACCGAATAGCCGGCTTCCTTCAGATGTGTCGCGATGGCCGCGCCGATGCCGCGCGTGCCCCCCGTTACCAACGCCACTCGAGCCATGTCTTCCTCCCAGTCCGGCGGCTCTTCTGTCGGAGCCGCACGGCATTCAACAATGCGCGGGCGTCACCGTTCCACGCACATCACCGTTCAAGACACATAGCAATTCCCATGCCGCCGCCGATGCAGAGCGTGGCAAGACCGCGCTTGGCGTTACGCTTCTCCATCTCCGCGAGCAGCGTCACGAGCACGCGCGCGCCTGACGCGCCGATCGGATGGCCGATCGCGATCGCACCGCCGTTCACGTTCACCTTGGCCGGGTCCCACCCCATGTCCTTGTTCACCGCGCAGGCCTGCGCGGCAAAGGCTTCGTTGGCTTCGACGAGATCGAGATCGTCGGGCTTCCAGCCCGCGCGCTTCAGCGCCGCGCGCGAAGCCGGGATCGGACCCGTGCCCATGATCGACGGATCGACGCCGGCCTGCGCCCACGAAACGATGCGCGCAATCACCTTCTTGCCTTCCTTGGCCGCGTCGGCGCCTTTCATCAGGACGACCGCGCCGGCGCCGTCGTTGATGCCGGATGCATTGCCCGCCGTGACCGTGCCCTCTTTGTCGAAAGCCGGACGAAGCTTGCCAACCGTGTCGAGCGTCGTGCCGTGGCGCGGATACTCGTCGCTGTCCACGATGATATCGCCCTTCTTGGACGCGATCGTCACCGGCACGATTTCATTCTTGAACTTGCCCGCCTTCTGCGCGGCTTCCGCTTTCTGCTGCGAGCCGACGGCAAACTCATCTTGCTGCTGGCGCGTGATCTGCCACTGCTTGGCGACGTTCTCCGCGGTGTTGCCCATGTGATAGCCGTTGAAGGCATCCCACAGCCCATCCTTGATCATCGTGTCGATCATTTCGAGCGAGCCCATCTTGGTGCCGTTCCTGAGATGCGCGCAATGCGGCGCCTGGCTCATCGACTCCTGGCCGCCCGCGACGACGATCTCGGAGTCGCCATTCAGGATCGCCTGATAGCCGAGCGCCACCGCGCGCAATCCCGAGCCGCAGAGCTGGTTCACACCCCAGGCGGGAATCTCGACATCGAGACCGGCGGCGATCGACGCCTGCCGCGCCGGGTTCTGGCCCTGCCCTGCCGTGAGAATCTGGCCGAGGATCACTTCGCTCACGCGCTTCTTGTCGACGCCCGCGCGCTCTAGCGCGGCCTCGATTGCGATCTTGCCGAGCGCATGCGCGGACAACGACGACAATGCTCCGTTGAAAGCCCCGACCGGCGTGCGTGCCGAACCGACGATGACGACCTCATCCTTCATGGAAATCTCCTCTAGCGGCGCGCTGGACGCCTTTCTTTACCATCGTTGTTAAGGCCGGAGTGCGATGTCAATATGAAGCAAGCTGACTATTGCACGCATGGCTCGCAGAGCCGATTCCACAAATCGGTAGCCCGGCCCTTTGAAACGTCCTAAGGTCCGGGCCTATTTTGCAGGCAGCGCGAACTCCGGAACCGCAGCAAGACATGGCGAAATCCCAGGAACCCGTCACCATCAAGAAATACGCGAACCGGCGCCTCTACAACACCGGGACGAGCACCTACGTCACGCTCGAAGATCTGGCGGTGATGGTGAAGGACGGCGAAGACTTCGTGGTCTATGACGCCAAGACCGGCGATGACATCACGCGCTCCGTGCTGACCCAGATCATCTTCGAGCAGGAGAACAAGGGCCAGAATCTCCTGCCGATCAACTTCCTGCGCCAGGTCATTCGCTTTTACGGCGACAGCATGCAGATGTTGCTGCCGCGCTATCTGGAAGTGTCGATCGACAGCTTTACGAAAGAGCAGGAAAAATACCGCGAGCAGATGTCGAAATCCTTCGGGGTCGGAGGATTCAACCTTCTGGAAGATCAGGTCCGCCGCAACATGGAAATGTTCGAGCGGGCTTTCGCCATGTTCCTGCCCTTCGCCCAGAAGGAAGGCACGACCGGCGAAACGCCCGCTGGCGGCGAACAGGATATCGACGAGCTGAAGCGTCAGGTCGCAGAAATGAACAAGCGGCTTGAGCGCCTGTCCGAGCGCGGCGACAAATAACTATCCCGTACGCGCGGCGTCTTCCCGCACCACCGTCTGAATGCCGGGCCTCGTCGCGGCCAATCCGACCAGCGCGCCCTGGAAATAATCGCAGCCCCATTCGGTCAGCATGACTGCTGCTTCCTCGCTCTGCACCCACTCGGCCACCGTCTCGAGCCCTAGCTCATGCGCGAGTTCGAGCAGCGCGCGCACGAAGGCGCGGTCGTCCGGCGCGTATTCAAGGTTCGCGACGAACGAGCCGTCGATCTTGACCATGTCGACGCCGAGCCGCCGCAGGTTGCGGAACGAGCTGTAACCCGCGCCGAAATCGTCGATTGCGGCCTTGCAGCCCGCGCTCTTCACATGTGCCACAAAGCGCCGCGTCGCCTCGACATCGCGGATCGCCGCCGACTCGGTGATCTCCACGATCAGCCGCTCACCGATGCCGCCGCGCATTTCCGCGCCGAAAGCCGCGAGCCACAGCGGGTCGTGAACCGTCGAGGCTGAAACATTCAGCGAGCAGCGCATGGCCGGATCGGCGCGCAATTCCGCAGCCGTGAGCTCCAGCACGCGATGGTCGATCATGCGCACCAGATCGAGCTGTTCGGCCACCGGCACGATCGACATGGCGTCGATCTCCGCGCCGTCATGGTCCATGAGCCGCACGAGGCATTCGCGGAACGCAAGTTCCCGGCCCTTCGCAGTGACGACCGGCTGGAACGCCATCGATACGCGCCGGTCGTTCAGCGCCGACACGATGACCTCGGCCTGCCGCAGATTTTCGCGGCGGCGTGCATCGCTCTCCAGACTCGGCTGATAGGCGCGGAAGCTGCCCCGCGCCGCGGTTTGCGCCAGATCCAGCGCTTCCTGCGCGCGGCCCATGATCTCGGCAACCGTCCGCGCGTGGCGCGGCGCGATGATGCCGCCCGCTGTCACCGAGACGGCCACTGGCCCGACCGCCGTATCGAGCGGCGCCTCGCGCACCGCATTCACAAAACGCGCGGCGGCAGTCGCGAGGTCGTCTGCATCGCACTCATGCAGGATGATACCAAACTTGTTGCCCGAGAAACGCCCGAGCGCATCCGACGCGCGCATGCGCGAGCACAGCCGCTGCGCGGCCATGCCGATCACCTGGTCGGCGAGGTCGAAGCCGTAGTTGCGGCTGACGCGGCCCATGTCGTCGATGCCGATCAGCAGGAACCCGAAACTCGCCTGATTGCGGGACGAGCGTGTCAGCAATTCTTCCATCGCCTGCACGAGCCGCGAGCGGTTCATGCTGCCGGTGAGCGAGTCGATGGTGCCCGAACGCAGCAGTTGTTCTTCGCGCCGGTGCCGTTCGGTCACAACGCGCACAACGCCCGCGGCGCGCGCCGGCTTTCCGTTTGCGCCCGCGTACCAGCGGCCGCAATCTTCAATCCAGCGCGCCTCCGCGTCGCCCGCCTGCTTCAGCGAATATCGCAACTCGTAGGCGACGCCCTTGCCGTCGTCGCGTGCGTTCGAACCGAAGACGGCGTCATAGCGGTTGAACGGATTGTCCGGGTCGAGCAGGTTCGCAAATAGCCGCCCCGAGGAAATTTCTTCAAGCGTTAAGACACCGATCATGCCGGGCGCGTTCGCGCTCCATACCAGCCGGTCGCTCGCCGCATCCCAGATATAGGCAGCGTCGCCGACAGTCGCCGCAATCGCCGCGACGTCATCCGTCCCAAGCGGGGCCATGGCAGCCGTTTCGAAAGACGGTTCGGGAGCCTGTTCTGGGCTGGGCTTGATCACATCCGCGCTCCGGCTGGGAACTTTCCGGTCTTTAGCGCGTCGCGTCTTAATGCCGGGTTGGCGAACGGAAGTGCCCGGCCCGGCGCTTGCAACGTCCTCGGCAGCGGGCTGACGCCTGTCCCAAAACGAGACGGACGATGCGAATTTCGGCGCACCTCGATAACGGCCTCAATCTCGATCGGCGCGGTCACGCGCCCGCAGCGCCCGTTGCCGATGCGCCGGCGCGCGTTCAGTTGCCCGCCGTGATCGAAGTCCGTGCCACGCGCCCGGCAGTCCCCACCAGCCGCCCCGTGGCCGCGCTGGTGGCGCAACTCGTCGCCCATGTCGAAGACATGCCCGTGACGCGCGAACACCGCCGGGCGGAGCCCGTCACCGGCACCAACGCCTATCGGTTAATTGCGAATTTGGGATCGGACGCGGAGCCGCAAACGGCCCGCGTGATCTGACGCTTACGTCAGGCCGTCCGGCATCGACTCGACGGTGAGGTCGCGCCGTGCTGCGCGCATCGACACCGACCAGCCGGCCATCACGTCGATCAGCGTCATGATGAGCAGGAGCGCAAACACCGAGGTCGCGGCCTGCGGCACGATCAGGAATTCGACCAGCGCGCCGATAAAAACCAGCGTCGAGAGCATGTGATCGAACATCGACCGCGCGCTGGTGCGCGTGGCCTTCAGCACTTCGAAAAACAGGAAGATGAGAGACAGGGCGAGCAGACCGTCGCCCATCGTGATCGTCCAGGCCGCGCCCGACTGCATGGGCACGGACCCGATGACGTCGGACCACGACACGCCCGGCATCAGGAACACGATCATGTTGTAGATCGCGAACGAGATCAGGAAGAGCGGAAAATTCAGCAACATGGCTCTGGCCCCCGCTCGCGGCCCGGTTTCCGCCGGGCCGTCTTGATCAATCGGCCTTGGCCTTCAGGATTTGCCGGCCGCGATACTTGCCCGACTTCAGATCGACATGATGCGGTCGCCGCAACTCGCCTGAATCCTTGTCTTCGACATAGGTCGGATTCTTGAGCGCATCGGCCGAGCGGCGCATGCCGCGGCGTGAGGGACTCGTTTTTCTCTTCGGAACGGCCATTTCCGGCTCCTAAACAACGCTGCCCGCCCGCAGGCGACTAATGGATGTCGCGGGGCTTATAGAGGCCAAGGGCTACCGGCGCAAATCGAGGCACCCGACGGAAGCGCCCCCGTCCTGCGCGACCCTGGCCTGCACCTGCGCGGCGACCCGCCGCAGCCCCGGCCCCGGCCGGGCGGCATTGCGCCGATGGGGGTTCGGGAGTGACGCCGCGAGGATCGCGGCTTCGGCCGACGACAGATTGGCCGCCGTCTTGCCGAAGGCGCGAAGCGCCGCCGCTTCGGCCCCGAACTCCCCGTTCGGTCCCCATTCGGCGACATTCAGATAAATCTCGATCATGCGCCGGGGACGCCACACGACCGTTGTCACGTAAGCAATCGGAACTTCCAGCGCCTTGCGCACGAGTTGCCGCCCCTGCCACAGGAACAGGTTGCGCGCCGTCTGCATGGCGATGGTTGATGCGCCCCGTGCGTCTGACAGCTCGTCCGCATCCGAAATTGCGTCGCCCACCTCGCGCCAGTCGACGCCCCAATGCGAGCAGATGCGCGCGTCCTCGCTCACCACCACGGCACGCACGAGATTGGGTGAGATGGATTCAAGCGGCCGCCAGTGGCGCACGACGTTCTTGCCCGTAACCCAGCGCATGACCATCGGCGTCGAGACCGGCGGCACGACGAGGTAAAGCACGATCAGCGCGGCAACGACGGCGGCGTAGATCGCCACCGCCCACAGCACGAACCTCAGAATCTTCCGGATCATCCCCGCTCCCGCATCCGCGGGGATCGAAGCAGAAAATTGCCGCGATGGCGACGCTTGACGGGTAACAATCTTCGGTGGCCGTATCCTCGCCGCATGTCTGGTGAGAACGAGTTCAATCGCCGTCTCGACGCGCTCGCTGCCGCGACCGAGACGGAATTGATGCAGCAACTGAGCGCCGCGCCGCGCGCGGGCGAGATCGCGCGGCCCGAACGGCTGATGGCGGCAATGCGACATGCGGCGACCGGCGGCAAACGCATCCGTCCGTTTCTGCTTGTTGAGTCCGCGGCGATCTTCGGCGTGAGTGAAAGCACCGCCTTGCCTGCCGCTGCTGCGTTTGAGTGCGTTCACTGTTACTCGCTCGCTCACGACGACCTGCCGGCGATGGACGACGACGATCTGCGCCGTGGACTCCCGACCACGCATCGCGCGTTTGACGAAGCGACTGCGATCCTTGCGGGTGACGCGCTGCTCACGCTCGCCTTCGACTTGCTCGCGCGGCTCGACCTCGACGCCGAGCGCCGTGTCGCGCTGATCGCGCTCCTCGCGCAATCCTCCGGCATCGCCGGCATGGTCGGCGGGCAGATGCTCGACCTTGAAGCGGAAGGCCGCTTCCATGAGAGCAAGCGTCCGCTGTCTCTCTCGGCCGCCGAGATCGAGCGCCTGCAATCCATGAAGACCGGCGCACTGCTGGCGGCGGCTTGCACCGCGGGCGCGATCCTCGGGCGCGCGAACGACTCGGACCGCGCGGCGCTCGCCCACTACGCCAAGGCGCTCGGCCTCGCGTTCCAGATCGCCGACGACTTGCTCGACGCCGAAGGCGACGCGGCAAAAATCGGGAAAGCCGCTGCAAAAGATGCCGGCCGGGGCAAGGCTACGTTTGTCTCACTGCTCGGTAATGACGGCGCGCGGAAGAAGCTCGCGGCACTCGTGGATGATGCGGTCGCAGCACTCGCGCCCTTCGGCGTGCGCGCCGCGATGTTGCAGGATTGCGCGCGCTTTATCGCTGCGCGCGAGCGCTGATTATTCCGCCGCCGGACGCGCGGCAACACCAAAGCGCCGCGCCACATAGTCCTCGACCATCAGCTTGAAATCGGCCGTCAGCGTCGGGCCGCGCAGCGTCGCGGCTTTCTTGCCGTCGACGAAGACCGGCGCCGTCGGCTGCTCGCCCGTACCCGGGAGAGAAATTCCGATGTCGGCGTGCTTCGACTCGCCAGGGCCGTTGACGATACAACCCATGACCGCGACCGAAAGCGTCTCGACGCCCGGATACTGCCGCTTCCACTCCGGCATGCGGTCGCGGATATAATTCTGCACTTCGTTCGTGAGTTCCTGGAACGTGGTCGAGGTCGTGCGCCCGCAGCCGGGGCACGCGGCGACCAGCGGCACGAAGGCGCGCAGACCCATCGTCTGCAAAAGCTCCTGCGCCACCTGCACTTCGCGCGTGCGGTCGCCGCCGGGCTCGGGCGTCAACGAAATACGGATCGTGTCGCCGACCCCCTGCTGCAGCAGCACGCCCAGCGCCGCGCTCGACGCGACGATTCCCTTCGAGCCCATGCCGGCTTCAGTGAGGCCGAGATGCAGCGCATAGTCGGAGCGACGCGCGAGCATCGCGTACACCGCGATCAGATCCTGCACCGCCGAGACTTTCGCCGAGAGAATAATGCGGTCGCGGCCAAGCCCGATTTCTTCCGCACGCGCCGCGGAGAGCAACGCCGACTGCACCATCGCCTCGCGCGTCACGTCCCGCGCGGCGAGCGGCGCGGCGCTCCGCGCGTTCTCATCCATCAGATGCGTGAGCAATTCCTGATCGAGCGAGCCCCAGTTGGCGCCAATGCGGATCGGCTTGCTGTGCCGGATCGCCGTCTCGACGATCGCCGCAAACTGCCGGTCCTTCTTGTCCTTGAAGCCGACATTGCCGGGATTGATGCGGTATTTGTCGAGCGCGACCGCACAGTCGGGATGATCGGCGAGCAACTGGTGGCCGATATAGTGGAAGTCGCCGATGATCGGCACATCGACGCCCAGGCGCAGCAGCCGTTCCTTGATCTTCGGCACGGCCGCCGCCGCCTCGTTGCGATCGACGGTGATCCGCACAAGCTCGGAGCCGGCGCGCGCGAGCGCCGCGACCTGACGAACCGTTGCTTCAATGTCGGCGGTGTCGGTGTTGGTCATCGACTGCACGACGATCGGTGCGCCGCCGCCTACCATGACGGCGCCGACCCGCACGCCGACTGAACGGCGGCGGTCGGCCAGCCCGGCAAATGGATCGTTCGCGCGCACGGTCATTGGATCGCTCAGCCGGCCTTCGCCCGGCGGCATTGCTCGCACAGGCCCTTGATCTCAAGCACCGGCGCATGCGGCTCGAAGCCGACGCTGCTCGCGGCGCGCACGAGTCCGCGTCCGACTTCGCTGGAATTCACTTCGGCCACCACGCTGCACCGCTCGCACAACAGGAAGACGACGACTTCCTCGGCGTCGTGGCCGCGGTTGCAGGCGAGGAACGCATTGCGGCTCTCGATGCGATGCGCGAGCCCTTCGCCCACGAGAAAATCGAGCGCGCGATAGACGGACATGGCCGGCGTCGAGTCGCCGCCCTTTTTCAGCCGATCGACGATCTCATAGGCGCCAACCGGCGCGTGGCTTTCCGCCAGCTCCTCGAGTACTCGGCGCCGCAGCGGAGTCAGCCGCGCGCCCCGCTCCTCGCAAGCCTCTTCGGCCCGCGTCAGCGTGTCCGCCACGCAGCGCGCGTGGTCGTGGTCGGGCTTGGGAAATCCAGCTTTCATCGGCTTTTTCTCGCGTCAGTGTACCGCGCCCGGCCTGCTTGAGAAACCATGTCGCCGCCTCTATGTTGCATTGCACAATCAGCGTCAATCGTCAGCCAAGGAGCGCACATTGCTGAAGGGCAAGAATGCATTCGTCACCGGCTCCACCAGCGGCATCGGCCTCGCCATCGCCCGCACCCTCGCGAAAGCCGGCGCCAACGTCACGCTGAACGGATTGGGCGAGCCCGCTGCATCCGAACAGTTGCGGAAGTCCTTCGAAGCCGAATTTAAGGTCGAGACGGCCTTTTCGCCAGCCGACATGACGAAGCCGGCGGAAATCGCCGCGATGATTGCCGAGGCCGAAAAGCGCTTCGGCTCGCTCGATATTCTGGTCAACAACGCCGGCATCCAGCACGTTGCACCGATCGACGAGTTCCCGCTGGAGCGCTGGGACGCCGTGATCGCGATCAATCTCTCCTCCGCCTTCCACACAACCCGCGCCGCCGTCCCTGGCATGAAGAAGCGGAAGTGGGGCCGCATTATCAATATCGCGTCGGCGCATGGCCTCGTCGCAAGCGCAGAGAAGGTCGCTTACGTCGCGGCCAAGCACGGCATCGTAGGCGTCACAAAGTCCGTTGCGGTTGAACTCGCCAATGACGGCATCACCTGCAACGCGATCTGCCCCGGTTGGGTGCTGACCGCGCTCGTGCAGAAGCAGATCGAGGCGCGCGCCGCGGCATCGGGCAAGAGCGTGAAGGATGAGGAAATCGCGCTCCTGGCCGAGAAGCAGCCGATGCACGAATTCACAACACCGGAGAGTATAGCCGAACTCGCGTTGTTTCTTTGTAGCGACGCTGCGCGGACGATCACCGGCGCGGCTTACACGATCGATGGCGGCTGGACCGCCGCCTGATGGCGTTTGGACGCAAACCGAAGACAAAGACGGTCGACCTGGCCTTACAGGGCGGCGGCGCGCATGGCGCCTTCACCTGGGGCGTGCTCGACCGCTTGCTTGAAGACGAGCGCATTGCCTTCGACGGCATTTCGGGCACGAGCGCGGGCGCGATGAACGCCGTCGTTCTCGTCTCGGGATTCGAGAAAGGCGGCCGCGACGGCGCGCGCGAGGCGCTGCAGAAATTCTGGCGCTCCGTTTCGCGGGACGGCCGCATCAGTCCGATTCAGCGTAGCCTCATCGACCGCCTGTTCGGCAACTGGTCGCTCGACCGCAATCCGGCCTATCTCGCCTTCGACGTCGCGAGCCGCTTCTTCTCGCCCTACGACTTCAATCCGTTCAACATCAATCCGCTGCGCGAACTGCTCGAGGAAGAAGTCGATTTCGAAGCCGTGTGCGCCTGCAAGCAGTTGCAGCTCTTTATCTCGGCCACAAACGTCCGCACCGGCAAGGCACGCATCTTCCGCACCGACGAGATCACACCCGACATTGTGATGGCGTCGGCCTGCCTCCCCTTCGTATTTCAAGCCGTCGAGATCGACGGCACACCCTATTGGGACGGCGGCTATGTCGGCAACCCGCCGCTCTATCCGCTGATCCGCCACACTTCGACCGACGATGTCATTCTCGTGCAGACCAACCCGGTGATCCGCGAAGGCACGCCGCAGACCGCGCGCGACATCCTGAACCGCATCAACGAGATCACGTTCAACGCCTCGCTCCTCTCTGAATTCCGCGCCATCGGATTCGTGCGCGGGTTGATCGAGCGCGGCGTCATTCGCCGGCTTACCGGACGAAAGCGGGGCAGTCTGCGCCTGCATCGCATTACGGGCACGGATGAACTGAGCGATCTTTCGTCGAGCTCGAAGTTCAATACGGAGTGGCCGTTCTTCCTGCATCTGCGCGATCTCGGCCGCGCCGCGGCGGACGCCTTCCTGCAAGAGAATTTTTCGGCCATCGGCCGGCGCGGTACACTCGACATGACAGGCGAGTTGGTGTGAGCCTTAATCGGGTCGTACTTGCGAAAGCGCGGACCCATAGCGACGAGGCTGCTGCCCAACATGCGCGTGCGTTCGGCGAACACGGGCTGACCTGATCGAACCGCGCTCTCTCCGGTGCGTTGTCAAAGGCAGGAATGTCCAGTTAGATCGCACGTGTATCTGCGGAGACGATCGATGAATGCACCGACGCCGAAGCGCGACGCCGCCCGCACGCCAATGGCGGGCGACGTGTTCCTCTCCGCCCTTGCCGCGCATGGCGTCGATTACTTCTTTGCCAATCCGGGCACCGATTTCCCGCCCATCGTCGAAGCTTTCGAACGTGCGAAGAAAACTAATCGCCCGGTGCCGCTCCCGATACTTGTGCCGCATGAGAATCTCGCCGTCGCCATGGCGCATGGCGCCTACCTCATGAACGGCCGCCCGCAGGCCGTCATGGTCCACGTCAATGTCGGCACCGCGAACACGATCAACAACCTCGCCAATCTCTCGCGTGAGCGCGCACCGTTTCTGCTCGCCGCCGGCCGCAGCCCGATCACCGAGAGCGGGCAATTCGGTTCGCGCCTGCGCCAGATCCATTGGGGCCAGGAGATGTTCGATCAGGCCGGCATGGTACGCGAATTCGTGAAATGGGATTACGAGTTGCGGGTGCCGAGCCAGGTCGGCGATGTCGTCGCGCGCGCGTTTGAAGTGGCGCTCACCTCGCCGCAAGGGCCGGTCTATCTCACGCTCCCGCGTGAACCGCTGGCGGCGCCCGTCGACGGCCCGATCGAGCCGACGCGCCCGCAAGCGCGCCCCGCCGCACCGTCGCCCGACGCCGCGTCGATTGAGATGCTCGCAGCATGGATCGCGAAGGCCGAACGGCCGGTGCTGATCACCGCTGCCGCCGGCCGCAGCGCGGCGGCGGTCGAAGCGCTCGGCGCCTTCGCCGAACGCTGGGCGATTCCGGTCGTCCCCTATTTCCCGCGCTTTATGAATCTGCCGCACAGTCATCCGATGCATCAGGGCTATGAGCCCGGCGCGTTCTTTGCCGACGCCGATCTCGTGATCGCGCTTGAATCCGAGGTGCCGTGGATTCCCGCCGAGCATACGCTGCCGGAAAGCTGCAAGGTCGCGCATATCGGCGAGGACCCGGCTTTCGTGCGTTACCCGATCCGCAGCTTCCGGAGCGATCTCTCGATTGTCTCCGAGACGGCAAACGCGCTGCGCGCGCTCGATGCGGCTGTCGCGAGAGCAAAGCCGGACACCGCGCGAGTTGACGCCCGCCGCAAGCAACTGACCGCGCGCGGCAATGAGCGCCGCGCCAAGACGGCAAAAGGTGCCGACAGCGCCGGCGACAAGATCACCGTGTCCTATCTGAGCAAATGCATCTTCGACGCCGTCGGCGACGAGGCCGTGATCTTCAACGAATACCCGCTCTCGCTCGACCACTGCCCGCGCGAGAAAGCGGGCACCTATTTCGGCACCAGCACGTCAGGCGGTCTTGGCTGGGGACTGGGCGCCGCGCTCGGCGCGAAGCTCGCGGCACCCGAGAAGCTCGTCGTCGCCACGCTCGGCGACGGGACCTATATGTTCACGAACCCGACCGTGAGCCACTGGGTCGGCATGAAGCACGAGCTGCCCGTGCTCACCATCATCTTCAACAACAGCCGCTACGGCGCCGTGCGCCGCGCGACGCTCTCCATGTTCAAGGACGGCGTGTCGGGCGAGGACGACGGCCGTTTTATGGCCGATCTCGATCCGAGCCCGCCCTATGACGAGTTCGTGCGCGCGCAGGGCGGCTTCGGCGAGCGCGTCTCCGATCCGAAGGACGTGCCCACTGTCCTCGCCCGCGCACGCGACGCGGTGGTGAAGGAAAAGCGTCAGGCGCTCGTGAACGTGATCACGCCGTACTGACCTCGCACGAAATTTATACTCCCCTCATGCGCGGGCTCGACCCGCGCATCCAGTCCGGCCTTGCAAATTTGCTCTGGATGGCCGGGTCAAGCCCGGCCATGAGGGACGTATTGTAACCGCTACTTGACGAACTTCTTGCCGGTCAGCTTCTCGATGTTCTTGTAGTAGATCTTGTCGCGATCCTCTTTCGAGAGGTCGAGCGAGTCGATGATCTTGATCGTGTCGCGGATGTAGCCCGGCCCCTTCTCGGGATCGAACGGGCTGTCCGACGCGAACACCACGTGATCGACACCGTAGAAGGCGAGGCCGCACTCCGTCGCGGGCTTCGAGCCGAACACGGCGCTGTCGGCATAGAAGTCCTTGAAGTAGTCGAGCGGCCGCTTCTTCAGGCTCTTGCGGAGCGACACATAATCCTCGTCCGTCGTGCGCGCGCCGAGCTGATCCCAGCCCGGACCGACGCGGCCCTCGAAATACGGCACCATCGCGCCGAGGTGATGCGCGATCACCTTGAGGTTCGGATATTTGTCGAGCGTCTTGGAGAACACGAGCCGCGCCATGAAGGCGCTCGTCTCGTAGGGCCAGCCGAAGGTCCACCAGATTTCGTAAAGCGACTTCTTCTCGTCGATGTAGTCCGGCAGGTTCGCGCCGCGCGTCGGATGCACCCACACCGGCATGCCGTTCTTGTCCATCGCGGCCCAGAATGCCTCGAACTCCGGCCGGTCGAGCGGCTTGCCATTGACGTTACTGTTGATCTGCACGCCGGCCGCACCAAGCTGCTTCAGCGAGCGCTCGACCTCCCGCACGCCGCCGTCTTTGGCGAGCAGCGGCGCCTGCGCCACGAAGCCGGCGAAGCGGTCGGGATATTTCTGGCAAAGCTCTGCCATGCCGTCGTTTGCGATCTGGCAGAGTTCTTCGGTCTGCTCGGGCTTGGCGTATTCTTCCGGCGGCGGCAGCGCGATCGAGATGATCTGTTTGTAATTGTCGAACGGATCCATCGAACGGAAGCGTTCGTCGAGATCGTGGATCGCCGGAATGCCGCGCACGCGTTTGCCGATGTCCTTATGACCGCCGGCAACGTCAATCATCTTCTCGAAATATTTTTTCGGAAAAAAGTGATTATAGGCGTCGATACGCATTCCTTCCCCCTGCTTGCCTGATCGCGGCGCGTGCGCCGTTTTGTTGTTGCTTCAGCCGTTTTGATTGCACGTCCGGGAGGTATCGCGCAAATGCGGAGGTACCGGCCGGGTCCGCACGGCGAACCCGGTGGGATGCCCACCAGGCCGCGCCATTGCTGAATTTTTCGTGTGACGCCGATCACGAACAATTCGCCCGCCGCCATTCATGATGGGTTCAGCCGTCCCACTGAATCCTATCGTAGGCTTGGGATGGCCGTTATGCTGTCCTTGGCTTCGGCGATCGGCCCCCTTTCATCGGAAAACAAAAATGCTCCCCTTCGGCTTTCGAATTGCGGTTCGGACGGTCAACTCGCGCGCGCGCATGTCGAACGTGCCGCGCGCGCTCATACTTGGTGTCGCGGCGGCAGCGCTGCACGCGGGCCCTCTTCTCGCCCAGCAGGCGACGCCGCTGCGAGTTGGCGAAGCCTTCGTGACGCGCTTCTCCGGCACGGTGAACGCACCCGGCGCCGGCGGCGCGCAGACGCCCGTCATCAACCCCGGCGGCACGGTCGGCAGCATCATCGACCTGCGCAATCCAGGCCAGCCACCGCAGGGCCAGCACTGGATCGGTGAACCGCAGCGCTCTCTCGTCACCGCGGCTGAAGTCGGTCAGGTGTTCGGCGTAGCGCTCGACGAAAACGCCAACGTCTATCTCGCCGCGAGCGCGGCCTTCGGCCTGCATCGTTCCGCCACCGGCACGCAATGGCAGCCCGGCATGTGGGGCGCGAACGGCGGCCCCGGCACGATCTACAAGCTCGGCCCGGCAACAAACTATCGTCCGCAGCCCTTCGCGCAGGTGACGCTGAACGGCCGCCCGAACGGTGGCGCCGCGCTCGGCAACGTCGCCTACGACCGTTGGAACCGGCAGCTCTATGTCTCCGACATGGAGACCGGCATGATCCATCGCATCCGCGCCTCCGATGGCGCCGATCTCGGTGCCTACGATCACGGTGCGCGCGGCCGCACCAGTTTCCACGACGCAACCACGGGCCAGAAGGCTTCACTGCCGCCGGTCGCTTTCGATCCATCTTCCCGCGCACGCACGTCCGACTGCGCCACCGGAAAATTCGACAACTCGCCGGAGTGCTGGAATCTCGCCGCCAACGGCCGCCGTGTCTGGGGCGTCGGCGTCTGGCGCGACAGCGCGACCAAGGAAGTCCGTCTCTTTTATTCCGCCTGGTCGAGCCCCGTATTCGATCCCGAAGGCTGGCTCGCACTCAACGACGCCGAGAAACGCAACTCGGTCTGGTCCGTCGGCATTGCGCCCGATGGCTCGTTCAATCTCGGCAGCGTGCGGCGCGAATTCCTGATGCCGGATTTCTTCGTCGGCACTGAGGACATCTCGCGCGCGGGCTTCAGCCAGCCGGCAAGCGACATTTCCTTCCCCGTCACACCCGGCCTGCCGCTGATGCTGGTGGCGGAGCGCGGCGGCATGAAGAATGCGGGCCTTGGCGAACAAAACCCGTTCACGACGCCGCACGAGTCGCGCGTGATCCGCTACGAGCTGCACGACGACGGCACCTGGCGTCCGATCGGCCGCTACGAGATCGGTTTCTACGACCGTGCCAATGAAGGCGATCCTCGCATGCGGGCGAGCAGCGCCGGAGGCGTCGCCTTCGGTCCCGGCTTCAACAACCGGTGGTCCGTGAATATGTCGCGGCCCGACACCTATATCTGGGCGACGGGCGACGCGCTCTGCTCACCCGACGGCCCGTGCAACCTGCCGGCCGCAGGCGAAGAGCAGACGGGCGACGACTCCGAAGTGCATGGCATCCAGGGCATGCGCGAGGACTTCTACGACGAAGTCGCGCCGGCCTCCGCCTACGGCCTCGCGCCGGAGCAACAGACCGCATCCGGCCACACTTCCGCGGTCGGCCCCGATGAGTCTTACCTGATCGACATCAATATCAACCTCGCGGCGGACGGCACGCCGATCGCGGAAGAACTTGTTCGCAATGACGCGAGCAAGATCGGCGACATCGCGATCTTCCAGCAGCCCGCCGTTCAGGCAGCAGGCATCGCCTATCCGCTGCCGCCCGCGCCGCCCCTGCTCATCGCCGAGCTGGGCCATGACGCAAATTTCAGCCACGCGCGCTATGGCTCGCACGGCCAGCAGCAGAGTCACTATCGCTTTGCCTCGCACTGGCCCGCGATGAGCCACAACAAATACGGCTCACACAATCAGTATTGGAGCCACTATCACTACGCTTCGCACAACCTGAAATGGAGCCACGACAAATACGGCTCGCACAGTGCCAAAGCGACGCACAACAAGCTCGGCTCGCATGCGCTTGTGAAGAGCCACTTCTCGAAGGCTTCGAAGATTCACATCCTGGCGGCGAGCCACAAGCAATTCGGCTCGCACAACATCAAACAGAGTCTGAACGACAAAATCAAAATCCCCGATCCGAAGCCGATTCATACGCTCATCAAGAGTGCGGCCGACAAGGACATCAAGATTCCGCCGAAGCACTCGATCGTGAAAAGCGCGCTCGACAAGGACATCAAGATTCCCGAGCCGAAGCCGATCCACACACTCGCCAAGAGCGCGGCCGACAAGGGAATCAAGATTCCGGAGCCGAAGCCCGTTCATACGCTGGCGAAGAGTGCGATCGACAAGGGCATCAAGGCCGAGCCGAAACACAGCCCGATGCTCTCGGCCGTTAAGGACGACAAGATCAAGGCGCCGGACAAACACAATCCGGTCCTGTCGGCCGCCAAGGACGGCAAGCTGAAGGCACCGGACAAGCACAGCGTGGTTGAGTCGGCTGCGAAGGACTCGAAGATCAAGACGCCCGACACCAAGGGGCCGGTCGTCCTGCCGAAGGGCCTCGACGGGACGAAGAAGGCGGAGCCGAAAGTGTTACCCAAGGTCGAGAAAGAGACGATCGATACGACGAAGGCGTTGCCGAAGGTCGTGACGCCGAAAGTGGAGACAAAGGTTGAAACGCTGAAGTCGACCCCGAAGACGACGATACAGCGGATTGAGCGGCAGCCGGTGCAGCGGATTCAGAAAGCGCCGGAAAAGGCTGCGCCGAAGCCGACGCACGATCCGGCCGCTTCGGCCAAGGTCAAAGACGAAGTGAAGTAACGGAAAGAACCGGCGCGCTTCAACGCGCGTCGGTTCTTTTTTGGCGCGGCACTGCCTGCCCGCGCAAAAAGGCAGATAATGAATTTTGTTTTCGTCCAATGGCTTTGTGCCGCTTCGCTCGCGATCGCGCTCGTATCGTCAACCGCGACGGCGCAGACTTCCGAACGGCCGCGCGTTTACACCAACGAGCAGTACATCGAAGACCTGACGAAACCGCTGACGCTGCCGCTCGACGACCCGAAGGCGATGCTTTCCTTCATCCTTGAAAGCATTCCCGACGAGGTGAAGGTCTACCCGACCGAGAACTACTACTATTTCAATTTTCATCATCGCGGCACGCGCTATGCCGGCAATATCCGGCTTGACGCCAAGGACCGCGACGAGGGCAAACTGCACTTCGCCTATTTCGTCGAGCTGACCGAATGGGTGAAAGACGACGCGATCAATTACAAAGTCTTCGGCAAGGACGACGGCGTCACCGTCAAGAAGCTCGAACCCCTGCGCTATCGCGTGACGCTCGGCAGCCGCAGCGTTGTGTTTCAGCTGAACGATCTCTCGAACGTCGTCCCGCCCAAAACTGCGCTCGGCCCTGACGACCAGTATCTCGGGCCGGTGTTCGACGAGTCGGGCATCCGCTTCTTTCTCATCTTCAATCGCAAGCTCAACATCTTCCATTACGTGCTGGATGAGACCGTGCCGGTCGCGGACGAATTGTTTCCCGCTCAATTCACAAACCGGGTTCTCATCGGCCGGCGCACCGGCTTCGCCTTCTATGACGAGCATCGTCTCAAGCGGAAAATCCTGATCGGAGTCTATGAAGCGAACAGCAGCGTCAACAACGCCTTCGACGGCCCCTTCGACCAGTTGCCCGACAACTTCATCAAAGGCGACGAGCTGCGCGATGCGATCATCGCATCGGACCCAACTCAGGCCGGTCGGATCGACCGTCATGGCGGGTCGGAGGACGGCGCGAGCCGCTACCTGATCGGTCCGTACATCTACTACCGAAATGAGCAGGAGCTGATGGCCTTCCACGAATGCGCGACCAACAAGACGCTCCCGCGCGATCTCTACTGGGCCTGCTTTGTGGTCCGGGATGGGGACGACGAGGACACTGAGGACAACTCCGCGCCCCCTGAAGCCGAGGACAAGGGAAAGGGCACCCCAAAAGCCCCCGCCAAGGCCGCCCCGGCGGCGAAGAAGGGGGCAAAACGCCCATGAAGCCTTGTGCCGAAAGGGGCTGCCGGAAGTGTGTCTCCTGTGCATCGCTGCAACAGCTTTTGACCGGACGAGTTGGCTTTAACAGGCGGTAAACGTATGTTCCATCGTAGGAATAATGGCCCGGGAGTAACCGGGTCAGGGGGGCTTTGGTGCGCGTCGGACGGCTGCTCAGCTTAGCTGCGCTTGGTTTCGTACTGCTTGCTTCGCCCGCCAACGCGGACGAGCTGAAGCGGCTCTACGCGCAGATTCTGCGCGACCCCACGAACTCCGAACTCAATTTCCGCTACGCCGAATTGGCCGAGCAGCGCGGCGAGATCCGCAAGGCGCTCTCCGCCTATGAGCGCGTCGCGCAGAACGATCCGAACCATCCGCGCGTGATGATGGCGTTGCAGCGCATCCGCCGCATGCTGCAGCCGAACCAGACCCAATTCTACGCACAGCTCGGCGCGGCCTACGAGACGAACCCGACCCGCAGCTCGAACAACGAGCGCGACGAAGGTTCGGTCGTCGCGCGCCTCTCCATGCGGGATGAACGCGGCGTGGGCAACGGCCTGCGTTGGCGCACGATCGGAAATTTGTCGGGCGACATCTATTTCGACACCGGCGACCTCAGCTACGGCTATGCCGGCTTCTACACCGGCCCGCTGATCGACATCACGCCGACCGTCGCCATGCACGCCGCGGTCGGCGGCAGCGGCGCCTATTACGACAATCGCCTTTTCTACAAGGAAGCGCTCGCGAGCATCGTGTTCGAAAGCTTCCTCGAAGGCGCGTTCCACACTGTTCGACTGCGCGCGGCGCATCGCGACTACAACGGCGGCTTCGCTTCGACCGATGGCATGTATGCCGACATCGTCGGCCGCTTCTCCTTCGCAGACTGGCTCGGACCGAACACGACCGTATCGTTCTCGCCCTGGTTCCGCTGGAGCGATATCGGCGGCACGAGCTTTTCCATCCTTACGCCCTCCGAACTCATCCAGCCCGGCCGCTACAACGAGTACGGTGCGCGCGTTGACGCCTACAAGCGTGTGCTCGACTGGCTGTCGTTTGGCGTCGGCGTCGCCGTCAGCCAGCGTAACTATGCGCAGGGATTTGACGTCTCGATCCCGGCCACGATCAATCGACGCGACGTGACGATCACGCCGCATGCGACCTTGATCTTCCATAAGGTCATGGGCGAACAGAACGACCTGCGGCTGCAGTATCGCTACGAGAACAACGACTCGAGCGTCGCGGTGCGCGACTACGAGAACCACATCGCAACGCTGCTGATGGTTTCGCGCTTCTGAGCAAACACTTCGCTCAGAGGCCGGCGCTCCAGGCGAGCACGCCCGCGATCACCACATACGTAACCTGATGCGCCGCCTGGTCGGCGCCGAACGTCCACCAGAATTCCGACTGCGGAAATGACCATTTGCGCACGCGCGTGGTGCGCTCTTTCATCCAGTCGATGTGATAGTGCGCGATGAACTCGCACACGACGACCGCGACGCCGACGACGAGCGTTGGCGGGATCACGAGGAAGGCGAGCACGCTGCCGAGCGCGTGGATGCCGGCATGGATGAACCCGCCGGGGTGGCCGTATTTGCCCTTGTTCAGGAACTGATACGGCGTCTGGATCACGAAGTCGGCGATGAAGTGCTTGAATTGCAGAATCAGGATAGCGGCCAGCACGAGTTGAATGGATGTGGTCACGTCGTGAGATTCCTTGTCCTGCCATCTGGCCGCGGGTCATCTTCCGTATCTTGATAGGCGCCCGCAACAGCTTTCCGGCTATTTTTCCGTAGCTGTGAATACGCCACCCCAGTCCGCCGGTGGTGGCACCAGGCGGTAAGCCGATATCCGCGACCGGAATACCTCATAGTAAGCGTTGAGCGCCGCGAGCCCGAGGCTCTTGCAGCGCGCGATTGCAGCTTCCGCTTCGTCCCAGCGGTTTGAGCGGTACGCGCCGAGAAACGTGGCATGATCGCGCTGGAGTTGCCCCACCTTCGCGTCATCGCCGCCAAGCAGATTGCAGAAGGTGAAGATCGCCGTCGGCTTCTCGCGGCCCGACACGCGCACAAGATCGAGCTCAAGCGCGGGTATTTCCGGCACGCGGCGCACCGTCCCCTCGCCCACGATGGCGGTCATGCCATAGACCTTGGCGAGGCCCTCGAACCGCGACGCGATGTTCACTTCATCACCAATCGCGGAGTAGTCGAAGCGCTGCACCGAGCCGAGATTGCCGACGCAGCAGTTGCCGGTGTTGATGCCGATTCCGATCCGCACTTCGCGGAACGGACGGCCCGCGGCCTCCGCCTCCGCACGCCAACGCGCGTTCAGTTCGGGAATACGCGCCGCCATTTCGAGCGCCGACTTGCAGGCCTCGGCCGCATGATTGGGCACCGAGAGCGGCGCGTTCCAGAACGCCATGATGGCGTCGCCCATATATTTGTCGATCGTGCCACGGTTGCGCAGGATCGTGTCGCTGAGCGGCGTGAGCAATTCGTTGATGAAGCGCGTCAATTCCTGCGCGCTCAATTTTTCCGAGATCGACGTGAAATTTCGCACGTCGCAAAACAGAAGCGTCAGTTCGCGCACTTCGCCGCCGAGCTCGAGCTTGCCCGGATCGGCGATGATGTCGCTGACGACGTCGGGCGACACATAGCGGCTGAACGCGCGGCGCACTTCGGTCCGCTGCGTTTCGACCTGCCGGTAGACATAGAAGGTCGCGACCGCGAGCAGGATGAGCAATGCGAGCGCCGGATAGAGCGGATCGAGCAGCAGCCCGAGATGAACGAAGGCGAGCCAGCCCCCGGCGAGCAGGCTCACGATTGTCACCATGCCCAGGAGCCCCGCGACCGGCGCCGAGAAATAGGCGAGCAGGAGCGCAATCAGCCCGGCAACCCCGACAATGATGAATTGCTCGAGCGCGAGCGCATAGTCGGGGCGCGTCAGCGTGTGACCGGAGACGACATGCTCGAGCGCCTGCGCGATGATCTCAACGCCGGGTAGCGCCGGGTCGAGCGGCGTCGCGCGCAGATCGAGCAGACCCGGCGCACTCGACCCGATGAGAATGATCCGGCCCTCAATCTCGCTCGCTGGCACTGTGCCCGCGAGAAGGTCGGCCGCGGAAATGTAGCGCGCCGGTTCCGATGGACGGAATTTTAGCCAGATCGCGCCATCGGCGTCGGTGGGCACCTCAACGTCGCCGATCTTCACATGGTTGAGCCCCGACTCGCGCCCAAATGCCGTCTCGCCGCTCGCATTCGACGCCTTCAGCAAAAAGGTCGAAGCGCCTTGCGCCACACGCAGCGCTTCGGCGAACAACGTCGGCACAAACACATCGCCCGAGCGATAGACCAGCGCCACGCGCCGCATCACCTGGTCGCGGTCGGGAATCCAGTTGATCGATCCGATCCCCGCCGCCGCCTGCTCAAGGACCGGCAGATTGCCGGCGCCGCCCGCGAAGTGGCGAATGAACGGCCGCGGATCGTCGCCCGCGATGGCAAATCCCGCCTTGGGCTGAAACGGCATGCCGGACGTGCTGCTGAGCGCGGTCGCAAGCACGGTCGGCGTTCGCTTGATCGCAACCGCGAATTCCTCGTCATTGGTCGGACGCCCGACGACGACGTCCGCCAGGCGCCTGGCCTCTTCCGGCGGCAGCTTGCGCACGAGTTGCTCAAGGGAAGTCCGGTCCGCTTCGGCGAACTGCACGTCGAATGCAACCACCGCGGCGCCCGCCTGCCCGAGCTTGTCGAGCAGATCGCGCATGACGGTGCGCGGCCACGGCCACTGACCGATGCGCGCGAGCGAGGTCTCGTCGATATCGACGATGCGCACCGGCAATTCCGGATTGTATTGCTGCGGCGAAATCCGCTGGTAGGTGTCGAAAGCGATCAGGCGCAGTGCCTGCACCGCGAACGGATCGATCAGCCGCACCGCGGCGGCCACAATCACCATGCTGCTGATGAGGAGCAGGAACCAGATTTTTGCGCGAGTAGTCATGGCGGAAACCCCGGCGGGCAGATCGATGGCATTCGCCCAGCCCTGTCAAGCGCAGCCATGCCTCGCGACCGGCACAGGTCCTGCATCGGTTTTAGGGATGTTAATGCAACGCGGCGGTTGCCGATTGCCGCCGGGCGGCAGGCGTGGCAATCGAAGGGCTGGCGCGGGAGGGGGCTCCCCCGAGCCGGCGTTTTGCGGGGGAAGCATGGAGCACGAATTTCCGCTCTTGGTGACGATCGTGCTCGGCCTCTGTCTGGCCTTCGCGTTCGGATTCGTCGCCAGCAAGCTCGGCCTGCCGCCGCTCGTCGGCTATCTCGTCGCCGGCATTCTGGTCGGCCCGCATACGCCGGGCGTCGCCGTCGACGCGCATCTCGCCCACGAGTTGTCCGAGATCGGCGTCATCTTGCTGATGTTCGGCGTCGGCCTGCATTTCTCGACCGCCGACCTTCTTGCCGTCAAAAATATTGCGATACCGGGCGCAGTCGGTCAGATCGTGGTCGCCACCGCCATCGGCACGGCGGTCGCCATGGCCTGGGGCTGGACCTTCGGCGCCGGCCTCGTATTCGGTCTCTCGCTGTCCGTCGCCAGTACGGTCGTTCTTTTGAAGGCGCTCGACGAACGAAATATGGTGGCAACGGGCAACGGACGCATCGCGGTCGGCTGGCTGATCGTCGAAGACCTCGCGATGGTTCTCGCCCTCGTCATGTTGCCTGCCGTCGCGGGCATGCTCGGTGGCAAGGTCGCGGAAGGCGCGGCCGACACACCACTGGTCGTTACGCTCGGGATCACGCTCGGCAAAGTGATCATCTTCGGCGTTATCATTCTCAGTCTGGGTCCGCGCGTGGTGCCGTGGCTGCTGAGCCAGACCGCGCGCACCGGCTCGCACGAGTTGTTCACGCTCTCCGTGCTTGCGGTCGCGCTCGGTATCGCCTTCGGCTCGGCGGCGATCTTCGATGTTTCCTTCGCGCTCGGCGCATTCTGCGCCGGCCTCGTGCTCGCGCGCTCGGAGCTCTCCCACCGCGCCGCGGAAGAATCGCTGCCGCTGCAAAATGCCTTCGCCGTGCTGTTCTTCGTCGCGGTCGGTATGTTGTTCGATCCGAGCGTCATGATCCGCGCGCCGCTCGAAGTGCTCGGCGTCCTGCTCATCATCATCGTCGGCAAGACCATCGCCGCCTTCGCGATCGTGCTGCTCCTCGGCTATCCGATCTCGACCGGCATGCTGGTGTCGGCGAGCCTGGCGCAAATCGGCGAATTCTCCTTCATTCTGGCGGGGCTGGGCATGACGCTTGGGCTCTTGCCTGCCGAGGGCCGCGACCTCATCCTTGCGGGCGCACTGCTCTCGATCACGCTCAACCCTCTGATGTTCAAGGCCGTGGCGCCACTCACCCAATGGATCAATGCCGCGCTCGGCATGCTCACCCACGGCGAGCCGTCGCGCCGTGCGCGCCTTTCCGCACTCGACCGAAAGCTGCAAGAGGCGCGGCGTGAAGCGCAGGCCGGCGCCAATTTGGGTCTCCAACCCGCGCAATTGATGAGCAAGTTCCCGGTCTTCGCCGATCTCAATGCCGAGCAGCGCGCGGAATTGCTCACGCTCTTCAAGCCGCGCTCCGCCGCCCCCGGTGAGCGCGTCATCCGCGCGGGCGACATCGGCACCGAGATGTTCTTCATCTCGTCCGGTGCCGTCGAAGTCTCGATCGGCGACAAGAAAATTCATCTGGGTGCCGGCGATTTCTTTGGCGAGATGGCGCTACTGACCGGCGGACGCCGTACCGCCGACGTGACCGCGATCGACTACTGTCTCTTCCTGATCGTGACCAAGGAAGAGTTTGACAAGTTCATCGCCCGCCATCCGGAGTTGCGGCAGCGCCTTGACGAAGTGGCGGCACAGCGCACGGAAATGAACAAGCAGCAGGCGGTCGCCGGCCATTAACCGCTGCGCGGAACGTTATGAACGTGGGTCGCGGTCGATACGTCCGGGTTCGACGACCCGATACTCGCCTTCAATAATTTCGACATTGCCGGGTGGCCGCTGGCTCGCCACGCGCTTGCCGCCAAACAGATAATAAAGCCCGCTCGCAAGCGCAATCACGGGCAGCAGCACGAGAAAGACCGTGATGCTCAGGAGAAACAGCGCGATGGCAAAAGCCGCCGCGGCGAGCCCCGCGAGCACAAGCGCCCAGCGGGGAATTTGAATGATCCGAAACTGCGTTTGAGCCATTGCAATACTCCCCGCTTCACTCCGCGCCCTTGCAAAGATGTGGCCGCTGGCTTCAACCGCCGCAAGGGAGGTAGCAGTGTCCCCAGTCACGGAACATTGACCGTTCTGGAGCGATCACGCATCTTTTATGCCGTGTGCCGGCGTCGACTATGAATTTTTGGAAAGCCTACGACCTTTGAACTCCGAATTGCTCGCCGCCGGCACTGAGCGTCATTCATGACGCCGCCTGCTCGCGCCGGCTCATCCGCCTCCATTCGGCCGGACCAGATGACGGTGCGGCGGTTTCGGCTCGTCGCTGGGCTGGTGATGTTTGTGTACCTCGCCCTTCATCTCGTCATGCACGCCCTGGGCAACGTGTCATGGCAAGCGATGGATTGGGGCGCGAGCTTCCACGACATCGTCTGGAAGAGCCGGATCGGCACCGTGGCGCTCTACGGCGCATTCGCCGTTCATTTCTCGCTGGCTCTCTGGGCGCTCTACGAGCGCGACAGCTTGCGCATGGGTGCCGGCGAATGGACGCGGCTTCTGCTCGGCTTCACCATTTTGCCGCTGCTGCTGCATCACTTTGCGGCGGGCCGTTACGTCTATTCGGCGTTCGACGTCACGCGCAATTATGACGTGGTACTCACCGTCTATTTCCGTTTCTTTCCCCACTGGGGTTGGCGGCAGGTCGCGGTACTGCTGATCGCCTGGCTTCACGGCTGCCTCGGCATTCATTTCTGGCTGCGCCCGCAATCCTGGTATCCGCGTTACGCACCGCTCTTGCTGGCGCTCGCGGTCCTGCTGCCGGCGCTGTCACTGCTCGGCATCTGGCAGGGCACACGCGAGGTGCTCGCTCTCGGGCAGTCCAATCCCGAGTTTCTGAAAGCCGTCATACAGAGCGGACAACTTCGAAACCCGGCTGTGAACGGCCCGAGTTGGAATATCGAAGTGCAGCTCTATTGGGCTTACACCGCGCTGGTCGCGTTGGCGCTCGGTGCGCGCGTCGTTCGCGGCATGATCGAGCGGCGCCGCGGCATGGTGGCGATCGAATATCCGGGCGGCCAAACTGTTCGCGTCCCAAAAGGCTGGGCGGTGCTCGACGCCAGCCGCCGCGCCGGCATCCCGCACGCCTCCGTGTGCGGCGGCCGCGGGCGCTGCACGACCTGCCGCGTGCGCGTGCTGCGCGGCAACGAAGCCATGCCCGCCCCCGAACCGTCCGAACGTGCCGCACTCTCGCGTCTTCACGCCGGTGCGAATGTGCGGCTCGCCTGTCAGCTTCGGCCGGAAAGCGACGTCTCGGTCCTGCCGCTGTTGCCGCCGGGAATGCCGGACCTCGAACGCCAGCGCCGCAGCGCGTCGGCCGGCGACGCCGAGCGCGCCGTTGCAATCCTGTTTGTCGATATTCGCCGTTCTAGCGCACTTGTCGAGAAGCGGCTGCCCTATGATGTCGTCTTCCTGCTCAACCACTTTTTCGAGGCTGTTGCCGGCTCCGTTGTCGAGGCGGGCGGCATGCCAAACCAGTTCCTAGGCGACGGCATGATGGCGATATTCGGCGTGAACGCGCCGCCGGACCGCGCGTGCCGGCAGGCGCTGGACGCGGCACGCCTCATCCAGCAGCGGCTCGCCGACATGAACCGGGATCTGCATCACGAATTGCAGGAGCCCATCACGATCGGAATCGGCATTCATGTGGGCACCGTCATTCTCGGAGAATTGGGCTATCGCGACCACTTCCTGCTGACGGCCATCGGCGACTCGGTTCACGTCGCGGCCCGCTTGCAGGACCTCACGAAAGAATACCGATGTCTGCTCGTCGCCTCCGACGATGTGCTCGTCACCGCCGGTGTCGCCGCGCAAGACCTGCCGTGCCACGAGGTCCGGGTGCGCGGCCGCGACGCCCCGTTGATGATCCGCGCGATCGAGAATCTCGACGCGCTGCCCATACCTTCGCAACCGCATGCTTCGCGGGCGTCGGCTTGAGGGCAAAAGTCTGGGAAACCGGAATATGGCGGAGAGGGTGGGATTCGAACCCACGATACGGTTGCCCGTATGCCGCATTTCGAGTGCGGTGCTTTCAACCGCTCAGCCACCTCTCCGGCGCGCGGCGGGCGGAAACTAGCGAAGGCCCCTCGCCTGCACAAGGCGGGTCAGCGGCTTCGCTCAAATGTCGATGACGATGTAGTTCTCTTCGACCTTCACGGCGAAGGTCTCGGCCACGTAAGGGCCTTTCTGAAGTTCGGACCCTTTTTCGACGCTCGTCTTGTAGGCGCGCGTGCGGACCTTGTTCGGGTCGAACCAGGACTGGCCGGTGCGGATTTCGAACTCCCAGCCATGCCACGGGCAGCGCAGGAACTCGCCCTTGCGGTCGAGCTTGTACTCGCCCGGCTCGTCGGATTGTGCGAGGCCGACGATGAAACCACGGCAAAGCTCGGCGCCCGCATGCGGGCAACGGTTGAGGAGCGCGTAATACTCGCCGTCCACGTTGAAGACGCCGATATCGCGTCCGTCGATATTGACGAGTTTCCGCTCGCCTTCGGCAATCTCGCCGACGGCGGCCACCACATGACGCGCCATTACTGAAACCTGTAGAGCGCCTTGGCGTTGCCGCTGAGAATTTTCTGTTTCTCGGCGACGGAGAGCCCGGCGCTGTTCAGCGCGTATCGCGGATCGTCGAAGTCCCAGTGCGGATAGTCGGTCGAGAACATCAGGCGGTCGATGCCGACCCAGTCGATGATCTGGCGCAGGTCGCCCAGCTTCTCCGGCTCCTCGATCGGCTGCGTCGTGAAGCGGATATGTTGCTTCGAATATTCGGACGGCGCGCGCTTCAGATGCGGCACCTCGGCCTTGAAATTCTTCCAGTGCTTGTCCATCCGCCAGTTGAGCGCGGGCTCCCACGCAAAACCGCCCTCGATCAGCACCACTTGCAAATCCGGAAAGGCTTCGAACACACCTTCGATCACGAGCGAGGTGATGAGCCCCTGCATCGTCTGCACATTCGAAGTGTGCTCCTCGATGTAATAGGAGCCCATGCCGCTGCCGGTGGACGGATGACCGCCCATGCCGCCAAGATGGAAGCCGAGCGGGAGCTTGTTCGCGACCGCCGCCTCAAAGATCGGCCAGTAGCGGCGCTTGCCGAGCGGCTCCACCGCGCGCGGCGGCAGCAACACCTGCACGAAGCGCTTGTCCTTGGCACGCTTGTTGATTTCGGCTACGGCCGCCACGGTATCTTCCTGCGTCGCCGTGATCGAGGCGCGGATGCGGTTATCGAACTCGCAATACTTCTCGATCTGCCAGTCGTTCACCGCCGAGCAAAGCGCCGCGCCGTAGTCGAGATTGCGCTGGTGCGAGCCGCTGCGCCCGAGCGGAATGAGAATGCCATACTCGACGCCGTTCGCGTCGAGATGGTGATGCCGCATGAATTCGGGATCGGAGCCCGGCGTCGAACCGTCGTCCGGCCAGGCGTCGACCCGCGCGACGTCGGGGGTCATGCGCGGATGCGCGAGGCCGTCGGACAACCCCTGACGTACATGGCTGCCGAAGGTCCTGAGGTGGTCCTGCCAGCGCTTCGCCATGAACGGGAAGAGCTCGTCCACCGACTTCACCGCCGGGTGGATGTCGCAATCGACGACCGTGAGGCCCTGCTCTGCGGGCGTCTGCCGCTTCGGATCGGTAACGTTGACGTTCATTGCCGAATCTCCTTCGGCGCACTCAGCCGAGAATAGGTCGCAAGCGGGTTGTCGAGAAGAATTTTCTTTTTGAGGGCTGGCGACAGGCTTTCCGGCAGGGCGTCGAGCCCGTCGAAATGCCAGTGCGGGAAGTCGGTCGAAAACAGGAGCATATCGTCAGAACCGATTTGCTCGATGGTCTGTTCCAGCGCCCCGCCGTCAACGGGCGCGTCCACCGGCTGCAGCGTCACGCGCACGCGCTCGCGAATGATGATCGCCGGATCCTGCTTCACCCACGGCGTCTCCGCGCGCACACCGCGCCAGGTCTTGTTCGCCCGCCACAGGAACGGCGGCAGCCAGGCAAAACCCGACTCCATGAATACGACCTTGAGCGTGGGATATTTCGCAAACACGCCTTCCGCAACGAGGCTGAGGAGCTGGTTTTCGAATGCGCCAGCCTGCGAAACGTAATCCTCAAAGGCATACGAGAACCAACCGACCGAAGCCGGCGCGAAACGATAGGTCGAGCCCGCATGCACGCCGAGCGGCAGGCCGTGCTTTTCGCACGCCTCATAGATCGGCCAGTAGTAACGGCGGCCGAGCGTCATCTCGCCCATCGCGGGCACAAGCACCTGCACGAAGCGCTTGTCGCCCGCGCGCTTCTCGATCTCTTTCACGCTGTTCTGCGGATTCTGGATCGGCAGCACGATCGACGCGCGCAACCGCGCGTCCTTGTCGAGCCACTCGCGCGCGATCCAGTCGTTCACGGCGCTGCAGAAGGCGAGCGACATGTCCTCATGATGCAGCGCCTGCGCGCCATACATGCAGTTGAGGATCGCGTATTTCGTGCCGAACGTGTCGAGTTGATTTTGCAGCGTGGCCAGATCGGTGCCGGGATTGCCCTGCTTCGGACGCCAGTCGGGCCGCGCGTTGATCGGCGCGTTCGCGGGTTGCCCGGTGATGTTCATGTTGTGGCGGTCGAGCCCGCGCGTCGTCACGGCTTCGCGCCAATAGTCGTCGAGATACGGCGTGAGCACGTTCATCGACGGCACGGCCACATGCACGTCGCAATCGATCGCCTCGCCGCGGAAGAGCCCCGCGGCACTCGCCGCGCGATTGCCGGTTCCGGTGGCCGCTTCCTTACTCATTGCATTCCGTCCTTGGGCCGCGCCCGTGTGGCGCCGACCTTCATATAAGTCATCGCCCCTGCCCGATTAAGGGCGCTTCTCCGACGGGATTATTCGCGATGCGTTACAGCCCGAACAGGGCTCTAGCGCTCTTTCCGGCGATTCTCGCGGCCTCACCCGTGGGACGGGCATTCACCCGCGCGAGGCAACCCGCCATGTCGCCGATATTGTGCGGATAGTCGGAGCCATAGAGCACCCGCTCCGGCCCGCCCGCGACCTGGATGCATAGATCGAGCGCGCGCGGCTCGTACACCACCGTGTCGTACCAGATGCGCTGAAGATAATTGCTCGGCTTCTCCTTGATCACTTCCGCGCAGGCCGGGATGTGCTGCCAGCACTGATCGAGGCGGCCGGCGAGATACGGCAACGCCGCGCCACCGTGCGAAGCGATCAGTTTCACATTCGGATATTTGTCGAGGAAGCCGGCGTAGATCATGCGCGCGAACGCAAGCGTCGTGTCGAACATGAAGCCCACCGGCGGCACGAGCCCGAACTCGTCCATATGCATTTCCTTCGCGCCCGCCGGCGCGCCGGGATGGACAAGCACCGGCAAGCCCGCCTTGTCGATCTCGGCCCACACGGGCGCGAATTTCGGATCGGTCAGCTCGTCGCCCGCGATGTTGGCGATCACCATGACGCCGACCGCGCCTTTCTTCAGGCAGCGCGCAAGCTCGACCTTCGCGTCCTCGGCATATTGCCAGGGGAGCGAGGCGAACCAGCGGATGCGGTCGGGCCGCGCCGTCTGCTGCTCCGCCATGGAGTCGTTCACGAGCTGCGCCGCTTTGATGCTGATCTCGCGTCCGCCCCAATAGGCGTTGGGGCAGGTCAGCGAGACGATCGCGACGTCCACGCCCGCTTTATCCATGTCCTTGATGCGGAGATCGTAGTCCCACATCGGCTCGAACAGCGTGAAAAACGGCGAGCCGCGGTACCAGACGGTGTCCTGCCCCGCTTTCGTCTTCTTCAGTTCAAGTTCCGGCGCACCATGCGTGCGCAGAAGTTCGATGTAGGACCGGGTGGTCATATGGGTGTGGATGTCGATGACGGTCATTGCTGGCTCTTCATTCAAAACAATAGGCGGCTACCGCACGAGTCCTTAGTCGAACGCGCGGGATGGGCCAAGTCTAGCCAGCGGCACGGGCTCCGAAAGATTGTCAGGTCATATGATGACCGCTTGATTCCTCCCGTGGCCGTGCAATGATTTCAACCTGAAGTTATCGAGCCTGAGCCGAGGCGGACGGCAAGAACAAGCAACACCGCCAAGGGATGTAACGCGCCGAACGGGGGAGCCAAGGCCCGATGGCGTCAGTCAAAGTGGTGGATGCGCGTAAGGCCTTCGGTCCTGTCGAAGTCCTGCATGGCGTTTCAATCGACATCGACGACGGCTCATTCGTCGTGCTTGTCGGTCCGTCGGGCTGTGGCAAGTCGACATTGCTGCGCATGATCGCCGGCCTTGAGAACATCACCTCGGGCCAGATCATGATCAACAACCGCGTCGTGAACGACGTGCCGCCCAAGGCGCGCGACGTCGCGATGGTGTTCCAGAATTACGCGCTCTATCCGCACATGACCGTCGCCGCGAATATGGGCTTCTCGCTGAAGCTGCGCCGCGCGGACAAATCCGACATCGACACGCGCGTTCGGCGCGCCGCGGAAATTCTTGGGCTTGTGCCGCTGCTCGAGCGCTATCCGCGTCAACTGTCGGGGGGCCAGCGCCAGCGCGTCGCTATGGGCCGTGCCATCGTGCGCGACCCGCAGGTCTTCCTGTTCGACGAGCCGCTCTCCAACCTCGACGCCAAGTTGCGCGTCGCGATGCGCACCGAGATCAAGGAACTCCATCAGCGGCTGAAGACTACGACGGTTTACGTCACGCACGACCAGATCGAAGCTATGACCATGGCTGACAAGATCGTCGTCATGCATGACGGCCTCGTCGAGCAGATCGGCTCGCCGCTCGATCTCTACGACAAGCCGCAGAACCAGTTTGTCGCCGGCTTCATCGGTTCGCCCGCCATGAATTTTCTCAAGGGCACCGTGCGGGCGAACGGCTCGACGGGCTTCGACGGGCCGAACGGCGTGCGCCTGCCACTCGCCAACCCGCCCACCAATTCGGAGGGCCGGCCTGCGGTCTACGGCATCCGGCCCGAGCATTTCACTGTCGCCGACGACGGCGCCGAAGCGGAGATCGTCGTCGTCGAGCCGACCGGATCGGAAACGCAGGTGTTCGCGACCCTCGGCGGCGAAGAAGTCGTTGCCGTGTTTCGCGAACGCCATCGCTTCAATCCGGGCGACAAGGTCCGGCTCAAGGCCAATCCGCAACTTGTGCATCTTTTCGACGAAGCGACGGGGAAACGCCTGAACGCCTGAACATTCACTTCAACAAGCAAGACCAAGGGGAGGATCGCATATGAGTGACTTTACGCGTCGCACGGTACTCCAAGGGGCGACCGCCCTGACGGCGGCCGCTGCATTGTCCGGCCCGGCATTGCTCGACTGGGCCAAGGCCTGGGCGCAAGCATCGCCCTGGAAGCCCGAGAAGGGCGCCAAGATCAACCTGATGCGCTGGCGCCGCTTCGTGCAGGCCGAAGACGAAGCGTTCGTGAAGATGATCAACGCCTTCAAGACAGCCACCGGCGTCGATGTTGTCGTCACCAACGAGTCCTTCGAGGACATTCAGCCGAAGGCGTCGGTGGTCGCCAACACCGGCCAGGGCCTCGATATGGTGTGGGGACTCTACTCGCTCCCGCATTTGTTCCCGGCCAAGTGCATGGATATGACCGACGTCGCCAACTATCTGGGCAAGAAGTATGGCGGGTGGACCGCGTCGGCCGAGGCTTACGGCAAGTCGGGCAACAAGTGGATCGGCATCCCGGTCGCAACGACAGGCGGCCTGATGAACTATCGCGTCTCCTCGATGGAGAAGGCGGGCTTCAAGGAATTCCCGAAAGACACCGCGGGCTTCCTCGAGCTCGTCAAGGCGCTGAAGAAGAACAACACGCCGGCCGGCTTCGCACTCGGTCACGCCTCGGGCGACGCCAACACCTGGCTGCACTGGGCGCTCTGGGCGCATGGCGGCAACGTCGTGGACAAGAACGACAAGGTCATCCTCAACTCGCCGGAAACCGTGAAGGCGCTCGAGTTCGTCAAAGCGCTTTACGAGAACTTCATTCCGGGCACCGCGTCATGGAACGACTCCTCGAACAACAAGATCTTCGTGTCGGGCGACCTGCATCTCACGTCGAACGGCATCTCGATCTACGTGACGGCGTCGAAGGAGAACAAGGCGATCGCCGATGACATGCAGCACGCCTATATGCCGGTCGGCCCCGTCGGCCGCCCGACCGAACTGCATCTCGCCTTCCCGATCCTGACCTTCCAGTTCACGAAGGCGCCGCAGGCCTGCAAGGCGCTGACGGCATTCATGCTGGAAGCAGAGAACTACGATCCGTGGGTGTCGGCGGCGCAGGGCTATCTCTCGCACTTCCTGCTCGCCTACGACAAGAACCCGGTCTGGACGGCCGATCCCAAGCGCACCGTCTATCGCGACGTTGCCAAGCGCACGCTGACTCCGGGCGGCCAGGGCTCGCTCGGCGAGAAGGCGGCGGCCGCCATCGCCGACTTCATCGTCGTCGACATGTTCGCGAACTACGCGACGGGCCGCGAGGACGCCAAGGGCGCCATCGCCGTCGCCGAACGGCAGGCGAAGCGCATCTATCGCTGACGAAAAATCTCCGGCGGCCGGGCGCTCCGGCCGCCGGAGCCACTTCCGCACAGGACTCACATGGTCGACGTAACCGTTCCGACCCCTCGCGCGGCATCGGCCGAACAGACGGCCCTCAGCCGCCTGATGTCGAACCGGCATTGGCTCGGCTACTGGTTCATGCTGCCGGCGCTCGCGATCCTGTTTTTGTTTCTCGCTTACCCGCTCGGCCTCGGCATCTGGCTTTCCTTTACGGACACCCGCATCGGCCGTAAGGGAATTTATATCGGGCTTGAGAACTACGAATGGCTGCAGGGCGACTCGATTTTCTGGGTCTCGGTTTTCAACACGCTGCTCTACACGATCGTCGCGAGCATCGTGAAATTCGGCGCAGGACTCTATCTTGCGCTCCTGCTCAACCAGCACCTGCCATTCAAGGCGATGATCCGCGCGGTCGTCCTGATCCCTTTCATTGTCCCGACGGTTCTCTCGGCTATTGCCTTCTGGTGGATCTACGACACGCAATTCTCGATTATTTCCTGGACCCTGAAAGAACTCGGTCTGATCACGAGCAACATCGACTTCCTCGGCGATCCCAACAATGCGCGCGCGAGCGTGATCTTCGCCAATATCTGGCGCGGCATTCCGTTTGTGGCGATCACGCTGCTCGCCGGCCTGCAAACTGTGTCACCGTCGCTCTATGAAGCCGCCACGCTCGACGGCGCATCGCGCTGGCAGATGTTCCGCTACATCACCTATCCGCTGCTCACACCGATCATCGCGGTGGTGATGACCTTCTCGGTGCTCTTCACCTTCACCGATTTCCAGTTGATCTGGGCGATGACGCGCGGCGGTCCTGTGAATGCAACGCACCTCATGGCGACGCTCTCCTATCAGCGCGCAATCCTTGCGGGCCAACTCGGTGAAGGCGCGGCGATTGCGACGGCGATGATCCCGTTCCTGCTCGCGGCCATCATGATCTCATGGTTCGGCCTCCAGCGCCGCAAATGGCAGCAGGGCGCCGACAATGACTGACACCCTCGCCACCAAAGCGATCGATCCGAGCCGGGTGCTCACCGCCTCCTCGCCGACCGCCGACCACAGCGAAGGCATGAGCTATCTGGAAACGCTGCCGCGACGGCTCATTACGCTCTACCTGCCGCTGCTGCTCTTTATTTTTGTGCTGCTGTTTCCGTTCTACTGGATGACGCTGACGGCGATCAAACCGAACGAGCAACTGCTCGATTTCAACACCGTCAATCCGTTCTGGACCTGGTCGCCCACGTTCCAGCACATCGAGAAGCTCCTGTTCGACTCGAACTATCCGCGGTGGCTCTGGAATACGATGTATGTGGCGACCGCCGCGACAGTGCTCTCGATCTTCGCGAGCGTCCTTGCGGCTTACGCGATCGTGCGTCTGCGCTTCAAGGGCGCGCAGATGCTCGGCATCCTGATCTTCCTCGCCTATCTCGTGCCGCCGTCGATCCTGTTCATTCCGCTGGCGACCGTGATCTTCAATTACGGTCTGTTCGACACCCCGCTCGCGCTGATCCTCGTCTATCCGACGATCCTCATTCCGTTCTCGACCTGGCTCCTGATGGGCTATTTCAAGACCATCCCCTACGAGTTGGAGGAATGCGCGCTGATCGACGGCGCCAGCCGCTGGCAGATCCTCACCAAGATCGTGCTGCCGCTCGCTGTGCCGGGACTGATCTCGGCCTTCATCTTCTGCTTCACGCTGTGCTGGAACGAATTCATCTACGCGCTCACCTTCCTGCAATCGGTGCAAAACAAAACCGTGCCGGTGGCGATCGTGAACGAGTTCGTGGACGGCGATATTTATCGCTGGGGATCGCTGATGGCGGGCGCGCTGGTCGGCTCGCTCCCGCTCGTCATCCTCTACGCCTTCTTCGTCGAGCACTATGTGTCGGCGATGACCGGCGCGGTGAAGGAGTAATTCGCGTCTTTCCCGTGAAGGGCGGCTTGCTCCGCTCATTCCCGCGCAAGCGGGAATCCAGATCAGCTTCGCATGTACTTGTGGCTTCTGGGTCCCCGCTTTCGCGGGGACGAGCGGAAAACTAAAAGAACGCGATCTAGTAGGTCGCGCGGCCGCCCGAGAGATCGAAGATCCCCCCGGTCGTGAACGAGCACTCCGCCGACGCGGCGAACGAGACCGTCGCCGCGATCTCCTCCACCAGCACAAACCGCCCGCGCGGAATCTTCGCGAGCATGTAGTTGATGTGCTGCTCGGTCATCTGGTCGAAGATCGCGGTCTTGGCGGCGGCCGGTGTCACGCAGTTCACGCCGATGTCGTAGCCCGCGAGCTCCTTGCCGAGCGATTTCGTGAGCGCGATCAGCCCCGCCTTCGACGCGGAATAAGCCGGCGCGTTCGGATTGCCTTCCTTGCCCGCAATCGACGCCACATTGACGATGCGGCCGTAATTCTGCGCAATCATCGAAGACGCGACAGCGCGGCAGCAGTGAAACGGCCCGTCCAGATTGATCGAGAGCACCTGCCGCCAGGCGTCGATCGGATACTCCCAGGTCGGCACGTTGGGGCCTGAGATGCCGGCATTGTTCACGAGGATGTCGATCCGCCCCAGTGCTTTCAGGGTTTCATCGCGGGCCTGCTCGACCCCCTTGGGGTCGGTGACGTCGGGCGCAAGCGCAATGACCCGCCCCTGCCCTTTCATCTCGCTGGCCGCCCGCTCCCCCAGCGCCTTGTCCCGGTCCCAGATTGCCACCGAAGCGCCGGAGACGAGCAGCCGCTCCACGATCGCCCGCCCGATGCCCTGCGCGCCACCTGTCACCACCGCCATCCGGCCGGCCAGATCGATCCGATTTGCCATGATTTTCGCCCCGTTTTCCGGCAGCTTAAGCGCCGCGCGGCTTTCTTGACAGTGCGGACCCCGGGGGCCATAAACCCGCGAAAGCGCGGGTCCAAAGGCCCGCGCGATTTGTTGCTGGGCGCTACGCCGCCCGCCAAACCCTTGGAAATCAAGATGTTCGCGGTCATTAAGACGGGCGGTAAGCAATTTCGGGTCGCCGCCGACGAGGTCCACCAGGTCGGCAAGCTCGACGCGAAAGCGGGCGAGATTGTCACCTTCCCGGTGCTCATGCTGGGCGGCGATAACCCCATCATCGGCGGGCCGACCGTTTCCGGCGCGCAGGTCGCGGCCGAAGTGGTCGAGCAGCGCCGCTCCCGCACGATCATCGCGTTCAAGAAGCGCCGCCGCCAGAACTCGAAGCGCAAGCGCGGCTACCGCGACCAGTTCACGGTGGTGCGCATCACCGAGATCCTGACCGACGGCAAGCAGCCGACCAAGACGGCGCGCGTCCGGCCCGAGAAGAAGGCCAAGGTCGAAGCGCCTGCGGACGGCGAAGAGGCGGCAAAGCCGAAAGCCAAGACCAAGGCAAAGGCGAAAGCGCCCGCCAAGGCCAAGGCCCCGGCGAAGAAAAAGGCCCCGGCCAAGGGCAAGAAAAAGTAGGTCGTAACGGACGTTCAAGAAAAGTGAATGAGACCGTCACGAATCTGGTGTAAGTAAAAGTTCGGAGCGAGCGATGGCACACAAAAAGGCAGGCGGTTCTTCACGCAACGGACGCGACTCAGCGGGTCGCCGTCTCGGCGTGAAGTGTTTTGGCGGGGAGCAGGTCATCCCCGGCAACATCATCGTGCGCCAGCGCGGCACAAAATGGCATCCGGGCATCAATGTCGGCATGGGTAAAGACCACACCCTGTTTGCTCTCGTCCCCGGTGAAGTGAAATTCCGCGCCCACAAGAAAGACCGCGTCACTGTTTCCGTACTTCCGGCCACGGAGGCTGCGGCCAAATAACGGCGGAGATCAGCGAAGATCCCCCGCCGGCATCTGCCGAACCGGGGGACTCAGCAAGCAAGGCGAGTCCGATCCAAGGGGAGGCAGGTGTGTCTCCCCTTCGCATTTGGAGGAGCCCGTCATGAACGCCGTCCAGTTGAGCCAAGCGCCACCCGGCGATTTGGGAATCCCCGTCCTCGAAACCGAACGCCTGATCCTGCGTGCGCCGACGCTCGACGATGCGCCGGTGATCGCCGCGCTCGCCAACAACCGCAACGTGGCGGAGATGACCGCTTCCATGCCGTACCCGTACCGGGTCGAGGACGCCGAGGCGTGGATCCTCGGCAAACCCGGCCAGACGCCGGGTGTCGCCTTCGCGATCTTCGAGAAGAAGAGCGAAGCCTTCGTCGGCATTTGCAGCTATGAGTGGCGCGGCGAAACGATCCCGGAGATCGGCTACTGGGCCGGTGAGCCGTTCTGGGGCCGGGGCTACAGCACGGAGGCCGTGCGCGCGATGATCGACCACGCCTTCACGGCGACGAACCTCGAGGCGCTGGCCGCCACCTGCCGCGTCACGAATGTCGCGTCGCGCCGGGTGCTCGAGAAGTGCGGCTTCCAGTGGACGGGCGCGGGCCTCTGCCGCGTGCGGGCGCTGCGCGCCTCCGTCCCGTCGGACCGCTTCCGGCTCGAGCGGCGCACCTGGGTGTCGTTGCGCGAGTGGGGCAAGACGCGTTTGCCGTCGCGGAAGAAGGCGGTGAGAGGCTGAACATGTTTGGCAGTTCGAACCATTCCTCCGCTCATTCCCGCGCAAGCGGGAATCCAGGGCAGCAAGTTCATTCCCTTGTCGCTCTGGGTCCCCGCTTTCGCGGGGACGAACGGAAAACGATGCGGCTGGACCGGATCGTGCTCTGGAAGCGAAAGTAACGGTCGATGAAATTCCTCGACGAAGCGAAAGTGTATGTCGCATCCGGCGCCGGCGGTAACGGATCGATCTCCTTTCGCCGCGAGAAATTCATCGAGTTCGGCGGCCCTGATGGCGGCGACGGCGGCCGCGGCGGCGATGTGATCGTCGAATGCGTGGAAGGGCTCAACACGCTCATCGACTATCGCTTTCAGCAGCACTTCAAGGCCAAGAGCGGCGGCCAGGGCTCCGGCCAGAACCGCGCCGGCGCCAAGGGCAAGGACGCAATCCTCAAAGTCCCCGTCGGCACGCAGGTGCTCGACGAGGACGGCGAAGACGTTCTGGCCGATCTCACGGAGGCCGGCCAGCGTATCGTCCTGATCAAGGGCGGCAACGGCGGCTTCGGCAACACGCATTTCAAGTCGTCGAAGAACCGCGCGCCGCGCCATGCCAATCCCGGACAGCCCGCGATCCAGCGCACGATCCGCCTGCGCCTGAAGCTGATCGCGGACGCCGGCCTCGTCGGCCTGCCGAACGCGGGCAAGTCGACATTCCTCGCGGCGGTTTCGGCGGCGAAGCCGAAGATCGCCGACTATCCCTTCACCACGCTCCATCCGCAGCTCGGCGTCGTGCGCATCGACGGCCGCGAATTCGTGCTCGCCGACATTCCCGGCCTGATCGAGGGCGCGCATGAGGGCGTGGGGCTCGGCGACCGCTTTCTGGCGCATGTGGAGCGGACGCGCGTGCTGCTCCATCTCGTCGATGCCACGGCCGAGGACCCCGCCGAAGCCTGGCGCACCGTCCGCCACGAGCTGGAGTCCTACGGCGAGGGGCTGGCGGAAAAGCCCGAGATCGTCGCGCTCTCAAAAATCGATGCGCTGACGCCGGAACTCATCGCTGACGCAAAGAAGAAACTGAAACGCGCGACGAAGAAGGAGCCGCTCCTTCTCTCCGCGCACAGCGGCGAAGGCGTCGAGGCCGCGCTGCGCGCGCTGATGAAGAACATTGCCAGGTCGCGCAAGGAAGAAGAGCCGGAGACGGAAGAGGCGTGGAGGCCGTGATTCGCCTTTTTTCCCACTGCTCAACGCGGCATCAATCATTCCTTGGACGGGCAGTCTGCAAGCAATACAACCCTGAGATTTGACAGGAAGCTTTAGGACCGTATTCTCTACGGCCGCATGACTGAGAATACCGAGTTATTGAAGGAAATACGTGATCTTCTGCGACTCATCGCGGAGCCCGCGCTCGCGAAGCGTGACGAGCGGCTTCGCGCGTCGCTGCAGCAGGTCATTGGAAAGAGCAAGCAGAAGGCCGATGCCGTCGTTCTTATGGACGGGTCGCGTTCACAAGCTGAAGTTCGAAAAGCCTGCGGAATGGACGATGGCAACTTAAGTCGCTTGGTTAAGGCGTTACGCAGCGCAGAACTAGTCGGTCCAGACGACAAGCACCTTAAGTTAGTTTTTCCTGTGCCTTCCAACCTCCTCGATTCTGTAGGCAAGGGCAAGAAATGACCGACCCCTCCGCACAAATGCTGAGCGTTTTATCAGAAATGCGCGATCTTCTTCGCCTGATCGCCGAGCCCGCCATCGCCGAGCGTGACAAGAAAATACGTGAGGCGCTTCGCGGTATCGCCGGAAGTGCAACGGGCAAAAAGGCAAGGGCCATCCTTCTGATGGATGGCACAAGAAATCAGGCAACAATCGTAAAGGAGTGTGGAATACATAAGGGCGACTTAAGCGTCCTCGTAAAGAAAATGAACGCCGCGCAACTCCTAAAGGATGATCCTAAACAGCCTCAACTTGCTATTTCGATTCCGCCCGATTTCTTCGAGCGAGGAGGGAAATCTGGTGAGTGATAATCCCACCGAACTTTTAGAGACCGTCCGTAAAATTCACGATCTGTTGGAATTACTTGCGGAAGACAAGATTGCTCAACGAGACGCGAAGCAGCGCGTAGCCCTGCGCGAGCTCGTCGGAGCAAGCGTCGCAAAGCAAAAATCGATCTACCTGATGGATGGAACACAAACGCAGGCCGAGATACGCCGAGTGACATCCGTGAACCAAGGTGACCTGAGCGCAATGGTCGGAAAACTTCACAAGGCCGGACTCCTTGACGGCACGAAGATGCCGAAATTGGCGATTTCGATTCCTGCAAATTTTTTCGAAAGCGATAAAAAAGGGGCTAGCGGGTGACCGAGAAGCGCCGCAAGAAAGATAGCCTAGAGGTTTCCTCTCAGACGCTCCAAGACGAACTAGTCGCGATCAAAGACCGCTTGAGCGCGATTGAGACTATTCAGAGCATTTCAAATGCGCAGGTCGTAAGGAAATATGTCGAAGAACATCTCAAAACGCCCAGAGGCAAGGCCATTATGAAAGAGTGCGCCGAGCCGCGAACGAAAGACCAGCTAGTCTCGCATTTCGATTTCAAAAGCTCTCAAGCCCTCGACCATCATCTGAGACCCCTTCTGAAAGACGATCTGTTGCTCCGGCGAGTCGAAGAAGACGGAGCAATAGTGTACGAGTGGAGCAATCTGTTTCGGCGCCTTCACCACAGCGCGATCACGTCGATTTTGAAAGGCGCCAAATAAGTTGCAGCGGAGCCGCTTGGTGACGAAGAGGACAAAGAGCAAAGCAAAGCCGCGCGAGCGCAAGAAACTTTCAGTTCAGACCCGCGAACTTCTGCTCACTGAGTGCGGTTACCGCTGCGCGGTGCCTCGTTGTCGAAATATTCTCGCTCTGGACATGCACCACATTTGGGAAGTGCATGCCGGTGGCACTGACGACCCGTCAAACCTGATAGCACTGTGTTCATACTGCCACGACATGTACCATCGCGGAACTATTTCCGCAGATTCAATATACACGTACAAGGCAATGCTAGTTGCGATCTCGCGAGCGTTTGACATCGACGCGGTCGACCGGTTGCTGTTCTTGAATGGATGCAAGAAGGATTTTCTAGTCGTATCCGGCGATGGCCTGCTCCACTTTGCGCGCCTTATCGCTGCTGGCCTAGCCTCCGTCGAGCAGAAGAAGAATAACGACTGGCAAATCGTCACTTATGCAGTGAACATTTCAGACAAAGGTCGCCACATCATTGAAGCTTGGAGAGATGGTGATCGCACGCGCCTGAAGAAGGCGATCGGCGGGCCCCTGCCGGCGATTGAGAATCGCGGCGCTGAGTGACTGGGCATCACTTAAGCGCACTTTCATATGACTATATTCCTTCACTTACGCTATCGACCCCGTGAATCACACCTCAGCGAAATGAGGCACCCCCGCCACATTCACCCGCTATATGAGTACGCAGCGATCGCATCCTGATCGCTTCGACAGGAAAGGATGTTTGTCCGCCTCGGAATCCATCGTTGGGTTCCCTCGCGCCCGTTATGTGTGGTTTTAGCGGCGAAGTCCGATTCAACGGCGGCCATCCGGACCTCGCAACGCATCAGAAGATGGCCGGCAAGCTGGAATCGCGTGGCCCCGACGCCAGCGGATTCTTCTCCCAATCCAATGTGACACTCGCGCACCGCCGGCTGAGCATTCTCGATCTGTCGGACGCCTCACAACAGCCGATGGTCGATCCCGAGCTGGGCCTGGCGCTGGCCTTCAACGGCTGCATCTACAATTTCCGCGACCTGCGCACGGAGTTGCAGGCGAAGGGCTATCGCTTCTTCTCCGATGGCGACACCGAGGTGATCCTCAAGGCGTATCACGCCTGGGGGCGGCGCTGCGTCGAACGCTTTCGCGGCATGTTCGCCTTTGCGATCTGGGAGCGCGACACGCGCCGCGTCGTCATCGCGCGCGACCGCCTCGGCATCAAGCCGCTTTATCTGGCTGAGACGCCGGGCGCGTTGCGCTTCGCATCCACCCTGCCCGCGCTGCTCGCGGACTCTAGCATCGACACGCGCATCGACCCCGCGGGCCTGCATAATTATCTCTCGCTGCACGCCGTCGTCCCCGCCCCGCGCACGATCCTGAAGGGCGTGACGAAACTGCCGCCGGCGACGATCCTCACGATCGAGCCCGACGGACGGCGGCACGAAGAAGTCTATTGGGACATCACCATCGGTCCGCGCCGCGAAGACCGCGCAATGACGGAAGCCGAATGGCGCGAAGCCGTGCTCGACTCCATGCGCACCGCGGTCGAACGCCGCCGCGTCGCCGACGTCCCGACCGGCGTGTTGCTGTCCGGCGGCCTCGACAGTTCGCTGATCGTGGCGCTGCTCGCCGGGAACGGCGCCAAAAATCTCAAGACCTTTTCCATCGGCTTTGAGAGCGTCGGGAATGTCTGCGGCGACGAGTTCAAATATTCCGACATCGTCGCCAAGCGCTTCGGCACCGATCATCACCAGATCCGCATCGACTCCGGACGCATGATCGACGCCCTGCCCGGCGCGATCGCCGCCATGAGCGAACCGATGGTCAGCCACGATACGGTGGCCTTTTATCTGCTGTCGCAGGAAGTCTCGCAGCATGTGAAGGTGGTGCAGAGCGGTCAGGGCGCCGACGAAGTTTTCGGCGGCTACCACTGGTACCCGGCCATGCTGCGCACGAACGACCCCGTCGGCCAGTATGCCGAGGTCTATTTCGACCGCGACCATGAGGAAATGGCCGAAGTCGTCGCGCCGGAATTCATGAACGGTAATGCGAGCCGCGAGCTGGTCGAGAACTATTTCGAGCAGTCGCAGGCCGCGAAGCCGATCGACAAGACGCTCGAGCTCGACCAGAAAATCATGATGGTCGACGACCCCGTGAAGCGCGTCGACAACATGACCATGGCCTTCGGCTTGGAGGCGCGCGTGCCGTTCCTCGACCATGAACTGGTCGAGCTCGCCGCCCGCGTCCCGTCCGATCTCAAGCTGCGCGACGGCGGCAAGCACATCCTGAAAGAGGCCGCCCGCGAGGTTGTGCCCGCTGAAGTCATCGACCGGCCGAAGGGCTACTTCCCGGTGCCCGCGCTCAAATATCTGCGCGGCCCCTATCTCGATTTCGTGCGCGACACGCTGACCAGCGAAAAGGCTCGCACCCGCGGCGTCTTCCGGCAGGACTATGTGGACCGGCTCTTGGCCGAGCCCGAGGCGCACCTGACGCCGAAGGGCAATTCCAAGCTCTGGCAGGTCGCCGCGCTCGAGGCCTGGATGCAGGCGCACGGGGTCTAGTACCAAGGCACGAAAGAATAACCGTCATCCTGAGGTGGCCGCGAAGCGGCCCTCGAAGGATGACGGCCCGGGCCGTTCACCCTTCGAGGCTCGCCGCTCCGCGGCTCGCACCTCAGGCTGACGGAGATGAGTCAGAATTCGGGTCTTCCCCCTCATTTGCACCCCCGCTTGGCGCCGCACGGATTCCCGCCTATCCCTCCTGCCCCGAACCGGTCGCAGGTCATGTCCGCCGCCACGCCCAAGCTCGCCGACTTCCGGCGCATCGTCGTCAAGGTGGGATCGTCGCTCCTCGTCGATTCCGCCAAAGGCGCGTTGCGTCAGGACTGGCTCGACGCGCTGATCGAGGACCTGGCGGAGCGCGCGACGGCCGGCGTTGAACTGCTGGTCGTGTCGTCGGGCGCCATCGCCATGGGGCGCAACGTCCTGAAGCTGCCGCGCGGATCGCTGCGCCTTGAAGAGAGCCAGGCCGCCGCCGCCGTCGGGCAAATCGCGCTCGCCCATGTCTGGGCCGACACGCTGAAGAAGCACAGGCTCACGGGCGCGCAGGTGCTGCTGACGCTGGGCGATACCGAGGAGCGCCGCCGCTATCTCAATGCGCGCTCGACCATCGCGAAATTGCTTGAGCTCAAGGCCGTGCCGATCATCAACGAGAACGACACGGTGGCCACCACCGAAATCCGTTACGGCGACAACGACCGGCTCGGCGCGCGCGTCGCCACGATGATGAGCGCCGACCTGCTGGTGCTGCTCTCCGACGTCGACGGCCTCTACGACGCCCCGCCGGGCGAGAAGAAAGACGCGAAGCTGATCCCCGTCGTCCCGCGCATCACCGCCGAGATCGAGGGTGTTGCCGGCAGTGCGGGCTCGGAGCTCTCGCGCGGCGGCATGCGCACCAAGATCGAGGCGGCGAAGATCGCGACCGGCGCGGGTGTCCACATGTTGATCGCATCCGGCCACAGATTGCATCCGCTGCGCGCGATCGCCGACGGCGGCGCATGCACATGGTTTCTCACGCCCGCCAATCCGACCACCGCGCGCAAGCGCTGGATCGGCGGCAGCCTCGAGCCCAAGGGCGCAATTCATATCGACGCCGGCGCCGTCGCCGCGCTCAAGCGCGGCAAGAGCCTTCTTCCCGCCGGTGTTGTGCGGGTCGAAGGCAGCTTCGCCCGCGGCGACGCAGTGCTGATCCGCGGCCCGGAAGGGGCTGAAGTCGCGCGCGGCCTCGTCGCCTATGATAAAGAAGACGCCGAGCAGCTTGTCGGCCAGAACAGCGAGAAGATCGAAGCCATTCTGGGCCATGCGGGCCGCACCGAGATGGTCCATCGCGACGACCTCGTGATGGCCGGAGAGTGAGATGAGCGCCAAGGTCGAACGCATCGAAGGGAACGGCGACGTCGCGGCAGTCATGCGCGATATAGGCCGTCGCGCACGCGCGGCTGCGCGCGCGTTGGCGCTCGCCGAACCCGCGCGCAAAGCCGCCGCACTCAAGGCCGCCGCACAGGCGATCCGCGATAACGCTTCCGCTATTTTGCAGGCCAATGCCGAAGACATTTCGGCGGCCTCGTCGGACAAGCTGACCGACGCTTTCCGCGACCGGCTCTCGCTCGACGGCAAGCGCGTGAGCGCCATGGCCGACGGCGTCGATGTGGTCGCGAACCTTCCCGATCCTATTGGCTCCGTTATGTCGTCATGGGACCGGCCGAACGGGCTGAAGATCGAACGCGTGCGCACGCCGATCGGCGTGATCGCCGTCATTTACGAGAGCCGTCCGAATGTCACCGCCGACGCCGGCTCACTCTGCGTCAAAGCCGGCAATGCCGTGATCCTGCGCGGCGGCTCCGAGAGTTTCCATTCGTCACGCGCCATCCACCGCGCGCTCATCAAAGGTCTCGAAAGTCAGGGCTTGCCTGCCGACGCGATCCAGCTCGTGCCGACGCGCGACCGCGCGGCGGTCGGCGAACTGCTGTCGGGCCTTGGCGGCACGATCGATGTCGTCATCCCGCGCGGCGGCAAGGCGCTTGTTGGCCGCGTCGAGGCGGAAGCGCGCGTGCCGGTGTTCGCGCATCTGGAAGGCATCTGCCACGTCTACGTTCACGCGGCGGCCGATCTCGACATGGCGAAGAAAATCGTGCTGAACGCCAAGATGCGCCGCACCGGCGTCTGCGGCGCGGCGGAGACGTTGCTTGTCGACCGCGCGGCGGCGTCGACCCATCTGAAGCCGCTCGTCGACATGCTGATCGAAGCCGGCTGCGAAATCCGCGGCGACGACGCGACGCGCGCCACAGACAAGCGCGTCGTGGCCGCGACCGAGCAGGATTGGTCGACCGAATATCTCGACGCGATCCTGTCGGTGAAAGTGGTGGACGGTTTGCAGGCCGCGATCGATCACATCGGCCGCTACGGAACGAACCACACGGACTCGATTGTGACGGCCGACACGAAGGCGGCCGCGAAGTTCATGAGCGAAGTGGATTCCGCGATCGTCCTGCACAATGCCTCGACCCAGTTCGCCGACGGCGGCGAGTTCGGCTTCGGCGCCGAGATCGGCATTGCGACGGGCCGCCTGCACGCGCGCGGCCCCGTCGGCGTCGAGCAACTCACCTCGTTCAAGTACCGCGTGCTCGGCACGGGGCAGACCCGTCCGTGAGTCGCCCGCTTGCCTTGCCCGGCATGCGCATCGGGCTCTTTGGCGGCAGCTTCAACCCGGCCCATGAGGCGCACCGCGCGGCGAGCCTGTTTGCGCTCCGCCGCCTCGGCCTCGATCGCGTCTGGTGGCTGGTGACGCCCGGCAACCCGCTCAAGGACAACGCGGAATTGCCGCCGCTTGCCCGCCGCATCAAGCAGGCGCAGGCGGTTGCCCAAAGTCCGTTCATCGAAGTGACAGGAATCGAGGCTACACTCGGGACGCGATTCGCCTTTGATACGGTGACACGGCTCAGGGCATGTTATCCCTCGGTGCGGTTCGTCTTCCTGATGGGCGCCGACATTCTGGTCGAGTTCCATCGCTGGAAACGGTGGCGCGCGCTCGCCGCCCTGGTTCCATTGGCCGTGATCGACCGCGCCGGCTGGACCAGCCGCGCCTTGGCCTCGCCCGCCGCGCAGGCCCTCTCCGCTTCCCGCCTGCCCGAGTCCAACGCGCTGGTCCTGGCCGCCAAGGAACCGCGTGTCTGGACGTTTCTGCACGGCCTGAAGCTTTCACAGTCCTCAACGGCAATCAGAAAAGCCGTGAGTTCTCGCAGGGAGGGTTGAAACAATTCCCCGCAAGCCAATATCGTCCAAGAAGCGTGGCGAGTCGCGCACGCCCAAACGACGGCAACGAGAGAGGCAAGCAACCCTGTCGCCCACAGTGAACGTAGCGGCCCGCAAGCGGCCCGCACCCGTCCCGCCGGGACTTCCGAGCCCGGACGCGACGCTGAACCTGATCCTGACCCGCCTCGAAGACAGCAAGGCGCTCGACGCGGTCTCGATCGATCTTCACGGCAAGACATCGCTGGCCGACTTCATGGTGGTTGCCTCCGGCACCTCCAACCGGCACGTCGCGTCCATTGCCGAGCACCTCATCGAAGCGCTGGAAAAGTCGGGCAACGCCCGCGTGCGCGTCGAGGGAATGCCGCATTGCGACTGGGTGCTGATCGACGCCGGCGACGTCATCGTGCATGTCTTCCGGCCCGAGGTGCGCGAATTCTACAACCTCGAAAAGATGTGGTCGCGCGCCCGCCCCGCGGCCGACTGAGCGTGTAGCAGCCGATGCGGCTCCTGATCGCGGCCGTCGGACGGCTGAAAGCCGGCCCCGAGCGCGAATTGCTGGACCGCTATGTCGAGCGCGCCAATGCGGCCGGACGCGCCGTCAGCCTCGCCCCGCTCGAAATTTCTGAAATTCCCGAAAGCCAGGATCGCCGTCCGCAGGACCGCATAGTCGACGAGGCACGCAAGCTCGAAGCGGCGGTTCCGAAAGGGGCGAAAATTATTCTCCTCGACAGCGGCGGCCGGGCACTGAAAAGCGAGGATTTCGCCGCCCGCCTTGCCGCCCTGCGCGATCAGGGCGCGCCCGGCGTCGTGTTCCTGATCGGCGGCGCCGACGGCCTCGATGTGAAACTGAAATCGGAAGCAGAATTGTCGATTTCCTACGGCGCCGCCACCTTTCCGCACCAGATTGTCCGCATTCTGCTGGCAGAGCAGATTTACCGGGCCATCACGATTCTCTCGGGACACCCTTATCATCGCGCCTGAACTCCACACCGGAGCGGGATTGAGCGGCCGGCGCTTGCGCGCCGGGACGGCGGCGCTCGCCTTTGTCCTGCTCGCAGCGGGGTCGGCGCAGGCGCAGCAAGCGTCGCCGCCGACGGCCAAGGAGCTGGAGAAGGCCGAGCGCGAGAAGGAACTTGAGATCCTTCGCGGCGACCTCGAACAGCGCAAAGCGGCGGAAACCAAGATCGAGGCCGAGGTCGAAGCGATCAAGGACGACCGCAAGAAATTCAGTCAGGCGCTCGTCGACACCGCCGCCCGGCTGAAAGCAATCGAAGGCCGCATGAGCGCCGCCGAGGCGCGCCTGAAACCCCTCGATGGACGCGAAGCAGAGATCAAGCGCTCGCTCGACGGCCGCGAGACGATCCTCGCTGAAGTCCTGTCGGCTGCGGCCCGGCTCTCCCGCCGTCCCGCGCCTGCCATCATGCTGAAGCCCGAAGACGCCCTCGACTCCGTCCGCTCGGCGATGCTCCTTGGCGCCGTTGTTCCGGAATTGCGTCAGGAGGCCGAGACGCTGGTCGCCGATCTCACCGAGCTCGGCCGCGTCCGCCGCGGCATCGAAACCGAGCGGCAGTCGCTGGCCGACAACCAGTCCGAACTTGTTGCCGAGCGCGTCCGCCTGACCGCGCTGACCGAAGAACGCCAGCGCCGCCAGTCCGAGCGCGAGAAGACGCTGGAAGGCGAGCGCGGCCGCGCCCAGGCGCTTGCGAAGGAGGTACAGACCGTTTCCGAGCTCGTCGTCCGCATTGAGAAGGAAATCGAACTGGCCCGCGTTGCTGCGGAGGAGGCGCGGCGCAAGGCCGAAGCGGAAGCTGCGAAGCGCGAAGCCATGGCCGAAAAATTGGCCGCCGAAGCGGAGGTCGCGCGCAAGAAAGCGGAAGCCGAAGCAACCAAGCGCAACGCTGCCGCCGAGACCGCGAAACTGCGCGCCGACGCTGAAGCCGCCAAACGCGAAGCGGAAGCGGCGAAACGCGAGGCGCTCGCTGCGAAACAGAAAGCCGAGGCACAAAAGGTTGCGGTGCTCAGCGATCCGAACCGGATCACGCCCGCGCTCACCTTTGCCGAAGCCAAGGGCCGACTGGCTTTGCCGGTCAGTGGCACACGTATTCGTGAGTTCGGCGCGGCAGATGGGGCCGGCGGCGCGGAAAAAGGAATTCAGCTCTCGACCCGGCCCGGCGCTCAGGTTACTGCACCCTGCGACGGCTGGGTTGTTTACGCTGGCTTGTTCCGGTCCTACGGCCGACTATTGATCATCAATGGCGGCGGTGGCTATCATGTCTTGCTTGCGGGCATGGAACAAATCACCGTCGAACTGGGGCAATTTGTGCTTGCGGGAGAGCCCGTGGCGATGATGGCCGGTGGCGCGCAGAGCGTGCCGAAGGCCGCTCAGGCAATGCCGCCTGTGCTTTACATAGAGTTCCGCAAGGATGGGAACTCGATCGATCCTGCCCCGTGGTGGGCTGAGAGTGACAACGAGAAGGCGCGCGGATGATGAAGAGAACTTCCCTGTTTTTCCTGGGCGCACTGGCGGGCGCAGCGACCGCCGTCGTCATCGTGCAGCCGCGCATTCTGATCAATGCGACGGCGAATGCCGCAAGCTCCGACATCTATAAGCAGCTCAACCTGTTCGGCGACGTGTTCGAACATGTGCGCGCGCAATATGTCGAGAAGCCCGACGAAGCGAAAATGATCGAGAGCGCGATCAGCGGTATGCTCACCTCGCTGGATCCGCACTCGGCTTTCCTCGACATCAAGAATTTCCGCGACATGCAAACGCAGACGCGCGGCGAGTTCGGTGGCCTCGGCATCGAGGTCACGATGGAAAACGGGCTCGTGAAAGTCGTGACGCCGATGGACGGCACGCCCGCGCATCGCGCCGGCATCCAGCCGAACGATCTCATCACGCATCTGAATGGCGAACCTGTAAAGGGCCTCACGCTCGAGCAGGCCGTCGACAAGATGCGCGGTCCGGTGAATTCCGCGATCAAGCTCAAGATCGACCGCAAGGGCGTCGAGAGCCCGGTCGAAGTTTCGATCGTCCGTGAAATCATTTCGATCCGCAACGTCCGCGCCCGCGTCGAAGGCGAGGATATCGGCTATCTGCGCATCACGAGCTTTCAGGGTGAGCGGACGCTCGATCAGCTCCGCGCCGGCATCGCTGAAATCAACAAGCAAATTCCGTCCGACAAGCTGAAGGGCTACATCGTCGACCTCCGCAACAACGGCGGTGGCCTGCTCGATCAGGCGATTGCCGTGACCGACTCCTTCCTGGAGCGCGGCGAGATCGTCTCAACTCGCGGCCGCAACCCCGACGACACGCAGCGTCACAACGCTCGCCCCGGCGACCTCACGAACGGCAAGCCGCTGATCGTGCTGATCAACGGCGGTTCGGCTTCGGCGTCGGAGATTGTCGCCGGCGCCTTGCAGGATCATCGCCGTGCGACGCTCCTCGGCAGCCGCTCCTTCGGCAAGGGTTCGGTGCAGACCGTGATCCCGATCAGCCAGTTTGGCGCGCTCAAGCTGACGACGGCGCGCTACTACACGCCGTCGAACCGCTCGATCCAGGCCAAAGGCATCGCACCCGACATCGAGATGATCCAGGACCTGCCGGACGAACTGAAGGGCAAGGTCGAGACCCGCGGCGAGTCTTCTCTGCGCGGCCATCTCAAGGCTGGCGACGCGGAGGAAGAGAAGGGCGGTTCGCCTGCCTATGTTCCGCCGGACGCCAAGGACGACAAGCAACTGCATCTCGCACTCGATCTCCTGCGCGGCGTGCAGAAGCACTCTGCCTTCCCGCCAAACTCAAAGGCGCCGGTTCCGAACTGAGCGCCTCAGGCCAAGACGACAAAACCCCGCCATCAGAGGCGGGGTTTTGCTTTGCCGATTTCGCTGGACTCTGCGTGATAGACTGCCCGCGATTCGCGGCGAGGATCGCACTTGGCCCCTGACGACCTCAACACACCACTGTCCCGGCCGGCGGCGCGCCGCTCCGCGCGCTGGACGCCGCTCCTCCTGCCGCTCGTAACCGTCGCATTGGCCGTCGTCGTTCTCGCGGGTCTCGGCTGGGCGATCCTTGTCGACGATCCGAAGGGCGGCGAGCCGACCGCGACCGCTACGATTGCGAAACCGCAGCCCGCCAAGAGCGACCCACCCGTAGCCGCAGCGCCGAAGCAATCCGCGAGCGAACAGACCGTCACCATCATTGACGGCAAGAGCGGCGCGCGCACGCAGGTGCCCGTTAAAGGCAGCGACGCAGCCGACACGAAAGTGGGCTCCGGCAGCACGCTCGACTCCCGCCTGATGGAGGAGTCGCCTCATGGCCCGATCCCGCGCGTCGGGCCCGATGGCGCACGGCCGCTCGACGTTTATTCCCGTGCCGACGGCGGCGCGGCAGCACGCAAAGGCCCGCGCATCGCGATCGTCGTGGGCGGGCTCGGCATCAGCGAGAGCGCCACGACCGACTCGATCGTAAAGCTGCCGGGGGCCGTTACCTTCGCCTTTGCACCCCACACGGCCGACCTGACCCGCTGGACGGCAAAAGCGCGCGACGACGGCCATGAATTCCTGATTCAGTTGCCCATGGAGCCCTTCGATTACCCCGACAACGATCCCGGCCCGCAGACGCTCCTCACGACCCTGCCGAAAGAGCAGAACATCGACCGCCTCTACTGGTTCTTGAGCCGGTCGCATGGCTATGTCGGCGTGGCAAACTTCATGGGCGCGCGCTTTACAGCGAACGAAGACGCGCTGATGCCGGTGCTTTCCGAGCTCTCGAAGCGTGGCCTGCTCTATTTCGACGACGGCGCTTCGACGCGCAGCGTCGTGCGCCGCGCAGCCGAATCCGCCAAGGCGCCCTATCTCAAAGCCGACATCGTGATCGATGCGAAGCCCAACTGGTCCGACATCGACACGGCACTTGAACGGCTGGAGCGCCTCGCGGTTGAGCGCGAATACGCCGTCGGCGTCGCAACCGCCTTGCCGGTCTCGATCGAGCGCATCGCGCGCTGGGCCAAGTCCGTGGAATCGCGCGGCATTCGCATCGTTCCGCTGAGCGCTGTTGCCATTCGCGCCCGGCAGAGCTGATCATCCCCCGATGAAGAAATACGAAGACCTGCCATACCGGCCCTGCGTCGGTGTCATGCTGCTGAACCGCAAGGGCCTCGTGTTCATCGGCCGCCGCACCAATGGGCCCGAGCATGTCGACGACACGCATAGCTGGCAGATGCCGCAGGGCGGCGTCGATGCGAACGAAGACCCGTGGCCCGCCGCGCTCCGCGAGCTCTACGAGGAGACGAACGTCACGTCCGTCGAAAAGCTCGCCGAGGCAAGTGAGTGGTTCTCTTACGACATCCCGCGCGACATCGTCGGACAGGCTTGGAAGGGCAAGTATCGCGGACAAACACAGAAGTGGTACGCGATGCGTTTCACCGGCAAGGAGTCGGAGATCGACGTGCTCAATCCCGCCGGCGGTCACGAACCTGAGTTCACGGAATGGCGCTGGGAGAAGATGGAGCGCCTGCCGGACCTTATCATTCCGTTCAAGCGGCCGGTCTACGAGCGGGTGATCGCGGAGTTCAAGGAACTCGCCAAGCCCTAAGCGGTAGCTGAACGAAAGAATGACGCTTAGTGCGCCGCAGTCGTCGGCACCTGGCCGAATTGCGTCGCCGCCGACTTGATCTGCTCCAGGAGCTCGGCGTGCTTCCAGCGCTCCGCCTCGTCCTTGGCCTCGGCCATGGCTTTCTCAATGGAGCGGATTTCGTTCGTCAGCGCGTCGGCAGCAACTTCCTCGACCGGCACTGCGGTTTCGGCGAGCACCGTGAGGCCATCCGGATTCACCTCGGCAAAGCCGCCGCGCACAAAATAGCGTCTACTGTCAGCACCATTGCGGATTGTCAGCAAGCCCGGCCGCAGCGTCGAGATGAACGGCGCGTGCCCCGGCAGCACGCCGAAATCGCCCTCGGCGCCCGGCACGTCGACCTGCTCCACTTCGCCCGAGAAGACGAGGCGCGACGGCGAAACGAGTTCGAACGGAAACGTTGCCATAATTCATCAAACCTTGAACTTGCCGCGATCGACCATAAAGCCGAAGCCCACCCCGATCAGGCCGCCGATGAGACCAACCAGCAGCACATGCTGCATCTGGCTCGACGTGAGATCGCCGCCGCCGCGGTCGATGCCCTTCCCCGTCACCTCGATCTGCACCGGGCCGATCTTGATCTCGGCCGACGAGGGCCGCGTCAGATAGCCCGCGAGCGCTCCGATCAGGAGGCCGATGACCGCATAGGTGACAGTGGCGTTCGCTCGCATCGCTGAACCTTACGCGGCCTCGGCGGCCAGCTTCTTGCCCTTCTCAACCGCCTCTTCGATGGTTCCGACCATGTAGAAGGCGGCCTCCGGCAGGTGATCGTACTTGCCGTCGCACAGACCCTTGAAACCCTTGATGGTGTCCGCGAGTTCCACAAACTTGCCGGGCGAGCCGGTGAAGACTTCGGCGACAAAGAACGGCTGGCTGAGGAAGCGCTCGATCTTGCGGGCGCGCGCGACCGCGACCTTGTCCTCTTCCGAGAGCTCGTCCATGCCTAGAATGGCGATGATGTCCTGCAGCGCCTTGTAGCGCTGAAGGATCTGTTGCACCTGACGCGCCACACCGTAATGCTCCTCGCCGACGACGAGGGGCGTCAGCATGCGCGACGTGGAGTCGAGCGGGTCGACGGCCGGATAGATGCCCTTTTCCGCGATCGAGCGCGACAGCACGGTCGTCGCGTCCAAATGCGCGAACGAGGTCGCGGGCGCCGGATCGGTCAAGTCGTCGGCCGGTACGTAAATCGCCTGCACCGAGGTGATCGAGCCCTTTTGCGTGGTGGTGATGCGCTCTTGCAGGGCGCCCATGTCGGTCGCAAGCGTCGGCTGATAACCCACCGCCGACGGGATGCGGCCGAGCAGCGCCGACACTTCCGAGCCGGCCTGGGTGAAGCGGAAGATGTTGTCGACGAAGAACAGCACGTCCTGTCCCTCGTCCCGGAAATACTCGGCGACGGTCAGACCCGTGAGGCCGACGCGCGCGCGCGCTCCCGGCGGCTCGTTCATCTGGCCGAACACGAGCGCGCATTTCGAACCCGCGCCGCCGCCCTTCTTGTTCACGCCCGACTCGATGAACTCGTGATAGAGGTCGTTGCCTTCGCGCGTGCGCTCGCCGACGCCGGCGAACACCGAGAAGCCGCCATGGGCCTTGGCGACGTTATTGATCAGTTCCTGAATGAGCACGGTCTTGCCGACGCCCGCACCGCCGAACAGGCCGACCTTGCCGCCCTTGGCGTAAGGCGCGAGCAGGTCGACGACCTTGATGCCCGTGATGAGGATTTCGCCCTCGGTGGACTGGTCCGTATAGCTCGGCGCCGGCGCGTGGATCGGACGCCGGCCCGCGGATTTCACCGGGCCCGCTTCGTCCACCGGCTCGCCGATGACATTCATGATGCGGCCGAGCGTTCCCTCGCCTACCGGCACCGCGATCGGCTGGCCCGTGTCGGTCACGTTCTGGCCGCGCACGAGACCCTCGGTGGAGTCCATCGCGATTGTGCGCACCGTCGACTCGCCGAGATGCTGCGCGACTTCGAGCACGAGGCGCTGGCCCTGGTTCTTCGTCTCCAGCGCGTTGAGGATTTCCGGCAGGTTTCCTTCGAACTGCACGTCGACGACGGCGCCGATGACCTGGGTGATATGTCCATTCTGATTAGTAGCCATTGCTTCCTCGTCTCGGGCCTGACTCAAAGCGCTTCCGCGCCGGAGATGATCTCGATCAGTTCCTTGGTGATCATCGCCTGGCGGGTGCGGTTGTAGGTGATGGTCTGCTTCTTGATCATGTCACCGGCGTTGCGCGTCGCGCTGTCCATGGCGCTCATGCGCGCGCCCTGCTCGGACGCCGCGTTTTCGAGCAGCGCACGGAAAATCTGCGTCGCGAGATTGCGCGGCAAGAGCTCCGCGAGAATGTCTTCTTCCTCGGGCTCGTATTCGTAGACGGCGGCGCCCGCGCCCGTTTCCTTGCTCTCGAACATCGGCGGCACAATCTGCCGCGCGGTCGGAATCTGCGAGATCACCGACTTGAAACGCGAATAGAACAGCGTGCAGACATCGAACTCGCCGGCCTCGAAACGCGCGACGACCTTCCGGGCGACTTCGCTCGCATGCTCATAGGCGAGCGAGCGCACGGTCTTGAACTCGATGAGTTCGAGAATCTGCTTCTCATATTGCCGCCGAAGCTGGTCGTAACCCTTGCGGCCGACGCAGATGAACTTGACCGTCTTGCCTTCGCTTTGCAGGCGCGTCGCGTGCTCGCGCGCGAGCCGCACGATCGACGAGTTGAACGCGCCGCACAGACCCCGTTCGGCGGTGCAGACAAGCAAAAGATGCACACCGTTCTTGCCGGTGCCGACGAGCAGTTTCGGCGACTCCGGCGACGGCGTGATGCTCGACGCGATATTGCCCAGCACCCGCTCCATGCGCTCGGCATAAGGACGCGCGGCTTCCGCCGCCATTTGCGCGCGGCGCAGCTTTGCCGCGGCGACCATCTGCATCGCCTTGGTGATCTTCTGCGTCGCCTTCACCGAGGCGATGCGGTTGCGCAGTTCCTTGAGCGAAGCCATCGGCCCGTTGTCTCCAGCCTCAGGCGAACGTCTTGGCGAAGGCTTCGACCGCCGCCTTGAGCTTGCCCGCGGTCTCGTCGCTGAAATCGCGCAAGCTGCGGATCGTCTCAAGAATGTCGGCGTGCTTGCCGCGGACAAGCGAGAGGAGCCCCTCTTCGAAGGCCTTCACGCGGTTCAGCGGCAGCTTGTCGAGATAGCCGTTGGTGCCGGCCCAGATCACGACCACCTGCTCTTCCATCTTGAGCGGCGAGAACTGCGCCTGCTTGAGCAACTCGGTGAGACGCGAGCCGCGGTTCAGCAAGCGCTGCGTCGTGGCGTCGAGGTCGGAGCCGAACTGCGCGAAGGCCGCCATTTCGCGGTACTGCGCGAGTTCGCCCTTGATCTTGCCGGCGACCTTTTTCATCGCCTTGGTCTGCGCCGACGAACCGACGCGCGACACCGAGAGGCCGACATTCACCGCCGGACGGATGCCCTGATAGAACAGGTCGGTTTCCAGAAAGATCTGACCGTCGGTGATCGAAATGACGTTGGTCGGAATATAGGCCGACACGTCGTTCGCCTGTGTCTCGATGATGGGAAGCGCCGTGAGCGAGCCCGAACCATTGTCGTCGTTCATCTTCGCCGCGCGCTCGAGAAGGCGCGAGTGAAGGTAGAACACGTCGCCCGGATAGGCTTCGCGTCCGGGCGGACGGCGAAGGAGCAGCGACATCTGACGATAAGCGACGGCCTGCTTCGACAGATCGTCATAAATGATCACGGCATGCATGCCGTTGTCGCGGAAATATTCGCCCATGGCGCAGCCGGAGAACGGCGCGAGGAACTGCATGGGTGCTGCGTCCGACGCGGTCGCAGCGATCACGATGGAGTATTCGAGCGCACCCTGCTCCTCTAGCACCTTCACGAACTGCGCGACCGTCGAGCGCTTCTGGCCGACGGCGACGTAGACGCAGTAGAGCTTGATCTTCTCGTCGCCGGAGGCGTTGAGCGACTTCTGGTTCAGGATCGTGTCGAGCGCGACGGCCGTCTTGCCGGTCTGGCGGTCGCCGATGATCAGTTCGCGCTGGCCGCGGCCGATCGGGATCAGCGCGTCGATGGCCTTGAGGCCCGTTGCCATCGGTTCGTGCACGGACTTGCGCGGGATGATGCCCGGCGCCTTCACGTCCACGCGGCGGCGTTCCTTGGCCTTGATCGGGCCCTTGCCGTCGATCGGCTCGCCGAGCGCGTCGACGACGCGGCCCAGGAGTTCCTTGCCGACCGGCACGTCGACGATTGACTGCGTGCGCTTGACGGTCTGGCCTTCCTTGATTTCGCGGTCGGAGCCGAAGATGACGATGCCGACATTGTCGGATTCGAGGTTGAGGGCCATGCCCTTGGTGCCGTTCTCGAACTCGACGAGTTCGCCGGCCTGCACATTGTCGAGGCCGTAGACGCGCGCGATGCCGTCGCCCACCGACAACACTTGGCCGACTTCGGAGACTTCAGCCTCCTGGCCGAAATTCTTGATCTGGTCTTTCAGGATCGCGGAAATTTCCGCGGCGCGGATATCCATTACCGTGCCTCTTTCATCGCTAGGCGGATCGAGTTGAGTTTCGTCTTGAGCGAAGCGTCGACCATGCGGCTGCCAAGCTTGACCTTGAGGCCGCCGATGATCGAGGGATCGACTTTGACGTCGAGTTGTACGTTCTTGCCGGCGCTGGCGGCGATCGCTGATTTGAGCGCTTCGAGATGTTCGTTCTTGAGGGGCTCCGCGACCGTCACTTCGGCCGCGACCTCGCCCCTGTGGCGCGCGACCAGCGCATTGAACGCGCGGATCATCTGGCCGACAGCGAAGAGACGATGCTTTTGCGTCACCGTCAGCAGGAAGTTGCGCGCGATGCCGCCGACCTTGCCCTTGTCGAGAATGGCCGCGAGCGCCTTTTCCTTCTCTTCGGCGGAGAAGACCGGGCTGCGCACAAGGCGTGTGAGCTCCGCGCTGCCCTCAAGCTGCTTCGCAAAGCCATCGAGGTCGGATTTGACCGCGTCGAGTTTCTTTTCCTCGAGCGCGAGCTCGAACAGGGCCGTTGCGTAGCGGCCCGCCATGCCGGAGACGATCGGTTCGTCGGCCACAATTCTTCCCTGGGGGTAGGCTCCATGCGCGTCGCTCGCCTGGAGGCCCGGTTTTGCCGTACGGACTGTCAAATTTGGAGAAGAACGCGGGTTTTTTCGCGCCCTTCAAAGCCGGCGGTTCACTAACATGGCCCTCCCCCTGGCGCAATAAGGAGAACACCCTCCGACGCGTAGAAAACCCGCATGGGACAAGCACTTCCGGGGGTGCGACCAAATTGCGGCGAGTGGCATTTCCGGGCTCGATTCAAACCCGCCGCGCTTCCGTGGCGAATTGTCCGACAGGCGACAAAAGTAACGCTGAATCAGATACAAGAGCAGCACTCTCCTCGCTTTCGGGGGCTTGGATGAATACCTCCGCGCGGTCGTCCGCCGGCCGCCATGAGCCTTCGCTGGCCGAACTCTTCACCCCAAAGCTGGTGACGGTCCTGCGTGAAGGATATGGCGCCGGTGCGATGCGCGCCGACGCCCTCGCCGGATTGACGGTCGCGATCGTCGCGCTGCCCCTCTCGCTCGCCATCGCCATCGGCGCGGGCCTGAGCCCGGAACGCGGGCTTTACACGGCGATCGTCGGCGGTTTCCTCATTTCGGCGCTCGGCGGCAGCCGCTTCCAGATCGGCGGACCGGCGGCGGCCTTCATCGGCCTCGTGGCGCTGACGGCGCAGCAGCACGGCCTCGACGGGCTGCTGCTCGCGACTGCGATGGCGGGGTTCTTCCTGCTGGCCATCGGGCTCCTGCGGCTCGGCACCTACGTCAAATACATCCCCTATCCCGTGACGGTCGGCTTCACCGCCGGCATCGCCGTGATCATCATCGTTACGCAGCTACGTGACCTGTTCGGCCTCACACTGGCCGAGGACCCGGCCGAGACCGTGCCGAAGCTGATCGCGGTGTGGAACGCCATCGGCACGATCAGTCCCGTGACGGTCGCCGTGTCCGCGGTTTCTGTTGCGACGATCCTGATCGTTCGTCACTTCCGGCCGGAATGGCCGTCGCTCCTCATCGCCGTCCTGCTGGCCGCCGGCCTGACCTTCGCATTGCAGCTTGACGTGGAAACCATCGGCTCGCGCTTCGGCGAGATCGCATCCGGGGTGCCCATGCCCGGCCTGCCCACGCTGAGCTGGGAGAAAGTGCAGGCGGTGTTCCCCGACGCCGTCGCCATCGCGCTGCTCGGCGCGATTGAATCGCTCCTGTCGGCGGTCGTCGCCGATGGCATGACCGGCCGCCGCCATCGCTCGAACAGCGAACTGGTCGCACAAGGTATCGGCAACGTCGCCGCCGCCGCCTTCGGCGGCATGCCGGTCACGGGAACAATCGCGCGCACGGCGACGAACATTCGCGCCGGTGCGCGTGGACCTGTTGCCGGCATATTCCACGCGCTCTACCTGCTGATCTTCGTGCTCGTAGCGATGCCGCTGGTGTCGTACATCCCGCTTTCCGCGCTTGCTGCCGTGCTCGTCGTGGTCGCGTGGTCGATGGCGGACAAGACGGAATTCGCGCTGCTGCTACGCACCTCGTTCGCCGACACGCTCATTCTTGTTGCCACCTTCCTCCTCACGATCTTCTACGATCTCCTGACCGGCATCGGCACCGGCGTCGTGCTCGGCTCGTTTCTGTTCCTGCACCGCATGGCGGAAACCGTGGAGGTCGAAGGCGATCCGCAATTCATCCGCGAGGACATCGCCGATGGCAGCAACGGACGCGGAAGCTACGAAGGACCGCTGCCGGACGACGTCATGGTCTATCGCATCAGCGGCGCCTTCTTTTTCGGCGCGACCGCGCGCGTCAACGTGATCCTCGACCGCGTCGTCAACCCGCCGCGCGTCTTCATCCTCGATTTCGCGGAAGTCCCCTTCATCGACATCACGGCCGCCGCCGCGCTCGAACGCTTCGTGAAGCGCCTCCACAAGGCAGGCACCGAGGTCTATTTCGCGGGCGTGCGCCCGCATGTGCGCCACGCATTCAGCCTCCCCGGCTTGCGGGGACGTTCGGTCCACTATGCCGCGAGCGTCGAACGCGCCTTGCAGTCCGCTAAAAAAATCGGCGCCACCTGACCACGCGCATCGGTCAGAGGAAACTCTGCGGATCGACGTCCACCGTCACTTGCAGGCTGCCCGTCGGCTTCGGCCCCGCCGCCAGCCAGTCGCGCAGATAGCCCGATAAATCAAAGCCTTTCGACGTTTTCGCGAGCAGCCGCCAGCGCCTGCGCCCGCGGATCAACGCCAGCGGCGCTTCGGCGGGGCCGAGAATACGCACGCGCTCGTCAAAAGGCGCCGTTGCCGCGAGACGCCGCGCATGCGCCTCCGCCGCCGGGCCATCTTTCGAGGAGATGATGAGGCTCGCGAGCCGCCCGAACGGAGGCAGGCCGGCTTCCTCGCGCGCGGCGATCTCCTGATCGTAGAAGGCGTCGCGGTCGCCCGCGATCAACGCCTGCAATACCGGATGGCTCGGCTGATGCGTTTGCAGATAGCCCTTGCCCGCCGCCGCCGCGCGGCCGGCGCGGCCGACCACTTGATGCAGAAGCTGAAAGGTGCGCTCCGCCGCACGCGGATCGCCGTAACCGAGCCCGAGATCGGAATCGACAACGCCGACAAGCGCGAGCGACGGAAAGTGATGGCCTTTCGCGACGAGTTGCGTGCCGATGACGATGTCCACTTCACCGCGCGTGATCGCGGCAAGTTCCGCCCGCATGCGCTCGACACCGCCCGACAGATCGCTCGACAGGATTTGTGTGCGCGCTTCCGGGAAGAGCGCGCGCGTTTCTTCTTCCAATCGCTCCACACCCGGCCCGCAGGCCACGAACGAATCCTTGGCGTCGCAACGCGGGCACGCTTCCGGCGACGGCGCGTTGAACCCGCAATGATGGCAAATGAGTTGCTGCCGGTAGCGATGCTCGACGAGCCACGCATCGCAATTCGGGCAACGCATGCGGTGTCCGCAGGTGCGGCAGAGCGTAAGCGGCGCGTAGCCGCGCCGGTTCAGAAACAGAAGTGCTTGCTCGCCGCGCGCGATCGTGTCGCGAATTTCCTGCTCGAGGCGCGGCGCGATCCAGCGCTGCTTCGGCGGACCTTCGGTGCGCAGGTCGATCGCCTCTAGCGGCGGGATGGCGCTGCCGCTGAAACGCTCCGGCAGCGACAGGCGATGATATCGCTCGCGCCGCGCGTTGACTTCGGTTTCAACCGAGGGCGTCGCCGACGACAACACGATCGGCACGCCCGCGAGCGAGGCGCGCACCACCGCCATGTCGCGCGCGTGATAATGCACGCCGTCTTCCTGCTTGTAGGCCGGGTCGTGCTCTTCATCGATCACGATCAGGCCGAGCTTCGCGAATGGCATGAAGAGCGCCGAGCGCGCGCCCGCGACCACCGCCACCTCGCCCTTCGCGACCGCCTCCCAGATGCGCGCGCGGCGGCGCGACGAAACCTGCGAATGCCACTCGGCGGGCCGCGCGCCGAAGCGCTCGGCGAAGCGGTCGAGAAACTGCGTCGTGAGCGCGATTTCCGGCAGCAGAATCAGCGCCTGCTTGCCCGCCTTGATCGTCTCCGCAACC
>Ga0307505_10000082_pt1 | contig 118651 bp, 95 predicted proteins | sample 23_S_MG_FD_202183 | JGI IMG/M metagenome (GOLD analysis project Ga0307505, IMG submission 202183) | Soil microbial communities from Populus trichocarpa stands in riparian zone in the Pacific Northwest, United States - 23_S | ecosystem: Environmental > Terrestrial > Soil > Riparian zone > Trees...
TTGACCACCGGGTTCGAGCCCGAGAGGCCCTGCGGCAATCCGGCGACATTGTACGCCAGAGCGAGGAAGTCTCCGCTGGTCGCCGGCGGCGGGCCGCAGATCTCGGCGGGAGCGCGCCGCGCCACCCAGCGGCGGGCGCCGTTGGTGTGATCGGCGCCGGGCCCGAAGCCGGCGCAGTAGCGATCACCACCGGCTATCGACAGCGCCGCGAAGCCGCCTGTGCCCGGGGCGGGCGGAACGACGTCGATCGGACCGTTGCGCCCGGAGAGATGGACCGATAGGCGCGTGCCACCGCCGCGCCCCTGCGCAAGCGCCACTTTCTTCACCGGGCCGCGCTCGCCGTGCGGATCCGCGTACGCCCATCCGCCACGCACCGCGCGCCAATACGGTTTCCCGTTGGCGCGCGTACCACCCGGCAAATGGAAGAGCTGACCCGACGCGCTGCCGCCCAGCGCCGCCACTTCGAGCACCGCGCCCCCGGCGAACGGCATGTGCGGGTCGCCGGTCGGCGCCGGGAGGACGCCAGCGGAACTACCGCGCGCGACGACCGTGCGCCGACTCGGGTCGCCGGGCTTCGCATCGCTCACCACCATTCGCGCGCCGAGCAACAATCGATCCTCCGCCGGCACGGCACGGACGGCGGTCGTCACGGCGACGATCGCAACGGCAGCGACGCCGAACGTGCGGAGACGGCGCGCGCGGCGCCGCTGGTACTTGGTTTTCATAGTTGAACTCCCCGCGCCCACTCTCTCCGCCCCGGACGAGCAAACGCAAGCCGGCGCTACCTGGCAGTTGGACCAACGGCGGGACGCCGAAACATTCGGCGAAGACAACATCAGCTCGGACCGGGAGGGCGAGGCTCCTGCCGAGCCGCGGTGAATCGAGCGAGCGCGGCTCGGCAGGAGCCTCGCCCTCCTCGGGGAATGGGCCGACGTTTCCGGGCCGTTAAGCACGGTACTTATCGGCCGAGCTCCGTGTCCAGGTGCCGTCGGCGTCGATCGCGACGATGACTTCGAAGTGGGAGCGCTGCACGATCCCGCCGCCGAGCCAGATGCAGGCGACATCGCGAGCGGCCAGGGCGTCGAGCACGCGCGCGGCGGCGTCGGCGCCGAGACCCGGGCCGACGTGGGAGAGGATCGCGACGCGCGGCGTCGCCACCAGGAGGCGCGCCAGGCTCAAGAGCATTTGCTCTTCCACCGAGAAAAGATCGTCCCAGTCGCGCTCGACATCGAGGCCACCGATGCGGTCGACCACATGATCCGCGCCCACCGTGCGCAGAGCCTGCCAGATCTCTTCGTCGGAGATCGGCGCGTCTTCACTGCCTTGCAAGAGATCGCGCAGCCGCCCCGGCGGCAGATAGGAGCGATCGGGGAGGAAGTGCACGTCGCGCAGCGGCGGTCGCAGGATGCGCCCCTCGCCCGTTTCCCAGATACCCGCGACCGCACGCTGCAGGGCGTTGGTCACGTGGTCACTGGTCGCCGTCAAGATCAACCGCCTGCACGAATCGGCGTCGAGCGTCAGTCCGCGCAACAGCACCTGCCCGTCCATCGGCGATCGCAAGGTGAGGTTGTCGAAGGATACCCGATCGGCCTCCTCGACGACGACGCGGCCGTCGGCCGGCAACGCGCGCTCGTCGGGCGCTCCCGTGAGCGGGCTGAGGCGGGCCAACACCGCCGCGTACGACGAGAGAATCGGGAACTGCGTCACCACCATGGAAAACGCGCCGACCACGTGGGCGAACGCCATCGACGACTGCGAGATCACGCCGAACTCGGCCGACCCGTAGATGAAGAGAGGAGCGACGATGAAGACGGGGATCAACTGGATCATGTAGTTGTACCCCGTCGTGAAGAAGCCGAGGTTCCGGTTCACGTCGATCAATCGCCGCAGGTTGCCGACCAGGGCGTCGACACGGCCGAGCAACCTGCCATGGAAGTACGCCTCGCCGTTGAGCAGGGCGACCGAGTCGATGTGCTCCCGGATGTGGATCAAGTCGGCTCGAAAATCGGCTTCCCGGTCGGCCTGGTCGTAATTCAACTTCACCAAAGGCCTGCCGACATAGATCGCGAGCAACGAGCCCATCAAGGCATAGCCCACCGCGACGGCGAAGAGCGGCTGGCTGATCGACCAGATGACCCCGGAAAAGGCGACGACCGTTACGACGCCGTTGGAGAATATCAACGCAAGCGACATCGACATGGTGGTAAAGGTGCGCACGTCGTCGGCGATGCGTTGGTCGGGGTTGGTCAACACCCCGGCGACGCCCAGTCGGTAGAACAGCCGGTCGTGGAGATACCGGTCCACCACCCTTCGGGTGATCGCGTCACGCCACAGGAGCCCCAGACGCTCCTCGATGTAGCGGTAGAAGACAGCGGCCAGCGTCAACAGGAGCAGAACGGAAAGATAGCGGAGCGCCCCCCAGGCAAAGGCCGGGCCGTCGCGGCCCTCGATGGCCGTCATGAAGTCGCGGCCGACGTAACTGTTGACCACATTGAGGCCGTTGATCGTCAGCATCAACGCCAGCAAGAGAAAGCCGAACGCAAGCGCGCGCCCGCGCGGCGCCGCGGCCGCCAGGTCGGCGAACGCGCGACCGAGAGCCACGGCTGTCGGCCAATTGAAATGAATCTCCTCGGGCTTGCGCACCATTTGCCGGGCGTGCCTAACACGATCCGCGCCCGACGAGTAGGGCCGCCCTCGCAAAGCGATCATGGGCGGCGGCGCGCCGCGGTGGGGCCTATCGTGTTTCGCGTCTGCGATGCGGATCGGCTAGACGTGCGACATGAGGGCCACCAGAGACCGCGCCGACGTCGACCCACTGTTGGACCGCCTGGCGTATCGGTGCAGTCCGAACGGATGCCCCGCCTCTGGTCCGTCCGGTGCGAACGACTGCTGCTGTGTCGGGGCGGCCGTCGAGGTCTCGCGCGCCGAGTCGCGGCGAATCGATGCGGCGCTCGCCGGCATCGCCACGTACCAACCGCGACTGCGGGACGCCGACGGGTTGGTCGACGTGTTCGCGCCTGAGGGACACGGATTCACCATCGAGCCCGCCGACGAACAGGGCACCTGCCCCTTCCTGTTCCGACGCAACGGCCGGCGCCTGTGCGCCATCCACTCCTGGGCGATCGGCTCCGGTGCCGAGGTCGCGTCGGTCAAACCCAGGGCCTGTCGGCTGTGGCCTTTGATCGTCGAGCCGTGGAAGGGCGTCCGCATCATCACGATCCATCCCGACGCACTGCGCATCGGCTGCGTCGCTCCCCGCGCCGAGCTACCCGGCCACCCGACCGTCCGCGCCGCCTTCGCCGCGGAGATCGCGGAGCTAGTGGACTAGCCCGAGACTCGCCTGTCATGCGACGACGGGAGACCGGGCCACCCCATCTGTAGGCGCAGGTCTTCAGCCTGCGACCGGGCGGCCGGCCTCGCAGGCTAAAGACCTGCGCCTACTGGTGGCCGGGTTCGCACTACCGGGCTCCATCGCTTGACCGTCCGTGGGCACGTCGATAGTTCTCGTCGGTTGAATACCGGGCCCGCGGGCGCCGTCAGAACGGGCCGACGTCCGTCGGCTGACGTCGTTCGAGGCGGACCGCGGGACGAGTGGAGGAGCGATGGACCAGAACTCTGCAGTGAATACCGAGCAGATCAAAGAAGGCGCCGCGTTCGTCTACCGGCTGCGCGAGGAGATGGGCAAGGTCCTGGTCGGCCAGCGCTACGTGGTCGACCGGCTGCTGGTGGGTCTGTTGTCGAACGGCCACGTCCTCCTCGAGGGCGTGCCCGGGCTCGCGAAGACGACGGCGGTGAAGACCCTGGCGGACACCATCGACGCGGACTTCCGGCGCATCCAGTTCACGCCGGATCTCCTGCCCGCGGACCTCGTCGGCACGCTGATCTACAACCCGCGCGACGGCGACTTCAAGGTCAAGAAGGGACCGATCTTCGCCAACGTGATCCTCGCCGACGAGATCAACCGCGCGCCCGCCAAGGTGCAAAGCGCGCTCCTCGAGGCGATGCAGGAGCGCCAGGTGACGATCGGCGACGAGACGTTCGACCTGCCGTCGCCGTTTCTCGTGCTGGCGACGCAGAACCCGATCGAGCAGGAGGGAACGTACCCGCTGCCGGAGGCACAGGTCGACCGATTCATGCTGAAGCTGTCCGTCACTTATCCGTCGCGTGAAGAGGAGCGGTTGATCCTCGACCGCATGGCGTCGACGAATCCGACATGCCGGGCGCAGCCGATCGTGACGCCGGCCGACATCGTCAACGCGCGCCGCCTGGTCGACGCCGTCTACATGGACGACAAGATCAAGGAGTACATCATCGACCTGGTCGTGGCGACGCGCGATCCCAAGGCCTTCAACCTCGACCTGGCGCCGTTCATCCAATACGGCGCCTCGCCGCGCGCGACGCTGTTCCTCACGCTCGCCGCCAAGGCGCACGCCTTCATCGAAGGGCGCGCCTACGTCACGCCGCAGGACGTCAAGACGATCGGCGCCGACGTGCTGCGCCATCGCGTCACCATCTCGTACGAGGCGGAGGCGGAGGAATTGACGTCGGACGCCATCGTCCAGCGCCTGTTCGATGGAGTGCCGGTTCCGTAGTTCGAATCCATGCTGACCACGGAGCAGATCAAGGCGATCCGCAAGATCCAGATCCGCACGAGTCATCTCGTCAGCGATTTGTTCGGCGGACAGTACCAGAGCGTCTTCAAAGGGCGCGGGATGGAGTTCGCCGAAGTCCGCCAATACTTGCCGGGCGACGACGTCCGCACCATCGATTGGAACGTCACCGCCCGCACCGGCATTCCACACGTCAAGCGGTTCTGCGAGGAGCGCGAACTGACGGTGATGCTGCTGGTCGACGTCAGCGGCTCGACGCACTTCGGCTCCGCCGGCCAGTTCAAGCAGGAACTCGCCGCCGAGATGGCCGCGCTGCTCGCGTTCTCGGCGATCGCCAACAACGACAAGGTCGGCCTGGTGATCTTCACCGATCGGATCGAGTTCGCGTTGCCGCCGCGCAAGGGCAACCGCCACGTCCTGCGCGTCGTTCGCGAGATCCTCAACCACACCCCCGCCGGTTCGGGCACTGACATCCCGCTGGCGCTCGATCACCTCAACAGCGTCACGCACCGGCGCTGTGTGGTGTTTCTTTTGTCGGACTTCATGCAGCCCAACCTGAAGCGGTCGCTGCGCGTGGCGCGCCGCCGTCACGACGTCATCGGTGTCGTGCTCGAGGACGCCCGCGAGATCGCACTTACCGGCGCGGGGTTGCTGTCGTTGCGCGACGCGGAAACCGGCCGCGAGGTGGTCGTCGATTCCAGCGACGCGTCGGTGCGCGAAGCCTTCCGCCGCCACCAGGCGCAGCGGCGTGAAGAGCGCGACCGACTGCTGCGCTCGGCCGACATCGACGCGATTCACGTGCGCACCGGCGAGCCGTATACGCGAGAGCTGATGCGGTTCTTTCGGGAGCGGCAATGAAGTTGCAGGGGCCAGGGGTCAGGGGTCGGGGGTCAGGGGCAAGGGGCGGGGGGCGTGGGTGCCCATTCCAGGGGTCAGGGGTCAGGGGTCGGGGGTCAGGGGGGGGATTCCAGGGGCTAGGGCCGAGGGGTGGGGGACTGGGGACAGTTGCCTGCTTGGTTGCGCTGCTTGTCGGCGGGATTGGGCTTGCCGATGATGGGCCGGTTTCGGTTTCGGCTCGGGTGGAGCCGGAGACGGTGGGCGTTGGGGTTCCGTTTCGGTATGTCGTGCGCGTCGAGAGTCGCGGCGAGGCGGAGATCGTGTTTCCGCTGTTGGTGGATCAGGTCGGGCCGTTCTTGATTCGCGATTACGGCAGTGCGCCGGCGGTGGCGGCGGCCGATGGCGATTACGTGTCGGAGCGTTGGTACGAACTGGTCGGCTACGATGTCGGTCTGCATTTGATCAAGGGCGGATCGATCTCGTTTCGCGTGCCGGGTGGGGGGCTCGAGGAGATCGAGGTGCCGGAGGTGGTGGCGACGGTCGCCGGAGTGATCGCCGAGGACGCGGATCTCGCGGCGATTCAGCCGCGCGACGTCGTCGGGCCGGTCGGCGTACCGCGCGATCGGCGGATGCTGTGGTACGCGGGCGCCGCGCTTCTCGCATTGGTGGCGTTGGTCGCGCTGTTGTTCCGCTGGTTGCGGGCCCGCGAGGCGGCGCACGCCGCGGTGGTTCGCCCGCCGCACGAGGTGGCGCTCGAGGCGCTGGCACGGTTGCGGCGCGCGCGCTTGTTGGAAGACGCGCGGCAGCCGGAGTTCTATGTGCGACTGTCGGCGATCATCCGCGAGTACGTCGAGGCGCGTTTCCACCTGCGCGCGCCTGAGATGACTACGGAGGAGTTTCTGCAGGCGGCGCAGTCGAACCGTGAATTGCCGGCCGAATATCGCTCGCGGCTGAGCGGCTTTCTCGGTGAGGCGGACCTTGTGAAGTTCGCTCGACACGTACCGACGGTCGAACAGGGCGAGCGCGCCTACGAGGCGGCCGTGGACTTCGTCTCTCGAACCTCACCTGTGGCGGAGGAACAGAATGCGGCTGCGTGATCCGCTTCTGTTGCTGTTGCTGCTCGCGTTGCCCTTGATGTGGCGCTGGGCGCGGTCCAAGCCGCCGGCACTGCAGTTCTCGTCGCTCGAGTTGCTCGCCGCGGTGCCGCGCGGCGCGCGCGCGCGCTGGCGCGCGCTGTTGCCGTGGGCGCGGATCGCCGCGCTGGCGCTCCTCGTTCTCGCTCTGGCGAGGCCGCAGCTCGGCCGCGAGGAGAGCGTGGTGCGCGGCGAGGGAATCGACATCATGCTCGCCGTCGACCTCTCGAGCAGCATGTTGGCCGAGGACTTCACATTGGAGAGCGGTCCGGCCAACCGGCTCGACGCGGTGAAGGAGGTCGTGCGCACGTTCGTCGAGAACCGCGACGGCGACCGCATCGGCTTGGTCCTCTTCGCGGCGCGCCCGTACCTGCAGTCACCGCTGACGTTGGACCACGGTTGGCTCTTGGCAAACCTCGATCGCGCGGAGACCGGACTGATCGAGGACGGAACGGCCGTCGGGTCGGCGCTGGCGACCGCCGTCAACGCGCTCGAGGGTTCGGACAGCGAAAGCAAGATCGTCATCCTTTTGACCGACGGGCAGAACAACGCCGGTCGCGTCACGCCCGACGCGGCCGCCGAGGCTGCCGCGACCCTCGGCTATCGGGTGTATACGATCGGCGCCGGTACACGCGGTGTCGCGCGTTACCCGACCACCGATTTCTTCGGTAACAAACGCTACGTGCCGATGCAGGTCGATATCGACGACGCGGGACTCGAGCGCATCGCCCGTGCCACCGGCGGGAAGTACTTTCGCGCCACCGACACGGAAAGCCTGCGCCAGGTATACGGCGAGATCGACGAATTGGAGACGACCGAGTACGAGGGGCTCCTCTATCTCGACTACCACGAACTGTACCCGTGGCTGGCGCTCCCGGCCCTGTTGCTGCTCGGGTTAGAGGTCCTGCTCGCCGAGACGTGGCTGAGGGTGCTGCCGTGAGGACCGGGCGATGATGTGGCGGGAGCCCAACCTGCTCTGGCTCTTCCTGCCGGTGGCGGCACTGGCCGTCGCGCTGCTGGTCGCACAGCGCCGCCGCGCCGCGGCGCTGGCGGAGTTCGCGTCGGCGCCGCTGACGACACGTCTGGCACAGGGCCTCAGCCCGCGCCGGAGGGCGATACGGATCGGCCTGCGGGTCGCCGCATTGGGTATGCTCGTCGCCGCGTTGGCCGGCCCCAAGTACGGCTTCCGCTGGGAGGAAGTGCGGCGGGAAGGCATCGATCTGATCGTCGCCGTCGACACGTCGCGCAGCATGCTGGCGACCGACGTGAAGCCGAACCGCCTCGAGCGCGCCAAGCTCGCCGTCCTCGATCTGATACCGCGGCTGCGCGGCGACCGCATCGGCCTCGTCGCGTTCGCGGGGACGGCGTTCCTCGAGGCGCCGCTCACCCTCGACTACACCGCCTTCGCCCGCTCGCTGCGCGCCCTGCAGGTGGGCATCATCCCGCGCGGCGGGACGTCGCTCAGCCGCGCCATCGAGACCAGCCTGGCTGCGTTCGAAGCGCGGCAAGGGAAGTACGAGGCGCTGATCCTCATCACCGATGGTGAGGACCACGAGGGCGAAGCGCTCGCCGCGGCGGAGAAAGCGGCGGAGCGCGGCGTCCGCATCTTCACGGTCGGTATCGGCACCCCCGAGGGCGAGTTGTTGCCGCTCACCGACAGCGCCGGCTTCGTCAAGGATCGCAAAGGTCAGGTGGTCAAGTCACGGCTGAACGAAGGACTGCTGCGCGACGTCGCCCTTAAGAGCAACGGCGCGTATGTGCGCGGGCTCGGGCCCCAGTTGGGCCTGGATCAGGTGTTTGACGAACACATCGCGAAGATGGAGCGGCGCGAAGTCGACAGCGGCCTCGAGCGGCGCTACGAGGAGCGGTTCCAACTCCCGCTGTTGGCGGCGCTACTGCTGTTGCTGATCGAGGCGGCCGTCGGTGATCGCGCGTCGTCGGGGTCGCGGCGGCGCCGTTTCATGGAGCGATTGCGCCGGACTTCCCACGCGGCGTCGAGGGCTGCTCTGGTCGCCGGCATCGTTCTCGGTTTCGGCGGCCCGGCGCGTGGCGGCCTGCTGGATGGGGGTAACGACCCGATCAACGACGGAGTCGACCGGTACGCGACCGGCGACTACGAAGGCGCGATCGCCACATTCGGCGAGGCGTTGGTGGAGTCGCCGGCGTCACCGCTGCTGCAGTTCAACCTCGCCGCCGCTCTGCACAAGCAGGGCCGTTTCGACGAAGCCATCTCCGCTCTCGAGAAGGTTGCCGCCGAAGGCGGTGAGGAGTGGACGGCGCGGGCCAGCTACAACCTCGGCAACGCCTACTTCGCCAGCGGCGCCGCCGCCGAGGCTGAGAAGCCTCAGGAGGCGCTCGAGAAGTGGGCGCGGGCGCTCATGGCCTATCGACGCGCGATGGGAGCTGACGCGGCCGGTGAGGATTCTCGGTTCAACCACGAGCTGGTGCAGCGCCGCATCGCGGCGCTGCAGAAGAAGCTGGAAGAGCAACAGCAGGAGGAAGAGCAACAGCAGGAGGAAGAGCAACAGCAGGAGGAGCAACAGCAGGAGGAGGAGCAGCAGCAGGAAGAGCAACAGCAGGAAGAGCAACAGCAGGAAGAGCAACAGCAGGAGGAGCAGCAGCAGCAAGAAGAGCAGCAGCAGCAGGAGCAGCAAGAAGAGCAAAAGCAGGAGGAAGAGCAGCCGCAAGAGCAAGAGAGCGGTGGCGAGGAGCAGGACCAACCGGAACCGAACGACGAGCCGGGAGAGCAGGAGCAGGAGCAGGAGCCGGCCGCGGACGAGCAGCAGCAAGGCGAAGACGAACCCCAGCCCGAACAGGCCGAGCCGGCGGATCAGCCGCAGGAGCCGGGGGCGGCGGGCGCGCAAGCGGCCGGTGCAGCGGAAGATGCCGAGAGCCCGGACGAGCAGGCGGCGCATGCCATTCTCGACGTGGCACGCGATGAGGAGCTGGGTCCCGAGGAAATCGGCCGTGACACGGGCGTCGCCGGCATCGGCGATCCCCGCGAGGACTGGTAGAACGATCCGATGCCAGTTCGAACCCGACTTCTCCGCACAGCGCTAGCGATGGCGATGTACGTCGCCATCGCCGGTGGCGTCGCGTCAGCGGCCGAGGTGTCGGCGTTTCTCGACCGAACCGAAGTTTCGGTCGGCGAGTCGGTCGTGTTGTCGATCCAGATCACGGGTTCGCAGAGCGCTCCGGCGCCGCAACTGTCCGGCCTTGGCGAGTTCCGCGTCCAGTACATCGGCCCGGCCACGGAGATGCGCCTCGAGAACGGACGCGCGACGTCGAGCATCACGCATCGCTACCAACTGATGCCGCAGCGCGAGGGAAGCTTCCGGCTGGGGCCGTTTCCGGTCGAGGTCGACGGTGCGACGGTCGAGGCTCCGGCGCTGGTGTTGCAGGTTGCCGCTCGCGGCCAGGGCACCGGCAATAACGCAAACTCAGGGCTGACGCTCGACGTGGGCGTGGGTCGCGCCGATCCCTTCGTGGGCGAGCGCGTGCGCCTCACCATCCGCCTTCTCATCCCCAACGGCTTGCGGGTCGACGACCTCCAGTTTCCAACCATTGCCGCAGACGGCCTGTTGATCGGCTCGCTGCCGCAACCCGCGCAGCGGGACGAGACCATCGGCGGGCGCCGCTATCGCGTGCTGTACTTCGAAACGCACATGACGCCGAACCGCCCGGTCGAAGTCGAGCTGCGGGCGGCGATGGGATTGAGCGTTCTCGAGCAGCACCGCAGCCAGCGCGGCGTCTTCGGAGGGATGATCGGCGGCGTGTTCGCCGAGCGGCGCGCGGTCGAGGTCCAGAGCGAGCCGGTGGCGATTCGCGCGCGGGCGTTGCCGACCGAGGGCCGGCCGGTCGGCTTCAACGGTGCCGTCGGCACCTTCGATCTCCGCGTTTCCGCGTCGCCGACCAGTGTCACGGCGGGCGACCCGGTGACGGTGCGTGTCGAGGTGGTCGGCGAGGGCGATCTCAGCCGCGTGCAGCCGCCGCGCATCGGCGACACCCCCGGTCTCCGCGTCTACGACCCGGTGGTGATCAAGGACGCGGGCGAGAACATGCGTGGCCACGAGCAGGTCGTCATCCCGCAGTCGCCGGAGATCAAGAACCTGCCGACCTTGGCTTTCTCGTTTTTCGATTCGCACCAGGAGGCTTACCGCACGGTGCACCGCGGGCCGATCGAGTTGCAGGTGGCGGCCGCCGCCTCGTCGCAGTCCGGCGTCGTCGCCAACGGCGACTCCGGGCGCGCCGAGCGCGCGCCGGGACCGCTCGGCCGCGATATCGTCTTCATCAAGGGCGCGCCCGGCGATTGGCGAGGCGTCCGCACGCAGTGGACGCGTTCGGTGTGGTTCTGGACGGGCAACGCCCTGCCGGTCGCGATCTTCGCGTTCCTCTGGTGGCGAACTCGCGAGCAGGACCTGTTGGCGTCGAATCCGAGGCTCCGGCGCTTTCGCGCCGCCGAAGCGGCTGTCCGAAACGCGCTCGGGGCGATCGAAGCGGGCACGGGTGAGATCGGCTTTTGCGACGCGCTGGCGCGCGCCATGACCGAGTACCTCGGCGCCAAGCTGGACCTGGCCCCCGGCGCGGTGGACGCCGCCGGGACCGTCGCCGCGTTGAACAAGGCGGGCTATGCGGAGTCCGTATGCCGCGATGTGGCGACGCTTTTCGCCGAGTTCGAGTCGCGGCGCTACGCTCCGGCGGCCGCCGCCGACGCCGACCGCCGCGCCATGGTGGTGCAGGCGCGCGCCATCGTCGAGGCGATCGAACAGCGCAAAGATATTACCGAGGCGCTGCAGCGCGCGCTTACCGCGCTGCTGATCGCCGCCGTCTTGGGATCCTTCGGGACGCCCGCCGCGTTCGCCGGCGTCGGCAGCGATTCGGAGACGGATGCGGCGTTCTTCGCCGGCAATCACGCGTACGCCGACGAGCGCTACGACGACGCCCTGGCGAGCTACCAACAGGTGTTGGCGGCGGAGCGCGAGAGCGGCGCGTTGCACTTCAACACCGGCAACGCGCACTTCAAACGCGGCGATGCCGCCGCCGCGGTGGCGAGCTACCTGCGCGCGGCGCGACTCCTGCCGCGCGATCCGGACGTCGCGGCGAATCTTTCGTTCGCTGGGGAATCCCTCGATTTGCCGGAAGAGGCAGACGCGTTGTGGCGTCGCATCGTGTTCGCGGTCGCGTACCGCTTCACCGAGACCGAGCTGGCCTTGGCGTTCACGCTGACGTGGTGGACGTTCTGGGCTGCGGTGTGTGTCGGCTTCGTAGTGCCGCGCTGGCGCGAAGCGCAGCGTGTGCCGGTCCGAATTCTGATCGTCGCCGCGGCGGCGGTGCTGCTCAACCTCGGCTATCGCGCGGCAGAGCTCGAGTTGTGGAACGACGCCGTCGTCACCAACGCCGAGGGCGCCGCGGTTCGCTTCGAGCCCGACGACAGCGGCACCGAGCACTTCGCCGCGCCGCCCGGCAGCCGCCTGCGGATCGCGGAAGAGCGCGACGGCTGGATCCTGGTGGCCCGCGCCGACGGCCGTCGCGGCTGGATCGCCGAAGACGCCGTCACTCGCCTCCGTTGATTTTCACCACGGAGGCACGGAGGTCACGGAGGTCTCTCGTAATGCGAGCGACATCGGATTTGCTCGCGCGGATTCGTGCGAGTTTGAAGGTTCTTGTTTGAAGAGAAAATGCCTCGCGAGAGACCGCGTCGTCGCTTCTCGACGACACGGTCTCTGTGCTCTCGGTGCCTCCGTGGTGAGAAAATCAGGCGGCGCTGACCGTGACCGGGATTCCGTTGAGGACGGCGTTGCCGGACAGGGGGTCGAGGGCCGATTCGTCGGCGAGGATGTTGGTGTTGGCGCCCGGGCGCTCGCGGGCGACCGACAGCATCGCACCCTCGCGGTCGTGGCCCCAGCCGTGCGGCATGCTGACGACGCCGGGCATGATGTCGTCGGTGACCTCGACCGGCACTTCCACGCGCCCGGCGCGCGATGACACCAGCGCGGTGGCGCCGTCGCGCAGCGCCAGGCGAGCGGCGTCGCTGGAGTGGATCTGCAACGTGAACAGATGACGGCCGCGCGTCAGGCGCGGCAGGTTGTGCATCCAGGAATTGTTCGAGCGCAGGTGGCGGCGGCCGATCAAAAAGAGCGAGTCGGCGTCGCGTGCGATCCGTCCCTGCAGCCGGGCGACGTCGCCGAGCAACGGCTCGGGTGCTAGCTCGATCTTTCCGGACGGGGTTCGCAACACCTCCGGGATCCGCGGCTGAAGCTCGCCCAGATCGATGCCGTGCGGTGCCGCTTCGACCTTCGCCAACGAGATGCCGTCGGGGCGACTGCCGAAGCCGTCGCCGTAGGGCCCCGTGCGCAGCGCAAGATCGAGCAGGCGCTCCGGCCCGCGCCGGCTTGCCAACTCGGCGCGGATCTCACTTTCGCTCTTTCCATTGATTGCGCCGCTCGGTCCCAGTGCGCGCTGCAGGTTGGTGGCGAACACGAAGTCGTCGAGATCGTCGACCGAGGCGCCGGTCGCGTCCGGCGAGACGATTGCCGTGAGGCGCAGCAGCGTCTGCCACTCCGATGGCTGATCGGCCGGTGGCGTCAGGACGGGCGGCGAGTAACGTACGGCGTTGCGATACGCGAAGCCGGGGAAGGCGATGTCGTAGTGGCTGTTCTCGAGCGGCGACAAGCCGGGGAGGACGACATCGGCGTGGCGCGAGGTCTCGTTCAGGTAGATGTCGAGACTCACCATGAAATCCAGTTGCCGCAGAGCGGCGTCGAGCCGGGTGCCGTTGGGTGTGCTCAGCACCGGATTGCCGGCGATGGTCACCAGGGCGCGCATCTGCCCCGCGCCGGGGGTCTCGATCTCCTCGGCGATGCAGGCGCACGGAAATTCTCCCATCACCTCCGGCGCGCCGCGCACGCGGCTGCGACGCCGGCCGGTGGCGATGCCGCGGCCGACGCCGGGCTTGCCGCTCTGGCCGAAGGCCGGCGCCAGCGGGAAGAGGACGCCGCCGGGACGGTCGAGGTTGCCGGTGAGGACGTTGCACACGTCCACCAACCAACTGGCGAGCGTGCCGAACTCCTGGGTGCAGGTGCCGATGCGACCATAGACGGCGGCGCGCATCGCCCCGGTGAGGTCGCGGGCGAGCTGTCGGATGTCGTCGGCGGAGACGGCACAGGTGTCGGCGACCGCCTCGGGCGTAAACGGTGCGACGGCGGCGCGCGTCTCTTCCAGGCCGGTGACGTGCGGAGCCAGCGCGCCGAGATCGACGAGGTTCTCGGCGAACAGCGTCTGCGCAATGGCCGCGAGGAGTAGGGCGTCGGTGCCGGGTCGGATGAAGAGATGCTGATCGGCGGCGACCGCCGTGCGGGTGCGTTTCGGGTCGACGACGACGCAGCGACCGCCTCGGCTCTGGAGGGCACGCAGGCGGCCGGGAAAATCGGGGACGGTCCACAGGCTGCCGTTCGATTCGAACGGATTGGCGCCGAGAATGAGCAGGAAGTCGGTGCGGTCGATGTCGGGGACGGGGACGGTCGTGTAGCTGCCGAACATCAGACCGGACGCGAGCTGCTTGGGAATCTGGTCGACGGTGCTGGCGGAGTAGATGTGCGGCGTTTGCAGCGCGCGCAGGAATACGCGCGAGTAGAGGCCGAGAGTCCAGTTGTGGACGCTCGGATTGCCGAGGTACACGCCGACCGAATCGCGGCCGTGCGCGGCGATGACGGCGCCGAGGCCGCGCTCGATCTCGGCGAACGCGTCGTCCCAGCTCACCGGCACGTGTCGGCCGTCGCGTTTGACCAGAGGCTGGCGCAGGCGGTCCGGATCGGCGTGCAATTCCGCGATCGCGGGCCCCTTCGGACAGATGAAGCCGCCGCTGAACACGTCGGCGTCGTCACCGCGCACCGCTTCGACGCGGTCGCCGTCGACATCGATCTCGAGCCCGCACGTGGCTTCGCAGAACGGGCAGATACGGTATCGCTTCTCGGACATGGCAGCTCCTCGCGTAATCCGCCGACATCGTTTGCACGACCGCCGCCACGGGGCAACGCTGGACCTGTGGGTCCCGTCTAAACTGGCTCTGTGCAGGCGGGCGTTCTCGCGAGCGGATCAACACGAGAATGACCCGCTTCAGTTCGCGATGCGGGTGGTCGTGTGGCAGACTCCGGCGCGATGAACCTGGAACAGGAGGGTCGGAGCGAGCCGATTGATGAGAGCCTCCTCGAGTGCTTTCTGGACTTGAGCCTGAAGGAGCGGATTCGGGCTGCCGCCAACTACGCCAATGCCGTCACGAGACTTCGTCGAATTCGACCCGCTGAGGATTCTGAGCGAACTGCGTGATGTCGACCACATCGTGGTCGGCGGGTTCGCGGCGGTTCTTCACGGATCGCCGACCGTCACCGCAGATCTCGACGTGATGCCGCGGGCCGACGAACAGAACATCGCGCTCCTCAATGACGTGCTCGCCGGCTTGGACACCGTTGTCCGAGAGCCGCGCCGGAGCGGGAGACAGATCCCACTGACTGCCGAGTTGTTGCGGCAGACCGCGAGGAGCAAGGAGGGCGGCGGGCAGTTGCGTCTGTTGACGTCGGCCGGGCCGTTGGATGTTTTGTGGCGACTCCACGACGGCCGCGGTTACGAAGATCTCGTCGGCGGATCGCAACTGTTGGAAGAAGACGATCTTCGCCTTCGCGTCATGGGCATCGACGACCTGATCGCGGTCAAGGCCGCCATCGGGCGGCCGCAGGACCGAGCGGTTCTACCGTACCTGCGCGAGATCCGTCGCCGCTGATCGCCACAAGATAGCGCTCGTCGACGCGCCAGCGTACGACGCCCCGTCGGTTAGGGACGGTGTCGATGGGCGGTGCCGACCAAGATGCGCGCTCGGCACCGCCCATCAGCTGCAGGTGTCGGCTACTGGAACATCATGAGCAGCAGCGCTTCGTCCGATGGCCAGTTTGGGATGCGCAGGGTCTGGCCGGCGACAGCGGGATCCTCGCTCCCCGCCGTGAAGCTGACCTCGATGAAGCGCGGCTCGGCGGTGTCCATGAACACGTCGGTGAACGAGAGAAAGGGGGCGCTGTCGGCCAGGCCGAGGTCGGTCTGGCCGTCGAGGTCGGCATCGTACATGAAGAGCCCGACGACGCCGCCGTCGAGCGCGGCCGTGGCCATCGCGTCGTCGCCGGCGTTCTCGCTGGTCAGCACCTCGGCGCCGTCGATGACCAGGTTTGCGCCCAGATCGTGTCGGAATCCGCCGCCGTCCCAACGCGCAATCAGCGCGGTATGGGCTGGATCGCGCACGACCAGGTCCGTACTCGCTCCGGCGATCGCCGGGTTCGGCGACGCCGACAGCAGTCGTACGAGTCGATTGCTGCGCTTGAACTGGGTGAAGTACTGGTAGCCGAGGAGTTCGCCGTCGGCGTCGAAGCCCTTGAACTCGTAGTACGCGTCGCGACGCAATTGAAACGGCCCGAAGCGACCGTCCTCGTCGGGCGACACGACGAACACCGGCTCGCCGGCGTGACGCGGGTCGTCGCCGACCTCGCGGATCTCGATCGTCCCCGTGCTGGGGATGTTGTCGGCGAACGACTCGGCGATGCCCTCGACGGTGACCAGCGTGTCGCCGCACTGTACCTCGGTGTATTCAGGCTCCTCGCCGACCAGGTAGCGGTAGAGTTCGATGAAAGCGCGCCGCGATGCCGCCACGGCAAAGTGGTCCTCATCCTCGAGCGTCACGATCGTCACGTTCGATCCGCTGGCGTGGCGCGGTGTATTGCCGATGTCGCGCTCCGACGACACGCTCAACGTCGCGACGTCGCCGATGTCCGGGGAGCCGGAGAAGTTGATGTAGTTGGCAACCTTCGCGCGATGCGCGGCGTCGCTGTTCAGGTACTCGGCGCAGTGGCGCGTTCCCTGCGAATGGCCGGCGAGGTCGACCTGGGAGAACCCGGTGTCGGCGAGGATCGCGTCGATGGCCGCGTCGATCTCACCATCGGTGCCGGGGCTGTCGCCGAGCGAGTTGTACTCGACGGCGATGATGTTGTCCTGGCAGTAACCGTTGCTGCCGAGCAGGCGCGCCACGTGGGCGAAGTTGTCGCCGGAGCCGAAGGTCCCGTGAACGAACACGAACGGACGCCGACTGCGATCGCAATCAGCGTCCGCGACCACCACCGGACAACTCAGCGCGCTGCCGCCGGAGCCGCCGTCGTCGTCGCTGCCGCAGCCGAGGCTGCCGATCAGTATCATTGCCGCCAACACACGTCGTGCCGTCATCGTCTCCTCCTCGCAGATGTTTCGTCTCTTCCAGTGCACATCGACCGCTGCTGCGACCGGTGCGTATGCCTACCACGAAGAGCACGAAGATCACGACGCTGGAAACAGCGCCATTGGGAATCGGGGACTCAGGCCTCGGCACGGCGGCGCCCCGAGCGACGCGCTGACGCGACACGGGGGAGGGCTCGTGGGGTCGGTCGATCGCGTCGGTACGGGGCTTTGGACACACGCGATCAGCCTGCTATGGGGTCCTTTCGCCTAAAATTCAGGAGGGGCCCAGGTGTCGGACGAGAAAGTGACGATCGAGGCGGAGTTCACCGTTGCGGCGCAAATCGAGGCGCGCGCGGCGCACCCGGAGCTCGCGAACAAGGTCTTGTTGGTGCATGACGATCGATCGTGGACGTACCAGCAGTACCGAAACGAGTCCGTGCGCATGGCGCGGTTCGTGCGCGGGCGGTTGGGGCAGATCGACGACAAGCGCCCCGGCCACGTCGCGATGTTGCTCGACAACCACCTCGAACTGCTGGCCATGTTCGGCGGTGCGGCGTACGGCGGATTGACCCTGTTCGGCGTCAACACCGGGCTGCGCGGCGACGTGCTCTCCGGTGTCATCAACCAGTCCGGCTCACGGGTGCTGGTGGTCGACGAGCGGCTTTACCCCGAGGTAGAGAAGGTTCGCGACTCCCTGACGACCGTGGCAGCTGAGAACATCTTGGTTCTGCCGACGCAAGGTGGCGACGTCGACCGGCGCATGGATTTGCGCGCCGCGCTCGATTCCGAGATCGGCGCGGCGACGACCGCGCTCGACGCGCCAGCGGTCGGCGTCTCCATGGAGACGAACCTCATGGTCATCTACACCTCCGGCACGACGGGCCTGCCGAAGGGGATCAACAACAACAACATGAAGCTGTGCTTCATCGGCGCCGCGGTGTCCGACGGGCTCGGCATCACCAAGAACGACCGCGGCTACGCCTGTATGCCGTTGTTTCACTCCAACGCCATCTTCGTCGGCTTCATGCCGGCGCTTTGGGCGGGAGGCAGCATGGCGATTCGCGAGAGGTTCAGCGCCAGCCGCTTCGTGCCCGACGTGCTGCGCAACGGGGTCACGATGTGGAACTATGTCGGCGAGCCGGTGCACTACGTGCTCACGGCGATCGAGAAGGAGTACGGCGGCGATGAGGCGAAGATTCTCGCCGCCGTCGCCAATCACCCGGACAACCGCATGCGCTTCGCCGTCGGCAACGGCGCCTCGCCGCCCGACATCGACCGCTTCACGCGCTGGCTCGGACTAGAGGATATGTTCGAGCTGTACGGCTCCACCGAGGCGGCGATCAGCACGTTCCGCCGCAAGGGCGACCCGCGCGGCACGGTTGGCCAGGTCACCGATCCCGCCGTGAAGATCCTCACCGCGTCCGGCGTCGAGTGTCCACCGGCGCGGCTCGGCGCCAGCGGCGAGCTTCTCAACTACGAGGAATGCGTCGGCGAGATCTGCCGCGTGGCGGCGGACGCGGCCCTCTTCCAAGGCTATTTCGGCAACGAGGACGCTACCTCGCAGAAGTACCGCGATGGCGTCTATCACTCCGGCGACCTCGGTCACATCGTCGAAAGCGACGGCAAGCGGTTCCTGTACTTCGACGGCCGCACGGACGACTGGATCCGCAAGGACGGCGAGAACTTCTCGGCCGGCCAGGTCGGCCGTCTGCTGAGCGAGCACCCGGACGTCGCTCTCGGAGTGGCGTACGGCGTGCCGTGCGTCGTATCGGACGAGTTGGTGATGGCCGCCCTCAAGATGCGCGAGGGCGTGGCATTCGACCCTCAGCGCTTCTTCGATTGGTGCGAGGCGCAGGTGACCGACGCTAGCATGGACCGCAAGTGGTTCCCGGACTTCGTCCGCATCGTGCCCGAGTTCGAGTTCACCGAGACGCAGAAGGTGCTCGTGCGCAACCTGAAGAAGACGCACTTCGACCGGCGGCGTCTGCCGGACCAGCCGATCTTCTGGCGGCGCCGCGGCGATACGACGTTCCTTCCATTCACCAGCGGAGATTTTGAAGGGCTGCGCGAAGAGTTCGCCAAGGCCGAGCGCAGCCAACTCATCGATCGATAGTGACCGTTTGATCGGAGATCCCCTCGGTCCCCCTTTTTCAAAGGCGGAGGCGCGATCGGGTCAGCGCGACTGCCGCGCCGCCCGGTACGCGGCGATGCGCAGCCCGAGCGCGCTGAAGAGGAGAACCGTCGGCGCGATGAACGGCGTCGATGCAAGCGCGCGTGGCAGGTACGAGAACGTGAAGATGATCCAGATGTAGTACATCCCGGTCTTGTGGAGCGCGCGCCAGGTGCGGACGCCGAGGCGGCGCACGGCGCCGTCGAACGACGTCGCGGCGAGCAAAGCGATGAACACGTACGCCAGTCCGCCGCCGACGAGTGTCGCGGTGTCAATCGCGAAATCCGGCGCGATACGCAGCAGTAAAAGAATCGCCGCGAGATGCACCAGGTGGGAAAGAGCGAAGGAGAGGCCGAGCCAGCGGCGGTTGCGCATCATCCACCGCGACCACGGTGCCGGTCGCAGGCGAAGGAGGCTGGACGCGGCGAACGCGGCCGAGAAGTACAGCACCGAGATCCGGGCTGTTTGCCGGATCACCAGGCGCGTCCCCTCTTCGCCGGCGCCTTGCGCGGCTAGGGCATGCGCTAGCGCGGCGCCGATCAACAGCGCCGCCCAGACCAGGATTCCGGGGCCGTTCGCGTAGGAAGACCGTGTCATGGCGCGGGATTCTCGGCGCCCGGGCTAAGGTTCGCAAGTGATGTCGACGAACGGCGAATCGCGCCGGCTACACGGGCGTCAGCGCCAGAAGTCGTCGACGTGGAACAGGTCCCAGACGAACTCGCGGATCTCGACGACCTGTTCGCCGGCGAGGTGGAAGACCAGCGCCGTCGGGTTGTCGAGCGTCCGGCCCTCGCGCGTTGCGCTGCCGCGGAAGAGCGCCACCGCGCACCGCTCGTTGGCGACGACCTCCTGCAGGTCGAGGTGAAACGTTCCGCCGGTGAGCGACGGGACCAGCAGGAGGAATCGGAGGATCGCGTCGCGACCGCGGTGGCTGCCGGCGAGCTGCCCGACGCGCCCCGGGAAATGCCACACCGCGTCTTCGGCGATCGTCCGCTCGATCACCGAGAGGTCGCCGTTGCGAAAGGCGTCGAACAGTGCGCGAAGGCGCACGGCATGCGCATGCTCCGTCGCCGACGGCCGTCCGCCGTCCGAGGCGGAGCGAAACGCCTCGACGTTGGCCTCCCAATTGCGGCCGTCGAACCGACGCACCGCGAGCGAATCGATGTCGACGCCATCCAGGCAGCGGACGTTTACGTCGACGCGGTCGGGGTGGGAACGCGGCGTATAGAATCCCGCGACACCGCAGACGCCGCAGAAGTGATGCTGTGCGACACCGGTGTTGAAGCGGTACGTCGTCAGGGCGTCGGTGCCGGCGAGGATGCGGAAGCTGCCCGTGGGGACGATCCAGTGCAGATACCCCTTGCGCGTACAGATCGAACAATTGCACTCGGTCACGTCGCCGAGGGAGCCCTCGACTTCGAACCGGACCGACTGGCAGTGGCAACTTCCCTGGAGCACCGACATAGCGCGCCGATGTTGTTCAAAGGGAGCCCGTGGAGTCAACGCGCAGTCAGAACCAGTTGACAATGCGTTCGGGGCGGCGCGACGGTTGGCTCGGGAACAGGGGAAGTGGTTCGTTGAAAAGGAGCCGACCCATGATGAAGCAGCGGAGTATCATATTGATGATCGTAGCTTGCTTGAGTTGCCCAGGGCTTGCGCTGGCTGAGGAGGGCGAAAAGCCGGGCGCGGCCGCCGAGGCGTCGACGGTCAAAAGCAGCAAGAGCAACTCGAGTGAACGCGCGGGCGCCTCAGGGGCCCCGTCGGCCGAGCGCGGGACGGTCAAGAGTTCGAAGAGCAACGGCAGTGACCGCGGCACGACCATCAAGGGGTCGAAGAGCAACGGCGACAACTGAGTCGTCATCAGGGGGGCGATGGGTCCCGCGCCGGGATGTTCTCGGGCGTCGGACGTCACACGCATTGCCGGGGCTGTCGTGCGTCGCAGCCTCGTTGCATTCGGGCACCCCTTGCGCTAGCTGAAGCGCCCCGTCAGAACGATCGTTCATGAACTTCCGGCGCCGTTGGTGGCGCCGAAGTGGTGGGCGGGCGTGGGATGCGAAGAGACGTGCCGAAGAAGGCATCCATAGAGACGTTGCGCGCCGGTATCGACGAGATCGATCGGCGGCTGATGGAGCTGCTGAACCGCCGCGCGCGGCTGGTGGTGGGAATCGGCGAACACAAGGCGCGCAGCGGCCGAAAGGTGTACGCGCCCGATCGCGAGAAGCTGATCTTCCAGAAGTTGCAGAAGGCCAACGAAGGCCCGCTGTCGAACAAACACGTGCAGGCGATCTTTCGCGAGATCATCTCGAGCTGCCTGTCGCTCGAGAAGCCGCTGCGCGTGGCGTATCTCGGGCCGGCGGGAACGTACTCGCAAGAGGCGTCGATGGTGCAGTTCGGCTCGGGCGCCGAGCTGGTGCCGGCGGGATCGATCGACGCGATCTTCGACGAGGTCGAACGCGGCCGGGCCGATTACGGGGTGGTGCCGGTGGAGAACTCCACGGAGGGCGTGGTCGCCCAGACGCTCGACCGGTTCACCGCCTCGCCGCTCAGCATCAAGGCCGAGGTCCTGCTCCGCGTCGACCACTGCCTCCTGGTCGCGCGCGGCAAGCGCGAGCCGTTGCGGCGCATCGTGTCGCACCCGCAGTCTCTCGCGCAGTGTCGGGATTGGCTCGCCCGCTCCTATCCGAACGTGCCGCTGGAAGAGGTCGCGAGCAACGCCGCGGCGGCGAGGCTGGCGGCGGATGACCGTGGGACCGCCGCGATCGCAGGGCGCCAGGCGGCCGAGCGCTACCGCCTCGCCATCATCGCCGACAACATCCAGGATCTGCCGAACAACGTGACGCGTTTTCTCGTCATCAGCCCGGACGGACAGAGCCCGCGCACCGGCGACGACAAGACCTCGGTCCTGTTCGCGGTGCCGCACGAAGCGGGCGCGCTGTTCAAGGTCCTCGAAGCATTTGCCAAGGAGCACATCAACCTCAGCACGATCGAGTCGCGTCCGCTGCGCGGCCGCGCGTGGGAGTACGTCTTCTTCCTCGATCTCACCGGCCATCTCGCGGAGGAGGGGATGACCCGGGCGCTGGCGGCGCTCGAGCGTCGCGCGCTTTTCGTCAAGGTCTTGGGGTCGTACCCCGCTTGGCGTTGGCCGGAACCGGGGACGAAGCGTTGAAGCTGTCGACGAAACCGTGGATCCGGGCGCTGCAGCCGTATCCGCCGGGCAAGCCGATCGACGAGGTGGAGCGCGAGTACGGCGTCAGCAACTCGATCAAGCTGGCGTCGAATGAGAACTCCCTCGGCCCCTCGCCGAAGGCGATCGCCGCACTGCGTGAGGCCGCGTCCACCGTTCATCTCTATCCCGATGGCGACGCGTATTACTTGCGCCGGGCGCTGGCAGAGCGGCTCGGTGTCGGTGCCGATTGGTTCCTCTTCGGCAACGGGTCGAACGAGCTGATCGAACTGGCGGTGCGTTCGTTCGTTCACGAGGGCGACGAGGCGATCATCGCGGAGCACGCCTTCGTCATCTACGCGATGGCCGTTCAGGCGCAAGGCGGCCGCACCGTCGTGGTGCCGGCGCGCGATTTGGGCCACGACCTCGACGCCATGGCGGCCGCTGTGTCGTCGCGTACGCGCATGGTGTTTCTAGCCAACCCGAACAACCCGACCGGCACGATGTTTCGCCGGCGCGATTGGGAGAGGTTCCTGTCGGCGGTGCCGCCCGAGGTGATCGTCGTCATGGACGAGGCGTATGCCGAGTATGTCGAGGACGACGAGTACCCCGATTCGATCGAGGCTCTCGCCGCGGACCGACCGATCCTGGTGCTGCGCACGTTTTCGAAGATCTACGGGCTGGCCGGCCTGCGCATCGGCTATGGGGTGGCGTCGCCGGAAGTGCTCGATGTGATGAACCGACTGCGGGCGCCGTTCAACGTGAACCTGATGGCCCAACGCGCGGCGCTGGCGGCTCTCGCCGACGACGAGCACCTCGAGCGGACGCGGCGGATGAACCGCGAGGGGATGACGCAGCTCGAATCCGGCCTGGCGGCAATGGGAGTGGAATTCGTTCCGAGCAGCGCCAACTTCATCTTGATGCGGGTCGGCGATGTGGCGCGGGTCTACGAGGAGTTGCTGCGGCGGGGAGTGATCATCCGGCCGGTCGGCGTCTACGGGCTGCCCGACCATATCCGCGTGACGATCGGTACGCGCGAGGAGAACGAGCGTTTCTTGGTGGCGCTCGGCGAGGTGCGCGGTGCTGTTTGAACGCGTCGCGATCGTCGGCGTCGGCTTGATCGGCGGCTCGCTGGCTCTCGCCGCGCGGCGCGCTGGACTGATCGGCGAAGTGATCGGAGTCGGCCGCGGTGCCGCCAACCTGCAGGATGCGATCGATCTCGGTATCGCCGACCGCGTGACGTCCGATCCGACCGCGATCGGGCCAGTCGATCTGGTCGTCCTCGCCGTGCCGGTGCGTTCCACTCCGGCCGTTGCGCGCTCCCTCGCGCCGGGTCTGGCGCCGGGCACCGTCGTCACCGACGTCGGCAGTGTCAAGGAATGGGTGGTCGCGCAGACGCAGGCGGAGCTTCCCGATCATTCGCCGTTTGTCGGCGCGCACCCGATCGCCGGCAGCGAGCGGACGGGCGCGCGCGCGGCGCGGGTGGATCTGTTCGAGAACTCCACCTGCGTGATCACGCCGGTCGACACGACGCCGGCGCCGGCCCGCGAGGCGGTCGGCGCACTATGGCGTGGTGTCGGTGCGCGGGTGCGGGAGATGCCGCCGGCCGAGCACGATCGCGCGTTGGCCTGGACCAGTCATCTCGGACACGTTCTGTCCTATGCCCTCAGCCGCTCCGTCGGCGACGCCGGCGGCGACCTGCCGTCGCTCGGCGGACCGAGCTTGCGCGAGCTGACGCGGCTGGCCGGCGGCAGCGCGGCAATGTGGCGCGACATCTTTCTTTCGAACGATCGAGCGGTCTTGGCGGCCGTCGACGGGTTCGCGGCGGCGCTGGCCGATTTGCGCGGAGCGATCGAACGCGGCGACGACGCGGCGCTGGATGCGCTGCTGGAACTCGGGACGGCGGCGCGCCGCCGCATCGAGGGGGCGTCGTGACCGGCGACGAGCGACTGGTCGCCCCACTGCTCGCTCCGCCGGACGCTGTCGTGCGCGTGCCCGGGTCGAAGTCGATCACCAACCGCGCCCTCCTGCTCGCCGCTCTGGCCGACGGCGAATCCGTCCTTTCTGGAGCCCTCTTCTCCGACGACACACGCTACATGGCCGCGGCGCTCAACGAACTCGGTGCGAAGGTGGTGCCGCGAGCCGATGAGTGCGTGATCGAGGTGACCGGCCGCGGCGGGTCGTGGCCGGTGGCTTCGGCGAGCCTCTACGTCGGCAACGCCGGGACCGCGATGCGCTTTCTCCTCGCCGCCCTATGTCTCGGCGACGGACGCTACCGCATCGACGGAAGCGCTAGGATGCGCGAGCGGCCGATCGGCGAGCTGGTCGATGCTTTGAATCAGATGGGCGCCGATGCGCGCTGCGAACTCGACGGCGGGACCCCACCGGTCGTCGTCGTCGCCGGCGGCCTGCGCGGCGGCCGGGTCGCGATGGATGCGTCGCGCAGCAGCCAGTTTCTCTCCGCCGTGCTCCAGGTGGCGCCATACGCGGCCGCCGATGTCGAGGTCGTGGTCAATGGAACGTTGATCGCGCAGCCGTACGTGGCGATGACGGTGAGGGTGATGCGCGACTTCGACGTCGAGGTCGTGCGCGACGGCGAGCGTGCCTTTCGCATCGCCGCTGGACAGCGATACCGCGGCCGCGCGTACGCGATCGAGCCCGACGCATCAGGCGCGCACTACTTCTGGGCGGCGGCGGCGCTCACCGGCGGGCGGGTGCGGGTGGAAGGCCTCGGCGTCGATTCCATCCAGGGCGACGTCGACTTCGTCGACTTGCTGCAGCGTATGGGGGCTGAGGTCGAGCGCACGGCGACGTACATCGAAGTGCGCGGGCGCGGACCTCTCAACGGGATTGATGTCGATATGAACGCGATATCCGATACCGCGCCGACCATGGCCGTTCTGGGTGCGTTCGCGACATCGCCGGTGACGATCCGCAACGTCGAGCACCTTCGATGGCAGGAGAGCGATCGCCTCAAAGCCGTCGCCACCGAGTTGACCCGACTCGGCGTGACCGTCGAGGAGCGCGCCGACGGGATCACCGTCCACCCGGCGCCGCCGCGGCCGGCCGCCGTCGAAACCTACGACGATCACCGGATCGCAATGAGTTTCGCCCTGCTCGGGCTGCGCGCCGAGGGGATTCGCATCCGCGACCCCGGGTGCGTGGCGAAAACCTTCCCCGAATACTTCGATCGGCTCGAGGAGTTGCGCCGGTGACGCCGCGCGTAATCGCCATCGACGGCCCCGCCGGCGCCGGCAAGAGTACCGTGAGCCGGCGTGTCGCGCAGGCCCTGGACTTCCAATACGTCGACACCGGGGCCATGTACCGCGTCGTCGGCTTGCTCGCGCACCTCGCGGGAATCGCGTTCGACGACGCTCCCGCGTTGGAGACGCTTTGCGACAACCTCGACCTGCGCTTCGAGGAACGCGACGACGGGCTGCACACGCTTGCCAACGGACGCGACCTGTCGCGCGACATCCGCTCCGCCGCGGCCGGCGACTACGCGTCGAAGGTGTCGGTGACACCCGTCGTGCGCGAGCGATTGGTCGCGCTGCAGCGCGCGATGGGGGAGCGGCGGCCGACGGTGATGGAAGGGCGTGACATCGGTACGGTGGTGTTTCCGGACGCGCCGGTAAAGGTGTTTCTACGTGCATCGGTCGCCGAGCGCGCCCGCCGCCGCTGCGTCGATCTGGCGGAGCGCGGGGACGCCGCCGATGCCGACGAGGTGGCGCGTCAGATCGCCGAACGGGACGAGCGCGACAGTGGACGTTCTCATTCGCCGCTGCGCCCGGCGGACGATGCTTTGACGATTGACACGACCGCCGAGACCATCGAGGCGGTGGTTGAGACGATTCTCGCGCTCGCCGAACAGAGGGAGGTCCCTTGAAAGTCTCACCTCACGGCGCTATGGGTCACGGATCTTTCGTTCTCCCAGGGGGTACCTCCATAATGAATCCTGAGCCCAAAGTAGCCGCCCAAGACGGCGGTGGCGACGAGTTTCGCCGACTTTTCGAGGAAAGTCTGCGATCCGTCAAACCGGGCGAGGTCGTGAAGGGTCGCATCGTCGATATCTCGCGCGACCAGGTCACCGTCGACATCGGCTACAAGTCTGAGGGTCAGATTCCCGTTCGTGAGTTCTCCGATCGGGCCGGTAACGTGTTGGTGGAGGTCGGCGACGAAGTAGACGTCTACTTCGAGTCGGACGACGGCGAGACCGGTGGTATCGTCCTGTCGCGGTCGAAGGCCGAGCAGGCGAAGGTCTGGAGCGAGATCGAAAAGGCCTACCAGAGCGAAGGCATCATCGAAGGAGTGATCGTCGGCAAGGTGAAGGGCGGCCTCAAGGTCGACGTGGGCGTGCCCGCGTTCTTGCCCGGATCGCACGCCGACATCCGTCCCGCCCGCAATCTGGATCGGTTCCTCAACCAGCGCGGCGAGTTCTCGGTTCTGAAGTTCAACCGGGCCCGCGGCAACGTCGTCGTCTCGCGGCGGCAGGTGATGGAGAAGGAGCGCGCCCAGCTCAAGCAGGAGACGCTCAAGGTGCTCGAAGAGGGGATCATCCTCGAAGGCATCGTCAAGAACATCACCGACTACGGCGCGTTCGTGGACCTCGGCGGTATCGACGGGTTGCTGCACGTGACCGACATGTCTTGGGGCCGGGTCAACAAGCCGGCGGACGTCGTCAACGTCGGCGACAAGTGCCGCGTGGTCGTCCTCAAGTACGATCCGGAGCGCGGCCGCGTGTCTCTCGGCATGAAGCAGATCATGCCGGATCCGTGGGCCAGTGTCGCCGAGCGGTATCCGGTCGGCTCGCGCATCTCGGGTAAGGTTGTCAGCCTGGCCGACTACGGCGCGTTCGTCGAGTTGGAGGCCGGCATCGAAGGTCTCGTACACGTTTCCGAGATGTCGTGGACGAAGCGCGTGACGCATCCGTCCAAGGTGGTCGAAGTGGGCACCGAGGTTGGGGTCGTCGTGCTCGACGTCGACACCGCGAACCGGCGTATCTCCCTCGGTCTCAAACAGGCCGAGCCCAATCCTTGGGAGTTGGTGCGGATCAACCATCCGATCGGCAGCCGCATCAAGGGCGCGGTCAAGAACATCACCGACTTCGGCGTCTTCATCGGCGTCGAGGACGGCATCGACGGCCTGGTGCACATCTCCGATCTGCACTGGACCAAGAAGGTTCGCCACCCGTCGGACATGTTCAACAAGGGTGACGAGGTCGAGGCGGTCGTGCTCGGCATCGACGTCGACAACGAGCGCGTATCGCTGGGCGTCAAGCAGCTCAGCAACGATCCGTGGAGCGGCATCGAGATGCGGTACCCGATCGGGCAACGCATCACCGGGACGATCACCAGCGTCACCGATTTCGGCGTGTTCGTCGAGATCGAAGAAGGCATCGAGGGACTGATCCACGTTTCGCAGCTCAGCACCGAGCGCGTGGATCGCCCGCAGGAGGATTTCCAGAACGGCCAGAAGATCGAGGCGGAAGTGACCTCGATCGACACCAAGGACCGCAAGATCGCTCTCAGCGTCAAGGCCCTTCGCAAGTCGGAGGAGCGCGAGGAGATCGAGTCCTACCTGGAGAAGGAGCGCGAGGGCGGACGGTTCTCGTTCGAGGACATCCTCAAGACGGACCTGCGGCTCGATCGCGACGACGCGGCAGCCGGCACCACCGGACAGGGAACGGCGGGGCGCTCGGATGCCGACGACGGAACTACAGAGTGACGACGCAAACTCGGTGACCAAGCGCGACCTGATCGACGAGCTGGTCGCGCGCTATCCGCGCTTCTCGCGTCGCGACGCGGAGGTCATGGTCAACGAGGTTTTCGAGGGATTGGCGGAGTCGCTGCGACGTGGCGAGCGGATCGAGATCCGCGGCTTCGGCAGTTTTGTCGTGCGGCACCGCCAGGCTCGCACGGGGCGCAACCCGCGCACGGGGCGCCGGGTGGACGTCGACGCGAAGCGCGTTCCCTTTTTCAAAGTCGGTAAGGAATTGCGCGAACGGGTCGACCTCGACGGCGCCGGCGAGTGATCCACCCCGGGGCGACCGGATGAAGGTCCTCTGGGCTCCCTGGCGCATGGTCCACATCGGTGGGCCACAGCCGTCGGGGTGCATCTTCTGCGAGCATCCGCTGGCGGACGACCCGCGCCAGGTGCTGGTGCTGGCGACGGTTGAGCACGGCACGGTGATGCTCAACAAATTTCCGTATGCCAACGGTCACGTCATGGTCGCGCCCCGCCGTCATACGGCCGACCTCGACGAATTGCCGGCCGCCGAGTACGCCGCGCTATGCGATCTTCTGCGCAGTGCCGTGGGCATCATCCGTGCGGAGTTTCGCCCGGAGGGGGTGAATGTCGGCCTCAATCTCGGCGCGGCGGCGGGGGCGGGAATTGCCGACCATCTGCACTGGCACGTCGTTCCGCGCTGGGTCGGGGACACCAACTTCATGCCGCTGATCGGCGAGGTCCGGGTGATGCCGGAGCATCTCGAGGCGGTCTACGACCGTCTGCGGCCGCGTTTCGACGCGGCTATGGGATCGTAGGGCGGCGTGGGAAGGCACTGTCCCAGTTTGGCCCGTCGCCCTGACCTACCGATCATGTCGAGTGCGAGCGAAGCGAGCGTATCGAGACCCGACCGCGTCCAAGGCATGCCTCTCGATACACCGGCCCTTCGGGCCGGCACTCGAGGTGAACGGTGGGGGGCGCCCGACGGGGCAAGTTAGGACACTGCCCGGACTCGAAGCAGCGCTTGGAACGCGCGCGGGACGGCCGTATACTCCCGCGGTCTCAAGGAAGGCTTGGTTTGGAGGCCGTTGGCGTATGCACGAGGCTCGGACGCTCCGCGAATTGCGCAGCAGTGGATACCGTATTCGCACGGTCCGGGAGGAGATGCGCTCGAACCTTCTCGCCCGGCTCGAACGCGGCGAACGCATTCTGCCCGGCATCATCGGTTTCGACGACACGGTGATCCCGGAGTTGGAGAACGCGATTCTCGCCGGTCATCACATCGTGCTGTTGGGCGAGCGCGGCCAGGCCAAGTCGCGCATCCTGCGTGGCCTGATGAGCATGCTCGACGAGTTGGTGCCGATCGTCAGCGGGTGCCCACTCAACGACAACCCCGACGCGCCGATCTGCAAGTCGTGCCGGGAGCGCGTTGCCTCCGAAGGGGAAGACCTCGAGATCGAGTGGATCGGCCGAGCGCGCCGCTACGGCGAGAAGCTCGCGACGCCCGACGTATCGATGGCTGACCTGGTCGGCGAGGTCGACCCGATCAAGGTCGCCGAGGGGCGATATCTCGAAGACGAGGACACCATTCACTTCGGTCTCATCCCGCGCACCAATCGCGGCATCTTCGCCATCAACGAACTCCCCGACCTGACCGAGAAGGTGCAGGTCGGCTTGTTCAACCTGATGGAGGAGAAGGACGTCCAGATCAAAGGGTACAAGGTCCATCTGCCGCTCGACTTCGTGCTGGTCGCCAGCGCCAATCCGGAGGACTACACGTCGCGGGGCCGCATCATCACGCCGCTCAAGGACCGCTTCGACGTGCAGGTTCGCACCCACTACCCGCGCCGACTCGAAGACGAGATCGCCATCATGGAACAGGAGCTTCCGGCGCTGGATCGATTCGATCGGCCGGTGCACATGCCCGACTTCCTGCGCGAGATCGTCGCCCAGCTGACCTTCGAGGCGCGCGCGTCGTCGGAGATCAACCAGGCGTCGGGCGTCAGCGTGCGCGCGTCGATCAACAACTACGAGAGCATCCTCAGCAATGCCGAGAAGCGCGCGGTGCGCACCGGCGAGGGCGAGATCGTACCGCGGCTCTCGGATCTGCACGCCGTGCACGCCTCGATGAGCGGCAAGATCGAGATCGAGTACGCGGCGGAGGAGGTCAACGCGACCGAGGTCCTCGATCGGTTGCTGGATCGTGCGATCCTCGCGGTCTTCGACCGCCGGGTTCGGGTGGAGGATCTGGGGGCGGTGGTGCAGCACTTTGAGGCCGGCTGGGGCGTCGAGGTGGGCGATTCGATGCGATCGGAGGACTATCTCGACGGCGTGCGCCAGATCCCGGGCTTGCGCGACGCCATCCATCTGCTCGGACCGATCGAGAGCCCCGGGTTCATCGCCGCGGCTTCCGAGTTTCTCTTCGAGGGGCTCCACCTGCACGAGAAGCTCAATCGCAACCGCGAGGGCGGCCGGTTGCGCTACGGAATGTGAGCGGATCGCACGACGCCGATGCTCACGGTTCGCTACACCGAGTGGGATGGTAGCCAGCAGCTTCGTCTCTCACCGGACAAGATCTTCGAGAAGTTCGCCGAGATCCTTTCCTACACCGACGACGCGGGACAGGCGCGCGACTGGCTGCTGCGCAACGGCTTGGAAACGGACAGCATCCGCATCGTCGGAGTGGATGAACTCCTGGAGATGGTGCGCGACGAGATGCGACGCCGTCAATCGCAGTACAACATCGACCACGCGCTCGATGATCTGCGGGAGCGTTTGGACGACGCAGTCGAAGAGGAACAGAACCGGCGCGGGCCGGAGCGTAGCGATCGACTCGACCGGCTGCCGCGCTCGCTGTCGGCCGCGCTGACCGAGCTCGACGAGCATTCCTTCGCCGATGACGACGCGCGTGCGGTGCAGCGCGAGTTGCGCGAAGAACTCGACGACATCCGCCGCGTCGAGGACTTCCAGCGCGAGTACGGCGACCTGTTCGACGGCCCCGAATCCCTCGACTATGACGAAGCCCTCGAACTGATCGGCGAGATGGCGCGGTTGAAGCAGATCGAGGAATCGCTGGTGTCCGGCAACCTTCCACAGATCGCGGACGACGACGTCAGTGACCTCCTCGGCGAGGGCGCGGCACAAGACCTTCGCAACTTGCGCCAGGTGCTGTTGCTGCTCGACGGATCCGGCTACCTCGCGCAGCGCGAGGGTCGCGTCAAACTTTCGCCGAAAGGGACGCGCAAGATCGGCCAGCTCGCGTTGCGCGACATCTACCAGGCGATGATGCGGGACCGCGCCGGCGGGCATTCGTCGGACCACCGCGGATTGTCCGAGCCGCGGCCGGAGAGGACGCGGCGATACCGCTACGGCGATCCGCTGCGTCTCGATGTGGTTCGGACCCTGCGAAACGCCATGTCGCGCGGCTCGGTCGACCCGATTGCGATCCACCCGGACGACTTCGAGATCCAGGAAACGGTGCATCTGACCACCAGCTCGACGGTGCTCCTGCTCGACATGAGCTGGTCGATGAGCTGGGAAGGTCGCTTTGCCGCGGGCAAGCGCGTCGCCATGGCCATGGAGAGCCTCATCCGCACCCGTTTTCCGCGCGACTATTTCGCCGTCGTCGGCTTCTACACCCGCGCCACGGAACTGCGACCGAAGGATCTGCCGGAGACCAGCTGGAACATGGGAGATCCGTTCACCAACTTGCAGGACGGCCTGCGGCTCGGCCGCGAGTTGTTGCGGCGGCACCCGAGCCCGAACCAGTACATGATCGTCATCACCGACGGCCAGCCGACGGCGTACTTCTCGCGCGGCCGGTTGTACTGCGAGTGGCCGTTGTCGTTCGGCGGCCTCAGCATGCGGGCGGCGCGCGAGACCCTGAAGGAAGTCGAACGCGTCACGCGCCAGGGCATCGTCATCAACACGTTCATGCTCGACGACAGCCCGAGCTTGCGCTCCTTCGTCGAACAGATGACGCGCATCAACAAGGGCAGGGCGCTGTTCACCCGCCCCGACCGCCTCGGCGAGTACCTGCTGGTCGACTACATCGCCCACAAGCGCAAGAAGGTGTGACCGCCGCGAGCAGGTCGGTCTTCGGGCTTCGACAGGCTCAGGGCGAACGAAGGCATGGGGCCCGTTCGCCCTGAGCCTGTCGAAGGGCGTGCGCTTTCGACCCAAGCACACCCTGTTTGCGCGTCGTGCTTGGCGCGGCGTCGCGGTTGAACCCCATGGATGTGCGGGGTAACCGTGACGGCCGTGACGATGTCCGCCGACAAGCTCGATGAGAAGAAGGGGCGGATGAAGATCACGCCCATGCTCGAGCAGTACTTGCGCGCGAAGGGCGAGCACTCCGACTCCCTGCTGCTGTTTCGCCTGGGCGACTTCTACGAGCTGTTTTTCGAGGACGCCGAGACGGCGGCGCGCGTCCTCGACATCACGTTGACGACCCGCAGCAAGAAGGACGAGGTCCCGATTCCGATGTGCGGCGTCCCGCACCATTCGGTGCAGACGTACGTCGCCAAGTTGCTCGGCGCCGGCTTCAAGGTAGCGCTGTGCGACCAGGTCGAGGAGGCGACGGCCGGCAAGAAGCTGGTGGCGCGAGAGATCGTTCGCGTCATGACCCCGGGCACCGTGACCGAAGAGGAGTACCTCGACCCGAAACAACCAAACTACCTGCTGGCGCTGTGCGGCGGCGGCGGCGGGCACGCCGCGGTGTGGACCGATCTGTCGACCGGCGATCTGCGCTACGCGACGCGGCTCGACGCGGCGGCGCTCCGCGACTTCCTGCAGCGGGTGGCGCCGCGCGAGATCGTCGTTGCCGACGAAAGCGAAGAGCTGCGCGACACCGCCGCGGCGGCGCTGCCCGAGGTGATGATCAGCCGCGTGGCCGCGGAGCGCTTCGACGCGAGCACCGGTGCGAGCTGGGCTCGGCGCGCCGCTGGAGATGTCGCCGACTGGGATGACACCGTCCTGCGCGCGCTGGGTTGCATCGTCTGGTACCTGGGGCAGACCCACCGCGCGAGCCTGGAACACCTGCGCGCGCCGTCCGTGCTCGACGCCCGCGACTCGCTGCTTGTGGATGAAGCGACGCGGCGAAATCTCGAGCTGCTGGTGACGACCCGCGGCGAGCGCCGGGGGTCACTGCTGTCGGTGATCGACCGCACGGCGACGCCCATGGGCGGGCGGATGTTGCGCGAATGGCTGCTGGCACCGTTGACCGACATCGCCGCCATCGGTCGCAGACTCGACGCGGTCGAGGCCCTGGTGCGCCAGCCCGCGCGCCGCGATGAGACACGCCGGCGCCTCGGGGGTATCGGCGATCTGGAGCGTTTGAACGCACGCCTCGCCGCTCACCGCGTGCACGCCCGCGACTTGCTCGGCCTCGCGGCCGCGCTGGAGACGATCGGCGCCGTGCGCGGCGGCTTCGCCGATGGGGACCCGGAGGCGTTGCGCGCGTGCGCGGACCGGCTCGACGATCTGCCGGCGATGCGGCAGCGCATCGAGCGGACCATAGAGCCCGAGGTCTCGCTCAAGCCGCGCCCCGGCGGGCTGATCCGATCCGGCTGCGACCCGCGCGTCGACGAGCTTCGTGATCTGGCGCACAGCGGCAAACGCTACCTGTCGGAGCTCGAGGCGCGCGAGCGCGATGCCACCGGCATCTCCTCGCTCAAGGTCCGCTACAACAACGTGTTCGGCTACTACCTCGAGGTGACCAAGGCCAACCTGCGCAGCGTGCCGGCGCACTACCGACGCAAGCAGACGACGGCTGGCGGCGAGCGCTTCGTCACCGACGAGTTGGAGACCTACGAGGCCAAAGTGCTTGGCGCCGAGGAGAAGCTGGCCGCCCTGGAGTCCGAGCTGTTCGACGAGTTGGTGCGAGCGCTGGCGGCGTGTCAGGAGGAAGTCGGGCGCACGGCGCGCGGCCTGGCCGAGCTCGACGTGTACGCCGCGCTGGCGCAGGTCGCCGACGAGCGCGCCTATGTCCGGCCGCGCGTGCACAACGGCCGCGCCCTGCGCATCGAGGAAGGCCGCCATCCCGTGGTGGAGGCGATGGCCGGCCGCGCCGGATTTGTCGCCAACGATTGCGCACTCGATCCAGACGATCGTCAGATCCTCATCCTCACCGGCCCCAACATGGCCGGCAAATCGACCTATCTCCGTCAGGTGGCTTTGATCACGCTGATGGCGCAGATGGGTGGATTCGTTCCCGCCGCGGAGGCCGAGATCGGCGTCGTCGACCGATTGTTCACCCGCATCGGTGCCGCCGACAACCTCGCCGGTGGCGAGTCGACGTTCATGGTCGAGATGAAGGAGACGGCCAGTATCGTGCGCGAACTGACCAGCCGCAGCCTGGCCATCCTCGACGAGATCGGGCGCGGCACCAGCACCTTTGATGGGATCTCGATCGCCTGGGCGGTCGTCGAGTACCTGCACGACGCGCCGGCGCGGCCGCTGGTATTGTTCGCCACCCACTACCACGAGCTCACCGACCTGACGCGCAGTCGGCCGCGCGCGCGCAACCTGTCGGTCGCGGTGCGCGAGTGGAAGGGCGACGTGTTGTTCCTCCGACGCGTCGTCGAGGGGCCCGCCAGCCAGAGCTACGGCATCCAGGTCGCGGGCCTGGCGGGGGTGCCGACATCGATCATCGCGCGGGCGAAGGAAATCCTCGCCAATCTCGAGAAGAACGAACTGACGGCGTCGGGCGAGCCGGTCCTGGCCGGCGGGAGTTCGGCCGGTGCCGGTCAGTTGGCACTGTTCGGTCCCGCCGAGGATCCCATCCGCCGCGAACTGGTGGCGCTGGAGATCGAGTCGATGACCCCGATCGAAGCACTGACGCTGCTCGACGACCTCCGCCGCCGCGCCCGCGCGCGCGACGAGTGATCGCGGCAGAGTCGTTTCGTAACCCGGAAGAAGAAATCAAACTCACCACAGAGGCACGGAGAACACAGAGAATGAAGGGTCTTTAGAGACTCGGCCCACGGCCGCGAACCCCACTTTCAGTGAGGGTTGATGTCGATGATTCGATCCCCCGTTTCGTCGGTATCCTCTCTGTGATCTCGGTGTCTCTGTGGTGAGGTGAGTTTCCTTGAGGCGAATCTGGTTGTCGGCGTTCAGATCTCGATTTCACCCGGCAACGACCGCGGTTGCGAGAACGCGGCAATTCCGGTGAGATGACGCGTTGCGAAGCGCATTGCCATGATTGCCGAATCCAACCGGGTCGATTCCCGGATCGAAATCCTGCCCGGGCTCGCGCCGATCGCGTTCGACGGCCCTCGCGGCCGGATCACGCGCGACTACCTCAATGGCGCGCGCGACATCCTTCAGCAGCAGCATTTGGCCGGCGCCTCGGGGACCGAGGTGGTCCAGCGCTGGACGGCGGTGGTCGACCACGTCGTCCGCTCGCTGTTCGAGACTGCTCGCGACAGCTACCGGCAGCGCAGCACCACTCTGGACCAGAAGTGCGCGTTGATCGCGCAGGGCGGTTACGGCCGGGCGGAGCTCAACCCGTGGTCGGATATCGACATCCTTTTTCTCTACCCGCAACGGCCCGACGCGTACGTCGAGACCGTTACGGAGTCGGTGCTCTACGCTTTGTGGGACAGCGGCATGACGGTCGGTCAGGCGACGCGCAACCTGCGCGACTGCGTCAATCTGGCGAGCACCGACTTCAAGGTGAAGACGTCGCTGCTCGACACCCGTCTGCTGGCGGGGGACGCGGATCTGTTCGACACCTTCGCCGCGACCATGAGCGCCGAGGTGCTCAAGCGCAACGCGGGGCGTTTCTACCGCGAGAAGGTGGCCGAGAACCGCGAGCGCCACCGCAAACACGGCGACGCGGTGTTCCTCGTGGAGCCCCACCTCAAGGAAGGCGAGGGCGGCCTGCGCGACATCCACACCGCGACCTGGCTGGCCAAGGTGAAGTACCGGGTACATTCGCTCGAGGATCTCGTCGTCAAGGGCGTCGTCACCCAGTCCGAGTTGCAGGAAGTCGTCGAGGCGCGGGATTTCCTGTTTCGGGTACGCAACGCGCTTCACTTCCTCAGCGGGCGGCACCAGGATCAGTTGACGTTCGAGTACCAGCAGCGCATCGCCGGCGACCTCGGCTTCGCCGATGACGGCGCGGTTCGCGGCGTCGAGAAGTTCATGCGCGCCTATTACCTGCACGCCAGCATCCTGCACCGCTTCGCCGAGGAGATGATCGCGCGCTGCATCGAGACGCGCGGGCCATCGCATTGGGTGGGCCGCCTGGCGAGCCGTGAGATCCGGCCCGGCGTGCGCATCGTCTCCGAGGAGCTGGTGATCTCCGACGATCGGGTGCTCGACAGCGATCCGAGCCTGCTGCTGAGGGTGTTCGCCGACGCCCAGCGCCACGGGGTGCCGTTCAACTCGGGCACCCGCCGGCTGCTGCGCGCGAAGGCGCCGAATCTCGCCGACGACGCGGCGCGGCGGTCGCCGGTGTCGTCGCGGGCGTTCATCGACGTCCTCACGTGGAAGCAAGGAGTGCACGAGGCGTTGGCGATGATGCACAAGCTCGGCATCCTCGGCGCCTACCTGCCCGAGTTCGAGAACCTGCGCTGCATGGCACAGTACGATCGGTATCACATCTACACCGTCGACGAGCACACGCTGCGGGCCGTCCACAACGTCGAGTTGATGCGCAACGGCGCCTTCAAGACGGAGCATCCGTTGTTGACCAGCGTCGCTCGCGAGATCGAAGACGTGGAGATCCTCTACCTCGGCATGCTGTACCACGACATCGGCAAGGGGCGCGGCGGGGATCACTCGAACAAGGGTGCGCAGATGGCACTCGAGACCGCCGAACGGCTCGGCCTCAACGCCGACGCGACCGCGCAGTTCCAGTTCCTCGTCCGCTACCACCTCATCATGCACCACCTGGCGACGCGCCGGGACATTCACGAGCCCAAGGTGGTGGTCGAGCTGGCCGAACTCGTCGGGACGGTCGACAAGCTGAAGAAGCTCTACGTCTTGACGTACGCCGACCTGAAGGCGACCAACCCGAAGCTCTGGAACAGTTGGCAGGCAATGCTGCTCCGCCAGTTGTACGAGTTGACCGTGGCGGCCTTCGACCGCGGCATCACGCGCGAGGAAGCTCCCGAAGCGCGCGCCGCGCGCATCCGCGAGCGGGTGCTGACGGCGGCACCGGTCGAGAGCCGAGTGGCCATGAAGAGCTACCTCGGCGACGTGCCCGAGCGTTACCTGCTGTCGACGCCGGAGGACGACATCGCGCAGCACTTCGCCCTGGCCGAGCGCCTCGAGCAGGGCGGCGATACCTTCGCCTCCCACGTCGAGCAGTTCCCGGAGCGGGAGTTCACCGAGTTCACGGTGGTCACGCGCAACCAGCCAGGTCTGTTCGCCAAGCTCTCCGGGGTGCTGCGCGCCAAAGGGATGAACATCGCCGGCGCTCTCGCCGCGACGGCCGGCAACGGCTTGGCCATCGACGTCTTTCGCGTCACTCATCTGGACGAGACCGACATCGCCACGTCAAAGGACCAATGGGAGCGGGTGGCCGTGATGATCCGCGACGTGCTGTCCGGCGCCTTGGATATCGAGCAGATCGTCGCACAGGCCATACGGCCGGCGGCGGCCGCTGAGAGGTTTGCGCCGCGGGTGCCGACCGAGGTGCAGGTCGACAACACGACGTCGGAGGAGTTCACCTTCGTCGACGTCAGCACCACCGACCGCCTCGGCGTGCTGTACACCATCACGAGTACCCTGTTCCGCCTTGGCCTGCGCATCCATCTCGCCAAGATCACCACCAGCGTCGATCGCGTGCTCGACGTCTTCTATGTCTCGAACGACTCCGACCGAAAGGTCGCCGAGACGGAGATCGAGCGCATTCGCGCCGCGCTGCTGGAGGCACTGCGGCCGGAGACCGAACGCGACAACATCGAAGGAGCGGCGAGCCGGTCGGCATGAGGACGGCGCGCGGGATGCGATGACGGTCGACGACGCGATCGACAGGTTCGTGCACTACCTCGCGGCCGAGCGCCGGCTGTCCGCCCATACCGTCGAGGCCTACGGTCGCGACTGCGCCGAACTGGCGCGCAGTCTCGATCGGCGGTCGGTGACGGCGGTGGAGGACGTGCGTCCCGGCGACGTGGTCGCCTACCTCTCGGAGCTCAACGATCGCGGCCTGTCCGCGCGTAGCCGCGCGCGAATGCTGTCGGCTGTGCGCGGCCTGTTTCGCTACATGGTTCGGGAAGGTGTCCTGGCGATCGATCCGACGTGCGACCTGCGCCGACCCCGGCAGGGCAGGCGGCTGCCGGTCACGATCAGTCGTGAAACCGTCGGCGCGTTGCTCGTCGCCGACGCAACCTCGCCCGACGATCTCCTGCTGGCCCGAGACGTCGCCATGGTCGAGCTGATCTACGCGACCGGCCTGCGCGTGTCGGAGGTGGTCTCGCTGCGGGTGGCGCAGGTGAACCTCGAGGGCGGCTTCCTGACCGTCGTCGGCAAGGGTCGCAAAGAGCGGGCGGTGCCGATCGGGACCTATGCGCGCAAGCGAATCCTGCAATACCTCGAAGAGGTGCGCCCCGTGTTGCTGGCGGGACGTCTCAGCGCCGATCTGTTCGTGACCCGCCGCGGTGTCGGCATGGCGCGGCAGAGTTTCTGGCGCCGCCTGCGCGCCATCGCCGTCCGCGCCGACGTGCGCCAGCGCCTCAGCCCGCACACCCTGCGCCACGCCTTCGCCACCCACCTCATCGAAGGAGGCGCCGACCTGCGCGCCATCCAACTGATGCTAGGCCACGCCGACATCGGCACCACCGAGATCTACACCCACGTCGCCCGCGACCGCCTGCGCGAGGTCCATAAGAAGTTCCACCCGCGGCCGTGAACCAGCCGCGGAGTGTTCATCGGCGCCGGGATCACGATGTGCCAGAGCCTCCGCACCCAGCCCGGATCTTAGTGGTGGTGCGCGTACCGCCCACACGGCGCCGCGCGACGTCGGGATCGTTTCGCCGATCGGATCGAAGGTGACCTCATCACGGCGCAAGCGCTTTAGCTGCGCAGCGGCAGCATCGATCCTCGCGATCGTTGCCGGGTTGCCCACCGCAGCGGATGCAATGTCCGGCCTCGGCGGCCTCGGTGGCCTATACCCAGTCCTTGTCGCGATTTTCTTGGTTACCATCCAACTGGTGGCCATGATCCTGGCTGGTAGGCGATTCCTCGGCTGGAGCGCCTCGAGTTTGGCAGTAGTAAGTGTGATCCTCGCGTACGACGTCGCGAGCCGGTCTCAGCACGAATCGACCCTTCCTCTTGCCGTGGCGCTCGCCTTGGGCAGCAGTGTGGGGCTCCTCGCCGCGACGTACCTGCGCAATCAGCCATCTCCAGGGCAACGAATGGTTGGCGGAATTCTTTTGCTGCCGAGCACCTATCGCGAGATCGCTTCTTCGCACACCGACCTGCAAGCGGTTGCGATGTTCCTCGTGGCGATGCTCGCGAGCTCCCATCATGGCCCCTATCTGCTCTTCACCTGGCCCTTTGTGCTTCTGTCGTTCAACGCAGCGCAGGTTGGGACGCTGCTGCTCGATATCCTGCTCCAATGTCTGCACTGGGGCGCCTTTTTCGCGGTCGTCTGGGTAGTCGCCCGGCTCGTGTTTCGCCGCGCAATCGAAACGCACCGATTGGCCCGCTGTTTCGGCTTCGCTGCCCTGCCATTGGCTCTGAGCCCCTACGTGGGCTGGCGGTTGTTTGGACTCGTCGCCCCCATGCTCGCCGGTCCCGGCCTCGTGAGTCTTGGGCTGGCGGCGACCCGCTGCGCGATCGGCGCCGTACACTGCGCCGCGATCTATGTGGCCGTCCGCGCCGCCGTCGGCGGCAGTCGGCCGCGGACGGCGGTGATCGCCGTGGTTGGCGCGATCGCCGGCACCTACGCGCACGCGCTGATCTCGGAAGCCGCGAAGGATTGGCTGTCGATTCGCGTTCCGTTCTGGCTCGACGGCCTGCTGTGACGAAGTGCCATCCGCTTTCCAGGGTGGCCACCGCCATCACCCCCCGGGCGCAATGCACGTTAACGTTGGCATCGAGCAACGCAGGACAGGGCGGTTCACGAACTGCCCGTCTAGCTACCCCGCCTGGCCACCCAACAGTTCCTCGACGATCACAGGGCGCGGCGCGCTTCGTCGAACCTCCTGAACTTGTTGATAGGCATCATTCGGTCCTTCGAGCGCGAACTTGTCGCGTAGATCGGAGGCGTCCGCTCGGTCGATGGGCCGAACCGTATCCCTCTTCATCGGATAGAGCATGCGCGGGTCGCGACGTTCGCGATCGCGCCGCGACGACGATCTGCGAGCTCTCCAGGTCAGCGAAAGCGAACGCCTCACCGATCCGTCCCACGACGTCGATCGCAATGCCATCGGGCGTCCCGTAGCGGACCACCGCGTTGCAGCTGATGCGGAACGTCCATTACGCCGCTTTGATTGTCGGGATGGTGCTGGTATCCACGTCACGCTCAGCGTGCCATGCGTCGTAGGCAGCCTGCATACGCAGCCACACTGCGGCACCATCGCCGAAGAGCTTGCCAAGCCGAGCTGCCATCGCAGGGGACACGGGCTTGCGAGCAGCTACGATGGCGTGAAGCTGCTGCCGGGAAATACCGAGCAACGCGGCAATCTCACTCTTGGTCTTTCCCGTCGCCGGAAGAACATCGGCGAGCAAGTCGCCCGGGTGTGCCGGACAACGCTTGGGATTACGGATCGCGGGGTACTTGGCCATGATGGAGATTCTCCTTAATGATACTGCTCGAGATCGACCCGGTGCGCATGCCCGTCCCTGAATTCGAAGGTAAGGCACCAAGGTCCGTTGATATGCACGCTGTAGCGCGGCGGCTTGAAGCCGCGCAGTCGATGAAAGTCGAATCCGGGCAAGCTCATCTCCTCTGCGGTCGCGGCGACGTCCAGACGCGAAAGACGAATGAGGACGCGCGCATGCATTCTGGCATCGATGCGCGATCTTCCGGTGGCCCACAGCCCCGCAAGCTCCTTGTTGCGGAAGCTCTTGATCATGGCCGACTGTAATCAATCAGGTTACAATGTCAACGGGTTTCACCGACCGCAGGGCAACGATCAACGTTGCCCGCCGCGTGCGATTCGCCGGAACGCCGGCAACGAACCCCACGTCGTAGGGGCGGTTCGCGAACCGCCCGCCTGGCACCCGAACGGGCCACCTGGCATCCAGGGCACCGATCATAATCGCCCGCCGCCTGCGATCGCACCTGAACCCAGGCACCGAACACCGCAAGGACAGGGCGGTTCACGAACCGCCGCTACTTGCCGTCCGGGTTGAACACAGCCTGTCGACACGATTCTTGCCCCGCGTGGCGGTAGGGGAGTCGATTTGTTAGCGTTCGTGGCGTGATCGACCTTCTCATTACAGGCATTCCGCTTCTCTTCGCCGTGATCCTGCACGAGATCGCCCATGGCTACGTCGCCTTGCAGCGGGGCGATCCGACCGCGCAGCGGATGGGGCGCCTGACCCTCAACCCGATCTCGCACGTCGACCCGGTGGGTACGATTCTTCTGCCCGGACTGCTGTACTTCTCTGGCGCGCCCATTTTCGGCTGGGCGAAGCCGGTGCCGGTCGATTTCTCGCGGCTCGACAACCCGCGGCGCGACATGATCGCCGTGGCCGCCGCCGGTCCGGCGATGAACGTTGCGCTGGCCCTCGTCTTCGCGGCGGTGTTCCACGCCATGGGTGGCCTCGCGCAGGAACCGGGTACCGTAGCTGTGATGGCGCTGCGCGCCGTGCAGATCAACATCTTGCTGGCGATTCTCAACCTGACGCCGATCCTGCCGCTCGACGGCGGCCGCATCCTGTTCGGCCTGCTGCCGCGCCGGCAGGCGATGGCCTACGCGCAGACGGAACGGTACGGGATGATGATCGTCATGGCCTTGCTGTTCTCGGGCGTGCTGGGCAGGGTGCTCATGCCGGTCGGCAATATGCTGTTGCGCGCACTGCTGTAAGCGCGCCGCGACGGGCGAAAGGAAGGAATCGTGGGGGGAGAGAAGGTGGATGCGGGGAGCGGCGACAGGCAGCAGCGCGTCGTCAGCGGCGTCCGGCCGACCGGGCAGTTGCATATCGGTCATCTCCTCGGCGCGCTGCGCGGCTGGGTCGCGCTGCAGGACGAGGCCGAGTGCTTCTTCTTCATCGCCGACTGGCACGCGTTGACGACCGGCTACGAGAACTCCGGCGACATCGCTCAGAGCGGTCGCGACATGCTGGTCGACTGGCTCGCCGCCGGAATCGATCCGGACAAAGTCGTCGTCTTCCGCCAGTCCGCGGTTCCGGAGCATGCCGAACTGCACCTCCTGCTGTCGATGATCGTCCCGACGCCGTGGCTGATGCGCAATCCGACGATCAAAGAACAGGCGCGCGAGCTCGGATTGATCCAGAGCGACGACGAGGCGGAGATGAGCAAGCTCAACTACGGCCTCCTCGGGTACCCGATCCTGCAGTCGGCCGACGTGCTCATGTACCGCGCCCAGCGTGTGCCGGTCGGCGTCGACCAGGTGCCGCACCTGGAGCTGATGCGCGAGGTGGCCCGTCGTTTCAACCGGCTGTACGGCGACACCTTTCCCGAGCCGCAGGCGCGCCTCACCGAGTCGCCGAAGATTCCGGGAACCGACGGCCGCAAGATGAGCAAGAGCTACGGCAACGCGGTGTTCCTGTCCGACTCCGCCGCCGAGGTGGATCAGAAGCTGAGCCGCATGATCACCGATCCGCGGCGGGCGCGGCGCACCGATCCCGGCGACCCTGCCGACTGCCCTGCCTTCAACCTGCACCGCGTCTACTGCACCCCCGAGGAGATCGACTACGTCACCCGCGGCTGCACGACCGCCGGTATCGGCTGTCTCGAATGCAAGAAGATCATGATCAAGCACGTCAACGCCGACCTGGAGCCGATCCGCGAGCGCCGCGCCGAGCTGGCGGCGCGTCCGGACTACCTCGCCGACGTGCTCGAAACCGGCAACCGACGGGCTCGCGAAGTGGCGACCGAGACCATGGCCGACGTGCGCCGGGCGATGGGTCTTACATGATCGCTGCTAACCCAACTTGGCGGTACCCAGTCGGACCGCCCCCTACCGATCGCCTCGAGTGCCGGCCCGAAGGGCCGGTGTATCGAGAGGCCCGCACGTTGGATGCAGCGTGTCTCGATACGCTCGCTTCGCTCGCACTCGACATGATCGGGAGGTCGCGAGAGTGGATGGGCAAATTGGGCCACGGCCCGGCGTCGGTTCCCTGGACCCGGCGGCGGAGCCCGTGCTAGCGTCGCCGCGGTCGTGGTGGTGAATGGCTGAGGACATGCAAATCGAGCGGGCGTTGGCCGATTCGGCTGTGCCGCCCGACGTGCGCACCGCCGTCCCCGACCGCGGAGTGCCCGGCGGATCGCGCTTCGACGTCGACCTCTTCGAGGGCCCGCTCGACCTCCTCCTGCACCTGATCAAGAAGGACGAGGTCGACATCGCCAACATCCCCGTGGCGTCGATCACCGAGCAGTACCTCGGTTATCTCGACGTCATGCGCGAGCTCAACCTCGACGTCGCCGGCGAGTTCCTGGTGATGGCCGCCACTCTGATCCTGGTGAAGTCGCGCATGCTGCTTCCGTCGCCCGAGGTGGAAGAGGGCGAAGAGGACGACCCGCGCGCCGACCTCGTGCGGCAACTGCTGGAGTACAGTCGCTACCGTGACGCCGCGACCAGCCTCGCCGATCGCCCGCGCCTGCTGCGCGACGTGTTCGCGCGCGCGGAGAACGCCGAAGGGATCGAACCCGATCCCGACGAAGCGCGTCGCGTGAAAGCGACGCTGTGGCAGTTGATGGACGCGTTCCAGCGCGTACTCAAGCGGGCCGAGCCGGATCCGATCCACGAAGTGGCGCGCGAGCCGGTTCGGGTGCGCGACCGCATCACCTCCATCCTCAACGTTCTGAGCGTCGCGCGCGAGGTGACATTCGACAGCCTGTTCGACGAAGGCGCGTCCCGCACCGTCATCATCGTGACCTTCCTGGCGTTGCTTGAGCTCGGCAAGCTCGGCGCCATCGACGCGTTGCAAGAGGAGCGGTTCGGCGAGATTCGCATCGTCCTGTTGGTGAAGGACGTGCGCGACGTCGCGATCGATCTGCAAGACGAGTACGAGGGCAGTGTTCTACCCGTGCAACCCGGTGAATTGTCCCGTGAGACCTGATACGGGCGAGGCAGTGGATTGGACGCGGGTCGCGGAAGTGGAGCAGCGCCGCGGTGCGGCGGGTGGATGGTTGGGGCGGCTGCGGTCACCCTGGCGTTCGATGGCGCGCGGTCTGAAGCAATCGTTGGTGACCGGCCGCGGTTTGCTTACCGCGGGTTTGCAAGCGGTCGGCGTGGTGTGGCGGGGTGGGGCGACCGGCGACTCGCGGTCGAAGGAGGGTGTTGTGCAGGAATCGGTGGGTGACAACGCGATGGTCGAGACGAGCGTACGATTGCCGCTGCCAGCGGTCGATGTCGAAATTGCGGCCGTGCAGTCCGCTCTCGAGGAAGGCGTCGAAGGGACCAGCCGGATCGAAGCGCGCGACGCCGAGCCCGAGTCGGTGGATACGGACGATGGCGACCCCGCGGTCGCTGAGGATGGCGGCGCTCCCACCGCCGTCGAGGATGCGGGCGACAACGCGGTCGCGGAGTACGACATCGACCCCGTCGTTGGAGAGTACGACGGCGACCCCGTGGTCTCGGACGTCGACGGCGACATGCCGGGCGACGAGATGGCGGCGGCCGGCGAGAGCGAGGGCGGCGAGGATCTAGGCTCGGCCGAGCGGCTCGACTCGATCGTCGAGAGCCTGCTATTGGCCGCTGGTGCGCCGTTGCCGGTGCGCCGCATCGTCGACGTCGTCGGCGGGCCCAAGAGCAAAGAGGTGCGGGAAGCGGTGGCGCGCCTGATGGAGCGCTATAGCGGCTCCGGTTGCGGCATCCATCTGATCGAAGTCGCGGGTGGGTACCAGTTCCGCACGGCTCCGGCCAACGCGAAGTTCGTCCGCACGTTGCTGCGCCAGAAGCCGGCCCGCCTCGGTCGTGCCGCGCTGGAGACGCTCTCCATTGTGGCGTACAAACAGCCGGTGACGCGGGGCGAGGTCGAGGCGATTCGCGGCGTCGATGCCGACAGCGCCATCAACACACTGCTGGCGAACAAACTGATCAGGATCGACGGTCGCAAGGAGACCGTCGGCCGGCCATTGCTCTACGCGACGACGCCCGAGTTCCTCGAGGTCTTCGGCCTCAAGGATCTGCGGGAGTTGCCCACGTTGAAGGAGATCGGTCCCGTACCGGAGCCGGATTATGAAGCGGACATCGAAGAAGACGACATCGACACGATCGATGTCGAAGAAGCCGTCGCCGCAGCCGCGGCGCACGTCGAAGAGCGAGCAGCCGCGACGCGGGCAGGCGGCGAAGCCGGCACAGTGGAAGGCGAAGAGCGGTCCGCCGCGACGGGGGCGGGCGACGCAGTCGGAGCAGTGGAAGTCGAGGGAAGACAACTCCCGCCGACCGCAGGGGGTGAACTCACCACCGCGGCGGAAGGCGAGGGGCGAACAGTCGGGTCGAGCAGAGGAGACGGAATGGTCGCAGAGCAGATCGAGGAGCAAGCAGTCGCACCGAGCCCAGGAGTCGACGTCGCCGCGGCGGCGGACGGCGGACTCGCGACAGGGGCGTGGGGCAACGGAGTCACGCAGGTCGCCACACGGCCGGACGAGGACGACGATCCCGAAGAGGACGAACTCGACGACGACGAGGATGACGACCTCGACGAGGACGACCTCGACGAAGGTTCCGAAGACGACGACTTCGACTTCGACGACGACGACGAAGACGAGGACGACGAAGAAGAGGACGACTAGCAGTCCGCCGAAAAACAGGCGCGAGAGCGAGAACGAGGATTTCGGCGCCAGGGCAAGGCGCGACACCGGAAGCAAAGTCGGGACTTTTGCTGAGGATGTCGCAACGCCGCCATGGCGCCGAAAGACCGTTCGCAGCCCGCGTCCTGTTTCTCGACGGGCTGCTAGAGCTCCCGAGCGCCTGCAGAAGATTCTCAGTGCCGCCGGCGTCGCGTCGCGCCGCGCGGCCGAGGATCTCATTCGCGAGGGCCGGGTTTCGGTCAACGGGAAGATCGTCACCGAACTCGGCACACGGGCCGACGGATTCGCCGACGCGGTGGCGATCGACGGCAAACGCATTGGAATGCGCGAGGCGCCCGTGTACCTCGCGCTGCACAAGCCGGCCGGCGTCGTCACCACTCTCGACGATCCTGAAGGCCGGCCCAGCATCGCCGACTATGTGCGGCGGTTGAAACACCGGGTCTTCCCGGTCGGGCGATTGGATTTCCAATCGTCGGGACTGCTGTTGCTCACCAACGACGGCGACCTGGCCTTGCGTCTCACGCACCCTCGTTACCACGTCGCCAAGACGTACCGGGTCAAGGTGCACGGACATCCCGACGAGCAATCGTTGGCCCGTCTGCGCCAGGGGATCCGCCTGATCGACGGTGTTACCGCGCCGGCGGGTGTACGCGTCGTCAGTGAAGCGGGCAGCAAGACGTGGTTGGAAGTGACCATTGCCGAGGGGAAGAACCACCAGATTCGCCGCATGTGCGAGGCGGTGCGGCTGCGCGTCGACAAGTTGCAGCGGATCACGATCGGTCCGTTGAAGCTGGGCTCCTTGCCGCGAGGCGCGTGCCGGGCTCTCACCGACGCCGAGCTGGCTCGACTGCGGCACGCCGTCGCGATGGAGTGACTCCTCCGGCAACTTTCGTCAGATCGATTTGCGTGTTTCGCAATCGACCCCGTGTTGACTCCGCCGACGCGTACCTTTATCAATCCCGGGCGGGGTGGAGCAGTCCGGTAGCTCGTCGGGCTCATAACCCGAAGGTCGGAGGTTCAAATCCTCCCCCCGCAACCTTTCCCGAAGCCCCGCTGACTTCACTGTCGCGGGGCTTTCGTGCGTCGTAGGCGGCTGCTCTATCCGCCCGACGGCGAGCTGTCGCCGAAGGTGCCGTCGGCGAATCGCCAGTTCTTCAGGTACTTCTCGACCTCCTGCCGCAGCGACTTCGCGTCGATTGGCTTTTGAATGATCCCGTCACAGCCCGCCGCCCGCGCTTGCATCGCGATCTGGTCCCAGCCGTGGGCGGTGATGGCGACGATCCGGGTGCGGGCGCGGTCGGGATTGGCGCGAACCTGCTCGATCAACTCGATACCGCTCATATCCGGCATGGCCAGGTCGGTGAGGATCAAGTCGAAATGTTCCCGCTCGATCAGCCGCAGGGCCTGGCGGGCGCTTGCCGCCGTCGTCACGTCGTAGAGGCCTTTCTTGAGCGCCCATTCGAAGACGATGCGCAGTTCGGATTGGTCGTCGACGACCAGGATCTTTTGCGGACGTTCGGGCATGGCTGCCTCCTCGACTCAATGCTCCTCTCCGGATGGGTCGCGACCAGAAGCCGGAGGAAGCACCTTAGCTGAGGGAGGGGCGGTTGATAACTGCAGTTTTCAGTGTTCAGTTTTCAGTGTTCAGTTTTCGGGGTTCAGGGTTCGGTGGGAGAGATTGGGTGCGACCCATCGCCGGCCCGGCGGATCGGCACCGCGCATTGGTGGCGATCGAGGAGATTGGGATGGCGATTGTCGAGGCGTTGGAGAGTACGGGGGCGCGGCGGCGGATGCGGGTGAGCAGCCCCGCGTCGCTGGAACCGATTGGTGAGTTCGACTGCGCGACCGTGGAGGATGTGTCCGCGGCCGTCGCGCGAGCTCGAGTCGCGCAGGAGAAGTGGGCGGCTCGGTCGTTCGACGAGCGCGCCGCATATCTCTGGCGCCTGGTCGACGAGTTCGTCCGTCGCCAGGACGAGGTGATCGACGCCGTCATCGCCGAGACCGGCAAGGCGCGATCCGAAGCGATCGGCATGGAAGTGTACTCGCCGTGCGACGCGATCTCGTACTACGCCAAGCACGCGGGCAAGATCCTCGCGCCGCGGCGGAGACGGCTGCACGGTGTCATGCGGCTGACCAAGACGCTGCGCGTGGTCTACCAGCCCCTTGGCGTGGTCGGACTGATCACACCGTGGAACGGCCCCGTCGTCCTCGCCGCCGTGCCTCTCGCGCAGGCACTGATGGCCGGCAACGCTGTGGTCCACAAACCCTCCGAAGTAACGCCGCTGTCCGCGCTCGTTTTGAAGAGCCTGACCGAGGGCGCCGGCTTTCCCGACGATCTCTACCAGGTCGTGCAGGGCGACGGGCAGACGGGGGCGGCGCTGATCGACGCGGGCGTCGACAAGGTGTCGTTCACCGGCAGCGTCGCCACCGGTCGCAAGGTCGGGGAGGCGTGCGCGCGACGTCTGGTGCCGTTCACTCTCGAGCTCGGCGGCAAGGACGCGATGATCGTATGCGCCGACGCCGATCTCGACCGGGCCGCCGCCGGCGCCGTGATCGGCTCGTTTATGAACACGGGGCATTACTGCTGCGGCACCGAGCGCATCTACGTCGTCGAGTCGATCCACGACCGGTTCGTGGAGAAGGTCGTCGAGCAGACGCGCGCCCTGCGGCAGGGTGACCGCGGTGAGTTCGACGTCGGCGCGGTGTTCTGGGACCGGCAGCTCGGCATCATTCAGGCGCACGTCGACGACGCCCGCGCGCGCGGCGCCGAGGTGCGCGTCGGCGGCCGTCGCAACCCGAATCTCAAAGGGCTGTACTTCGAGCCGACCGTGCTGACGGGCGTCGACCACGAGATGGACGTCATGACCAAAGAGACCTTCGGGCCGATCGTCGCGATCAAGAAGGTGCGTGATGAGGAAGAGGCGATCCGCCTGGCGAACGACTCCGACTACGGTCTCAACGGCACCGTGTGGACCGCCGATCACGAGAAGGGCCTGGCCATCGCGGCGCGCCTTCGCACCGGCGGTGTCTGCATCAACGACATGACGATCACCTACGGCATCCCCGAGGCGCCGTTTGGCGGACGCAAGGAAAGCGGCGTTGGACAGGTGAACGGCCCCGAAGGGCTGCGCGGCTACTGCCATGCGCAACCGATCCTCGCCGACCGCCGCGGCCGCGGAAAAATTCAGGGCGGCTACCCGTACTCGCGCAAGCAGGAGGACGGCATGCAGAAGTTCATCAAACTGCTGTGGGGTACTCGGCTCGGTCGGTGGTTGAGCTAGCTGCTCCGCGCCGCGTAGATCCACGCCCGTAGTAGTACGACCTATCGCGCCCTGCTCTCGTGATAGATTCTGCGAGAGTGTCAAATGTTTTGCCCGACTCGCTCTAGGCATGCCGCGATCGTGAGAGTCGGTGGGGGGAAGTGAACCGAGCGAAGAGGCGTGAGTTCAATGAATCGATCACTTGTTCTTGTCAGGCTTGCTGCCGCGGATCCCCGTCGTTTACCGGTGCCGCGCGAACGCGTGAGGGCATCGTGACCGATCGGCGGAGCGATCGGGATGTCGATTTACAGGCCAGCGCGAAACTTCGAAAGGCGGAGCTCGAGGCCCACGCGAAACTTCGGAAGGCAGAGGTCGAGGCGGACGCGAAAGTTCAGCGGGCGGAGGGGCCGGCGGCCGCGAAGGTTCAAAAGGCGCTGGTCGACGCTGGATTGACACTTCAGCAGGCGCTGGTCGAGGCGGACGCGAAACTGCAGCGGGCCGAGGGACCGGCGGCCGCGAAGGTTCAAAAAGCGCTGGTCGAGGCAGCCTTGACACTTCAACTGGCGCTGGTCGAGGCGGACGCGAAAGTTCAGCGGGCGGAGGGACCGGCTGCCGCGAAGGTTCAAAAGGCGCTGGCCGAGGCCACCCTGACACTTCAACATGCCCTGGTCGACGCCACTTCGACTCTGCGCGAGGCGGAGGTCGCCGCCGCCGAGAAACTCATACAGGCGCAGGAGGAGCTTGCGTACCAGCGCGACGTGTTTGAACGCTTCTTCGCTCTCTCGCTCGACATGATGTGCATTTCGTCTCCGGCCGGAGACTTCAAGCGCGTCAGTCCATCGTTCGATGCGCTCGGCTACGGTAGCGAAGAGTTGCTCTCTCGCCCGATGTTGGATTTCGTTCATCCGGACGACATAGCGGTTACGCTGGCCCAACGAGAAAGGCTCGCCGCAGGAGCGCCCGCGGTCTCTTTCGAGAATCGCTTCCGCTGCAAAGATGGTTCGTATCGGTGGCTCTCCTGGGTCAGCGGCCCAGACTCCGCTGGCACGATGTACTCGATGGCGCGCGACGTCACTGAGGCCAGGCGGATGCAAGAGGAACTGGCGGGGGCGAAGGATGCGGCGGACGAGGTGAATCGAGAGCTCGAGTCCTTCAGCTACTCGGTTGCCCACGATCTTCGCGCCCCTCTCCGGAGCATCGACGGCTTCAGCCAGGCTTTGCTCGAAGACTGCGCCGAGAAGCTCGGCGCCGACGGCAAGAAGTATATCTCGTTCATCCGGGAGTCGGCCCAACACATGGCGCAACTGATCGACGATTTGCTGGGACTCTCACGGATCACTCGAAGCCAGTTGCACCGCGAGGATGTCGACATCAGCGCGCTCGCTCATGCGGCGAGCACGCGCATCGCGAGGAGCCAGCCCAAACGACGGGTGGGCGTGGTTATCGAGGATGGGCTGAAGGGAGTAGGCGATCCTCGCCTGATCGCGGTGCTGTTCGACAACCTGTTCGGCAACGCGTGGAAGTTCACCGGAAAGCGCGACGACGGACGTATCGAGTTCGGTGCCACCTCGGAAGATGGGCATCCCGTCTATTTCGTGCGCGATAACGGTGCCGGATTCGACATGGCCTTTGTGGAAAAGCTGTTCGGCGTTTTTCAGCGCCTCCACTCCGCCTCCGAGTTCGAGGGAACCGGAGTCGGTCTTGCGACGGTGCAACGCGTCGTCCGGCGACACGGAGGTCGGGTCTGGGCCGAGGGCGATGTCGACCATGGAGCAACCTTCTACTTCACCCTCAGTGAAACCGCGGGTGTGGCATGAGCAACGACGGGATCATTCTGCTGGTCGAGGACAATCCCAAAGACGAGGAGCTGACGCGTCGCGCTCTGACGAAAACCAACATATTGAACCCGATCGTCGTGGCACGAGATGGCGTCGAGGCGCTCGATTACCTTTTCTCTCGGGGCACGCACGCAGACCGCGATTCGGAGGCAATGCCGCAGCTGGTCCTCCTCGACCTGAAGCTCCCGAAGGTCGACGGCCTCCAGGTTCTCAAGGAACTGCGAGAACGCGAGATCACGAAGAATCTTCCCGTAGTCGTGTTGACCTCTTCGCTCGAAGATCAGGATCTCATCAGTAGCTACAGCCTCGGAGCCAACAGCTACGTGCGAAAGCCGGTCGATTTCGTCCAGTTCGTCGACGCGGTGCGACAACTCGGCTTTTACTGGCTCGTTCTCAACAAGACGGCCCCGGTTCCAGGGCTCTAGCGCGGGCGGATCACCGCGCCGACGGCGCGGTGATCTTGGCAGCCGCCGAGCGTCGAACCGGCGTAGCGCCCAAGGGTTGCGTGCGCCCTCTGCGGACTCTCGCGCTGGGTGCGCGCTTCCGGTAGCATTCGGCGCTACCTAACGGAGGTAACCCAAATGAAAAGAATCGCCCTGTTCGTTCTGACCAACATCGCCATCATGTTGGTTCTCGGAGTAACTCTCCAACTCCTTGGAATTGAATCAATTTGGGCCGAGAACGGGAGTGATTTGAACCTCACTGCGCTGCTGGCGTTCTCCGCGGTGTTCGGAATGGGGGGCAGCTTCCTTTCGCTGGCCATGTCCAAGTTCGTCGCCAAGCGCGCGACCGGCGCGCGGGTGATCGCGCAGCCCTCGTCCGAGGTCGAGAGCTGGCTGATCAGCACCGTGCGTGGCCAAGCCCAGGCTGCAGGGATCGGCATGCCGGAGGTCGCGATCTTCGAATCGCCTTCGCCGAACGCGTTTGCCACCGGCGCGCGCAAGGACAGCGCGCTGGTCGCGGTCAGCACCGGGTTGCTGCGCAACATGAACCGCGACGAGGTTGAAGCGGTACTCGGCCACGAGATCAGTCACGTCGCCAATGGCGACATGGTCACGCTGGCGCTGATCCAGGGGGTGGTGAACACCTTCGTGATCTTCCTGTCACGCGTCGTCGGCTACCTCGTGGACCGTCTGGTTTTCAAGACCGAACGCGGACACGGGCCGGCGTTCTTCATTACGTCGATCGCCGCGCAGCTGGTGATCGGCTTCCTCGCCAGCATGATCGTGTTCTGGTTCTCGCGGCAGCGCGAGTTCCGCGCCGACGCCGGCGGCGCCAGCCTGGCCGGGTCGCCGAAGATGATCGCCGCTCTCGAACGACTCAAACAGGGTACCGCCGAAACCGATCTGCCGGAGCAGATGGCTGCGTTCGGCATCTCGGGCAGGCGCATGAGCGGCATCGCTCATTTGTTTGCGACCCACCCCAGTCTCGACGATCGAATTGCGGCGTTGCGCGGGTCTCGAGCCTGACCGGACAACCGCTGGGTCGCGACCAGACGTTCCGACGAGGAGCGCGACGGTCGCGGCCGTCGCGGCGCGGTTCGTCCCACGAGGGGGGCATTGATGTCGGAAGATTTGACCCGATACCCGGGGACCTGGGCGGATCGCACGCCGGATAAACCGGCGATCATCATGGCGGGTAGCGGCCAGGTGGTCACCTACCGCGAGCTCGACGACACGGCCAACCGCCTGTCGCAGTTCTTTCGTTCGCTCGGACTACAGCGGGGCGACCACATCGCCTTCTGTATGGAGAACCGCGCCGAGTACCTCCCCATCATGTGGGGCGCCCACTACGCCGGGCTTTATTACACGGCGATCAGCTCGCGCCTCACGTCGGAGGAGCTGGCCTACATCGTCGAGGACAGCGGCAGTCGCGTGCTATTGGCCAGCCCCTACAAGGCGGCGCAGCTCGCCGAGATCGCGCCGCGCCTCGCCCGACTCGACCAGCGCCTCAGTGTCGGCGGCGCCATCGACGGGTTCGCAGCGTTCGAGGACGTGATCCGCGACCACCCTGCCACGCCGCTGCCGGACCGCGTCGAGAGTCAGCCGATGCTCTACTCGTCGGGGACGACGGGGCGGCCGAAAGGTGTGAAGCCGAGTTTCGCCGGCGCGCCGTTGGGGCGTGGCGAGGGCCTTACGAATCTGGTTTCGCTGCTGTTCGGCGCGAACGAGGCGTCGGTCTACCTGTCGCCGGCGCCGCTCTACCACGCCGCGCCGCTGCGCTACTGCACGCAGTTCCACCGCCTCGGTTCCACCATCGTCGTCATGGAGCGATTCGACGCCGAAGACGCGCTGGCGCTGATCGAGCGCTACGGCGTGACGCACAGCCAGTGGGTGCCGACCATGTTCGTTCGCATGCTGAAGCTCCCCGAGGAGGTTCGTCGCCGCTACGACGTGTCCAGCCTGACCTGCGCCGTGCACGCGGCCGCCCCATGTCCGATCCCCGTCAAGGAGAAGATGATCGAGTGGTTCGGCCCGATCATTCACGAGTACTACGCCGGGACGGAGGGGAACGGGTTCGTCTACTGCAACTCGACGGATTGGCTGAGCCACAAGGGCACGGTCGGCCAGCCGGTGCAGTGTCAGGTGCACATCGTTGACGATGATGGCGCCGAAGTGCCGACCGGGCAGGAGGGGACGGTGTACTTCGGCGAAGGCGGACTGCAGCGCTTCCAGTACCACAACGATCCCGAGAAGACCGCGGCGAGTTTCCTCGGCAACGGTTGGAGCACGCTCGGCGACATTGGCAGGGTCGACGAGGACGGTTTCCTCTACCTCACCGATCGCAAGGCGAACATGATCATCACCGGCGGCGTCAACGTGTACCCGCAGGAGACGGAGAATGTTCTGACGATGCATCCGAAGGTGCAAGACGTGGCCGTGCTCGGCGTACCGAACGAGGACTTCGGCGAAGAGGTGAAGGCGGTGGTGCAGTTGGCCGACATGGCGGACGCCGGACCGGAACTCGAGGCGGAACTCATCGCCTATTGCCGCGTGCACCTGGCCGACGTGAAGTGTCCGCGCAGCGTCGACTTCCGCGCCGAACTGCCGCGCCACCCGACCGGCAAGCTCTACAAGCGCCTGCTCAAGGACGAGTACTGGAAGGGCCGCAGCTCGCGCATTCTGTGAGCTGGCGCACCGCACCGACGTGAGACCTGCCGACGTCAAGATCACCGATCTGGCTCAGCCTGAGTTGTCCGCGGGTGTGCGGGAGATGATGGCCGCGGCGGTCGACATGGTCGGACCGCTGTCGTTCACCCCGGACGCGATCCTGTCGGCCGCGATCGAGCGCACCGGACTGCGGGATTTCGGCGATCCGTCGTTTCGCGCCCCGTTGGAGGCCTTGTTGGCCGCGATCGAGGAATCGGCGGAGTTGAGCGCCTTCGGCCGCGTCAGCATCGGCATGTTCCTGGTGCAGCTCGCCGTGAACCGCTTGCGCCTCGAGGATCTCATCGCGCGCCACCCCGAGATTCTGGAGATCGTGATCGCCGCGCCGATCGTCATCGCCGGTCTGCAGCGCACGGGCACCACACACCTGCACAATCTACTCTCCGCTGACCCGGAGCTGCGCCACCTCCCGTACTGGGAGAGTCTCGAGCCGGTGCCGGTGCAAGGCGAGCCGGGGGGCGACGCCGATCCGCGCCGCGGCCGCTGCGCCTCGGCGTTGGCCTTCCAGGGTGAGGTGATGCCGTACTTCGAGCGCATGCACGAGATGACCGTCGACCACGCGCACGAGGAGATCCACCTGCTGGCGATGGACTTTTCGACGATGCTGTTCGACGCCGTGATGCACGTGCCGGAATGGCGACGGTTCTACCTCTCGCGGGACCAGCGGCCGCACTACGCTTACTTGAAGCGGGTGCTGCAGGCGCTGACGTGGCTGCGCGGTGGCGCGCGCTGGGTGCTCAAGTCGCCGCAGCACATCGAGCAGTTGCCGGCGCTGATGGCGACGTTCCCCGACGCGACGGTCGTGCTGACGCACCGCGATCCATTGGCGGTGATCGCCTCGACCGCGACGATGGTCGCGTATGGCATGCGCATGAGTCGCGAGCGGATCGATCTCGCGGCGGTCGGCGAGACCTGGGTCGGCAACACGGAGCAGATGTTGCGCGCCTGCCTGCGCGATCGTGCCGCCGTGCCGGCCGTCCAATCGATGGACGTGTCGTTTCACGACTACATGCGCGACGACATTGCCGTCGCGGCCGCCATTTACGCGCGGGCGGGGCAACCGCTCGGCGAGCGCTCGCGTGCAGCCATCGACGAGTACCGTCGGACGCATCCGCGCGGTCGGTTCGGCCGCGTCGAGTACGACCTTGCCGACTTCGGGTTGCACACCGGTGAACTCCGTGAGCGGTTTCGATTTTACACCGACACCTTCGACCTGGGGGGAGAGTCGCCGGCCGCATAGGAGCGCGGGCAGCGGCGTGGAGAAGAATATGAAGAGCTATCAGATTGCGGATCTTTTCGAAGCGATTGCCGACGCGGTGCCGAACAACGAAGCGGCGGTTTGCGACGGTGTGCGCATCACCTACGCCGAGCTCGATCGAAGGGCGACTCGCCTCGCCAACTTCCTACGCGGCCAGGGGATCGGCCGCGGCGATCACATCGGCACGTACATGTACAACAGCCTCGAGTACGTGACGACCATGATCGCGGCCTTCAAGATCTCCGCCGTGCCCATCAACATCAACTACCGCTATGTGGAGGACGAGCTCGCGTATCTCTTCGGCAACGCCGACCTCAAAGCGGTGGTGCACCACCGGGAGTTCGCCGACCGCATCGCCCGCGTCCGCGACCGCTGCGCCGATCTCGACGTTTTCATCTCGGTCGAAGACGGCTCCGATGTCTCGACCGACGCGATCGGCTCGATCGATTTCGAAGACGCGGTTGCCCGCGGTTGGGAGACCCGCGATTTCAGCGGCCGCAGCAACGACGACCTCTTCATCATCTACACCGGCGGCACGACGGGCATGCCAAAAGGCGTGATGTGGCCTCACAAGGCCGCGTACTTCGCATGCTTCGGCGGTGGTGATCCGATCGGCGCCGATATTGACGACCTGGACCAACTGGTCGCCAAGGCGGTGAACTCCGGCGCGTTCGTGACGATGATGATCGCGGCGCCGCTGATCCACGGCGCCGCGCAGCTCGCCAGCTTCATCGCTCTATTCGCCGGCAATCGCATCGTCTACCAGAAGCGCTTCGACCCCGACGCGATCGTGCGGCTGATCGACGAGGAAAAGGTGATCAGCATCTCGTTGGTGGGCGACGCCATGGCGCGCCCCCTGGCGGACGCGCTCGAACGCCGGGCTCAGACCGACACGATCGACTGCTCGAGCGTGTTCGTCATCGGTTCGGCGGGGGCCATCTTCTCCGAACCGGTCAAGGACAAGCTGAAGAAGTACCTGCCCAACTGCACCATGCTCGACAACTACGGTTCCACCGAGACCGGCTTCCAGGGGCGCGGCGGCGGCGACCACAAGAGCTTCGGTCAGGGGCTGACCTTCCAGATGAACGATCGAACGACGGTGCTCGACGACCAACGCCAGGTCGTGCGGCCCGGGTCCGGCGTCCTCGGCAAGGTGGCGCTGCGCGGCCATGTCCCGGTCGGCTACTACGGCGATCCGGTGAAGTCGGCCGAAACCTTCGTCGAGATCGACGGCGAGCGGTACTCCATCACCGGCGACATCGCCACGGTGGACGCCGACGGCACGATCAAGATCTTCGGTCGCGGTTCAATTTGCATCAACACCGGCGGTGAGAAGGTGTTCATCGAAGAGGTGGAGAACGCCATCAAGTCGCATGGCGGCGTGTACGACGCGGTCGTGGTCGGCGTCGACGACCCGGACTGGGGTCAACGGGTCGTCGCCCTGGTGTCGGTCGCCCCAGGGGTCGAGGTCGGCGAGGACGAGCTGCGCGAGCACTGCCGCACCAAGGTCGCCGGCTACAAGGTTCCGAAAGAGATCTACAAGGTGGAGCAGGTGTTTCGCGGGCCCAACGGCAAGGCCGACTACAAGATGTCGCAGCAGGTGGCGACCGAATTGTCGCGGGCGCGATGATGACAGCGATCGAAGCGAGGACGGTGCGGCGATGAGCGACGAGGCGGCGGCGCGGCTTGCAAGCGGCGAGACCTGGAACGAGTTCTGCGACGCGCTGCGCAAAGCGGGCGATGTCCTGCTGCGGCCGGACCTGGCGGCGACGACGTTCGAGCTCGCCGAAGGCCACCGCTATCTGGGCCGATTGTTGCGCGCCGGCCTGATGGCGTTCGGCGAGCGCACCGGCGCCCGCTATCCGCTGTTTCGCGCCATGCCCGACGGCGTCAAGATGGGCCTCGACAACCCGGACAACTACTACGTGTCGGCGACGGTCAGCGGCCGCCATTCGTACCGCATCAGCGGCCGGCGCGGCACGATCCACTACCTATCGTTCGCCGCGCAGAGCCAGAACTTCGCGTCGCGCGAGTCGATCGCCGGCGGCGCGGGCCATCTGAACGACGCGGAGCTCGCCCTAGCGGCGGACGGCACGTTCGAGATCGTCGCCAGCCAGTCCGAGCAGCCGGGAAATTGGCTGCGCATGACTCCGGAGACGTCGCAGATTCTCGTGCGGCAGACGTTCCTCGATCGCCGCACCGAACAGCCCGTCGATCTCCGCATCGAATGCCTGGAACGCGGCGGTCCGCCGCCGCCGCTCGATCCGGCCGCGGCGCGCGGCCAACTGCTGGGGGCGGCGATGTACGCGATGGGCTGCGCGACATGGTTCGCCGACTGGGTTGTCGACTTCGACAAGCACGCTCCCGTCAACTCCTTCCATCTCCCCGGCGAGGAACAGCACCGCATCGTCGGTGGCGATCCGAACATCCGCATCTGGCTCGGCCGCTGGCAATTGGAGGAGGACGAGGCGCTGATCGTCGAGATGACACCGCCGCGCTGCCACTACTGGAACTTTCAGCTTGGCAACATCTGGGCGGAGTCGCTCGAGTACCGCTTCCGCCGCACGCATATCAACAGCGGCCAGGCGGTCGTCGGTGCCGACGGCGCGGTGCGGCTCGTCGTCGCCGCCGGGGACGACGGCGCCGCGAATTGGATCGACACGGCGGGTCATTCGCGGGGGACGATGTGCGTGCGTTGGGTGCGCGCGGACGCCCACCCCGAGCCGATGTGCCGCGTCGTAAAGCGCGCTGACATCGCTGCGATGTGACACTCCGTCCACGGCGCCGCTCGGCAGCGGCCGGAGGCGATCTGCTTTGCGCCTTGCGGATCGACGATTTTCCGCTGGGCAATGGCCGGTTCGACGTCTAGGATCGCCCGTCGGCGCTGCACCACTGATCGTCGGGGAGAGGACCCATGCGAGAGTTTCGATTGAGATGGTGGCGGGCTGTGGGGCTGTTGGCCGCGCTGGGGCTGGGCGACGCGGCCACGGCGGAGGAGCCAGTGCCGGCGTCCGCATCGGTGGCGGGGGCGCGCATGCGAGTCGCCATCGACCCGGAGACGGGAGAGTTCACCTCGGAGCCCGCGCCGGTTGACGCTGACGGCGCGACGACGAACTCCCTCGGGCCGCAGCTCGACGAGGCCGCCGATCTCGTCGAAGAGAAGAATCCGGCCGGGGGCTACACGGTCAACCTTCGGAGGCGGTTCGGCGGGGTGGCGCGAGCCGCGGTCGCCCCGGCGGGCGTCGAGGTCGAGTGCCACGCCGACGAGAACGGTCACCCGCACGCGGCACCCGCGGCGTTGCGCGCGGACGCTGGCGCGCCGGTCGAGGACTGATCCAGATGCCGTTCCTGTTCGCGGGCGTTCTCGCCATCGTCGTCGTCGCCGCGCCTATGTCGGCCGCGACGATCAGTATCGTCAACTACGACGCGCCCGGCGAGGGATTCAACGACACCACCCCGGTGGCGCCGGTCGGGGGCAACAGCGGAACGACGCTGGGCGAGCAGAGATTGATCGCCTTTCAGCACGCGGCCGACATCTGGGGTGCGCAACTCTTCAGCGACGTCGAGATCAAGGTCGCGGCCAGTTTCGATCCTCTGAGCTGTAGCGCTGGAAGCGCGACCCTCGGCGGTGCCGGACCGGAAACCGTGCACCGCGACTTCGACAACGCTCCGTTGGCCGCGACGTGGTACACGCAGGCGCTGGCGAATTCGCTCGCCGGCGTCGACCTCGATCCGGAGGTCGAGGACATCTTCGCGATCTTCAGCAGTGTCCTCGGGACGACGTGCCCCTTTCCCGACGGCTGGTACTACGGGCTCGATCAGTCACCTCCCGACTCCGATATCGACTTCGCCACGGTGGCGTTGCACGAAATCGGCCACGGCCTCGGCTTTCTCACGTTGGTCGGGCTCACCACCGGGGCGAAGTTCAGCGGGTTCGACGACATCTATGCCGTCCACCTCGAGAACCACGCGACCGGCCTCGCCTATCCGGTCATGACGAACGCTCAGCGCGTCGCCGGTAACATCGCCACCGGGAACCTGCACTGGACCGGACCTTCGGTAGTCGCGTCGGGCGTACTGCTCAGCGGCGGCCGCGAGCCGATCTCCGGTCACGTCGAGATGTACGCGCCAAACATCATCGCGGGAGGTTCGTCGGTTTCGCACTTCTCGACGACGCTATTTCCGAACGAGGCCATGGAGCCGTTCTACACCGCGCCGGCCCACGACCCCGGGCTCGCACTGCACCTCATGTACGACATCGGCTGGGTGCCCAGCGATTGCGGCAACGGGGTGCTCAACGGCAGTGAAATCTGCGACGACGGCAACACGATCCGCGGCGACGGCTGCTCCAGTTGCGAGGTCGACACGTGTCATGCGTGCGCCGGGGAGCCGTCCGTCTGCTCGCCGGACACTGGCTCGCCGTGTGACGACGGCCAGGCCTGTACGACCACGGACGTGTGCCAGGCCGGCGTGTGTACCGGCGCGGCGACGCCGCTGGTGGGCTGTTCGACGGCGACGGAACCGGGCAAGGGCTCGCTCGTCATGAGAGACAACGCTTCGGACAAGAAGGACCAGTTCATCTGGAAGTTCTTGAAGGGCGACGCGACGTTTCTAGGCGACTTCGGCAATCCGCCCGGCGGTACCGATTACCTGTTGTGCGTGTACGACCGCACCGGCGGCGTCGACACCGCGCTGATGTCGCTGTTCGTGCCAGGTGGCGCCGGTTGGCAGACCAAGTCGAGCGGGTTCGCTTTCAAGGATAAGCTCGCGCAGCCTGCCGGCGTGCGAAACTTGCAGTTGAAGACCGGTGTGGCGGGCAAATCGAAGATCATCGTGAAGGGTAAGGGCATACCGCTGCCGATGACCAACCTCGGCGCGCTCGACCTGCCGCTGACCGTGCAACTGAGCAACGGCGTCGAGTGCTGGGAGTCCGTGTTCGAGAACAACGTGGACGAGAGCACGTCGGAACGTTTCAAGGCGAAGTCGGATTGATCCACCGGCGCGGTGCGCTGGCGATCACTTTAGTCTGGCGCCCCACTCGGCGAGGATCTTCGCCTCGTCGGTGGGGGACAGCGCTTTCTTGAACCGCGCGCCTGAGACGCCGCGCACCCGGCGCTCGCACTCGCTCCACGTCTGGTGGCGCTCGGCCACGCCGCCGACCATGCTGAGGTAGCTGTACGCCTTGCCGCTGTTGCCGGACTTCGGGCGCGATTTCGCGCCGCCGCCGGATACCCCGGGCGGTGCTCCGAGATCGATCGGATAGGTCGCCGCGGGACCGCGGAAGAGGTCGACCGGTCGGCCGAGCGCCATCTCGGAGGCGATCTCGTCGACCCGCTCGTTGCCGGGCACTCCGGTGTGCCCGCGTACGTAGGTCCAGGTCACCGGCGTGCCGGCTCCGCGCACCAGGTCGGCCAAGCGCTCCCAGAGATCGCGATTGAGCACGTCGTCGCCGGCGGCGGTCTTCCACCCCTTGCGCCGCCAGCCGTGAATCCACTGCGTGATCCCCTGGATGAGGTACGTCGAGTCGGTGTAGATCGCGATCGGCGCGTTCGCCGCCTGAACGCGTTCGAGTCCGCGGATCGCCGCCTCCATTTCCATGCGGTTGTTGGTCGTGCGCGGCGACGCGCCGCCGAGTTCGGCGACGACGGCTCCGTCGTTGACGATCGTACCCCAACCGCCCGGTCCAGGGTTCCCCTTCGCCGCACCGTCCGTGAAGATGATGATTCGATCCACCGCAGTCTCCTTGCGCGCGTGGGATGTACATGAAAGGGGGCGCGGCTACCATTGGTCGCGCGCAGTTTTCAGTTTTCAGTGTTCAGTTTTCAGGGGGGCCGGCGCCCAGCGGATCATTCGGCGAGGACAACGCCTCGCCCTCCTGGAAAAAATTGTTCGATGTCTCTAGTCATTTGAAGTTTCTGGTCAGCGGGGCCACCAGCGTGTCCGCCGGATCATTCGAGGAAGAAACTCGTAATGAGCCATTCTTGAAAGAGAAATGAATTTGACCACGAAGATCACGAAGGCCACGAAGAAGGGCGTCGCGGAGGACACCGAAGGCATCCTCTCCTGATTTCATTTGGACTGAACCGGAGGGGATACACTCGATTAGATTCTGACAAAGAGCGGATTCACCTTCGTGCTCTTCGTGATCTTCGTGGTTCGATTATTTTCTGACGCAAGATGCCCACCTCACGAAATCAGCAACGTAACGTCGAGGGTCAGCCTAGTGTTTTCAGTGCTCATGGCACCTTCTGATAGGGCCGCAGCGCGATCGTGAAGATTTGACATGCGCAGTTATGGCGGCTCATTATGGCGGCGTATGCACCGTACGACGATCATGATTCCGGACGATCTGAAGGAGCAGGCGGCGAAGCGGGCGCGCGAGCGAGGGGTTTCGTTCGGGGAATTGGTCCGGGAGGCGCTCCGCGATTGCTTGCAGCGCGCCGCGGCAAAGAAGTCTGGTTTCGCCGACGACCCGGTGTTTGCGGACACGGCCGTGTTCGAAGGTGACTCCCCGATTGACGCCGCCCCCGGGCACGACGACCACCTCTACGGAACGGAACGCGATTGATCTTCGTGGACACGGGCCCGTGGATCGCGCGTTACCTGCAGCGCGACCAATTCCACGCGGAAGCGGTCGAGGGATGGAAGACCCTGCGCGCGAAGCGATGGCCGCTGTTCACCAGCAACTTCGTGCTCGACGAAGCGATCACGCTGATCGGCCGCTGGGCCGGCCATTCGTTCGCCGCCGCCCGCGCCCGCTCCATCTACGATTCCTCGGTGTTGACGATCCTTCGACCGACGGCCGGCGACGAGAGGGCGGCGCTTGGACTATTCGAGAAGTTCGCCGATCAGAAGGTGAGCTTCACTGACTGCATCTCCTTCGCTCTCATGAAGCAGCACGCCATGAAGCGCGCCTTCACGTTCGATCGGCACTTCGCCAGCGCTGGTTTCAGCATCTGGAGGCCGTGAGAGCCGGACCTGCCGACCACCGTGGCAGGGCGGGCATACGGACCGTGCGTGCCTCACGCGACTCATGGCCCACTAGAAGCCGATGGCTGCGCGAACTTGCATCGCGGCGGGTTGACGAGCGAGGATGCGCGGCTGTGGCGGATATGAAGTGGGCATCGGCGATCTCGAGCGAGTCTGATTCAGCGGCGGCGGTGGCGCAGGTGGTGACCACTGTGGCGCGGTCGATGGGCGGGGTGCGGCCCGACCTGGCTTTGCTCTTCCTTTCACCGCATCACCGCGAACACTACGACGGCATCGCCGCGGCGGTTGCCGAGGAGTTTGCCGGCGCTGTCACGGTTGGTTGCTCCGGCGGCGGGGTGATCGCCGCCGGGCGGGAACTGGAGCGGACGCCCGCCATTGCGCTGGTCGCCGGGGCGCTGCCGGGCGTTTCGGTCACACCGTTTGCGTGTCGCATGGAGGAGCTGCCCGGTGGCGCGACTCCCGACGCATGGCGCAGCGCGCTGCGACTCGATTCTGCGTCGCCGGCGGGGTTGTTGCTGTTCCCCGATCCCTTCACGTTCGACGCGGAAGCAGTCCTCTCCGACCTCGATCGAGTGTTCCCGGATACGGTCGTGACCGGCGGGTTGGCGAGCGGCGCGAACCAGCCGGGTGAGAATGCGTTGTTCGCCGGCGGGAGGGTCATGCGCAGCGGTGTGGTGGGCGTTGCCCTCGACGGCGACCTCCGCATCGACGCGGTCGTGGCTCAGGGTTGTCGTCCCATCGGCGAGCCGATGTTCGTCACCGGGAGCGAGCGCAATCTCGTGCGCCAACTCGACGGGCGGCCGGCATTCGACGTGCTGCGCGACACCGTGGACGGACTTTCGCCGGCCGATCTCGAGCTGGCGCGGCACTCCCTGTTCGTCGGTCTCGTGATGCGGCCCCGCCGTGAATCATACGGGGCAGGGGACTACCTGATCCGCAACCTGATCGGCGTCGATCCGGAAAGCGGGGTGGTCGGCGTCGGCGGCGCTGTGGAGGAGGGCTCGGTGCTCCAATTTCACCTGCGCGACAAGGCGACGTCCGCTTACGACTTCGCCAGAATGTTGGACCAGCACCAGAATCAGATCCCGACGCCGCCCGACGCCGTGCTCCTGTTTTCGTGCCTCGGCCGCGGTGAAGGGCTGTACGGAGTCGTCGATCACGACTCCTCGCTCCTGGTCGAACGGTTCGGGTCGGTGCCGATCGGCGGATTCTTCTGCAACGGTGAGATCGGGCCGGTACAAGGGCGGACCTACCTGCATGGCTACACGAGCTCGATGGCGATGCTGCGCCGGGGAACGCGTTGACGCAGATCGCGCTCGTCACGACTTCCTATCCGGACCGCGCCTCGGAGTCGGGCCAGGAAGCCGCCGGCGCCTTCGTCGCCGACTTCGCCGCTGAGCTTTCGCGCCATGCCCACGTACACGTCGTCGCCGCGGCCGCCGAGGACAGTGTCGAGACCGAAGGCGATCTGACTGTGCACCGCTTCGCGGTGCCCATGCGCCCGCTGTCCCTACTGCGCCCGGCCCATCCGGCCGATTGGTCGAAGATCATCGCCTCGCTGCGGGCCGGACAGCGCGCGCTCGACCGGGTCTCCGGCGCGGCCGCGCTCGATCACGTGCTCGCGCTGTGGGCGTTGCCGTCCGGCGCCTGGGCGCGACAGCTGCAGCGGCGCAGCGGCGTTCCCTACAGCACCTGGTCGCTCGGCAGCGACATCTGGAGTCTCGGTGCGATTCCCGTCGTCCGATCCGTTCTTGCGCTCGTGTTGCGCGGGGCGCGTCACCGCTACGCCGACGGCGCCGTGTTGTGCGACGACGTCGCCGCGATCGCCGGCCTGCCGTGCGAGTTTCTACCGAGCAGCCGTCGCCTCGCCCCCGGGCAGCGCAAGCGGCGCACGGCGCCGCCGTATCGCCTCGCCTTTCTCGGTCGTTGGCATGCGAACAAGGGCGCCGATCTTCTACTCGACGCGCTGGCCGAGCTGGGTGACGAGGACTGGCGGCGAATCGACGAGATACGCTTCTGCGGCGGTGGGCCGTTGGAAGATGTCGTGAGAGCGGGAGTCGCGCGCTTACAGACGCAGCGGCGGCCGGTGGAGTTGCGCGGCTATCTCAACCGCGGCGAAGCGACCGACCTCTACCGCTGGGCCGATTACCTGTTGCTGCCGTCGCGTGTGGAGAGCATTCCCGTGATCTTCTCCGACGCGATGCAGTGCGGCCTGCCACTGATTTCGACGCCTGTGGGTGATCTCGGACGGCTCGTTCGGATGTACGGCGTCGGCGTCCTGGCCGAAGAGGCCAGCGCGCCGGCGATGCGGTCGGCGATCGCGGACGCGTTGGCGCGATCACCGGCCGATATGGAGGCGGGGCTGGAGCGCGCGCGCGCCGACTTCGACATCGGCGCGGCCGCGAAGCGGTTCTACGACGCCGTCGCCTGAAACGGCGCGGTGATCATGCGCGCTCGCGCCAGACCGCACCGGCGGCAATGCGCTCTATTGGACCAACTCCAACATCCCCGCCTGCTGTAGCGAGCGACCGACGAACTCCTGCACGTCGCGCGACATGAAGCCGAACACGTGGCCGCCCGGATACCAGTGGATGTCCGGCTGATTCCAGTGCATCCACAGCGCTCGCGCCTGGTGCGGCGGGACGACGCGATCAGCGTGGCCGGCGAAGATGAAGCGGCGATCGACCGGTAGCAACGGCTGCATCCCGAGCGGCGAGACGACGCGCATCGTCGAGCTGAGCAGATTCCAGTCGGTGCCGCGGTCGTGGTACCAGTCGAGCACCCACGGCGCGTTGTCACGGGCGACGCGCGGGAAGTCGACGACGGGAATGCCGGCGATGGCGCAGGTCAGATCGTCGTCGATCGACGCCACCATGGCGGCGTTGCAACCGCCCAACGACAGACCGTAAACGCCAACCCGTTGAGCTCCGCGGGCGCGAATCCAGCTGATGGTGCGGCGGATGTCCCACACCGCCTGCGCAAAGCTGTGGATCAGGGCGATGTAGTCCGGCGCGAGCAGTTCACCGCCGCTCACCCGCCCGGTGCCGCGCAGCCCGTGCAGGGGGAGGGTAGGGAAGATCAGGTTCAGTCCCAGCTCTTCGTGTAACCAGCGCGCCGCGAAACCGGTGAAGTTGACCGACGGCGTTCCCATCCCGAAACCGTGGATGCACACCAGCCAGGGGCGGTCGCGCTCCGCGTGCTCGAGTACATAGGCATGGCTCGTCTTGTTGGCGGCGCGGCTGAGCCAACGATCGCTGCCAGGAATGCCGGCCCACGGCTCGTATTCGCTGGCGAAGGACAGGCGCTGGAAACGCACTCGCGAAGGCAGGATCGCGCTCTCGTTGCGCAGGGTCCAGTCCCGCACCGCCGGCGGATCGCGGTGGAAGGCGCGCGGTTCGTCGAGCCAGCCCTGTTGTTCGAACAGTCCCGACGCCTCCCGCATCTCGGTGCGCTGGAGTTCCATCTGGGCGCGGTCCGGAATGCCGGTCATCGCGTTCATCGCCAACGTGAAGGTGTGGTCGAGCATGGCTTCGCCGATACTCGAATAACCGAGCGGGTTCGGCCGCACCGGTGCGACGCCGGCGCTCTTGCGGGCGACGCCCCAGAACTCCGACACCAGCCGTCCCACTTCGATCGATGGAATGGAAGAAAGCTGCAGCATGCGCAGCAAGGTCGCTTCGCCTGTTCGCGCGTTGGCGCGAGCTTCACTCATCGTCGTGTCCCCCCGATGCCGTGCGCGGGTGCCGTCGACTTGCCGCCACCCCGCGCGCTGTCGTTCCCTTGTGTCCCCGCTCGACATATGGCGAGACGTGCCGCGCTGTGTCAATCAAAAAATGTCGTCTGCTTCTGCCGCATCCATGCGAGTTCGCAATCCACCATGTCTCGAGGAACGCGCGCCGTGCCCGGTTCGTGGGGATCGCGCGGTGCGGCCGCGTGTTTGACTTTGATATGTGCGTGGTGCTGTCGTTCGCGAATGCGGATCGGGGGACGGGGGTCTCTGCGCCGGACATGGCTCACGCGCACGTGCGCCGCGTCGCTTTTCCTCGGCGCGAGCGGAGTCGGGTGCGGTTCGTCGGGCGGCGGCAGTGACGCGGCTCCGATCCAGGCCGTGCGGGGGTACGTGGTGTCGTCCTTTGGCTACGTTTATCCCGAGCACGCGGGCGATACCTGTCCCGGCGGATTCAATCGCGGCGCCATCGAAATGCGCCTCGATGGCGAGACCCCCATTCCCGACGACTGCAACGAGCCGCAAGTGCATTCGGACCCGGGCTTCAAGACGCTGCAGGCGTCGGGTGACTTCCCGGGGATGGACCTCGACGGTTTGTCGTCGAGTGTATCGGCGCCGCTGGCCGGTGAGTGCCCCCACGAGGACTTTTCGAGTCCGGGCGGTGACGGTGGGCTCGATTACCAGCTGTGGCGGGCGATCGGCTGCGTGCGCGGGTTTCAGCAGGGCGAGATCGCCGACATCGTCGTCGGCGGCGCCGTGCGCGATGGGTCGATGACGATTCTGCTCGAGGTCTCCGACATGGATGCCGAACTCGACGACGAGCAGGTATCGGTGAGGGTGTTCGCCAGTACCGAGAAGCCGCCGACCGGTTCTGATGGTGAAGGGCTGCCGTTCGCCACGCTCACGGTGCACGCGGATCCGCGCTACCACAGCACCACAGGCGCCGGATCGATGTCCGACGGTGTGATCGTCGCCGGGCCGATGGACTTGCGGCTGCGGTTGAACATCCAGATCGTCGAGGGCGATCTCACCTTTTCGAACGCCTACGTCCGCATGGAACCGATGGCCGACGGATCGGTCTCCGGCGTCATCCTCGGGTACCAGGCGATCGATGAGGTCTACGAGATCTTCGGCCGGCAGGCTGGGCAGGCGGGAGCCGAAGCGCTGTCGTACACCTGCACCGGCCTTTGGTCGGCGTTGCAGAGTCAGGCGGATGGCGAGTATGACCCGCGGACCGGCATGTGCTCGTCGATCTCCGTCGCCTATCGATTCACGGCCATTCCGGCCTTCGTGGTGCAGCAGTGATGCGGACGCGAGTCGGATTGGCGACTGCGATGGTCGCCGCGGCGTTGCTCGGCTGCGCGGGCGACGGCGCGACGACGGGCGGACCGCCGATCGCCTCGCCGCTGGAACCGGGCCCTGTCGCAATGCGGCGCCTCACCGAGGCGCAGTATCGGGCGAGCGTCGCCGACGTGCTCGGCGATGGGCTGTCGATCGCCGGGCGCATCGAGCCGGACAACCGGCGTTCCGGACAGCTGGCCGTTGGCTCGTCGTACGTCAGCGTGACGCCCGCCGGGTTCGAGCAGTACGAGACGGTCGCGCGAAGCCTTGCCGAACAGGCGCTGGCGCCCGAGCGGCGTGCGGCGCTGGTGCCGTGCGAACCGGCGGACGCGACGGCGGCGGACGAGGAATGCGCGGCGCGTTTCATCGGCGATGTCGGGCGCAGACTGCTGCGCCGTCCGCTGTCGGGCGAAGAGGTGGCGGCGCGCGGCGCGGTGGCGCGGGTCGCGGCGCTGCAGTTGGGCGATTTCTACGCCGGGTTGGAAGTCGCGCTGTCGATGTTGCTGGTTTCTCCCGAGTTCTTGTTTCGCGTCGAAGAACTCGAGGATGCCCCATCAGGGAACGGCTTGCGGCGATTGACCTCCGTGTCGTTGGCATCGCGACTCAGCTACTTCCTGTGGAACACGGCTCCGGACGCCGAGTTGCTCGACGCGGCCGAGCGCGGCGAGCTGCAGGACGACGACCTACTGGCGGTTCAGGTCGACCGGATGCTCGCCTCGCCTCGAATCGTGGAGAGCGTGCGTGCGTTCTTCGCCGACATCTTCAGCTTCGACCAGATCGAACAGGGCCTGGTCCGCAAGGATCCGGCGCTTTTCCCGGCTTTCAGCCAGGCCTTGATCGGCGACGCTCGCGAGCAGACGCTGCGCGTGATCAGCGCGCACCTGCTCGACGCCGACGGCGACTACCGCGAGCTCTTCACGGCGCGCGAGTCGTACATGACGCGCACGTTGGGACTCGTCTACCGTGTGCCGGTGCGGTCACCCGACGGCTGGGAGCCGTACCTGTTCGCCCCGGACGACGAGCGGGGCGGTCTGATGACGCATCTCAGTCTGCTGGCGCTGCACTCGCATCCCGGGCGCAGTTCACCGACGCTGCGCGGTAAATTCGTACGCGAGGTGTTGCTCTGCCAATACGTGCCGCCGCCGCCGGGCGACATCGACTTCTCGATGTTCGCCGACGACTCGTCGGCCGATCGGCGCACGGCGCGGCAACGGCTGAAAATCCACGTCGAGAACGAGACCTGCGCTGGCTGCCACAGCTTGATGGATCCGGTCGGGCTGGCGCTCGAGCAGTTGGACGGCATCGGCGCGTATCGCACGACCGAGAAGGGCGAGGTGATCGACCCGTCGGGAGAGCTGGACGGGGCGCGCTTCGGCGACGCGGTGCAACTGGGGCGGGCGCTGTCGCGACACCCGGACCTCGGACCGTGCTTCGTTCGGTCGCTCTTCAAGTACGCGATGGGCCGGGAGTCCGTGCCGGGTGAAGAGCCCTTTCTCGCATCTCTGGAGGAGCGTGGCGCGGAACTCGGCTACCGCGTCCGCGATCTGATGCGCGCGATCGCACTCAGCGAGGCGTTCCGCGCCGCGCCGGGCGAGCGAGAGGCGGAGGAGCCGACGGCCACGGTGCCACCGGCTGAGACCGCGACGCCGAGCCCGACCGAGTTACCGCCGGACGGCACGCCGCGCACTCCCACGGCGACGCGCACGGCCGCGCCGGCCACGGCGACACCCGCCCCGGCGACGCTGGCAGAAATCCAGGATGAGATCTTCACGCCGCGCTGCGCTACGCAGTTCTGCCACAGCCAGCAGGTGCGCGCCGGCGGTCTGGTGCTCGAGGCGGGCGCCTCCGGGGCGCAGATGGTAGGGGTCGCATCGACCAACGCGGCGGCGCTTGGCCAGGGCTTGTTGCGGGTCGCCCCGGGCGACCCGGACGCGAGCTTCTTGATGATCAAAATCCTCGGCCCGGGCGACGCCGCCCTCGGGTCGCGCATGCCGTTCGGCGGTGCCGCGCTGACGGCGGCGGAGACAGCGGCGGTGCGCTCCTGGATCGCGGCGGGAGCGGTGCGATGAACCGGAACATCAGCAGGCGAACGGTGCTGCGCGGCATGGCCGGCGGCGCGGCTGTATCGCTGGGATTGCCGCTGCTGGAGATCTTCCTCGACGGCAACGGCACGGCGCTGGCGCAAGGCGCGCCGCTGCCGCTGCGGTTCGGCACATGGTTCTGGGGCTGCGGCATGAATCCGCAGCGCTGGGCGCCGAGCGAGGAGGGCGACGAGTTCCAACTTCCACCGGAGCTGGAGCCGCTGGCGGCCGTGCGTGGCGAGGTCAGCATCCTCAGCGGTTTCAACGTCATTCTCGACGGACGGCCGAACCTCCCGCATTGGACTGGAGTGATGTCGACCTTGACCGGGACGGTGCCGGAGCGCGAACCGGAGGTTCCGGGACCGACGCTCGACGTGACGATCAGTCGTCACCTCGGGCAGGCGACGCGGTTCCGCTCACTCGAGATCACGTCGACCGGTGTGCCGACACAGAGCTACAGCCGCGAGAGCCAGAGTGTGGTCAACGCCAGCGCGGTGTCGCCGCTCGAACTGTACAACCGGATCTTCGGCGCGGAGTTTCACGATCCGCGCGACGGTGAGTTCGTTCCCGATGCGCGCACGCTTCTGCGCCAGGGAGCGCTGTCCGTCGTGCGCGAGGACGCACGGCGCTTGGAAAGGGTGCTCGGTACGCACGACCGGCAGCGCCTCGACCAGTACTTCACGTCGCTGCGCCAGCTCGAGCAGCAGATCGAGGTGTCCCTCAATCCGCCGGACCTGGAGGCGTGCAGCCGGCCGCAACCGCCCAGCGGTGAAACGATCGGCACCGACCTGATGCAGACGGTGTCGACCCACGAGTTGATGACCGAGTTGTTGGTGTTCGCTCTGCTCTGCGACCAGACCCGCGTCTTCAACATGATCTTCTCGTGGGGACTGTCGGCGCTGCGCAATCCCGGAGTCGACATCTCGCACCACGAACTGACGCACGACGAGACGGTCGACGCCGAACTCGGCTACCAGCCAGCGTCCACCGCGTTCGTCATGGAATCGATGCGCGCGTGGGCCCACTTCGTCGAGCGCCTCGCGACCACGGCCGAGGGCGCCGGCACACTGCTCGACAACTGCTTCATCATGGCGCACTCCGAGAGTTCGTTCGCCAAGTCGCACGACACGAGCCGGCTGCCCGTGATGATCGCCGGTCGCGCCGGCGGCCGCATCCAGCCCGGACTGCACGTGCGCGGCAACGGCGATCCGGTGACGCGCATCGGCCTGACGATGCAACAGCTCGCGGGCCTGTCGGTGAGCGAGTGGGGCACGGGTTCGATGCAGACGACGCGCCCGGTCAGCGATATCTTCGTGTGACCGCGGTTCAACCGGGGCCGCGCTCGAACGCCGCGACGCCTTCGGGCAGGTGGTGGAAGGTCTGCTTGTCGACGGTGAAGATCACCATCTGCGCTTGCCCGAAGACGCCGGGGTCGTCGAGCGTGCCCACCTTGATCAGCACGGCTCCGGGCAGAGCCGGCGTCCTCGTCAGGATGTGGGTGCCGCAATCGCCACAGAACTCGCGCGCCACCGGGTTCGGCAGATCGGCGCGGCTGAACGACTTCGGCGCGCCCTTGGTGTAGGCAAACCCGGGTTCCGCCATGCCAATGACGACGTTGGGATGGCCGCCGGAGATATACTGGCACTCCCGGCAGTGACACTGCCCCTTGAACAACGCCTCGCCCTCGGCGCGGAAGCGCAACGCACCGCAGTAGCAGCCGCCTTCAATCACCATGTCCGACTCCTCGTGGTTGGGTTCGCTGGTGACGTATGCGCGAAATCTCCGGGGTTGTCACGTCCCCGGGTGGGTCGAGGTGACGACATCGCCGTCCGCTTCGAGCGCCGACGTAAAGGCTTGACTTGCGCGCCTGGCCGGCCGACCGTCGCGCGATGAAGCCACGCGGAATTCACACGCGACGAGCGCTGATCGCCGCCCTCGCGGTGCTCGCGGCACTGACCGCGTCCGAACCGCGCGCGTACGCGACCACTGCCACCGTAAGCCCGGAGGGCAACCTCCTGATCGACGGCGAGCCGTTCTTCCCGATCGGTATCTATCACGTGTCGTGGATCGGCAACCGCCAGGGCGGCAAGGCGGTGCCCGACCTGCACCTCGCCGCCGACGCCGGATTCAACCTCTTCTTCCCGACCATCGACGCGCGCCCCGACACCCAGGACCTGCTCGACGCCGCGGCCGCGCGCGGCCTCTACGTGATCGGCGAGATTCCGTGGCCCACGCACGGACCGGCGGGCTTTGTAAACTTATGGAAGAACGAGCCGGCGATGATCGGCTGGCTCACCGCCGACGACTTCAACGCTCCGTACGCCGGACCAGCGTACAACCATCCGCCGGCCGCGGTTGCGGCGCGCGACGCGGAACTCGCAGCACTTGCGCCGCAGCACCTGAGCTACGCGAGCGGCGGCTCGTACCCCGGCTTCCGCATCGACGAGTTCGTCGGGACGATGGACCTGATGGGATTCCAGAGCTACCCGCTCGGTGCTCAGAACCATCCCGACGACTACGCGCTGCAGGAGAATATGGACAGCTTCGACTGGGTGCGCGACCGGCTGGAGGGGACCGGCCAGCTCTACATAGCAAATCCGCAGGCCTACAAGTGGGGCGGCAGCCGCTACCCGACGCCGCGCGAGGCGCGCAACATGATGTACGGCTCGCTGCTGCGCGGCGTGAAGGGTGTCATCTGGTACGCGATGTGGGAGGGCTCGGATCGCTACCTGCCGACGCAATCTCCCCCGCTGTGGGCGGACCTGCCTCTGCAGAACCGCGAGCTCGGTTCGCTCGCCCCTTTCCTCCTGCACGGCACGCGCACCGAGTTGGTCACCGGCAACCAGCGCGTGCACGCGACGTCCTGGCTGCTCAACGGACAGGTCATCGTGCTCGCGATCGACACCGAGCGCAGCGGCGCTGTCGCGCTTGCGCTCGAGCTGCCGCCGGACGCGGTCGGGCCCGCGCACCGGATGTTCCCGAGCCGTGACGAGGCCGGCATGACAGTGTCCGGCGGCGACCTCGTCGGCATTATCGCCGGCGAAGAGGTGCACGCCTATCTGATCGACCTCGCGATCCCGGGCAACGCATCGCCCGCGGCGTCCTTCGGCGTCACGCCCGATCCGCTGGCCGTCGGCGCGAGCACGACGCTCGACGGATCGGCCTCGTCCGACGCGGATGGTAGTGTCACCGCGTGGGAATGGGACTTCGGCGACGGCACGCACGCGACCGGCAGCAGCGTCGTTCACACATGGGCGACACCGGCCACCTACGCCGTGCGGCTCACCGTGCGCGACGACGACGGCGCCGCTGGTACGACGATCGTCCCGGTCGAGGTCGGGGTGACGGCGCTCTGCCCGCCCGCACCGCTGCCGGGCTGCCGGACGGCGTCGAGCTCGCTGGTGCTGCGCGACCCGGGCGCGGTGTCGCGCCGCACGCTGACCTTCACCTGGAAGCGCGGTGAAGCGGGCCTCGCCGAGCTCGGCGACCCGACCGCCGCCACCGAGACCGCGCTCTGTGTTTACGACGGCAACGGCCGCGCGATCGCCACCGCAATCAAGCCCGGTGCCCCCTGGGACGGGCCCGGGACGAGCGGTTACCGGCTGCGCGACCCGTCGGGCGGTGCGGGCGGCATCACGAAGGCCCGCCTCAAGCCGGGCGCGGGCACCAAAGCGAACCTCACGCTGAAGGGCAAGGGAACGCGGCTACCGGACCTCGCGCTGCCGCTCGCGCCGCCGGTGGTGGCGCAGCTGGTCACCAGCGACGGCGGCGTCTGCTGGCAGGGCGTGTATGCACCGGGTGGCAGCACGCGCAGTACGACGACGATGTTCCGCGGCAAAGACGGCTGAGCAAGATCAGGCCGGGTACTTCTTGACCAACTGGCGGGCGATGATCGTGCGCTGGATCTCGTTGCTTCCTTCGCCGATCAACATCAGCGGCGCGTCGCGGTAATAGCGCTCGACCGGGAACTCCGTCGAGAAACCATAACCTCCGTGCACGCGCATCGCTTCCAGGGCGACCTCGGCGCACACCTCCGACGCGAACAGCTTCGCCATTCCCGCCTCGAGGTCGCAGCGCTCGCCGCGGTCCTTCTGGCCGGCCGCGCGGTGGGTGAGGAGACGCGCGGCGTCGATCTTGGTGGCCATGTCGGCGAGCTTGAGCTGGATCGCCTGGTGCTCGCAGATCGGCTTGCCGAATGTCTCGCGCTGCTGCGAGTAGCGGATCGCCCGTTCGAACGCCGCGCGCGCCACGCCGACGGCGCGGGCGGCGATGTTGATCCGCCCGACTTCCAGGCCGTTGAGCACGTGTTGCATGCCGCGGCCCTCGACGCCGCCGAGCAGGTTTGCGGCGGGTACGCGGTAGTCTTCGAACACGACTTCGCAGGTGTCGATGCCCTTGTAGCCGAGCTTGCCGATGTTTCGGCTGACGGTGATCCCTGGACCCGTTGGGGAGATGAAGAGCGACATCCCCTTGTGCGGTGGATCCGCCCGCGGGTCGGTCTTGACGACCAGGGCGTAGAGATTTCCGTTGCGGCCGTTGGTCACCCACATCTTGGTACCGTTGATCAGGTAGTCGTCGCCGTCGCGGACGCCCACCGTGCGAATGCCCTGGACGTCGCTTCCGGCGTGCGCTTCGCTCAGACACAAGGCGCCGCGCAGATCCCCCCGGGCCATGCCCGGCAGGAACTCTTCGCGCTGTTGCTCGGTGCCGAACGTCCGGATGACGTAGGCCAGCATCAGGTGGGTGTTGAGGATGCCGCTCAGGCTCATCCATCCGAGGCAGATCTCCTCGACGATCATCGCGTAGGTCAGGGTGTCGAGGCCGAGGCCGCCCCAGCGCGTCGGGATGGTCGCGCCGAACAGTCCCAGCTCCTTCATGGTGGCGACCAGCTGGTGCGGGTACTCGTCGCGGTGTTCGAGCTCGCTGGCGACTGGTTCGACGTCGCGCGCGACGAACTGCTTGATCGTCTCGATGAGATCGCGTCGGACCTCTTCGGGGGTCGGTTGGATCGATGCTGTGTCGGCGCCTGTGTGCATGGACCGGATCAATGCAAGTTTTGTCGCGGGTCAGCAAGGCCTCGCGAAGGCCGCCGACTTTCGGTAGTCAATGTCCTTGTGATGAAAGCGTTGAAGAGGCGTTGGAGGATCCGACGACGGGCACTGTTGGTCCCCGTCGCGGCAATCGGATTGGCGTTGGCATCGGGGGCGGCTTGGGGGACGGAGCGGAGCGAGGGCTACGTCCTATCCATGTGGAAGACCAAGCGGCGCATGGAGCTGCGATACGATGGCGCCCTGGTGCGCGACTTCGAGATCGCGCTCGGCAGGACCTCGGTCGGACACAAGGAGATGCAGGGCGACAAGAGGACGCCTGTCGGCCGTTACTTTGTATCGGAAAAGCACCATTCGAGGCGGTTTCACCGATTCCTGGGGCTGAACTATCCGAACGGAGACGACGCCAACCGCGGCTACGAAACGGGGCTGATCTCGGCGCGCCAGTGGGCGGATCTCTTCGTCGCCGAGGAAAGCGGCGAGGAGCCCCCGGCGACGACCGGTCTCGGTGGTCGCATCGGCATTCACGGCTACGGCCACCGCCCGTACATTCCGGTGATCGATTGGACCGATGGCTGTATCGCGGTGAGCAACGAAGAGGCGGAATACCTCTACCGCACTTTGCCCGTTGGCACTCAGGTCGTGATCTACGAGTGAGGGCCCCGTGCGCCTCACCGGAATAGGTCGGTGTCGGGGTCCCGAATGAGGTCGCGGCCGGTGCCGGTTCCCGGCGCTGCGCGGTAACCGCGCACCAAGACCGCCGGGATGCCGGCGTCCTTTTCCATCAACAACCCGGCGGCGGTGGCCAGGGCGTCGGCGTCGGCGTGCACCGTATGGTGCAACTCGCGGCCGTCCATGTCGGTGCGGCCGCGCAGATCGCGAAGTGGGTTCAACCCGGCGACGCCGATGGCGAAGTCGACCAGTCCGACGCGCCAGGGGCGACCCCATGTGTCGCTGATGATCACGCCGGCCTGGGCGCCGAACGTCGCGGCGAGGTGGGTGGCGAGGCGGGCGGCCGTTGCGTCCGGGTCCGCCGGCAGAAGCAATACGCGGTCGGGGTCGCCGGTGTTGGACGCGTCGATGCCGGCGTTGGCGCATACCCAGCCGGGTCCCGTCTCGACAATGAGGACGCCGCGCGACATGCGAACGACGCGATCGCTATGGCGAAGTACCAGTTCAACGAGGCGTGGATCCTTGTCGTCCTCCGCTTCGGCGGCCGCCGCGATGGCGCGCGGCCCCGGTACGATTTCGTCGAGCCTGACGCTTCGCCCCTCGGCCTTGGAGACGATCTTCTGGCAGACGACGATGACGTCGCCGTCAACGAGTTCGAGGTCGTTGGCGCGCAGCGCGTCTCCCAGGATCGTGGCGAGGTCGTCGCCCGCGTGGATCGCCGGGATCCCCGTCAGCGGGTATAGCGAGATCGGCATCGACGGAAGATAGCGGGTCGCGGCGGCCCTTCAAGAGGGCGCCACCTCGGCGAGCACGCGTGTCGCGAGCCTGCGCGCGTGCGCTGGGGTCTTCATGAGCGTCCCGGTTACCACCGGCCGCATCCCGAGTGCGGCGACGGCCTCCGCTTCACGGCGGTCGTGCCGATCGAGCACGAAGACCGAGGCGAGGCCTCGATACAGCGCGGCGACCGCGCTGCTGGAGACCGCGTGGCCGGTTCCCGCCAGCATGCGGTCCAGGGGTCCCTTGACGGGGGCGCCGCCGATGAGTGGGCTGATCGCCGCCACCGGAGCGGACGAGCGGCGGATCGCGTCGCGTACACCGGCGATGGCGAGGATGGGAAGGATACTGACGAATGGATTACTCGGCGGCAGGATGATCGCGTCGCTGCGGCGCAGCGCCTGCAGCAGGCCGGGGGCGGGGCGGGCGTCTTCAATGCCGGCGAGGCGGATCGAGCGAACCGCTCCGCGGCCGCGCCGGCGGACCAGGTAGTCCTGGAAATCGAGGGTACCTGCGCCCTCGACTTCGATCTTGGTCCGCACCGGGTCGTCGCTCATCGGCAGCACGACGCAGTCGAGGCCGAACGCGCGCGTGATGTCGCGCGTCACCTCCGTCAGCGTGCGGCCGCGGCGCAGTCCCTCACTGCGAAAGAGGTGGGTGGCGAGGTCGCGGTCGCCCAACTGGAACCAGGTCTCGTCGTAGTAGCGTCCCAGCGCGCGCAGGCAGCGGAAGGTGTCGCCCTGTAGTCCCCATCCGCGACCGCGATGAGCGACACCGGCCAGCGTGTAGGTCACGGTGTCGAGATCGGGCGATACGTGGAGTCCGAAGAACGATTCGTCGTCGGTGGTGTTGACGACGACGGTCAGGTGCCGCGGGTCAAGGAGCGGCAGCAGCCCGCGCAGGAAACGCGCCGCCCCCACGCCGCCCGCCAGGACCGTGATCTTGCGCGGAGCGGACGTCGTCTTCGATGCGGCCATAAGTGGTGTTCCGTTGTACGGGAATGCGCCCGATTTCCAAGATCAGCTCGCGAATTCGCTCGGCCGGCAGGTACTCGCCCGCGTCCGCGCCCGCCGATTTTGAAATCGACTCCTCCATCAACGTCCCGCCGAAGTCGTTGCAGCCGGCCAGCAGTGTCAGCTGTGAAAGCTCCTGCCCGAGCTTGACCCACGAGGTCTGCAAGTTGTCGATCCAGCCGCGCAACATCAGGCGCGAGAACGCGTAGACGCGAAAATCGGTCGCGCCGGTCGGCGGCGGCTCCGGCATGCCGCGCTTGTAGAGCTCAGTGAACGTGTGGATGAAACGCAGCGGGACGAACTCGGTGAAGCCGCCGGTGCGCTTCTGAATATCGCGCAGGAGAACGACGTGGCGGGCGATGTGCTCGGGTGTCTCGATGTGTCCGTACATGATCGTCGAGCTGCTGCGCAGCCCGAGCTCGTGGGCCGTCGTGACGATCTCAACCCAGGTGGCGACGTCGACCTTCTTGTGGCTGAGGATCTCGCGCACCTCGTCGTCGAGGATCTCCGCGGCCGTGCCGGGAATGGTGCCGAGTCCGGCGTCGCGCAGCACCGTGAGGAACTCGCGGTAGGACATGTTCGCGCGGCGCGACCCGTACATGATCTCCATCGGCGAGAAGGCGTGGATGTGCAGCTTCGGATAGCGCGCTTTGATGGCGACCAGCAGGTCCCGGTAGAACAGCCCCTCCGATTCCGGATTGATGCCGCCCTGCATGCAGACTTCGCTGGCGCCGCGTTCGATGGCGTCATCGACCTTGACCAGAACGTCGTCGATCGAGTGGTTGTAGGCGGTGGGGTCCTTGCGGTGCACGGCGAAGGCGCAGAACTGGCAGCCGACGAAGCAGATGTTGGTCCAGTTCACGTTGCGATTCACCACATACGAAACCTCGTCGCCGACGTCCTGGGCTCGGACCGTGTCGGCGACTCGGATCAGGGCCTTGAGATCGTCGCCTGTGGTGCCCAGCAAGTGGATTCCATCTTCGACGCTCAGCTCGTCGCCATCGAGGGACCGTTCGAGAATGCGTGCGGTCGGTCGACTGGCGGCGGCCAGCAAGGCGGGAAGGGAACGCTCGTCGAGAACGACGTCACGCATGGGGGTCTCCGATCGGTTGGAGGGAGTCGCCGGTGCCACGATTGTGAAGATGAGCGACGCCGTCGTGCCACTTGGCGCTCTCGAAAGCTTGCGCGCCGGCGATCCGTTCGAGCAGCTCCGGCTCGATGAATTCGTCGGTACAGTACTCCGCGTATACCGGTAGGCGGGGCCGCAGGGTGAATCCCCGCGCGGCGCAAGCGGCCGAGAGAGAATCGATCTGCGGCCAGGGCGCCTCGGGGTTGACGAAATCGAGGGTGAGCGGCGAGATGCCTCCCCAGTCGTTGATGCCCGCGTCCAGGAACAGCTGAATGTCGTATGGGTTGAGGTTCGGCGGCACCTGGAGGTTCATCGCCGGCATCATCAAGCGCGCCACGGCGACGACGGCGGCGGTTTCATAGCTGGTGGGCTCCGGCCGTCCCGCCATGCGCGTCGAACTCTTGGCGCGGAAGTTCTGGACGATGATCTCCTGGATGTGTCCGAACTCCGAGTGGATCCCGGCGATCGCGCGCAGACTGGCAACGCGATCGGCGGCGGTTTCACCGATGCCGAGGAGGACGCCGGTGGTGAAGGGAATGCGCAGTTCCCCCGCTTCCCGCATCATGCCCAGACGCAGCGCGGGATCCTTGTCCGGCGCGTTGGCGTGCGCGGCGCCGCGCTCGCGCAACGGCGCGACGCTCTCGAGCATCAGTCCCAGACTCACGTTGAGCGGGCGCAGCTCGGTCATTTCGGCCTTCGACAACAGGCCGGCGTTGGTATGCGGGAGCATTCCCTCGTCGAGCGCGATCTCGCAACAGGCCGCGACGTACGAGATCGTGCTGTCGTGGCCGAGGACGGCGAGCGTATCGCGGTAGGAGCGATAGGCGCGCTCGGGTTTGTCGCCCAAGCACATCAGCGCCTCGATACAACCCAGCGCGGCCGCGCTTCGCGCCACGCGTCGCACGTCTTCGGGAAGCATGGTCCAGGCGCCGGGCGAGCCGGGATCCTGGCGGAAGGTACAGTAGGAGCAGCGATCGAGGCAGAGGTTGGTAACGGGGAAGAACGCCTTCGGCGAGTAGGTGACGACGCTGCCCCTCGTCCGGTCGCGCAGCGCGCCTGCAACGGCGAAGAGCGCGGGCAATTCGTCGCGGCTGAGGTCCAGCAGGTGGAGAGCCTGCCCGTCGTCGATGCCCTCGCCGTCGAGCGCCCGGTCGAGCGCTTCCGCGGTGGCTCGAGTGAGGCTCCGGAAGCGCTCGCTCCCAAAGCCTTCGATCCGCAGGTGCGTTTCCATCAATCCGCTGCGCAAGGCGCGGTTCTGGAGACGTCGAAACTCGCGAGAGCGCCGGCGGCGCCGCCAACCGCGACTACGCTCGCTGCAGTGAACCGCATGCGCGGGATAGTGGCTGCCCCCTGATGGGGAGTCAACCAGAGCCGCTGTGAGGAATTGACCTGGAAGCGCCGCCGGGTTCAGGCCGAAGCCGTGATCTCACGGACGACGCGGATCGCCAGAGCTCCGTACTCGTCGGTATTGGCCTCGATGAACTCCAGCACCTGCTCGCGCTCCCATGTGTCGGCGAAGACGCGGTCAGCCACCTCGCGCAACTCGAGATGCACGTGGCGGGGGCAAGGTCCGATTTCCGAGTTCGGCAGATCGGTCTCATCGAAGCTGGTTTCGACCGACTGCGCCTCGACGGCGGCGTAGAGATCCCGCGCCGCCCGGACGAACGCGGTCAACCGTTCATTGGCGATCCGGTTCGGAACGAAGTGCTGCTCCAGGGATTGCCGCAAGATCGCCTCGTCCACCTCGGCGCGCAGAGTGAAGGACGGCGGCGCAGTGCAAACCTCGTGGTGGCGCGGCTCCTCCGCCGACGTTCGCGAGCTGCAGACGAACATCGCGTGCTCACCGACCGCGACCCGGTACCAGGCGCGCGCCATCGGATCCCATGCCGGCCGGTCGTGCAGGATCGGGTCCGGCAGGCGGAAGGCGCGCTCGAGGGTGTGCTCGCGGTGATCCGAGCGAAACGTCTCCAGGTCGTCGACATCCTCGATGTCGGGGACGGGTTCGTTCGGCAGCGGGTGGAGAACCCCGCAATCGCGGCAGAGCAGCAGCGCGCCGGTGGTGGGGAGGGGGCTATTGAACATGTGCATTGCTCTCCCTTCTGGAGGATTCGTGCGGTAGGCGTACGCGGAACCGCGAGCCTCCATTGTCCAGCCGGCGAACGCTCAGTTCGCCGTCCATCAATCGAGTAAGTTCCGAAGCGAGCCGGAGGCCGAGACCGAGACCGGTGTGGACGGTGGGTTTCGGCAATACCGTCGACGGCGCGAGTTCGATCAGCGCGACGATGTCTTCGGTTGGGACGCCGATGCCGTTGTCACAGACGTCGATCGCGATCGCGCCGGACTCGTCCGCGATCGAGACTCCGAGCGTGACCTCGCCGGCCACGGGAGTGAATTTGAGGGCGTTGTCCACCAGCGCCGACACCAGTCGTTCGAGCTTGTCGCGGTCGGCCTTGATCGGCGCCGGTTCGTCGGTGACGAGCGCGGAGAGAGTCACGCGTTGCTCCTGCGCCACCCGGGTGAAGTGTTCCACGGCCCAGGCGAGGACTTCGCGCACGTCGAACTCGACCGGTATGATCTGGTATTCCCCGTCCTCGACCTGGTTCAGGACCGTGACCGTGTCGATCAGGGTCAGGAGGCGGCGCGAATGCGTTTGGATCCTATCGAAGGTGTCCCTCTGGTCTTGACTGAGCTGCGGCGTCAGTTGATCCGTCAGCATGTCGTTGAAACCCATGATGGCGTTCAGCGGCGTACGCAGCTCGTGCGACAGGTTCGCGAGAAAGCGATCGCGAAAGTCCCGCGCGCGCAGCGTGGCGCGTCGCCGCGCGACCGCTCGCTCGACGAGATCGGAGATCTGGGGCACGTCGAACGGCTTGGTGACGTAGTCGAAGACGCGGTGCCGCAAGCCGCGGATGGCGGAGTCGAGCGACGCGTACCCGGTGACGACGATGATCTCGATGTCGGGGTCGAGGCGCTTGATGTGCTCCATCACTTCGTTGCCGCCCATGCCGGGCATGCGCAGGTCGAGGGTGACGACGTCGATGGGGCGCTCTCGCAGGACTTCCAGAGCCTCCTTGCCGCCCGGGGCGGTGAAGACTTCGTACTGCTCTTTGAAGACCATGCGCAGCGACTCGGCCGGGCCGCGCTCGTCGTCGATGATCAGCAGGGAGGCGCGGGGGTCGATCGCGATAGAAGGGTTCACGACCGATCGGACAAAGCACCGGGCGTGCCAGAGGGCAGGGCAACTTCCCATTGCCGCTTGCGAGGTCGCACAACACCCGGCCACGAGCCGGTAACCTATCTAGATCATTGAGAACCGTGGCTTGGGACGCCTACCATCAGCCACTCGGCTCAGGGCGGCCGAGGGATCGCGGGCAGGCGTCGCCGTACAAATGTGAACTAATAATTGACGCGATGGCAATTCTGTACGGCTGTGCCGTATCAGTTGGTATGCGAGATGGCGCAGGACTCGCTGCGCGGGACGCCACGTGTGGCGCGGCGGAAATGGCGCAGGGGGACCGGCCGCGTGGTTCGCGCGGACCGGCCCCTTGGATCTCGCCTCAGAATCCGCCCGCCGCCGACGCCGCGACGGCCTCCTCGATGCCCAACTTGTCCATCTTGTACTTGAGGATCCGCCGGGTCGTGCCGAGAATTTCGGCGGCGCGCGTCTGGTTGTGTTCGGCTTGGTTGAGCGCGTTGATGATCAGGCTGTGTTCGAGTTCCTCGACGGCATCATTGAGGGTCTTGGGCGTCGAGCCGGCGGCGCTCGTCGAAAGCTCGAGCGGTGTCGCGGTCTGGATCGTTCCCGTCGATATGACCTTCGCTGGCAGATCGTGGATGTCGAGGGCGTCGCCGTCGCCGAGCACCAGAGCTCGTTCGATCGCGTGTTCCAGCTCGCGCACGTTCCCCGGCCACGAGTAGCTCATCATCCGATCGAGCGCGCGGGGCGTGAAATTGCGCAGGGGGAGGTTCGCCTCGCGTGATTTCTTCTGCAGGAAGTGTCGGATCAGGAGAGTGAGATCCTCCGGGCGTTCTCGCAGCGGCGGCAGCGGGATCGCAACCACATTCAATCGGAAGAACAGGTCGGAGCGGAAGCTTCCCTCCTCCATGCTCTTGTCGAGGTCGCGGTTGGTGGCGGCGACGACGCGAACATCGATCTCGATGACCTGTTCGCCCCCGACCCGGGTAAATTGTCCGGATTCGAGGATGCGCAGCAACGTGGCCTGCGTCGCCGGGGGCATGTCGCCGATTTCGTCGAGGAAGATCGTGCCCTGATGGGCCCGCTCGAAGTGCCCGATCTTGCGCGCGTGCGCGTCGGTGAACGCGCCGCGCTCGTGTCCGAACAGCTCCGCTTCCAAGAGGTTCTCCGGAATCGCCGCACAGTTGAGGGCGATCATCGGCTTGTCGCGGCGGGGGCTGTTGTAATGGATGGCGCGGGCGATCACCTCTTTGCCCGTACCGCTCTCGCCGGTGAGCAAGACCGTCGACCGCAGCGGCGCGACCCGGCTGACGGTGCGCAGAACCGACTGCATCGCCGGGGAAGAGCCGATGACGTTCTCGAACTCATAGCGCTTCCCCACTTCGGAGCGCAGTGTGTCGAGTTCTCGGCGCATGGCGCTGGTCTCCGCCGCGCGGTCGACGATGACTTGTAGTTCGTCGACGTCGAACGGCTTGGTGAGGTAGTCGAAGGCGCCGAGTTTCATGGCCCGCACGGCGGTCTTCACCGTCTTGGTGGCGGTCAACATGATGAATTGCGGCGGCGCATCGAGGGTCTGCGCCCGCTCGAGCAACTCCAGTCCGTCCATGCCGGGCATGACGAGGTCGAGGAGCGCCACATGGTAGTGGCCATGCGACAGCTCTTCGAGGGCCGCGGCGCCACTGCTCACCGCCGTGATCTGCGCGCGTCCCTTGAGCACCATGCGCAGGGACTCTCGGACGCTCAGTTCGTCGTCAACGATCAATACTCTGGGATGTTCCATTTCGTTTCTGCCCCTCCTCCTCATTCACCACCACGGGAAAACGGATCATCGCGGTTGTCGTGTCGCCGTCCCGCTCCAACCGGAGTTCCGCTCCGTTGCGTTCGAGCACGGCACTGGCGATGGCGATACCCAGCGGCATCTCGCTCGCCGCCTCGCCGTCGCCGACCAGTTTGTTCAGTGTATCGTTGGTGCTCTCGAAGCCCGGCGGAACCTCGCATAGCAGGGTTTCCGGCGGCGCGAATCGCAGCCGAAGCGGTTGATCCGCCGGCAGGCCCCGCGCCAGCGCGCGGCCCAGGTTGTCGAGCGCGTAGGACGTCTGCTCCGGGTCGACGCGCACCGTCACGGGGGCTCCGCGGAGATCATTCGAGCCGTTGGCCGTCAGGTTTCCCAACAGGCTGTGGAGCGGAACGTCGCGCGGTTGCGGCCGCGGCATCCTCGTGAAGGCGAGCAGGTTTTCCAGGGTTCGATCCATCTGGTCGACCGCGCGATCCGTCATCTCCGCGAAGCGCATCTCGTCCGGCTCGGCCTGGAGCAGGGTATGCTGACAATGCTGGGTGAAGGTCTTGATGGTCACCAGGGGATTCTTGAACTCGTGCGCCAGCTCGTGAATCAGGAGATTCAGATTGCCCGACACCGCCTGCGGCGCGACGCCGTTGGCCACCGTGATCGCTGGATCGCCCGCCGCCACCGTCGGCGCGATCGCGGAGCCGTCAAACAGGAAGTCGCCGGCGTCGATGACCGTTTGCTCGGCAAGCGCCAGCGTACGTGTCAGGACCGCCTCCATCTCCGCGAGGTTGCCGAACCACAGGTACCGCGAGAGGCGTTGCAATGCGGCGTCGGTGAATGTCGGGCGCGCACGGCCGAGGCGGTCGCTGATCTCGTCCGCCAGGGCGGCGGCGATCGTGGGAACCTCGCCGGGTCGCTCTCGCAGCGGGCGCAGGCGGACTTCCAGTAGGGTGAGCCGGTAGTAGAGATCGGGAAGGAACAACCGCCGGTCGAGCAATTCGGCGAGGTCCTCGGTCGCCGTCGAGATCACGCGCAGGTTGCGCGCAGCCGGAGACGCCAGGAATTCGGCGAGCGACCGCTGCGACTCCGACGGCCACCGCTCGACGCCGATTGCCAGCAACGTCGCCGGTCGCGACCGGATCTCCTCGGGGGCCGGCGCGGGTTTGTCGGCGTCGCAGACGTGGAACGGCCCGCCGCCGCGCTGGTGGATGGCGCGCGCCACCGCGTGTTTCCCGGAACCCGGCTCGCCGGCGATGTGGAGCGCCAAGCTGGTCGCGCAGGCTCGATCGACGACCGCTTGCGCCGGCAGGTCCAGGAACGGACTGCGAAGCCGCCAATCCGACCGAGCTGTCGCGACCTCGACCGGCTCGGCCCGGAGCGCCTCCGTCACCCGACGGCGCAGCTCGGTCGGCGTGAAGCGGCGCGACAAGCCGCCGCGATCCGGGTCTCCGCCGAGCCACAGGCGGGCAGCCGGTGGCAATAAAGAGGAGTTTTGCAGGGATTCCGCCGCGATCGTGAGATCGCACGGCGGAAACTGAGCGGCGCCGAGATCGGCGGCGGATACCGCATGGACGTGGTGTGCGCCGGCCAGCAGGACGCACAGCGTCTCCCGCATCGCCGGCGAGTCATCCACCACCAGGATCCGGTGCTTTGTCACCGGTTCGTACCCTCCCCACACCACTCGAAGCCGCCGCCACCCGACCGGCTCGATTTACATTTTTGAACACTACTCCCACGGTTCCGCCGAAGTCAACGCACGGATCAGACCTCGGCCCTGGCTGCGTTCGGTCGCGGTGATGGTTTTCCGCCCCGCCCGGACTGGGGCGAGGCGCCGGGAGGGGAGCCAACTCCCTCCGGGTTTCCCCTTGAAAAAGTTTAGGGGTGCGTGGTAGCTGGAGGCCGTTGTACTCGCAGGGTTGCGGGGCGGACGGGCGAGGCTGCGAGATATGACGGGATTGCAAGCGTGGATGGCCAGCCTCTGCGACGAACACGCGGTTGGCGCCGAACTTTCAGTTCGGGGGGCAGGTAGTTGGAGCGACATTGTAAGTAGAACTACGGAGACCTGCGTCGTTGCGGAAAACACAGCACATAGCGGCTCGCGGAGCCGACCGGCCGGGCGAAGTACTGGTATCCGTGTGTCCGGACGTACTGCACGATGCCGAACACGCGGTGGGAAACTTGCTGCAGCGGATTCACCACACGGCTCGGGTGGCTCTGGGTGGCGCGGAGGCCGACCAACGCGACCGGGTGCGACTCGCGCTGGCCGATCTCGAGCGGTTGCTGGAACTTCTGTTCGACTACGTTTCTCCGGTCGCGATCGAAGCGCGACCGACCGACGCCGCCAAGGTCGCCAGCAGTGTGATGTCTCAAGTGCGGTCCCATGCCGGCGGTTCGGTGGAGTTGGTCGGGGATACCGCGGGTAAATTGATGGTCGATCCGCGGGCCTTGACCCGGTGCTTCCAGTTGATCGGCGAGGGGCTGGGCAGTGCGTGGAGGGATTCACCCGAGGTGGTGGTGGACGTCGCGACCGGGTTGAACGGCGATGGGCTGGAGTTCACCATCCGGGCGCGGGCTTCCGCCGCCGATGCGCCGCCGACGGTGGCGTGGGCGCGGGTGGCGTTGGCGGTCGCCGGTCGACTGATCGAAATGCAGGGCGGCGAACTGGACTGGAGCGGCGACCCGGTCGGTGACTGTCGGGTGGTGTTGCCGATTCACAGCGCGGAGCTCGGCGATGGGATCTGACCCGCGCCTCCTGGTCGTCGACGACGACGCGTTGATCCGCGAGGAGCTCGAAGGGCTGTTCGCGGGACACCCGTACGAGGTCGACTGCGTCGAGACGGTCGGCGAGGCGATCGAATCTCTGACGCAGAACGAATTCGCTCTGGCCCTGGTCGATGTGCGGATCGGCGGTAAGGACGGGATCGAGTTGACGCAACAGATCCGGGCGCGTTGGCCGGAGGTCGACGTCATCATGATCACCGGTCATGGCAGCATCGAGAACGCGGTCGACGCCATGAAGTGCGGTGCCGTCGACTACATCACCAAGCCGTTCCAGTCCGACGAAATCCTCATGGCGACGCGCAAGGCTCTGGAGCGCCGTCAGATGCTCGACGAGATCGAGTACCTGCGCAAGCAGCTTCAGGATCGTTACGCCTTCGCGAACATGGTGAGCCGAAACCCGGCGATGCTCGAAGTGTTCTCGACGCTCGAGATGCTCTCGCGCAACGACGTCACGGTGCTGATCACCGGCGAGTCGGGGACGGGCAAAGAGTTGGCGTCGCGCGCCATCCATTTTCAAGGAAAGCGTCGCGCGGGTCGGTTCGTGGCGATCAACTGCGCCGCGCTCCCGGAGAGCTTGCTCGAGAGCGAACTGTTCGGTTACGAGCGGGGCGCCTTCACGGGCGCGGTGACGGATCGGGTAGGGAAGATCGAGCACGCCGACGGCGGCACGCTCTTTCTCGACGAAGTCGAGACCATCTCGGCACCGATGCAGGCGAAGTTGCTGCGCGTGCTCGAAGAGCGGGCGATCGAGCGCCTCGGTGGCAACCAGCGCATCAGCGTCGACATGCGGGTCGTCGCCGCGACCAACGAGAACCTCGAGGCGTTGGTCAAGGATGGCCGCATGCGGGAGGACTTCTACTACCGCATCAATGTCGTGCCGGTGCATCTGCCTCCGCTTCGCGAGCGTATCGAGGACGTTGCGCTCCTCGTTTCGGAGTTTCTGCGCAACAACCCGTTGGCCAGGGAGAAGGGGCTCAATCGACTCAGTGAAAAGGCACTCGGACAGCTGAGCGCCTATGACTGGCCGGGCAACATCCGCGAGCTGTCCAACGTATTGGAACGCGCGATCCTCCGGGCAAAGGGCGACACCATTCGCGAGGTGGACGTGCCCACGGGTAAGGCGGGCGCGGATCCTGGACTGGCCCTGAGCTACGATCTGACGCTGCGGGACTACCTCCGGCGGGCGGAGCGCGAATATCTGTCGCGGTTGCTCACGACTCACCAGGGCAGCATCGCCCCCTGCGCCAAACAGGCGTCGGTCGATCAGGCGACGTTGCACCGCAAGATCAAGTCACACGGGTTGCGGGCGAACGACTACCGGAACAACGGGCGGAACGGAGCGCCGGAGCGATGACGTGGTTTCTCGAAATGAGATCGGCTGATCTCGCGATGGCGACACGTCGTCAGCGGGGCCACGCCGCACGCCGCAGCTGGAGGCGCGATGTACTGTGAGTTCTACGGTATGCGGGAGCGTCCGTTCAACGTGACGGCCGACCCGAAGTTCCTGTACCTCAACTCCCGCTATCGCGAGGCGCTCGCCTCGCTGCACTACGGCGTCACGCAGCGCAAGGGATTCATCACGCTGATCGGCGAGGCGGGTACCGGCAAGACGACGTTGCTCAAGAAATTGTTGAACGACCTCGATCCGAACACCCGCACGGTGTTTGTTTTCAACACGAACGTCACCTTCGACGAGATTCTCGAGTATATTTTCGGCGAGTTCGACCTTCCCGTTCACAACGGCAAGCGACTCTACATGTTGCAACGCCTGAACGCGTTTCTGCTCGACGAACTGCGCGAAGGACGCAATGTCGCCCTGCTCATCGACGAGGCGCAGGACCTCGACTACTCGGTCATGGAAGACCTGCGCCTTTTGTCGAACCTGGAGACCTCGAAGGAGAAGATCCTCCAGATCGTTCTCGCCGGCCAGCCGGAGTTGGGCCAGAAGCTGACCAATCCCAGTCTCCGTCAGCTGCGGCAGCGGGTGGCGGTCAACTGCCGCCTGATGCCGCTGACGCGCGAGGAGCTGTCGGAGTACATCCAGTCGCGATTGAGTTCCGCCGGCTGCAGCGATCCGCAGCTGTTCTCGCGCGACGCGGAAGAGCGGGTGTATCAGATCTCGGGAGGCATCCCGCGCATCGTCAACGTCGTCTGCGACAACGCGCTCGTCATCGGCTACGCCATGGGCAAGAAGCGCCTGAGCGCCGATGTGATCGACGAGGCGGCCGCCGACCTGATCGCGACCGAGGGGGCGCCGGAGGTCGTGGCGGCGACGCGAGCCGCCGGCGCCGAGCTCGCGACCGAGGCCAACGTACGTTCGCGCTGGATGTCGCCGCGCGCGTTGATGGGGGTTGTCGCCGCCGCCCTCGTGGTCGGGCTGTTGTCGGTCGGCCGAATCCTCTTGCGCGATGGTTTCCTGACGCCCGAGCGCGCCGTTCCGGCGCTCGAAGTGGTCCAGCCGGGACTTGCGGATCGCTACGCCCCCGCGCCCGACCCGCGCGAGCCGATGGCCCCCGCGCAGCGACCGGTGGTTGCCGAGCGCAGACCCGTCCGGGACTATCCGGAGTACATCCCTCCGCGCGACCGGCTGACGGAGCCCGCCGCGCGGCAGTCGGGGTCCGAGCGCGACAACCCCGTGCGCGACAGTGAGTTTGTCGGGATGGGCGATCTGACCGATCCGGTCGAACGACGTCCGCCGGGCTCGACCCCCGCGGCGCAGGATCTTCCAGCGGATCCGTATCCAGTGGATCCGATCCCTGCGCCGGAAGCGTCCAATCCCGAGCCAGCCCAGCAGGCGGCAGCGCAGCCGCCGGCCGAACCGCGCGACCGGGTCGAGCCCACCGAGTGGGACGACATGATCGACGCGCCGGTGGAGATCGAAGTGCCGGTCATGGAGGTTGCGCCCGAGAAGGTGGAGCAACCCGATCCGGCGGCGGCGGTCCGGATGAGGTTGGCGCTCAACCGTTACCAGTACGTTCAGGTCGTGCCCGAGGATTCCGTCTCGCAGATCGCCATCCGCCAATACGGCCAGTCGAGCCCCACGATCTTGGATCTGATGAAGATGGCGAATCCGAAGATCGCGGACATCAACCAGATCTCTCCGGGGCAGACGCTGCGGCTGCCGCAATTGGACCAGGGGTTGGTGTTGCTCAAGCAGTCGGACGAGCAATACGGGCTGCTGTTGATCTCGCTGACTTCGCGCGGGCGTGCGAACGAGATCCGCTCCGCACTGCTCAAACAAGGGTTCGGCGCGCGTGTGTCGCCGGCGGAACTCGGCGGTGGAAACACCGTGTGGCGCGTCATCATCGGCGATCTGGAGAATCGCGAGGTCGCGCTGAAGGTCGGCGCCGAGCTTCAGCAGTTGTTTCGGCGCGACCGGCGTATTTCAGCGATGGCGGCCCAGCCGTGACGAGGTGATGTGAAACAGATCTCGACAATTCAAACGTACCGGAGTTCCGCTTGGTACGTCGTGCGCAGCAAGCCTCGGCGGGAGCAGTTCGCCCAGGGGCAGTTGATCCGGCGTGGCGTCGAGACGTTTCTCCCGCGCATCGCCGAACGAGGCCGACTGCGAAGCGCTCCTGTGGTCACGCCACTGTTTCCCGGATACCTGTTCGCGCGGATCGAACTCGAGACGCAGTACACCTCCGTGATCTGGACGCCGGGTGTGCACTCCATGGTCGCTTTCGGCGACGTTCCGGTGCCGGTTGAATCCGAGGTTGTCGAGTTTCTGCAGCGGCGCTGCGAAGGGCACGGGTTGATCGTCGCGACGCCGCGATTCGCGGCGGGCGACGAGGTTCGCGTGGTCGGCGGGCCGCTCGCCGGCTTGTGCGGAGTGGTGCAGGAGCACGTGAGCGGGCGCGCGCGTGTGCGCGTCCTGATGGAGCTGTTGCGCCGGCAAACGCAGGTCACGGTGCCTAGCGAGTTGTTGGAGAGCGTCGCGGGCTGAGCGGTGATCGCGCGGCCCGCCGGCATGTAGGCGGGGAAGGGGCGGCCGGGTTCGAAGCGGCCGAAAGAAGGACGGTTCAAGTGGACACTCGTGGCAGAGGGGGCGGAGCTATGCGCACGGATCGGACACTACGCATGGAGGATCGTTGAAGCGATGTGGAAGTTGATCGTCGGTGCCCTCGTCGGTGCTTTTGCCGGCGCGGTGGGTGGTGGAGTGCTCGGCCTGGCCGAGTCCGTGTTGGTGACGTGGACGGCGGCGGCGGCGCGGGAGTACTGGCTGTTCCTGTTCGGCGTTCTCGCGTACGGCGCCGTGGGTGCGCTGTTCGGAACGGGCGCCGCGGTGGCATGGCGGCTGGTGCGCGGCGGCCGAGCTGGAAATTTTGAGACCGCGCAGATCGCGGCAGGACTGGGTTTTCTGTTCCCGGCGCTCTTCGTGACGCGCTACCACGTCTCCAAACGGCTCTTCAACGAGCAACTCGGTTTCGCTACCGGCAGCGGGATCCTCGCTCACGTATTGATCTTCCTGGGGGTCGTCCTCGCCGCGCTCCTCATCGTCGGTTTGCTGCGCCTCGTCTATCGCCGGGTCGGCATCGCCGGACCAGCGGTGGCATTCGCCGCGATGATCGGCGTCGGGGCCCTCATCGGTATGTTGGCGGGGAGCGGCCCCGCGGACGCCCCGGCGCGCAGTGCCACCGGGGATCCGAGCAGACCGAACGTGATTCTCATCGTCGCCGATACCCTGCGCGCGGACACGGCGCGCGACCAGGCCGCGCAGTCGCCCGACGGCGGGATCGCGCGATTGCGCCGCGAAGGCGTGGCTTTCGAGGCGGCGTATTCGCAATCGTCGTGGACGCGTCCGTCTGTCGCCAGCATCCTGACGGGCCAGTACCCGAGCGGGCACGGGACCACGCAGAAGATGGACTTCATGGCCAGCCGAGTGGTGACTCTGGCCGAAGTTCTCCGCGACGCGGGCTACTGGACGGCCGGCGTGACGACGAACATCAATGTCGCGCCCATCTTCAACCTGCACCAGGGTTTCTCGGAGTTCACCTACCTCGAGCCGAGTTTCTACTTCGGGGCCACGGACTCCGCCGCCAACCTTGTGATCTACAAGTCACTGCGGACGTTGCGCGAGCGATTCTTCGCGAACCGCGTGCACTACCAGCACTTCTATCAGGACGCGCAGGTGGTCAAAGAACACGTGATCAACTGGCTCGGACAGAAGCCGCCGCAGCCGTTCTTCCTGTTCGTCCACTTCATGGATCCGCACGACCCGTACTTCGAGATCCCTTACAACGGGAAGGGCGTAGCGAGAGTTACCAACCCGTCGCCGTCCGCCGAGCGGGCCGCTGAGTTGCAGTCCCTCTACGTAAAGGGCGTGCAATACCTCGACGAGCGGCTGCGCGTGCTGTTCGAGAACCTGCAAAGCGCCGGTGCCTACGACAACAGCGTGATCGTGTTCGTTTCGGACCATGGCGAGGAGTTCTACGAACACGACGGTTGGTGGCACGGAACGACCCTTTACGGCGAGCAGCTCCACGTCCCGCTGGTGGTGAAGCTTCCGGGGAATTCGCAGGCGGGCGTTTCGCGTGAGGATCGCGTGCGGACGATCGACATCGCTTCCTCGGTTCTCGGCGCGTTGGGAATTCGCGCGCCCGGGGAGTTCCAGGGCATCGACCTGATGCGGGAGCAGGTCAACGAGCCGATCATCGCCGAAGAAGATCTCGAGGGAAACCGCATCTTCTCGATTCTCGACGGCGAGTGGAAATTGATCGTCGCCAATGCCGGCAACCCTCGAGGGTTGGCACCGATCGAGCTGTACAACGTCGCCAGCGATCCGCGGGAGAAGAGCAACGTGGCTGGGGCGCATCCTCAGAAGGTCGCCGAACTCGAGGCTAAACTGCGCTCGATGTTGCCGGCCGGGGCTCTGTGATCGGTGTTGCTCATCGTCGGATTGGACGGCGCCACGCTCGATCTGGTGGAGCCGTGGGCGGCGGAAGGGATATTGCCGAATCTCGCCGCCCTCATGCGGCGCGGCGCCTGGGGGCAACTGATGGCGCCGATGCCGCCTGTGACGTTCCCGAGCTGGACGACGTTCATGACCGGCGTCAACCCCGGCCGTCACGGAATCTTCGACTTCACACGGCGCGAGTCGGGGGCGTACGCGGTGCGCTTCGTCAACTCGACCTTTCGCAAGGCGCCGACGATCTGGCGAATGATGAGCGACGCGGGACTGCGGGTGTGCTCGCTCGGGATCCCCGGCAACTACCCGCCGGAGCCGGTCAACGGTTATATGTTGAGCGGATTCGACACGCCGGTGACGACGCGGGCGGACGCGAGCTTTGCCTATCCTCCGTCGTTCGCCGCGGACGTCGAGGAGGCCGGCGGCTTCCCCTTCGCGGACTTCCAGGAGTTCTCCATCGGCCCTGGTTGGCATCGCCGAGCGCTCGATGCGATGTACGACGCGATCGACCGCAAGACCCAGCTGGCGCTGCGTCTGCTGCGCCGCGAGGAATTCGATTGTTTCATGCTGATGTTCGGCGAGTCGGACACCGCCGCACACCATTTCTGGTCTCTCCACGATCCGGGGTCGCCGCGATTCGATCGCGCCCTGCGCGACGAACTCGGCGACGGAGTTCGAGCGGTCTACCGGCGATTGGACGCCGCCCTGGGCGCGCTGTTGGAATCATCCGGCGCGGATCAGGTGTTGATCGTGTCGGACCACGGTTTCGGCGGGGTCGGCGACCGAGCATTGCGGCTCAATCGGTGGCTCTCGGAACACGGGTACCTTCGTTGGCACAAAGGGGCCGCTTCGGCGCGCTGGGCCGGCCGCATTCGGGCGGCGGCGGTACGAGGGATCCCGGAGCGGGTGCAGGCGCGGCTGTTTCGCATGGCGAACGGACGAATGGCCGACGCGGTGGAGTCGCGAGTTCGCTTCGGGGGAATCGATTGGAGCGGGACGCGCGCGTTCTCGGAGGAATTGAACTACAACCCGTCGATCTGGTTGAACGTGGACGGGCGCGACCCGGACGGCGTGGTGAGCGAATCCGAGCGGGATCGCGTAATCGCGGAGTTGACGGCGCTGCTTCTGCAGTGGCGGGACCCATACTCGGATACACCCGTCGTGCGGCGGGTATGGCGGCGGGAAGAGCTCTACGCGGGCGACTGTGTGCACACATCGCCGGACCTCGTCCTCGAGCTGGAGACGCCGGGCGGGTACTCGTATATGTGCCTCCCGAGTCTCGCGACCGACGGACCGTCCGTGGAGGAGCTGAGCGGCGCATCGCTGCGCGGCGGCAAGCTGACGGGCATGTCGGGGAGCCATCGACGCGAGGGGATCTTCATCCTGGCGGGCGAGGGTGTGGTCCCTGGGCGGGTGCGCGGGGTGCGGATGGCGGACATGGCGCCGACGATCATGGGATTGATGGGATTCGCCGCGGACGAGACCTTCGATGGACGCGTTCTCGACTGCGTCGCCGCTGCCTCGCGGCGTCCCTGCGCGCCCGCCTCCGTGTCGGAGCCAGGGCTCGAGACCTATTACGATGACGCTCAGGAGGCGGCGCTGCGGCTGCGGATGGAACAGCTCGGGTACCTTTGAATGACAACCGATCGAAAATACCGGATCGCCATGGTCGCGGCTTGCCCGTTCCCCAGTCTGCGCGGGTCGCAGGCATTGATCCGCGAAATGTCCGAGGCCCTCGCCGCCAACGGTCACGAGGTACACGTCGTGACCTATCCGTCGGCGCAACACATGGCGCCGGTGGAGCGGATGTCCATCCACCGGGTACCGCGGATTCCGTTGGTGCGATCGGCTCCCCCCGCACTCGGGTGGCAGAAAGTCGTCCTCGATGTGGTTCTGATCTGGGTGCTATGGCGCGTGGCTCGCCGGCACCATATCGACGTGATCCACGCGCACAACGCCGAGGCGCCGATGATCGCGTATTGCGTGCGGAAGCTGACCGGTATTCCCGTGATCTTCCACGCGCACAACGCGTTGATGGATGAGCTGCCGTATTACTGTCATCGAAGGTGGAGCCGGGCGCTCGCGCGTTGGGTGGGGAGGGTACTCGACGAGCGGGTCGCCGCGCGGTCGGACCACACGATCGCGCTGTCGAGCCGGCTCGGAGCATACTTCGCCGTGCGCGGGGCGGCGGGCCGGACCAGCGTCGTTCCGCCGGCCGTGTTCCCAGCCGCGGTGAGGGCTTTGACGGTGTCGCGGGACAAGAACCCCGGTTCCGCATGGCGGCGCCCGTCGCCAAGGGGAGTCGACGGCGCTGCCGAGAGCGGACGAACAGCCGGGCATCCCGCGTGTATCGCCTACGCAGGCAATCTGGACGGGTACCAGAACGTCGGCTGTTTGTTGGAGGCGTTCGAGCGCGTCTGCGCGACGGAGCCGCGCTCGCGGCTGCTGCTTTTGCTGCACCCGGCGTCCGACGCCCGGGTTACGAGCCGGGTCAGCGAGCTGGCCGCCCATCCGGGGGTTTCGGTTCGCATGGCGGGAACCCATGGAGCAGTTGCCAAAGAACTTCGCAACGCAGATGCCTTGGTGTGTCCGCGTACGTCGTGGTCCGGATTTCCGATCAAGATTCTGAATTACATGGCTTCCGGTCGGCCGATCATTCAGGCGCGCTCGAGCGCGTCGGCGCTGACGGACGGGGTGTCCGGCCTGCTGTTCGATGACGGCGACCCCGGTGCCTTGGCTAAATCCATATTGCGGCTGGTCCGAGACCCGGCGCTCGGCGAGCGCCTGGGCAGGTCGTCGCGCGAACTCGTCGGCCGGGAGTATGTGTGGCCGGCCGTGTTGCCGCGAATCGAAGCGGTCTACCGAGAGGTTGTGCCCGATGAAGATTTCAGGAAGGGAAGAAAAATGAAGACTCTTGATTCTGGAGTCGATAGGATGACCGCGATGCCGAAGACAGAGACACGGCAACTGGCGTCCCCGCGGACCCCCCAACGTCGAAGTTTGGGGCCGCTGCTCGCCGGATTGGCCGGGGTGTTGGCGATCATTGGATGTGCCGGGCGAGAGCCAGAGGCGGTCGCCCCACTGCCGGCAATCGGCCCGCCCGGGATTCCCGGCGCGGGTCGGGACAGTGCGACCTACCTGATCGAACCGGGCGACCAGATTCGGGTCAAATTCCTCTTCCATCCCGAACTCGACGTCAGGGTCCCCGTTTCGCCAGACGGAACCATTCACATCCCCGGGGTCGGGCAGGTATCTGCCGAAGGCAGGACCGCGGACGAAGTCGCTGGCGAGATCGAGACCGTTTCAGCTGACCAGCTACGCGATCCGGAGGTGACCGTGATCGTCGCGGAGTTCGGAGAACGCCTGGTCTACGTGAGCGGCGAGGTGAGATTGCCCGGGCCGGTTCAGTTTCGCGAGGGAATGACGCCGCTACAAGCGATCATGGATCGGGGAGGCTTTACTGAAGTGGCGCGAGTTGACAGTGTGCTGCACCTGCATCCGGACGGCGGGACCTACAACGCGACTCGATTGGACTATTCGACGAACCTGAACCAAAACGACCTCGAGATGGCGACCCTGGGAGTGTACGACGTGATTTATGTTCCCCGTACCTTCATCGGCGACGCGAACGCGTTCGTCCGCCTGTATATCCGAGGTCTGATGCCGACGATGCCCCGTGTCGGCGTCGGGTTTCAGCCGTGATTTCCGAAGAAGGTTGAGCGACGAACATGGCAGTCTACGGAGTTCATTTGAAGTCGAACGGCCGCAAACCGGCGGCAGAGAACGGTACCCGGCACGAGCACGCACCCGTGTTTGCCGAGCCCACCCGACCCGCGAACGGCTACTCGCTGTCCTATGACGGCAACGGCCGTGGGGGCGATTCCCCGATGCGGCCGAGCGGCAACGGTTACGGCGGCCACGGCAATGGCAACGGCAACGGGTATGGCAACGGATACGGGAACGGTTACGGCAACGGCTACGGTGGTGGGGATGGCGGCGGTGGCGGCGGCGGTGGCGGCGAGATCGTCCGCAGCGCCAGCGCCAAGGAGCAGATGTACGAGATCCTGCACGTGATCTTCAAACGCTGGAAGTGGATCGCCGCGCTCTTCCTCGCGGTGGCGCTGCCCGGTGTGGTGATGACGGCGAGCCAGGACCGGCGTTTCGCCGCCAAGGCGAAGGTCATGATCGTCGCCGAGCGTGCCGACGCAACGATCCAGCCCACCGATGAAGACAGCTTGGCGACGATCAAGCTGAACGAGGCGATCGTCAACTCCGAAGTGCACGTCATGCGCAGCTTCGATCTGATGAAGCGAGTGGCGACGCAACTCGAAGTCGCTCGTGTCGGTGGCGACATCGTCGGCATCGCCAATGCTTCGAGTGCGGAAATGGACATCAGTCGCCGTGCGCAGCGGATCTCCAATCGGCTGAAGGTCACACCGATTCGCAACTCGAACGTGATCGAGATCCATTTTGAATCGGGAGATGAGAATCAGGCGACGATGATCGTCGACCGGGTCGTCGACGAGTACCTGGCGTATACCGCGGAAGTGCACGGGGAGCGCGGCGAGCTGGCGCATTTCTACACGGAGCAAAGTCGGGTCGCGCAGCGCAAGCTGCACGAGGCCGAGAACGACCTCAGTGACTTCGCCTACCGGCAAGGGGTCGTCGCGCCAGCCGCGGAGTTGGTAGCTACGGTGACCGGTTTCCACAGGATCAAGGAGCAACTCCGGGCGCGCAACTCGACGATCGTCGCCACGGAGGCGCGTCTGCAGGCGATCCGCGAGCAACTCGCGGAACAGCCGTCGGTGGTCAAGCGCAGCCAACAGGTCGAGGTCAGCCCGGTGATTCGTCAGATGCGATCGCACCTGGTGGAGCGTGAGATCGATCGCCTGAGCCTGTTGCGCAAGTACACCGATTCCCACCGTCACGTGCGGGACAACGCCCTCGAGATCGCGGAGTTGCAGACCCAGCTCGACGAGGCGAACGCGAGCGGGCCGACGGAGGTTACATCCGAGGTGTTTACCGCCAACCCGGTGTACGAGGCGCGGCTTTCCGCGCTCCTCGACCTCGAGGCCACGTTGCGCGAATCGCGTGCGCAGAAGCTGCTCCTCGAAGAGGAGTTGGACCTCGGCCAGCGACACCTCGTCGGTCTCAAGCAGAACGGAGTCGAGTTCGAGCGGCGCGAGCGCGAGATCGCAAGTCTGAGCGCGGCGGTGGATCTGTACAATCGACGCGCGCAGGAGGCTCACATCCAAGACGCGATGGACCAGGCGCGATTGGTCAACGTCCACGTCGTCGAGCGTCCGGGGAAACCGCTGAAGAGAATCGACAGCAAGGGCACGCCGCTGATGTTGGCCCTCATTTCGGCCCTCGCCGTGAGTCTCGGAGGAGTGTTCGGGCTCGAGTACGTGAACCGAACTCTCCGCTTCGAGCGCGAGGTCGAGCGATACCTGGGGATTCCCGTTCTGGGCACGGTGAAGGAGTCTCGATAGCGCGGCGCCGCACGACCTGGTTCGGGCGAGCGGCGTCGCATCGTTCGCCGCGCGTCCGCGGATGCGTTCGTCAGGCCCCCGACCGCGGATCAGGGCCGCACCCAGCCTCCCCTGGTGGCGAAGGCACGGGATCGAGACGTGCCTTCGTGCCTGAACGTGCGGTGCGCACCCGCATCGCGGCTCGTTTCGGACCTTCTCGTTCCTCTCCGATGTCCGCGGAGCACTTTCTGGGTTCTTTATGTTGAACGTCATTCTCTTTGCGGTCGTCTGCGGTTTGTTTGGCGAGGCGCTCGAACTCGGACGGTTGCGGGCCGCTGGACTTCCAATTCCGGGCGTGGGCCTTCGTGTCACTCTATTCGCCGCCTACGCCGCGACCGGTGTTGCGGCATCCCTGCTGGCGTCGTTGGCCGGTTCAAGGAGATGGAAGGCGGCGGCTGCGCTGTTCGCTATCGCTCTCGTCGTTCCTTGGGCGAACTTTGAACTACTGCCGGCCGCCGGTAGCGCTCGTTCCATCCTGGGTTCCGTCGCCGTGGCGCTCGTCGCCGGGGTCGTCGGTTGGTGGGTGGCGGCGGTCCCGCGCGCGGCGACGATCGCCGCTCTTGCGCTGGCAATCGCGGCGAACGTCGAGGTGCCATCGAGCCTGATCGCTTCGAAGCCGTCGGGTCCCGACGCGATCAGCGCCGTGGGGCGCCCGAACCTCGTGGTCGTGTTGATCGATACCCTGCGGGCGGACCATCTCGGAGTATACGGCTACGACCGACCGACCAGCCCCCGCCTCGACGCGTTCGCCCGCGAGGGTGTTCGGTTTGAGCGCACGGTGGCGCAGGCCCCTTGGACCAAGCCCTCGGTGGCGTCGCTGTTCACGGGGCGATACGTCCATCGGCACGGAGTCATCGGAAGTCTCGACGCCCTCGATTCCGATCTTCCGACTCTCGCAACGGTTTTGCAGGCGGCCGGTTATCAGACGGCGGCGTTCTCGGCCAATCCGTGGATCACTCCGGAATTCCGCTTCGACCGCGGCTTCTCCGAGTTCGAGAGCGGCCGAGCGATGGCAGCACAGCTCACCAACCTGTACCGGACGGTGCGGCGCGTGGAGAACGTGTTGAAGCGGGTAGGGCTCTCGGTTCCCCTCGGGACCTGGGTGTTTCACTGGGCGGGGCGGGAGAACACCAGCAATCGGGATCGCGACGAGGCTCAGGCGCGCGCGGTCGTCGACTGGCTCGGCAAGGTCGGTGGGGAGGCTCCATTCTTCTTGTATGTTCACATGATCGGTCCGCACGACCCGTACGATCCACCCGAAGAGTTCGCGCGCGCGTTTGCGCGCTCCACCGATGAGGCGCCGACGTTGCCGCCGGCGCGCGTGCAGACCGTGTTCGAGAAAGCCGAACCATTGAACGCTGACACTCTGACCAGGCTGGTTGATCAGTACGACGCCGCGATCGCGCATGCGGATTCGCTGGTGGGGAGTATCCTGGACCAACTCGCCGCCAGTGGGCTCGCCGCCTCGACCGCGGTCATCGTGACCTCGGATCATGGCGAGGAGTTCTATGAGCACGGCAACTGGCGGCACGGGAACCAACTGTACGACGAAGTCGTCAGGGTTCCCTTGCTGATCCGAGGACCGGGCGTGGAACGAGGTGTTGTGCGAAGCGACCCGGCGATGTTGGTGGATATACTGCCGACCGCGCTGGCACTCGTCGACGTGAAGCCTTCCGCCGAAGTGCTGGCCGACGTCGACGGTCGCTCGTTGCTCCCCGCACCGGGAGGGCTGGAGCCGTCGACGTTCACGGAGCATTGGTGGCTCCAGGGCGGAACCTACGTGGCTCAGGCAATCGAGCGCGGTGGGCTGAAATTGCAGACGGCGCGTGACGAAGGGCGCAATCGGGCCGGAGAGCAACTGTACGACCTGCGTCGGGACGCCGCCGAGACGGAGAATCTCCTGGAAGGTGGGACGTTTGCTGCGTCCGAGCTGGAGGAACTTCGGGCCCTCCTGGCCACTCGATCGGGGACTGAGATTCGCGGCTCCGGCGACACCTTGAACGAGATCGATCCCGAGACGCGCGAGCGCCTTCGCAACCTCGGATACCTGGACGATGCCGCCGGTCGATGAAGAGCGGAATTTTTGTGGGATGTGATGGCTGGCGCGTCGCCGGTGAGCGGCGGTTGGCAAAAGCTCTAAACTTATGATGTTTGGGCGGTAGCGAGTATGTGGTACGCAAGTGATTCGGAACGACTCCCAAATCGTCGAGGGTGCGAGGGGACATCGCCGGTGGGTCGGCGGCTCGTGGCGCTTCGGGACCGGGGGGGGACGTGAGTAAAATCTATGATGCGCTGAAACGCGCAGAGCGCGAACGCGAAGTCGCGCGGGATCGCGATGTCGAGACCAACGGACATCGCATCGCGCACCAACCGGCGGCGAGCGATACCGAGGACGACGATTATCGACGTCTGCGCGCGAGTCTACTTTTCACGCCGAGCTACTCGGAGGTGCACACCATCGTCGTGACCGCGACCCGCCACGGGGAGGGGACGACGCGCGTCGCCGTCGGTTTGGCGCGAGCACTGGCATCCGAGGGGGACACGCGTGTGCTGTTGGTCGAGGCCAACATGCGCTCACCCTCCTTGGCGCGAACTCTCCCGTTGGCCGAAGGGCCCGGGTTGTCCGATTACCTCGCCGGCGAGGCCAGTCCAGATTCGTTGGTGAAACGGCTCGGCGATGTGAACCTGTCGGTCGTCACCGCGGGGGATCGACCAGGGGTGGTCGACTGTGAGGCGATCATCACGGCGATCGCGGAACTCACGCCGAGTTTCGACTTCGTGATCATCGATGCGCCGCCGGTCAATCGCTACGCCGACGTCAGTCTGTTGGGGCCGAAGGTCGACGGCGTGATTCTCGTCGTCCAGGCCGACGAGACGCCGGTCGTGGAAGCCGAAAACGCCAAGCGCACCTTGGATCGTGTCGGCGCGAGGATCTTCGGCGTCGTCTTGAATCGGCAGAAATCCTATGTGCCGGCAACCCTACAGGCCCTGCTGTAGAGCACGGTGAAGATGGCCGATACGGCACTGCGGCATCGCGGACCGGAGCTTCCGGTTCTCTCCTGGCTTCTGGCGGTGAGTGGAGTCGTCCTCTCCGTCGCCGCGTCATTCGTCGTCGGGCCCCAGGGAGTCCTGAGTGGCATCATCGCGGTGGTCGGGATCATGGCGATCGCTTCGCGCCCCCACTGGGGGGTGGCGACCATCATGGTCTTCCTCATGGTGCAGTACGGTTCGCGCCGGGCGGAGCGCGCTGGATTCGCCGGCACGTTGGAATCCTTGATCCCCAGCGGTTCCGGGTTCCTCACTCTGAACAACGTCCTCGGCATCCTGTTGCTGCTGGTACTCGTCTACCACGTCTACCGCGACGGCGACTGGAGTTTCCTCCGCAATCGACAGCTTCAGTTGGTGGCTCTGCTGACGTTGGCACTGGTTGTGTCGGGTGCGTGGAACGCGGTGGACTACCGCGAGCAGGCGGAGTTGGGGCTTCGAGTTCGCGGCCAGGATCCGATGCGCCTGATGTTTTCGCGCGGTTTGTTCCTGCTGTTGTTCGTCTGCTTCGTCCGGCGTCCTCGGGAGATGCGGCTGATCGCCGGCATCTTCGTGATCCTCGCTTTGATGACCGCGTGGAGTGGATCTTCGGCGGCCATCTTGGGTGGGGGTCGCGAGGAGGTCGCGGCCTATCGCGCGGGCGGGACCGCCGTGTTGCTCGAGGCCGCGCAGAACCCGAATCGACTGGCGATGTTCGCGACTCTCGGGTTGATCTTCATCTGGCAATTTCTGGAGGGTCATCCGAGAGCGCGCTACCGCGGCTTTGCGTTCGCCGGTGCGTTGTTGATGGTCGTCACCGTGTTCCTATCGGCCTCCCGCGGCGGAATCGTCGGCCTCGGGGTTGCGTCGGCGTTGATGTTCGTTCGCCGCCGACAGGGCATGAAGGGCATGGTCTACGGCGCCGCCGCGGCGTTGGTCGCGGCGATGATGATCAGCCAGTTGCTACCTCCCGAAGCCCTCGAGCGCATCACCAACATCCCCGGCATCAGCGACGACGCAGACAGCGGTGAAGGCGGCGGCTCGGTCCAACGCCGTCAGTACACCTTGGGCGTCGGGGTCAAGTTGTGGTCCGAGGCGCCGGTGCTGGGGGTGGGGCTGGGGAATTGGTCCTACCGGCGGTTCCTGACGGACCCGGCGCGATCGACGGCTTCTCCGCACAATTCGTACATCAAGGCCCTGGCCGAGGGGGGAGTCGTCACGTTGCTGCTGTACCTCGCATTGTTCTACGTCACCGTGAGGCAACTCAATGCGATCGTGGCCCACCCCGGCGCGATGGCGTGGGCGCGTTCGGACGGCCTCGAGTGGATGGTGCACGCGACGCGAATCAGTCTCCTCACGTTCCTTGTGTTCTCGCTGTTCGCCGACTTGTTCGACCTGATTTTCTTCTACCTCTTGATCGGCCTCTCCGCTGCGCTGATTCGCCGCTACTTCTCGGGGGATGTTCAGCGAATTCCGGCGATAACGGTCTAGCAAAATCGTTCGCCGACAAATTTGGAACCCCTGGCGGAATTCATATCGCGCACCGGTAATCGCGTCCTATCAGCGGGTGGCGCCGACTGGTACGAAGGCGGGCGCGGGTTCTTCCTCAGCTTGCCGTCGCACCGGTTGTTGGTTCCGAACCGGGAGACGTTTTCCGAGCTGTTCGCGGCGGGTGGGGTATACGGGCTGCGCTTTCCCGCGCCGCTGGGAGGGCCCGGCAAGCCCAGTTACCAGATTGTCTGCGACGACCCCGAGTTTGGCCTGGAGCGGTTGAGCGGCAACGTGCGCAGCAAGGTCCGCCGCGGCCTGAAGCGATGCGAGGTCCGGCCGGTCCCCTTCGCTGAGTTGGCACGTCTCGGCGCGGCGGCCGACGCCGATACGATGACCAGGCAAGGACGCGCGCCAAAGCTGGTCGGCGCCGCGTGGGAACAGTACTGGGACGCGGCCTCGCGCACCGCGGGGATGGAAGGGTGGGGCGCGTTCGTCGGCGACGATCTCGCCGCCTTCCTGGTGACGGTGCAGTTCGCCGACGGGCCGGTCGAGTTCATGCTCGCACGGTCGCGAACGGAACATCTGAACGCCTATCCGAATAATGCGTTGATCTATTCCTGCACGGAGGAGATGCTCTGTCGGAGGGGGGTTCCGAAGGTCACCTTCGGACTCGAGTCGCTCGAGGCGGTCGGGCCGCTTGACGAATTCAAATTCAGCATGGGGTATCGAACGGAACAGCTTCACCAAAGGGTGGTGTTCCATCCGCTGTTGCGCCGCGTACTGCGATCGTCGGCAGTGCGTCGGCTCGCCTATCGATGGGCCGCCGACCGCGGTCCGGAAGGCGGTTTCTGGCGGAAGGCCACCGGGTTACTGCGGTTTGCCGAGGAGGGTGGCGACCTCACCATGGCGTGAGCGTCGCGATACAGAAATGTCCGAGAAGAAGATCAGTCCTCCCGAGGGAGAGCCGATTGCATTTTACCGGCCGACGGTCACCGAGGCCGAGATCGCCGAAGTCGTCGATACGCTTCGTTCCGGCTGGCTCACGATGGGACCGAAGACCCAGCGATTCGAGCAGGCGTTTGCCGAGAAGGTTGGAGCCGCTCACGCGGTCGCCGTGAGTTCGGCGACGGCCGGCCTGCATCTGGGGCTCGATGCGATGGAACTCGAACCTGGAGACGAAGTGCTGGTGCCCACGATCACCTTCGCGGCGACGGGTGCCACGGTGATTCACGCGGGTGGCACGCCGGTTCTGGTCGATTGCGAGCCCGACACCATGAACATCGATGTGGCCGATGCCGCGCGCAAATGCGGTCCACGGACGCGCGCCATCGTCCCGGTCCACCTCGCCGGCCATCCCTGTGACATGGACGCGATCGCGGCGTTGGCCCGGGATCGCGGCCTGCGGGTCATGGAGGACGCGGCCCATGCGCTGCCGGCCGCCTTCCGGGGCCGACCCATTGGCTCCATCTCGGAGATCACCGTCTTCAGCTTCTACGCGACGAAGAACATGACCACCGGCGAGGGGGGAATGGTCGTCACGGGAGATGCGGAACTGGCGGATCGGATTCGCATGCGCCGCCTGCACGGCATGAGTCGAGATGCCTGGAAGCGGTATCGCGCCGACGGCAGCTGGCGTTACGACGTGGCCTATCCCGGATTCAAGTACAACATGACGGATGTAAACGCCGCGATCGGACTGGTGCAGCTGAGGCGGCTTCCGGAGTTACAGGAGCGGCGGCTGGCCATCGTCGAACGTTACCGTGCCGCTCTGGCCGATTGCGCCGAAATCGAGCTGCCGACCTGTCGCCCGGAGGTCGAGCACGCGTGGCATCTATTCGCAGTGCGCATGCACCACGACCGCCTGCGGATCCACCGGGACCAGGTCATCAGCGAACTCACTGCCGCGGGTATTGGCACCAGCGTCCATTTCATTCCGCTGCACGTTCACTCTTACTATCGCGAGAAGTTGGGATACACTGACGAAGTGCTGCCAGAGGCGACCAAACAGTGGGATCGGATGATCTCCCTGCCGCTCTATCCGGGACTCTCGGACGCGGACGTCGACCGCGTGGCGGCGACGCTCTCGAGTGTGTTGCAACGACACCGCCGTTAACGATCAGGCCATGTTGAAACGAATTGTCGACATTCTGGTGTCCCTTGCGGGGCTGGTGCTTCTGGCGCCGGTCCTGCTGCTGATCGCGCTGATGATCAAGCTCGACAGCACAGGCCGCGTTTTCTTCCGCCAGGAGCGCGTGGGCATGGGAGGCAGGTCGTTTCGGATCTTCAAGTTCCGGACGATGGTGCAGGGTGCCTACAAAATGGGATCGCGCCTTACGACGAAGCGGGATCCTCGGGTGACGCGAGTCGGCCAGATCCTGCGATGGTTCAAGCTCGACGAAATCCCCCAGCTCATCAACGTCCTCGCCGGAGACATGAGTCTCATCGGCCCCCGGCCCGAGGATCCGCACTTTGTTGCTTTCTATGACGAGCGACAGAAGCGGGTGCTGGACGTTCGACCGGGCATGCTCGGACCGAGTCAGATTCTCGGACGCGACGAGCTCGAAAGTTACCCGGAAGGATTAAAAGATACCGAACAGTACTACATCGACCACATCCTTCCGGAGAAGCTCGAGCGCGATCTCGAATACGTAGAGAAGGCGAGCTTTGTCGGAGACTTGAAACTGCTCGTCCGGGGTGTGTGGGCGACGGCGGTCGGTGCCGTGAAGGCAAAGTTCCTCTGGCGCCGCCGCTACCGGATCGCCTTGGTGCTCCTCGACACCATTTTGGCGGTGAGCTCCTGTTACCTGGCCTTCATGATTCGACACGACTTCGTCTGGCCGGATCGAGCGCAGTTTTTCGTGTTTCCCCTGTTGATCACGGTGATCACGCGGGCGCTCTCGTTGGCGTACTTCGGAGCGTACCAGGGGGTGCTCGCGTACTTTGGACTGTGGGACATGTTGGCGTTGGTCAAGGCGGTCGCCTCGAGCGCGATCATCGCCGGCGGAATCACATTCTTCATAGGACTCCAGTCGTTTCCGCGGTCGGTGTTCGTCATCGACTCCGTCCTGATCGTCTTCCTGCTGGCCGGGCTTCGCTATGTCCTCAGGGCCGTTGCCCGTGGACGGACCCGCCAGGCGGGTACCCATCGCGACAAGGCGCTGGTGGCCGGCGCCGGAATGGGAGGCGAGCAGATCGTCAGGGCTCTGATGGATGACCCTGCCTGCCCGTACCGACCGGTAGGTTTTATCGATGAAAGTCCGGAGCGGTGGGGGTCGCTGATCCATGGGATCAGGATTCTGGGCGGGGTCGCCGAGGTACCGCTCGCGGTCTCGGCGAACGGTGTGGAGGCGGTTTTCATCTGCGTATCGGACCTCTCCGAGAAGGGTGTGGCCGACGTCGTGGAGGCCTGTCAAAAAGTTGGGGTTGAATATCGGGTCGTTCCTACACTAAGTGATTTACTCAATGGGGATCAGCGAGATGGGGAGCAGTCGACTTCCATGCCGGGCGGAGTTGCCGCAGCCGGGTAGGAAGCCGCTACGAAGTGACTGCGCGTGACCGCTGCAACCCCGACATCGGGGAAGTACGTACTTCATCATAGGGGGAAAGGGGACATTCACATGGGGCACACGGTGTTGGTTACCGGGGGAGCGGGATTCGTCGGCTCGCACCTGACGCGGAGGCTGCTCGAGACAGGCCACCGCGTCCGGCTGCTCGACAGTTTCGTGTACGGCGATACGAGTATTGAGCACCTGCGTGGCAATCCTAATCTCGAGGTGATTCAGGGAGACATCTGCGATCGCCAGGATTTGCGGCGAGCAACCAAAGGGGTACGCGGAGTCATCGCGTTGGCCGCGTTGGTCGGCGACCCCGCGTGTGAGCTCTTTCCGGAGCGAACGATGGCGGTCAACTACCAGTCGACGCGCGACACTGTCGCAGCGTGCAAAGAGGCGGGTGTTGAACGAATCGTGTTCGCGTCCTCGTGCAGCGTTTACGGCGCCAACGGCGACAACTTCCTCGACGAGGATTCCTTCCAGAATCCAGTGTCTCTGTATGCGCGGACGCGCATCATGTCCGAGGAGTACCTGCTGGAGAATTCGGATCTCGACGTCGTGATCTTGCGACTCTCCACTGTCTGCGGCGTGTCGTCGCGAATGCGTTTTGACCTGATGATCAACACCATGACGGCGAACGCGGTGACCGAGGGTGTCGTACGCGTGCAGGGCGCGGACCAGTGGCGGCCGCATCTGCACGTTCAAGACGCGGCTGAGGCCTTCATGATGGCGTACGACGCCACCGCGGTGCGCCGAGGAATCTTCAACGTCGGTACGGACGAAGAGAACTACACGATCGGCGAAGTGGCGGAGAAGGTTGCCGCTCAGGTCCCGGGCACGGTGATCGAGTACGGCCACGGGATTTCGGACAAGCGCAGCTATCGGGTCAGTTTCGAGCGCATCCGCAACGCGCTCGGTTTCCGCGGCAAGCGAACCGTCGACGACGCGATCTCCGAGGTCCACAAGTTGATGAAGAGTGGAACGGTCGGCGATTTTCGCGATAGCCAGTACAACAACGCCAAGTGGCTGAGTAACAATCACCATTGGCGCGGCGCCGCGTGACGCCGGGGAGTCGGGTGCGGGTCGCGCTCATCGGGTGCGGCCGCATCGCCCGGGTCCATCGTTCGTATCTCGAGGCAATTCCGCAGGCGGAGATCGTCGGTGTCTTCGACGTCGATCAGCGATCGCGCGAGGCGTTCGTCGGTGGATCGTCGATTCGCGCCTTTGGCGATCTGAGCACGTTGCTCGCCGACGCGCGGCCGGACGTCGCGCACGTGTTGACGCCACCAGCCACCCACGCGGCTGTCGCGATGGAGTTGTTGGGCGCATCGGTCAACGTGTTGGTCGAAAAGCCGCTTGCGATGACGACGGCGGAGGCGGACGAAGTCGTGCGCGCGGCGCGAAGCGCCGGGGTGTGGGTCTCGGTGGATCACAACCGTTACTTCGACCCGGTGGTCCAACGCGTGGCCTCGGCGGTGGCGGAAGGGCGGCTCGGCGAGTTGGTGGGTGTCGACGTCTTTCAGGGAGCGGAAGTCGGGGAAGCGGAGAAGATGCTGCACCCGAGTGACGACTGGCGGGTCAATCTTCCCGGCGGAATTCTGCACAATCTCGCTTCCCATCCACTGTACTTGATGCGCCGCTTCGCCGGGCCGGCGAAGTCCATCCACGTGGTGGCGACCGAGCTCGCCCCTGGCAAGCTTTCCGAGGTGCGCGTCGTGGCCGAGGGGGAACGTTGCCTGGCGACGGTCACGATGTCCGCGCGCGCGCGTCCTTTCATGAATCGGCTCTCCGTATACGGGACCAAAGGTACGATCGAAGTGAATCTGAACAACATGACGCTGATCGAGCGTCGCACTCGAAAGCTTCCCAAGTTGGTCGGCAAGGTGTGGCCCAATCTGGACGAGGCCCGCCAACTCGTGACGTCCACCGCGTCCAACACGGTGGCGTACGTAACCGGCAAGCAGCGGTTGTATCCCGGGATCGGCGCCCACCTCACGCAACTGTACGCGAGCCTCTCCACAGGGGGCCCTCCGTTGGTGAGCGCCGAAGAGGGGCGCGACGTCGTCGCGTGGTACGACCAGATTCTGGCGGCGGCCGGGATCGAGCCAGTACACGGTTCGACTTCGGGTTTATGAGGACGCTGGTGACCGGCGCTTCCGGGTTCGTCGGTGCCGCTGTGCTGCGCCGACTGGCCGCGGAACCGCGGCCGCACGTTGTGCGCGCTCTCGTGCGCGGCGGGCGCCCCCGCCCGGCGGGCGCCGACGAGGTCGTCGAAGGAGACCTTGCGGATCCCGGCTGCTTCGCCGCCGCGGTCGACGGCGTGAATCGTGTCATTCACGCCGGCGCGCGCGTGGCGACGACCGGCGCGTGGGCGGAGTTCGAGGCGGTGAACGTCGTCGCGACGCGCGAACTGATCGCTGCCAGTGTGCGCGCGGGGGCCGAGCACTTCGTCCATGTCAGCTCACTCAGTGTGTATGACGTGCCGCGCGATGGCGCGGTGATCGGCGAGGACAGCCCGTTGGAGAGTGGGGCCGGCGAACGCGGCTTCTACGCGCGCTCGAAGTTGGAGGCAGACCTCGCGGCACAGGCGGCGATCGCGAGCGGGGCGCCGGTGACCATCGTGCGCCCGGGACTCATCTTCGGCCCCGGCCGCAATCCGCCGCTCGCCCGACGCTCGGTTGGCGTCGGCCCGCTGCGCTTGCTGTTCGCCGGTCGCGACTACCTGATGCCGATGGCGTTCGTCGACAATGTCGCTGACGCACTGGTGGTGGCGTCGCGCACGCCGGCTGCCGTCGGCCGGATCTATACGTTGGTCGACGAACACGTGCGCCAGGCGGACTACGCCGCCATGTTTCGCCGCGCCAGCGGCGGGAGTTGGACGCCGGTGTTCATTCCGCCCGCGCTGATCCGAACGGCGGTCCGCCTCGTCGAAACGTCGGCGCGGTTGGTCGGCCGCAAGTCGCCCGTGACGAGTCACCAGGTGGACCGCACGCTTCTCAGCGCCCGCTTCGACAGTTCGCGCGTGCGCGCCGAACTGGGCTGGTCGCCCACGCTCTCCGTCTCCGACGCGTTGCAACGGACTTTCGCCGACAACCGGGGGGCTGGTCGGCTCGGCTAGGCCGAGGCGACGGCACCCGGGATCCCGGCGAGATCGGTCGAGCGGCATGCCGATTCGAGTTCTGATCGTCGAGGCGTCGAGCGGCGGCGTCGTCGGCGGGTCGCTGACGGGATTCGTCCATCTCGTGCGCGGACTCGACCGCGGTCGATTCGAGCCGGCGATGGCATTGTACGAGCAAAAGAGTATCGAGCCCGAATTGGCGGCGCTCGGTGTGCCGGTGTTTCACGTCAGCCGGAAGCGGATTCCGAAGGAACACGCCCTGCTCGACTCTCCCGGGTATCACCGCGCGAGAGAACACGGAGCGATCCGCGGGTCCCTGCGCGGCGCGCGCCAGGTCGCTCGGTTGCTCGTCGAAGAACTGCCGGCGGCGGTCCAACTGGTGCGCATCGCGCGCGCCAGCCGCGCGGACGTGATTCATCTCGGCAACGGCGTTCGCGCCAACTTCGACGGCATCCTCGCGGGGATGATGGCTCGCATCCCGGTGGTGTGCCACGTCAAGGGCTTCGAGAAGTACGGCCCGCGCGAGCAATGGGGGGCGAAGCGACTCGCATCCCTCGTCTTCATGACGGAGGCGATCGCGGCCCACTGCCGCGATCGCGGCATCGTCGCCCCGGACAATAGGGTGATCTACGACGCCGTCGATTCCGCGTGGCTGGTTCCCGCGAAGTCGCGCGAAGGGGTGCGTGCCGAACTCGGTGTCGGCGCCGACGATCCTCTCATCCTGATTTCCGGAAACATCCAGGAGTGGAAGGGGCAGGCGGTTCTCGTCGAGGCGATGGGGCGGATCGCCGCGAAGCACCCGCGGGCGCGCTGCCTGGTTGCCGGCGGGGTGCACCGCGCCGGAGCGGAGTACGCGGACGCGATGCGCCGGCGCATCGCCGAACTGGGTCTCGGCGAGCGGATTCACCTGCTAGGCTTTCGCGACGACATGCCCGACTTGATCCATGCGGTGGATATCGTGGTCCATGCTTCCGTCCGTCCGGAGCCGTTCGGCCGCGTGATCCTCGAAGGGCTGCTGGCGGGTAAACTGGTCATCGCGACGGACGCTGGCGGGGTTCGGGAATTGATCGAGAACGAAGCAACAGGCTACCTCGTGCCGCCGGGCGACGACGCTGCCTTGGCAGCCTGCCTGGAACGCGCCCTGGCGGCGCCGGAACTGGCTGAGGAGATCGGGCGGCGAGCCAAGCTGTGGGCGACGGAGCAGTTTTCCCTGGACCGTCATGTCGCCGAGATGGGGGCGGTCTACGAACGAGCAGTCGCAGTGCACGGAGCCGCGCGGCGGGAATCCCCGGCGGTCCGTAGCGAAATCACATAAGAACGGAGCACGATGAACATATTGGGAATTTCTTGTTTCTACCACGACGCCGCGGCGGCGTTGCTGGTGGATGGCCACCTCATCGCCGCCTCGGAAGAGGAGCGATTCTCGCGTAAGAAGCACGACTCGGGCTTTCCGAAGTTGGCGATTCAGTTCTGCCTCGACCAAGCCGGAATCACCGTCGCCGATCTCGACTACGTCGTCTTCTATGAGAAGCCGTTCGTGAAATTCGAACGGATTCTGATGACCGCGCTGCAGTCGGTGCCGAAGTCCTGGAAGGTCTTCGGCGATGCGATGACGACCTGGATGCTCGACAAGCTCTGGGTGAAGAACTACTTCCGCACCGAGTTGGGAGTCCCCAACGAGAAGATCCTGTTCTCCGAGCACCACCTGTCTCACGCCGCGAGCACGTTCCTTTGCTCGCCCTTCGACGAGGCGGCGATTCTGACGATCGACGGAGTCGGTGAGTGGGCGTGCGCGACCTTTGGTCGCGGTCGTGGCAACGAGGTCGGTTTGCTGCGCGAGATCCGGTTCCCCCACTCGGTCGGCCTTCTGTACAGCGCCTTCACGGCGTTCCTCGGGTTCGAAGTGAACGAGGGCGAGTACAAGGTCATGGGCATGGCGCCGTACGGCGAGCCGAAGTACGTCGAAAAGGTCGAGAAGCTGTACCGGTTGGGCGCGGACGGAAGTCTCTGGCTCGACATGGACTACTTCTGTTTCCACCACTCGACGGAGCGTACCTACAGCGAGAAGTTCGTCGAACTCTTCGGCGAGCCGCGCGACCCGGACTGGCTGTTCTTCACGGAATCGTCGGGTTTCCCCGAGTACTTCGGCGACAAGCCGGCCGACTTCGCCAAGATATCGGAACGCAATCAGTACTACGCCGACATCGCCGCGAGCATCCAGAAGGCGACCGAGGAGATCGTGCTGAACATGGCACGGGCGGTGCACAACGACACCGGTCTGGACAAACTGTGCATGGCCGGCGGCGTCGCACTCAATAGCGTCGCCAACGGCCGCATCATCAAGGAGACGCCGTTCAAAGAGGTGTTCGTCCAACCGGCGGCCGGTGACGGCGGCGGCGCGCTCGGCGCCGCGCTGTATGCGCACCACTGCGTGCTGGGAAAGCCGCGCGCGTTCCGGATGGATCACGCGTACTGGGGCAAATCGTACACGGACGCCGCCATCGGCGACTTCGTTCGCGAGAGCGGCATTGCCCACACCTCGTGTTCGAACGAGGACCAGATGCTCAACCGCGTCGTCGACCACCTCCAGGCGGGCCACGTCGTCGGCTGGTTTCAGGACCGCTTCGAGTGGGGGCCGCGCGCCCTGGGGGCCCGCAGCATCATCGCCGACCCCGGCCGTCGCGACATGAAGGACATCGTCAACACCAAGATCAAATTCCGCGAGCCGTTTCGTCCGTTCGCTCCGTCCGTGCTGGTCGACGCCGCGGAGCGATACTTCGACCTACCCGAACCCGCCAAGCACTATCCGGCGAGGTTCATGTTGTACGTCGTCGACGTGAAGCCGGGACAGGGCGAGGTCCTGCCGGCGATCACGCATGTCGACGGCACGGCGCGCATGCAGACGGTGCACAAGGAGTACAGCCCGCTGTACTACAACCTCATCGAACGCTTCGGGCAGGCGAGCGGCGTGCCGGTGATTCTCAACACATCGTTCAACCTCAAGGGCGAGGCGATCGTGAACACCCCGGCGCAAGCGCACTCGACGTTCGTCCGCAGCGGTATGGACGCCCTGGTGCTGGGCAACACGATCATCAGCAAGGAATAGAAACATGACGCGAGGCGGGCAGCGCATTGCCGGCCTGGTGTTGGCCGTATTCGGCATCGGAATGGCCGCGATGGTGATGGAGATCGGCGTCCGTGTGCTCCACCTCGTGCCGGATCGGTTCTGGGAGTACGACGAGCGGCTCGGCACGCGCCTGATCCCGCGAATGGAAGGGTGGTGGACGCAGGAGGACCACGAGTTTCTCGTCCCGGTGAAGATCAACTCCCTGGGATTGCGCGATCGCGAACGCACCGTCGAGAAGCCGGCCGGAATGTCGCGCGTGTTGCTGGTCGGGGACTCGTACATTGAGGCCCTCCAGGTGCCCGTGGAGGATGCGCTCGGTTCCCTTCTGGAGTCGAGACTGAAGGCGAACGGGACCGCGGTCGAAGTCGTCAACGCCGGGGTGAGCGGATACGGCACGGCCGGCGAGTTGCTTTGGTTTCGCGAAATCGGCCACCGCTTCGATCCGGACCTGGTGCTGCTCGCGTTCTATCCGGGCAACGACGTCAAGAACAACAGTCCGGTTTTGGAGAAGGCGCTGGTTCCCGAATACGGCGGCGACGGATCGGCAGTGCGCATCGTCGGCAAGAAGTCGACGGGCGCTCGCAAAGGCCTGCTCGGGCGATCCGCCGCGTACACGTATTTGCGCAAACTGATCTTGACGCGCCAGCCGGCTCTCGCGTCGCTCCTCGTGCGCGTGGGTGTGATGAAGCCGTCGGCGATACGCGCCGGCGACGTCGTCGCCGACGTGCCGCTGGACTACTGGGTGTACGCGACCCCGCCACCGCGGGAGTGGGTGGATGCGTGGCGACACACCGAGCGCAACCTCGACGACTTCCGCGCGGCCGTCGCCGAACGCGGATCTCGATTCGCGGTCGTCGTGGTCACGGCCCGCGACCAGATCGACAAGGAGTCGTGGCAGGCCGTGCGCGCAACGTACCCGCGCATGGCGGACGATGGGTGGGATCTCGACGGCCCCACCGCGCGTGTTCTCGAGTGGTGTAAGGATCGAGGGGTCGCTTGCCTCAGCTTGGTTCCGGCGTTTCGAATCGCACGCGACAGCGGGGCCGAGCGGTTGCATTTCACTCACGACGGGCACTGGACGGCCGCCGGACATCGGCTGGCCTCCGAGGCCGTGGCGCAGTTCATCGAGCGCGAATCATTGCTGTGAATCGGACAGATACGGAGGCGAAATGAAGTTCATAGACGACGTTAGAGCGCGATTCGGCATTGCCGGAGAGCTGCTCGGGTTCCTGTGGGAGCGCAAACTCTGGTGGTTGATCCCGATGGTGCTGGTACTGCTCGCCTTCGGCGGGTTGTTGGTGACCGCGCAGAGTTCCGCCCTCGGTCCCTTCATCTACACCCTGTTCTGAGGAGCGAGGCGGTGCTCGAGTCACGGCGGGAACGCGGATCGGAATGGCGGACGGTGGGCGGCCCCGGTTGGGCCGCCCTGTTCGCAACGGTCGCGTATCTCGACGCGGACCGACTGAAACGACTCGTGAAAGCATGAAGTCGGACGTGCTGAAGATCGTGTACACCATCAACCGCATGGACGTCGGCGGCAGCCAGACGCACTTGCTACAGGTGTTCAACCTTCTCGACCGCCGTCGCTTCGAGCCGGTGTTGTACTGTCTCTCCGGCGAGGGGGCCCTGCTCGACGCGGTGCGAGAGACGGGTGTCCGGGTGGTGCGTGCCGGCGTTCGAACCGGGTTCCGCTCACCCCGCGTAATCCCCGCCGCGCTGCGCCTGGCGTGGATGTTCCGGCAGGAGTCGGCCGACATCGTCCACAACTACCTTCTGCGGGCGAACGCGGTCGGGTCGGTGGCGGCGCGACTCGCCGGCGTGCCGCTCGTGCTCGCGAGCAAACGGGGGTGCCACGAAATGCGGGGCTGGGAACTCCGTGGCGCACGGCTCGGCAATGCGCTGAGCGACTGTGTAACGACCAACGCGGAGGCGGTTCGGGAGTTCGTCCACCAGGACGAATCGTGCGCGTTGGAAAAAATGGTGGTCATCCCGAGTGGGATCGACACGGACCGATTTCAGCCGCCGCCCGGTGGCGGCGACAAGGCGCGCCTGGGTTTGAGGCCGAGCGACCCCGTGGTCGGTGTCGTGACCCGGATGCGGGTGCGCAAGGGAGTCGAAGAGTTCATCGACGCGATGATCCAGGTGCGCCGCGAACATCCGGGCGCGCAGGGGGTAATCGTCGGCGAAGTCGAGTTGGACGACGAGTTGCGACAGCGCGTGGCGGCGGCGGGCATGGCCGAGGACCTGCACCTGTTGGGCCGACGATCGGACATGCCGGAGGTGCTCGCGGCGTTCGACCTCTTCGTGCTCGCGTCGCACGACGAGGGTATGTCCAATGCCATTCTCGAGGCGATGGCGATGGAGAAGCCGGTGGTGGCGACGGACGTCGGCGGCACCGGAGAAGTCGTGCGCGAGGGAGTCAGCGGGCGCTTGGTGCCGCCCAGGGTCGTCGAACCCCTGGCGCGCGCCATCGCCGATGTGTTGGCCAACCCGGACGGCATGCGCGAGATGGGGAGGGCTGGCCGGGCGATCGTCGTCGAGGGATTCTCGTCGCGGTCGATGGTGCGTCAGATGGAAGCGCTCTACGAGAAGCTCGTGCGCCAGCGCAGTGGTGTGCGCACGTTGACGGCGCGCGCGGAAGCGATTGGCAGATAAGCGAGGAATGCGATGGAAGTTACCTACATAGGACATGCCGCGATGATGATGCACTCGGGCGGCAAGACGATCCTCATGGATCCGTGGCTCACCGACCCCACCTATCACGGCGCGTGGTGGCATTATCCGGCGTTGGAGATGTCGGTCGACGATCTGCCGAAGATCGATTACCTGTACATCTCGCACGAGCATCCGGACCACTTCGACCCGCCCACCTTGGAGCGCATTGACAAGGACGTCGAGCTCATCATTGCGCGGTTCGCGCGACGGCGGTTCCGCGAACGGCTGGAAGCGATCGGTTTCCGCAACATCACGGAGCTTCCCTACCACGAAGATTACCAGCCGGGCGGATCCGGGATGATCCTGCGCCTCATCGCTCCGGATCGCGCTTGGGACGACAGCGCGATTCTCGTGCGCGACGCGGACAACGTCATCCTCAACGTCAACGACTGCCACCTCGACGACACGACGCTTTCGGAACTGGGTCAGGCGTTCGCGATCGACCTGGCGTTCCTGACCTTCACCGGAGCCAGCCAGTACCCGAACTGTTTCGACTTCTCGCCGGAGTCCCGGCGCGAGCGCGCGCTGGCTTCGAAGAGGTCGCACGTCGAGGAGTTCGTCCATTGGGCCAAGCTGCTCGGTACGAAGCGCGCCGTTCCGGCGGCCGGAAACTTCGCGCTGCTGTCACCGGACCAACTCGCCATGAACGACCCCGACTACGCCAACACCCCGGGCGAGGCGGTCGCGGCGTTGGCGGCGGGCGCGCCTGAGATCGAGGGGCTTCAGATGAACCCGGGCGATCGATGGAGCGCGGCGGAGGGCCATCGGCGGCTCAAGCCGGCCCCGGACTGGAATCGCCGCATGGAGCAGATCGCGGCTATGAGCGAACAGATGCGCGATCGCATCGACCATTACTTCGCGCATGAGCCGGCGGCGGGTGAGGGCCTTTTCGAGCGGTTCCGGTCGTACTTCAACGGGCTGCTGGAGAGCGATCCCGCGGCGGCACCGTCGGTCGGCATCACGGTCTGGTGGCACGTCGAGGGTCCGCAGGGCGGCGATTGGTACATCGACTTCCGCCGCGATCGCGACTGGGTCCAATTGGGCGAGCCGGCTGATTGGAACCTGCGCATCAGCATCCCGGATAAGTTGGTCGATCTCGGCGTCACCGGGAGGGCCATCTGGGACAACGTCGTCCTCTCGTTCCGGGTTCGCCTGTCACGGCGCCCGGATGAGTACATGCAGGGTTTCTGGACCTGGTTCTGCAAGATCTGATCTCCGTGTCGCGTTGCTGTCCACCGCGCGGACCGCGCGGATGCTGCCAGCGGGAGCCGTGGCGGTGACGTGGCGCGATCCATGGCTCGCGGCGGTCCTCGGTGTGGCGGCGGTGACGTTCTCCCTCCAGCTGTCGTGGGGGTTGCCCAACGGCAACGCGTCGTGGGCCGCGGACGCCATCGGCCCGATCACGGCGATGGGCATCGTCCGCCACTCCTTCGCGGAGTGGAATTCGGGTTGGTACTACTTCAAGTACCCGCTCGGATATCCGTTTCTGGTGTTCCTCGCCGCCAGCCCGTACATGCTCTGGCTGTTCCTGACGGGAGGATGGCGTTCGCCGACCTCGGTGTATCCGTACGGATTCGAAGATCCCGAGCGCGCGCTGTTCGTCATGGCGATGTTCGGGCGTTGCTTGAACGTCGCCTTCGCGCTGGGCGTCGTCGCCGTCACGTACGGCATCGCAAGGCGGTTGTTGGGGCCCTGGCCGGCGCGCATCGCCGCGTTTCTTCTGGCGACGGCATATCCGCTCATCTACTACGCCCACACCACCAATCTCGACATCAGTTATCTGTTCTGGTTGTTGCTCGCTCTGTATGCGGCGATCGCGGCCGCCGAGTCGAACGAGGTTCGCCCGTGGGTGGTCCTCGGTGTCGCCGCGGCGATGGCGGTGTCCACCAAGGAGCAGGGCTTCGCGTTCCTCCTGCCGTTACCCATCTTGGCGTTGAGTCGGCGGGTAGCCATCGACGGCGTCGCCGAGTTGTGGGGGCGCCGCTCCCTGGCGATGGCGAGCGCCGCGATCGTGTCGGTCGTCGCCGCCAACAACATATGGTTCAACCCGATGGGGTTCGTCGCGCGCATCGCGTTCCTGCTCGGCAGGCCCCTCGAGCCCGTGAATGTGCGGCTCGCACCGGTGGAGTTCGGCCTGTGGAAGGGCGCGAAGGAGTGGGTTTACGTGCGCCAGCTGTGGGACGGCGTCGAGAGCACCTTCGGCGCGCCAGTCGTAATCGTTGCGATCGTCGGATTGGTGCTGGTGCTGTTCCGGCGTCGAACGGCCGCGGCATGGCTGTTGCTTCCAGCCGCGGCGCAGTACTACCTGTCGCTGCGCGGGCTCGACCTGATCACATTGCGCTACCTCTTGCCGATCAGCGCGATCGTGGCGATCCTCGCCGGCTACGCGCTGAACGAAGTGTCGCGGCTGGCGGGCGCGCGGCCCTGGCGAGTCGCGCCGATTGCATTGGGCGTCATGCTCGCCTTGTTGTCGGTCGCCAGGGCGATCGACATGCATTGGTTGTTTTACGACGATTCGCGGTACCGGGCGGAGGCGTGGATCGCGGAGAACGCCCCCGCTGGCGAGGTGGTGGAGTACTACCAGAAGGAAACGTTCGTGCCGCGCTTCGCGGGGTCGGTTCGCGGTCAGCACATCGAAATGGGCGAGAGAAGCATCGAGAAGTTTCAAGCGCGGCGTCCATGGGGGGCCGTCACCAGCTCCGCGTCGAAGCAGAGCATCGCGCACGGCTGGAACCCGGATTGGCGAGAGACGCGCAATCTACTGAAGCCGGTTCCGCATGCGCTGGAGTTCCAGGAAGCGCTGTCACGCGGCGAGCTGGGCTACCGCGAGGCCGTGGTGATTCGACAGGACCCGGCGCTGCTCCGATTGCGTATCACCAGCCTGGCCCCGGAGATCAAGATTTATGTCCGTGAATAGTGCGAGCAGCCTCGAGTCCGCAACCACTTCGCGCCGGGCCCCGTGTCCGGTATGCGGAGGGACGTCGTTTCGCCGGCGCTTCCCCAATAGTTCCTCGCCATCGCTCGGCGACCGGCAGGACGCTCCCTACCGAATCACGCACAGTGAACGGCGTTTCGTCGGGGCGATCGAACGGTGCGTCGCCTGCGGCATGATCCTGCTTCCACTGGATTATCTTCCCGTCACACCGTACTCCGACGCCGCCGATCCGTATTATCTCGAACAGGAGGAAGAGCGGGTGATCAACGCCGATCGCCTGCTCCAGTTGGTGCCGCGCGGCGGCCGCCTGCTCGAGATCGGTTGCGCCGTCGGATTCCTCCTGGTGGCCGCGCGCGAACGCGGCTTCGACCCGGTCGGAGTCGAGATGTCGGAGTGGGCGTCGGGCATTGCCCGTTCGAAGTTCGGCCTGGACGTGCGAACGGGAAGGTTGGAGGACGCCGGACTGGACGACGATTCGTTCGATGTCGTGGTCCTCGCCGACGTGATCGAACATCTCACCGACCCGACGACCACCGTCCGCGAGATTCGCCGCGTGCTCAAACCCGGCGGGCGACTGTTGTTGCTCACGCCCGACGCCGGCAGCACGATGGCGAAGCTCGTCGGTGAGCGGTGGTGGGGATTGTTGGACGACCACTACTTCTACTTCTCCCGTGCGACGATGCGGCGGTTCCTCGAGAACGAGGGATTCGTGGTCGACGACGTGAGAGCGCAGGGGCGATCGTTTCCCCTGAAACACTGGATCTTCAAGATCAGCCAGTACAGCGAGGTTGTCCACGGAGTGATCGCGGGCGCGACGGCTCGATTGGGAGTCGCCGACCTGCGCGTTTCAGTCAACCTGGGGGACATGATGGCATGCGTGGCGCGCAAACCGTAGGGGAGCCGATGGCGAACACAGAAACGAACGCACCGAAGAAGCCGCGAGTTGTCGTGGTGATGCCGGCGTACAACGCCGGCCGCACCCTGCAAATGACATACAAGGAATTGCCACACGAAACCGTCGACATGGTGATCCTCGTGGACGACGCGAGTACGGACAACACGGTCGCGGTCGCGCGCGAGCTCAACCTGAAGCTCTTCCTCCACGACCGCAACTACGGTTACGGTGCGAACCAGAAGACCTGCTATCGGGAGGCGCTTCGCGCTGGCGCCGAGATCGTCGTCATGGTGCATCCCGACTACCAATACGACCCCACGCTGGTGCCTGAGATCATCAAGCCCATCCAGAATGGCGAGGCGGATGTCGTACTCGGCTCGAGACTCAAAGCCGGTGCGCCGTTGTCGGGCGGGATGCCGTGGTGGAAGTATGTCTCCAATCGGTTCCTCACCGGTGTGGAGAACTGGATCTTCGGTCTGGAACTGGCCGAGTACCACACGGGATATCG